>Ga0118677_10009254_pt1 | contig 15444 bp, 15 predicted proteins | sample AliMusrvi5mmetaG_FD_86154 | JGI IMG/M metagenome (GOLD analysis project Ga0118677, IMG submission 86154)
ACGCCAGGCCCAGCAACGACACCAGTCGCAGCAGGAAGACCTGCCCGAACAGTGTGTCGGTGGCGGTCTGGGAAAGGACTTGCCCGTCCAGCCGATCCGCCATCTGCTGCGCCGCCAGCGCCAGCCAGGCGAAGGCCGCCAGCAGCGCAAGGATCAGAGCCGCCCAGCGCAATGTTTGCCCGCGCAGCGGCGTGATCACGGGCAGCTTGGCGCGCAGCAATGCTTCGAACGCGCTCGATCCGAACAGCAGCATGGCGGCGGCATAATAGACGCCGCGCGCCACACCCAGCATCACGGAACGACCTTGAAGCCGAAGCTGCCGCTGAGCTTGTGGGTGTCGTGGCCCACCGCCCGCCAGTTGACGTGATAGGCGCCGGGCTTCAGCCCGATCGGCAGCAGGGTGATGGTGGCGCCGCCCACCGACTTGGGCACCGGCATCGCCTTGCCCGCGCTGTCGCTGAGGCTGGCAGTGCTGAAGGCCGGTTCAAGCGTCTCGGAGAAAGTCAGCTTGATCATGGTCGGCGATTTCACGCTGGCATTGGCGGCGGGATCGGAGCCAATCAGCTTGGCATGCGCGAAGGCGGGCGATGCGGCCAGCACAAGAATTGCGATCAGCTTCTTCATGGGGTCTCCAATTTCAGGCCAGCCAGCGCCAGCATGATCCAGCCCGCGACAAAGGCGATGCCGCCCACCGGCGTGGCAAAGGCGAGGAACCCCCAGCCCGTCAGCGCCAGCAGGTAGAGCGAAAAGCAGAACAGGATCATGCCGGCCAGGAACAGCGTCGCTGCGATATTCGCCCGCTTGCGCGCCGCACCCCGCGCCGCCAGCGCGGCAATGGCCAGCGCCAGGGAATGCACCAGGTGATAGGTGGCCGCGGTGTTGAATGCTGACAGCATCCGCGGATCCAGACGGCTGCCCAGGATATGGGCCGCGAAGGCCCCCGCCAGCACCGCCACGGCGCCGTTGACGCCTGCAAGGAACAGCCAATTTTTCATGCCGGACTTTATAGACACAGGCCGCGCGCTTTGCGAGTTTGCCGACATGGAGAGTCTGTCATGCCCGAACTGACCCGTGCCGCGGATGGCGTGGCGCTGGCCTATGAACGCCATGGGCCAAAAGATGGGACGGAGGGCCCTGCCATTGTGCTGGTGCACGGGTTCGGCTCCAGCCGGCTGCAAAACTGGAAGTCCACCGGCTGGTATGGCGGATTGACCGAAGCGGGCTTTTCCATCGTGGCGATGGACTGCCGCGGCCATGGCGACAGCGGCAAGCCGCATGAGCCGGAAGCCTATGGCCATGACCGCATGGCCGATGACGTGATCGCGGTGATGGAAGCGTGCGGTCTTCCCAGCGCACGGATCTGTGGCTACTCGATGGGCGGCTTCATCGGTCTCCGCCTTTTGGCGGCGCATCCCGAGCGGATCATCAAGCTGGCCATTGCCGGTGTGGGCGAGACCTATTTGAAGGATCGTATTACCTCACCTGAGGCGCGCGCCGCCCTGGCCGATGCGCTGCTGACGCCGGATAAGGACAGCATCACCGATTCACGGGCCAAAATTTTTCGCGCCTTTGCCGACCAGCCGGGCAAGGACCGCTTCGCCCTGGCCGCCTGCATGCGGGCAATGTCGCCGCGGCTTTCGCCTGAGATTTTGTCACGGTTGCAGCGTCCGGTGCTGGTGGTGGATGGCGACAAGGACGAGACCGCAGGCGCGGCCGAGCCATTGGCAGCCGTTCTGGCTGATGGACGCGCGGTCACGATTCCCGGCCGCGATCACATGTCGGCGGTGGGCGACAAGAATACCCGCCAGGCCGTGATTGCCTTCTTCGGCTGAGGGAACCGATCCTAACGTACAATCGTTTCTATCTCGGCTGCTGCATCCGCAGCGGCCGGCATATTCGACGATCTGTGTACTGAGCAATCATTTCATGGGGGCGTTGGAAAAGGAGCATCCAATGCTTTTGGCATTTGAAAAACCGCAACGAGACGTACGTTTTGGTACTGAAAAAAGCATAGGTTTTCCGGTGCTTATCGGTATTTTCGACTCTGCTGTGTCGCGCGATTCATCGTTGTGCAACGGCAGCGGGTGGGGGGTCCTTCCGCGCATCTTTGTTGAGCTGGCGGCATGTTAGAAGCGCACGGACGCACCGGGATTCGTAACCGGCTTTTGCACAAGATCAGTCTGGAAGACTGGGACCTGGTTGGGCCGCATCTGGAAGCGATCACGCTGAAGGAACGCCAGATCATCGAAGTCCCTTCCAAGCCGATCACCCATGCCTACTTCCTGGAAATCGGCGTCGCGTCGGTGGTGGCGGTGGATGCGGAAGATCATCGCATCGAAGTCGGCGTCATCGGTTATGAAGGCGTCACCGGCGTGCCGCTGATCATGGGCGACAACCGCGCCCAGCATTCCACCTATATGCAGATTGGCGGCAGCGGTCACCGCATGCCCGCCGAAGCGCTGTGCGGCGCTATCGCCAAAAGCGAATCCCTGCGCAGCCTGATGATGAAATCGGCGCAAGGCTTCATGATCCAGACGGCGCAGACCGCGCTGGCCAATGGCCGCGCCAAGCTGGAGCAGCGGCTGGCGCGCTGGCTCTTGATGGCGCATGACCGCATGACCACCGATGCGGTGCCGCTGACCCATGAATTCCTGGCGGTGATGCTGGGGGTGCGCCGCGCCGGCGTGACCGTGGCGATCCACGGCTTTGAGCGGCGCGGGCTGGTGACGACCCGGCGCGGCCAGTTGACCATTATGGACCGCACGGGGATCGAGCAGATCGCCGGCAGTTTCTACGGCACGCCGGAAGCCGAATTAAAGCGCCTGCTAGAGGGCAAATAAGACTCGCCTTTCGGGCTTGGTACATGGTTTGTTCTCGCCATGCTGCCGCTTCAATTCACCGACTGGTTCGCCGCGCGCGGCTGGACGGCGCGAGAGCATCAGCTGGCGCTGGTGGAACATGCCGAACGGGGTGAAAGCGTGCTGCTGGTGGCGCCCACCGGCGGCGGCAAGACCCTGGCCGGTTTCCTGCCCAGCTTGATCGACCTTGCCGGCAAGCCGAAAAGGGCGCGCAAGCGCGGGCTGCACACGCTTTATATCTCGCCGCTGAAGGCGCTGGCGGTGGATGTCGCCCGCAACCTCGACGCGCCCGTCAGCGAGATGGCGCTGCCGGTGACGGTGGAGACGCGCACAGGCGATACCTCCGCGGCGCGGCGCCAGCGCCAGCGCCACAGCCCGCCCGATATCCTGCTCACCACACCCGAACAGCTGGGCCTGCTTTTGGCGCACCCGCGTGCGTCCCAGATGTTCGAGAATTTGCGCACCGTGGTTCTGGACGAACTGCACGCTCTGTACAATTCCAAGCGCGGTGATCTCCTGGCGTTGGGCCTGGCGCGTCTGCAGACCCTGGCGCCCGGCCATCGCCGCGTCGGGCTGTCGGCGACGGTGAAGGATCCCCTGCCGTTGCAGCGTTTTCTGGTGCCGCAACCTGCCGACGCGGAAGCACTGTCGGCCCTGGTAATCGCCAAGGGCGGCGCCAAACCCAGCATCGAGATCAGCACATCGGATTCCTATGTCCCCTGGGCGGGGCATCTGGCCAGGCACGCGATGCTGGATGTGATGCTGGCGATCCAGGCATCGAAGACGGCGCTGGTCTTCGTCAACACCCGCAGCCAGGCCGAACGCACTTTCCAGGAATTGTGGGCGATCAACGACAACAATTTGCCCATCGCCCTGCATCATGGATCGCTGGCGCTGGAACAGCGCCGCAAGGTGGAAGCGGCCATGGCCAAGGGCAGTTTGCGCGCCGTGGTCTGCACCTCGACCCTGGACCTCGGTATCGACTGGGGCGCGGTTGATAAAGTGATCTGCATCGGCGCGCCCAAGGGCGCCGCCCGGCTGGTGCAGCGCATCGGCCGCGCCAATCATCGGCTGGATGAACCCAGCGCGGCGCTGCTGGTGCCGGCCAACCGCTTCGAGGTTCTGGAATGCAATGCCGCGCGTGATGCGGTGCTGGCGGGCGAGCTGGACGGCGAGCGGCTGAAAGCGGGCGGACTGGACGTGCTGGCTCAGCACATATTGGGCACGGCCTGTGCCGCGCCGTTCGATTCCGCTGCGCTGTTCGCCGAAGTGCGCAGCGCCTCGCCTTACGCCCATCTCACGCAGGAGGATTTCAGCGCCGTGGTGGATTTCGTCGCCACCGGCGGTTACGCGCTCAAAGCCTATGACCGCTATGCCCGGCTGCGCCCGACGCCGGACGGCAAGCTGCGGCTGGCCCATCCGCGCCTGGCCCAGGAATACCGCCTCAATGCCGGGGTGATCGTGGAAGACCCCATGGTCGAGGTGCGCATGCAGGGCCGCGGCAAGCCCGCGGGCGCGGGCGGGCGCAAGCTGGGCGAGCTGGAGGAATATTTCATCGAGCAGCTTTCCCCCGGCGATACCTTCATCTTCGCCGGCCAGGTGGTTCGCTTCGAAGGCCTGCGCGAGACCGGCGCCTATGTCACCAAGACCAACGATCCCGACGCGGAAATCCCCAGCTACAATGGCGGCAAGTTTCCGCTTTCCACCTTCCTGGCCCAGCGGGTGCGCGAGATGGTGTCCTCGCCGGAGCGCTGGCACAGTTTGCCGGAGCCGGTGCAGGAATGGCTGAAGATCCAGGAATGGCGCAGCATCATTCCAAAGCCCGGCCAGCTTCTGGTCGAGAGTTTTCCCCGCGGCAACCGCCATTACCTGGTCTGCTATCCGTTTGAAGGCCGCCTAGCGCACCAGACTTTGGGGATGCTGCTGACGCGGCGGCTGGAACGCGCAGGCCTGCATCCGATCGGTTTTGTCGCCAATGAATATGCGCTGGCGGTGTGGGCCGCCAGGGACATGGGTGGTGCCGACATGGACGCGCTGTTCGACCAGGACATGCTGGGCGACGACCTGGACAGCTGGCTGGCCGATTCCAATCTGTACAAGCGCACCTTCCGCAACTGCGCCATCATTGCCGGCCTGATCCAGCGCCGCTTTCCCGGCAAGGAGAAAAGCGGACGGCAGGTGACATTTTCTTCAGACCTTATTTACGATGTTCTGAGGGAACATGAACCCGACCATGTGCTGCTGCGCGCTACCTACCAGGATGCGGGAACCGGTCTTCTGGACATTGCCCGACTGGGCGACATGCTGGCGCGGGTAAAAAAACGGATTGTCACAAGGCGGCTGGACCGGGTGTCGCCCCTGGCGGTTCCAGCGCTGCTGGAGATTTCCCGCGAAATGGTTGCGGGCGCGGTGGACGAGGCTATTCTGCAGGACAATGAAGACGCGCTGATCCGGGATGCCATGCGTGTGGACTGAGCCATGACGGACCTTCTTATCGATGTGAACGGTGAGACTGTTCTGCTGGATAGTTGCGGCGCGGCGTTTCTGCCGGCCCTATCCACCCTGGTTTTCGCCGACCTGCATTTCGAAAAGGGCAGTTCCTATGCCCGGGGCCGCCAGTTCCTGCCGCCTTATGACACCCTCAACACCTTGCTGCGGATGGTGCGGGCGGTGGCCCGCCACAAGCCGGCGCGGGTGATCGCGCTGGGCGATTCCTTCCATGACCGTGAGGCCGGTGACCGGCTGGGCAGTGAAGAACGCGGCTTGCTGGATTCGCTCATCCGCAGCGCGCGCTTCACCTGGATCGCGGGCAACCATGATCCCAATCCACCCGACTGGCTGGACGGCGAGGTCACCGACTGCATCCGCGTGGGCGGACTGATCTTCCGCCACGAGCCGGCAGCGGCGTTCGAGCCGGGCGAGGTCGCCGGGCATCTGCATCCCTGCGCCAGTGTCAGCAAATGGGGCCGCAGCGTGCGCCGCCGCTGCTTTGTCAGTGACGGGTTGCGAATGATCCTGCCGTCCTTCGGCGCCTATACCGGCGGGCTGGATGTGGGCGACAGCGCCATCGCGACTTTGTTTGCCGGTCCCTTCCACGCCTACATGCTGGGACAGACGCGGGTCTATGCCATCCCGCGCAGGATCGCGGTCTGACCGCGGCGCAAAGAAAAAGGGTGGCCCCAAGGCCACCCCATTTCGTCAGTCCATTGCGGCAGGATCAGAAGCCGATCCAGATGCCGCTTTTGTAGTAGCCGCGACCTTCGTGATAGTCGCGATAATGGTGGCTGTCATCCCACTTCTGGTGGAAATACCAGTCGTCATTGTGATTGGTGTAGCCGGTGCCGGGATAACGATAGTTGGTTTCGGTATGCCAGCAATCGCCTGAACTGTTGCAGACCATGCGGGCCGAGGCGGCGCCGGTGGTCGCAACCAGGGTGCCGGTGGCGATGAACATGGTGAGGGCGGCGGCTGAAACAGCCGTTTTCAGAAATAGCATGTGGGAAATCTCCAATAAGAGGAAGTCGTCGTGCAGAGTGAACACCGTCAGCACGGTTCGGTTCCGTACGGGATGTAATCTAAGCCGCCGTGCGGGACACGAATGTCGAATGGGTAACCGAAACCTGCATGCCGCCTGCTCCACTGACAATCTCGACCTGCGCATCCAGCTGCTGCGCCAATGCCTTGACCAGGCTGGTGCCCAGGCCGCCCTTGGCCGGCGGCGCGCTGTCTTTGCCGCCGCGCCCAATGCCGTTGTCGGACACCGAAAGCTTCCAGTCGGTGCCGTTCACTTCATAGTTCACCTTGACCGAGGCGTCCTTGCCGGGGTCGGGAAAAGCGTATTTCAGGGCATTTATCACCAGCTCGGTGACGATCAGGCCCAGGCTGACGGCATTGGCCGAGATCACAAAGCCTTCGTCGGCGGTGACGGTGAGCTTGGCGGGACGGCTTTCGCCGATCATGGACTCGGCCAGCGACTCGCAAAGCTTGGAAAGATAGGGGGCGACCTCGATCATGTCGGCGCGCGCCGAAACATGAAGATGCTGCTGCACGGCCGCCACCGACATGACGCGGCGGTGCGCGTCCTGCAGGTGCTGGCGGGTTTCCTCCGAACTCACCGCCCGCGCCTTGAGCATCAGGATGCTGGCGATGATCTGCAGGCTGTTGACGATGCGGTGCTGCATCTCGGCCAGCAGTGTTTCCTTCTGCTGAAGAAGGTCGTCGGTGCGAAGTTGCAGCAGTTCTTTTTCGTACTCGATGGCGCGCCGCTCGGTAATGTCTTCAAAGCCCAGAAGGATCAGGGCATGGCCGGCATCGGTGCCCAGCACCTTGCGGGCATGCAGCAGAAATTTGCGCGCGCCGATGCGGGGAAATTCCTGTTCGACCAGGAAGCCTTCCACCACCGTCTGGTCCACCAGCGAACGTTCCAGCAGGGTGTGCAGCGCCGGGATATCCCAGCCGCCCTTGTCCAGGGTGAACAGGGGCCGGCCCGGCGTGTCTTTGGGGCTGATCTGGAAGACTTTGTGGAAGGAGTTGCTGGCCACCAGGATGGTCAGGGTGTTGTCCAGGACAAGCAACGGTTCGCGCACCGTCTCCACGACGATCTGCGCGAGTGAGCGGGCGTCTTCGATCTTGTCGAAGAGCATCGTCATGGCCACTGTTTCCTTATGGGATTTACGCTAGGCTCTTGGCGCCGATCTGGCAACGCGGCTGGACGGGCACGCGATCTATCAATGAATTCAAGACCTGCTAGTGGCGCAGCACGGTGTCGTGCACGGCCTGGATGATGGTATCGGGCAGGTAGGGTTTGCGGACAAAACTGAACGCCCCGGCCTTTCCAGCTTGTGCGGCCGTGGCATTGCCGGAGACCACGATGGAACGGATGGCGGGATTGTTGAGCTGCACCCAGGTCACCAGCGCCAGTCCGTCCATGTTCCCGGGCATGCGCACATCCGTCACCATGACGCTGATCTCGGAATGCCGCGACAGGACATCTAGGGCGTCAGCGCTGTTCTGCGCTTCCAGCACCCAATAGCCGGCATCCTGCAGGGTGGCGACAGCCGACATGCGGATCAGGGGTTCGTCTTCGACGACCAGGATGGTTTGGGGATCTGCTGCTTGGCACATGCCCTTGATAAGCCCCCAAACGCGGTTCGGTTCCAATTTCTCATGTATTTCAATTGTTTACGAAAGGTGAAGACGCCGGTAAGTCTCGCCGGGGCCGCGTAAATCCGGTGCGGCGGGAACTTACGCCCCGAGGCGGAGTTTCCTTTGTGTCGGAGCCCTTCCCCGCTTCGGCGCCTCAAGGAAAAGCCCGGTGCCCCCGCCCGGGCTTTTTCCTTGCCACCAGGACAAGCATGCCGCCCAAGACCGACAGAAACCGCCGCATCATGGCTGACCATGAGGCGGGCCACAGTCTGGAGCAGTTGAGCGCGGATCATGGACTGACGCCCTTGCGGGTTCTCGCCGTCCTGACGGACGAAAAACACAGGCGCCGCATCAGTCCCGATCCTTTTTATCGCAGCCTGCGCCGGATTTAGCCCGCGACGCATCGCGCTTTGACTTTGAAAGTGCGCCCCGGTCCACTTGCGGGTGAGGGGCGTCATGAAATTTCTTCTCTCCATCGTCCTCCTGGCGGCTTTGGCGGGCCGGGCCTGGGCCGCGCCCTACGAGGTGGCGGAAAAGGACATCGCCACCTTGCAGGCCGACATGGCGGCGGGCCGGGTCAGTGCCGCGGAACTGGTGCGGGCCTATATCGCCCGCATCGATGCGCTGGACCGCGGCGGGCCGCAGCTGCATGCGGTGATCGCCGTCAATCCCAATGCCGTTTCCGATGCCGTTGCGCTGGATGCCGAGCGCAGGGGCGGACATGTGCGCGGACCGCTGCACGGCATTCCCATACTGGTGAAGGACAATATCGAAACCGCCGATCCCATGCCCACCACGGCCGGGTCGCTGGCGCTGGCGGGCAATGTCACCCACCGCGATGCCCCGCTGGTGGCGCGGCTGCGGGCGGCGGGCGCGATAATCCTGGGCAAGACCAATCTGAGCGAATGGGCGAATTTCCGTTCTTCCTATTCCATCTGGGGCTGGTCCGGGGTGGGCGGGCTGGTGAAGAATCCCTATGTGCTGGACCGCAATCCGTGCGGCTCGTCGTCGGGCAGCGGCGCCGCGGCCGCGGCCAGCCTGGCCGCCGCCGCCATCGGCACCGAAACCAACGGTTCGCTGGTCTGTCCCGGGTCGTTCAACGGCATCGTGTCGTTCAAGCCGACGGTGGGTTTGGTATCGCGCACACACGTTGTACCCATTTCTCATAGTCAGGATACGGCCGGGCCGATGGCGCGCAGCGTCGCCGACGCGGCCCTGGTGCTGAACGCAATCTCCGGCACCGAAGCGGCCGACGCGATGACCGCCCAGGCGGATGCGAAGAAAACCGATTATGCGGCTCTTGCCGGCGCATCGCTGCGGGGCAAGCGGCTAGGTGTGATCACGGCCGCACCCGGGGCCTTTCCCGCCGAGACCGCTGCCTTGCTGACGCAGGCGCTGGCGGCCCTTAAGGCGCAAGGCGCCGAGATCGTGGAGATCAACGACTTCACCCTGCCGCCGCAAATCGCCGCCGACGAGAAACTGGTGCTGCAAGTCGAGTTCAAAGCCGATCTCAACGCCTATCTGGCCAGCCTGCCGGGCGGTCCTGTGCGCAGCCTGTCCGACCTTATCGCGTTCAACGCGGCGTCCCCGCGCGAGACCGTGTTGTTCGGCCAGAATATCCTGACCGAGTCCGAGGCCAGGGGCGGCCTCAGCGATCCGGATTATGTCCGCGCCCGGGACGAACTCAAAAGCCTGACCACCGGCGCATTGGATAACCTGTTCACGCGCCTGCATCTGGATGCCGTGATCCGTCCGACCAATGGGCCGGCGGTGCTGACCGATGTGGTGCGCAGTGCCGGTTATGGCAGCCCCGATTCCGCCAGCCTGCCGGCAGAAGCGGGTTATCCGCACCTGACTGTGCCGATGGGCTACGACCATGGCCTGCCGGTGGGTCTGTCCTTCATCGGTCCGGCCTGGTCGGATGCCGCCATCCTGGCGCTGGGCCATGCCTTCGAGCAGGCGACCCATGCGCGCAAGCCGCCCGCCTTCCTGCCCTCGCTGGAAAGCGCGGCCGGCAGCGCCTTCGCGCCGGCGCGCTGACTACTTGGCCCGCAACGCCTCGGTTACCGCTCCGCGCGCGGCCTGCAGCGACGGCAGCACTCCGCCCAGAACGGCCAGCGCAATTGCCCATGCCAGTCCGATCGCCACCATCGGGGGCGTCACGGCCAGGATGAAGACGTCCGAACCGAAGCCGCTCATCACCCCGTCATACAGGGCCCAGGCGACAGCGGCGCCGATCAGCGCGCCGGTGATGGACAGCACCGCCCCCTCCAGCAGCACCGACAGGGCGATGGGAAAGCCGCGATAACCCAGGGCGCGCAAGGTGGCGATCTCGCGGCCACGCGATTCCACGGCGGTGTACATGGAGTTGAAACAGCCGAACAGCGCGCCCAGACCCAGGATAGCGGCCACGCCATAAACGATGGCATGGAAATAGGCGCTAAAACCGGCACTGCCCTTGGCGAGCCAGTCGGGCATGAGCATCACATCCACCGACAAAGAAGGGTTTGTGGTCAGCGCGGTGCGGAAGGCGGCGAAGACGGCGGGGGAATCCAGACGCACCATCACGCTGTTGAAGCTCTTGTGCCGGATCGCCGGCATCAAGGTGCCGGTATCGCCGACCAGCGCACCGTCCAGCAGGCCGCCGGTGGTGAAGATGCCCACGATCGGCCATTCCCCGTCGGGCAGGATAACCTTGTCGCCCAGCCCCAGGCCGGTGAACTGGCTGTTGGCCATGGCGCCCGCGATCAGTTCATGCTTGCCGGGCTGGAACATGCGCCCGGCCACCAGGCGAAAGCCCTGCTGCAGCATCGCGCCCTTTTCGCCGAAGCTGCGCAGGGTGATGTTGGACTTGACGCCGTTCTTGCGCAGCAGCGTCGGCACATAGGCGATCAGCACGGCATCGGAGATGGGCGATCCGTCCTTTGCCTTTGCGATGCCGGGCGCATTGGCGATGATGCTGGCGGCGCTGCGCGGAATGGCGCTGGAATTTTCGAATATGATGTTTCGCTGCACCACGATGACGTTGCGCGGATCCCCGAGCCGCGCCGCGGCCCGATGCATGCCTTCGATGATCGACAGCATGGACAACAGCACGCCCACGACACAGCCCGTACCCACCACGATCACCAGCGATTCCCACAAGCGCTGCGGCAGGCTGCGCAGGCCGATGCCGGTGACGGCGATGATCTGGCGCAGCATCATATGCGCCCCGACAGGGCTGCGGCGATGTCCAGCCGCCGCAGCCGCAGGATGGGGAGCGCGGTGCTGGCCAATGCCACGGCACAGGCGCTGGCCAGCGACCATGCCAGCACAGAAGGCGAGAAGGTCGGCATGGGGACGGAGAAATTCGGCGGCAGGATGCCCGGCAGTATCTGTGACAGCAACGCCGCGATGATCACGCCGCATACCGCGCCGGCCAGGCATGGCAGCGCCGCCTCGGCCATCACCAGCGCCGTCACGCCGGTATCGGAGAAGCCCAGGGTCTTGAGGGTGGCGAATTCGGCCAGCCGCTCGCGCACCGACTTGGCGATGACGCTGGCGGTCAGGAACAGGATCATGGCTAGCCCCGCCAGCGCGATCTTGCGGGCGATGGCATTGATGTCCGCGCCGCCATAGTTGCTGGCGGCGATGACATTTTCGGGCGTCGACTGCACGGGATTGCCGGAATTGGCGAACAGCTTCTCGATTTGCTGGGCGATGGCGGCGGATTGGGCCGGATCGGCAACCTGCAGGTCCACTTCGTTCATCTTGCCCTGGTCGGCCAGGGGCAGGGATTTGTCGTAATAGTCGTAATTGCCGATGATGTAGCCGCCGCTGAGCTCCGGCGCATCTTCGGCGATGGTGGCGATCCTGAACTCCCACGCCTTGCCGCCGTCGGCGCGTGGGGTTTCCGAGATCAGCGTAAAGGTGTCGCCCACTTTCTTGTGGAACTGGGTTGCCAGCTTGCGGCTCATGATGATGGCCTTGCGGTCATGGCGCACCATGTCCCATTGCGCCGGCGTGGGTGGCCAGTCGGAAAAGATGCGGCCATAGGCGTCGTCCAGCATGATGAGCCCGCTCTGGTTCTTGGGGTCGCCGACATAACCCTGGACATAGGACATGATGGACGTGTCCTTGACGCCGGGCAGCTTGGCGATCCGGCGGGCCATCGTGACGGGCATGCTGGTTTGATCGAAGCGCGGCAGGGTCCAGACGCGGTCGGGATGAGCCTTCTTCTCCACCAGGTCCATGGATGCGCCCAGCCCGATCATCAGCCCGAACAGGGTGAAGGCCACCGTCACCGACAGGAAGGTGAAAGTCGTGCGGACGGGCTTGCGCCGCAGCGCCGCCCAGATCAGCGGCAGATATTTCATCATGCCCACCCCCGTTGGCGGAACGTTAGGACATTTGCGCAGATGCGCCAATCATGCCGGGCGGCGGAATAGCACCGAGGAAATCCAGCCTAGCAGCATGGCCATGAACACGCAGGCCAGCCCGTAAAAGAACGGCGCATCGTGCGCCATGTTGAACAGCCGCCGCTCCAGCCCCGTGGCGTCCACGAACAGCGGCGTGGACTGGGCGCTTACCACCTCGCCGCCGCGGAACAGATAGACCTCGACATTATACTGGCCACGCGTCACCCCCGCCGGCACCGGCACGCGGGCGCGAAACAGGGTCTCGCTGAGGAAATCGATGCTGCCGGGATTTTCCGCATAAAGCCCGCTGCGCTGGTGATAGCGGATCGCGGCCTGTCGGAAAGGCTCGGGATCGTGATGGCTGCCGACGGCCGACGGGGTCAGCGCCTGCAGCCCGATGCCGTAGCGCCGCAAGGTCTCGGCCGGGGCGATGCGCGCCACCGGCTCGGTGGAGGCGAGATAGTAATAGGCGGGCAAGCCTTCGAACCGGGCGGCGTCGCGGTTGACCCACACCCCCGCCACCCGGTCGCGGCGGCGCACCGTCATGGGCTCATCCGGGCCGCGCACCACCACCACGATGCCCCGCCCGGCGGTGCCTTGCGCCCGCTCGATGGCGCCGAACACCACGATGTCGGTGCCGGTATAGTTGGAGGTGATCTGGATCGTGTCCTGGCTGATGCCCGAGACGAGGTCCTCGGCGGACGCGGCCCCGCCCGAGCCGAAGGGCGAGGGCAAAACGCAAAGGAGCGCGACCAACAGCAATGCAGCGATAAGAACGCGCTTCATGGCACGCCCTCGGACAGGGAATAGACATCGGTCGGGCGGGCCACCAGCTGATAGAAGAGTCCCGCGCCCACGGCCAGCACCAGACAGGCCAGCAGCAGGCGCAATTGCTCGCCGCGCAGCTTGGCGCCGGCCTGAACGCCCAGTTGCGCGCCCACCACCCCGCCCGACACCAGGAGGAATGCCAGCACGATGTCCACGGCATAGTTGCTGGTGGCCTGCAGGACGGTGGTGATGGCGGTGACCGCGATGATCTGCACCAGCGAGGTGCCCATCACCACATTGGTGGGCATGCGCAGGATGTAGATCATGGCCGGCACGATGATGAAGCCGCCGCCGATGCCCATGATGGCGCTGAGCGCGCCCACCACAAAGCCGATGACGATGGGCGGAATGACGCTGATATAGAGGCGCGACTGGCGGAAGCGCATCTTGAAGGGCAGGGCCTGGATCCAGCCCCGGTTGACCAATCGGCGGCTGACGGTGACGCCGCTGCGATAGGCCTTCAGGGTGGCCAGGCTCTCGCGCAGCATGATGATGCCGATGCTGCCCAGCATGATCACATAGGTCAGCGCCACGATCAGGTCCATCTGGCCCTGGCGGCGCATCAGCGCGAACAGCCACACGCCGAACAGGGTGCCCACCACGCCGCCGCCCAGCATCACGCCCGCCATGGTGAAGTCGATGGCGCGCTTGCGCCATTGCGCCAGCGCCCCCGACATGGAGGAGGCCGTGACATGGGACAAGGTGGTGGCCACCGCGACGGTGGAAGGGATGCCGGTGAAGACCAGCAGCGGGGTCATCAGGAAGCCGCCGCCCACGCCGAACATGCCCGACAGGAAGCCCACGCCTGTTCCCAGCGCGATGAGAAGCAGCCAATTGACCGACATCTCAGCAACGGGAAGATAGAGTTCCATTGCACCCGAACATGCGCGCGCGAGCGCAGAGGGTCAACGCAAAAAACCTTACGGAATCAGGCGAAACCGATACCGGGGATCAGCCCAAGAAATTAGCCGAGATCGCCGGGCTCGGGCGGCACGTTGGCGCTGCGGTTCAAGGGTGCGGCATGGAAGGTCGCCGCCGACTTGTTGGCCGCGGCCTTGTCGGTATCGCTGAGCTGGGTCTGCAGCACGCCGATGCGCGCCTTGGATTCGGTGTCGCCCGCGGCGGCGGCAATGGAATACCACTTGTAGGCGTCCAGCAGGCTTTGCGGCACGCCATCGCCGCGTTCGTACAGCACGGCCAGGTTGAACTGGGAGTCCGACAGGCCCAGCGCGGCGGCCTTGGCGAACCAGCGCGCCGCTTCGGCCATGTTCTTCTTGCCCGCGGCGCCGCCGGCATAAGACACGGCCAGATTGTGCATCGCCTTGCGGTTGCCCTGGTTGGCGGCCATCTCGTACCAGTGCGCCGCCTTGACGGCGTCGGCGGGAATGCCCTGGCCGCGCTCATACAGGGTGCCGAGGCGATATTGCGCCACGGCCTGGCCCTTTTCGGCGGCCTGGGTGAGGAACTTGACGCCATCAGGCAGGTTCACGGCCGAGCCATTGGTGCCGTCTAGGGCGCGCAGGCCGATGATGGTCAGCGCGATGGGATTGCCGGCATTGGCCAGCTGGATCAAGCGGTCCGGCGAAGCGACTTTTGTGCCATCGGGCACGCGGTTGACCGGGGCGTTGCGGACTTCGCGCTGCTGCATCGGCGTGGCGCTACGCGGGGGATTGTCGGACTCGGCGGGCTCCGAACGCTCGGAGGTGAAATCGTCGGCATTGCCGCCGGTGTCGCCCGGGGTGGCCTGGGGCGCGACCACGAACTGGGTGTCGTCGCCGCCCGGAGGGGCGGGGACGGTGAAAGTGGGACCATTGGGCTTGGCGCTGGTCTGCACCGGGGCCTTGGCGCGCTGGCTCAGGACCAGGGCGGCAGCGGCGGCCAGCACCACGATCAACGCGACGAGGGCGGGAATGACATGGCGGGGCTTGGCCTTTTCCGCGCCCTCGGCAGCGGCTTCCTTGCCCCAGCGGAATCCGCTCAGGCCGGTGCGGCGTTCGGTTTCGGCTTTCTCGGACGCGGCGCGGGCCGAGCGGCGGGCCTGGGCCAGGAAATTCTCCGGCTCGGCTTCGGCGCCAATGCCGGCATCCGGGCCGGTATCGGCAAAGACGTCTTCGAAGTCGGGCGCGAAGGACTCCGCAGCCGAGTCCGGCGGGATGTCGAAGCTGAAGCCTGTCGGGACGGCGAAGGCGTCGATGGCGGGCGGCGGTTCGTGAGCG
>Ga0118677_10009255_pt1 | contig 15443 bp, 14 predicted proteins | sample AliMusrvi5mmetaG_FD_86154 | JGI IMG/M metagenome (GOLD analysis project Ga0118677, IMG submission 86154)
CCCCGGATTTCCCCCGTTCATCCGTCGCCCCTCGCAAGGGGGGCGCGGATTGAAACAAAAAGCCGTGGTGCCCGTGACGGGATCTCGGGGTCGCCCCTCGCAAGGGGGGCGCGGATTGAAACATGAGCTACAACCCCGGATTTCCCCCGTTCATCCGTCGCCCCTCGCAAGGGGGGCGCGGATTGAAACGTCCTCCCCGCGCGGCCCGCACTCCAACAAAAAGTCGCCCCTCGCAAGGGGGGCGCGGATTGAAACGGGACTGGAGTAGCGGTTTCCGCATCAAACCGTGGTCGCCCCTCGCAAGGGGGGCGCGGATTGAAACATTGACTCCGTTTTACGGTTTGATACGGTGTTGGTCGCCCCTCGCAAGGGGGGCGCGGATTGAAACCCAACGACGATAGCCACAATCGGCGTGTCGGATGTCGCCCCTCGCAAGGGGGGCGCGGATTGAAACTTACGGAGGTAACAAGCTCGCTTACTCTGGCGAGTCGCCCCTCGCAAGGGGGGCGCGGATTGAAACCTATAGTGCCACCGAAAGCGACCAGCCAGACCAAGGTCGCCCCTCGCAAGGGGGGCGCGGATTGAAACGCGGCGGGCATCACCACCATTGGCACGGCCGCTGGTCGCCCCTCGCAAGGGGGGCGCGGATTGAAACCCGTCACTCTCCAATACATCACGTCCATGGACCGTCGCCCCTCGCAAGGGGGGCGCGGATTGAAACACGTCATAGCCGCAGATGACACGCTCATGTCCGCGTCGCCCCTCGCAAGGGGGGCGCGGATTGAAACCTCGGAGGTTTGGGGATCCTCCCCAGATTCCTCACGTCGCCCCTCGCAAGGGGGGCGCGGATTGAAACAACAGGCCAAGATCCGCACTTTGATCAGCTCCGGTCGCCCCTCGCAAGGGGGGCGCGGATTGAAACAATATCCGGCAGCAACAGATAGAGCTGAATAAGGGTCGCCCCTCGCAAGGGGGGCGCGGATTGAAACTCCCATGCGCAATCCCATCATCACCCTCAGCCAGTCGCCCCTCGCAAGGGGGGCGCGGATTGAAACAGGCTCCATGACCTCCACCGTCCTCTGGGTCCTTGTCGCCCCTCGCAAGGGGGGCGCGGATTGAAACTCCCGCTCCAGGTTTTCAATCACCATGATTCCCAGTCGCCCCTCGCAAGGGGGGCGCGGATTGAAACTCGGGGGGATGGTGCCGAAATAGTAGAAATCCAGGTCGCCCCTCGCAAGGGGGGCGCGGATTGAAACATAGCCAGGCTCACTTCCCTGCCCGCTGCGCAGTGTCGCCCCTCGCAAGGGGGGCGCGGATTGAAACAGACGCCCCTCCCGGTTGTAGTAAAGCGCTCCTGTCGCCCCTCGCAAGGGGGGCGCGGATTGAAACATCCATAGCCTAACAGTGTTGTCCGATATTTGCAGGTCGCCCCTCGCAAGGGGGGCGCGGATTGAAACAATGGGGATCTGTGGCGGGTGGTGAGCCGCTGGCGTCGCCCCTCGCAAGGGGGGCGCGGATTGAAACACATCCGCATTTACCATCCCGCGTCTCCATGCCTGTCGCCCCTCGCAAGGGGGGCGCGGATTGAAACAGCCGCAACTACATGCCGCCGACACTGGACGAAAAGTCGCCCCTCGCAAGGGGGGCGCGGATTGAAACGTTTATGACTGTGAAACGCAACGCACAAAAGAACGGTCGCCCCTCGCAAGGGGGGCGCGGATTGAAACGGGAAGACGTTGCAATGGCAGTGCGAGGATTGCGTCGCCCCTCGCAAGGGGGGCGCGGATTGAAACGACGCGCTCGACAATGTGATTGAGCGCATGGGCAAGTCGCCCCTCGCAAGGGGGGCGCGGATTGAAACTGCACGTAAAGCCTGGCCCGTTCTACCAATGACAGTCGCCCCTCGCAAGGGGGGCGCGGATTGAAACACCCCAAAACCGGGAAACTCCCCCACACCATTATCGTCGCCCCTCGCAAGGGGGGCGCGGATTGAAACCTCCAGCGCATGAAGGAATACCCCGCCCTCATCGTCGCCCCTCGCAAGGGGGGCGCGGATTGAAACCATTGTCTGACACTCCATCTGCGGGACGGGGCAGGTCGCCCCTCGCAAGGGGGGCGCGGATTGAAACGTCTGAATTGATAACAGTGCAATCTCCACCATGGGGTCGCCCCTCGCAAGGGGGGCGCGGATTGAAACTTCGCCCATTTAATTGGAGGGTGGTGTCGATTTTGTCGCCCCTCGCAAGGGGGGCGCGGATTGAAACCATTATCGCGCTCATCTGTTATCTTCCTTTCGTTGTCGCCCCTCGCAAGGGGGGCGCGGATTGAAACTCACGGAGGAGATTGGCGGCCTGGGTTTCGGTGATGTCGCCCCTCGCAAGGGGGGCGCGGATTGAAACGATTGCCATGATAAACTACTCCGCATGTCAAAAAGTCGCCCCTCGCAAGGGGGGCGCGGATTGAAACAACCTCGTCCTCACCACCTACCGCCGCGTCGACGGTCGCCCCTCGCAAGGGGGGCGCGGATTGAAACTCGATGGCAGGTATGTTTTTTTTCTTGGCAGACAGTCGCCCCTCGCAAGGGGGGCGCGGATTGAAACGGTCCTCCATCGCGTCCTTCGCATCATCGTCCGTGTCGCCCCTCGCAAGGGGGGCGCGGATTGAAACCAGCACGTAAATAATAGAGCGGACGGTTGGGTGCGTCGCCCCTCGCAAGGGGGGCGCGGATTGAAACCACTGTTCGGGACCGCCTCTAGCCATGAGACTAAGGTCGCCCCTCGCAAGGGGGGCGCGGATTGAAACCGTTAGCCGTGGCGCCACCTGCCGCCAGGACACCGTCGCCCCTCGCAAGGGGGGCGCGGATTGAAACTTCCATAGTGACTTTTCATACCAGCAGGCCTTTCGTCGCCCCTCGCAAGGGGGGCGCGGATTGAAACCCCATTTCTGCAAATGCCGTCTTGAGCGATTCTGGTCGCCCCTCGCAAGGGGGGCGCGGATTGAAACATGGTTCGGCGCTCGGATCTGTCACGTGGACGGAGTCGCCCCTCGCAAGGGGGGCGCGGATTGAAACATGACGTTGGCCAATGTTGATGGCACCGGGAGGGTCGCCCCTCGCAAGGGGGGCGCGGATTGAAACTGAGGAGCATTAGGGGCCGCCCTACGTGGGAGCCGTCGCCCCTCGCAAGGGGGGCGCGGATTGAAACCCAGGTTCGGGCGCAGGGGAGCCCCGATGAGCCTGTCGCCCCTCGCAAGGGGGGCGCGGATTGAAACCCGTCACCTCTTGCCGAATGCATCCCTGTTATCGTCGCCCCTCGCAAGGGGGGCGCGGATTGAAACTGCCAGAGCAGATGGCGGTCAGTGATCGCGGCAGTCGCCCCTCGCAAGGGGGGCGCGGATTGAAACCGCCATGTCTGCCGGGTCCTGTTTGACACCTAGCGTCGCCCCTCGCAAGGGGGGCGCGGATTGAAACCTCTTGGGCGGCGGCGGCATCAGCGGCGGGATTCGTCGCCCCTCGCAAGGGGGGCGCGGATTGAAACTTGATGGAGTTGGTTCCGGTCCAGAATATGCACTTGTCGCCCCTCGCAAGGGGGGCGCGGATTGAAACTAGAGGCGTGAATGCTGAGATCCCACCGCAACGCGTCGCCCCTCGCAAGGGGGGCGCGGATTGAAACATGTTTTCGTTGTCGTTTGGTTTCTCGGGTGCGCGTCGCCCCTCGCAAGGGGGGCGCGGATTGAAACCCACGATGAGAACCCGTCACGTTTGGCGAACCTTGTCGCCCCTCGCAAGGGGGGCGCGGATTGAAACACGCGGTATTTTTTGTCAGGAGAGTTTTGTGATCGTCGCCCCTCGCAAGGGGGGCGCGGATTGAAACGGCTACCCAATCATTGTAGGGCTCGGCGTTGGAAGGTCGCCCCTCGCAAGGGGGGCGCGGATTGAAACTTCCGCCGTGCCGCCTAAAGTTGCCTGCGTGCCGGTCGCCCCTCGCAAGGGGGGCGCGGATTGAAACAAGGTCCGGTGCGATGGAGTTTTTGATTTGGACCAGTCGCCCCTCGCAAGGGGGGCGCGGATTGAAACTCGGTGCGGATGAAGAAGGCCTCGTCATTGGCAGTCGCCCCTCGCAAGGGGGGCGCGGATTGAAACCAAGCTCTATCGACTCTCCAATGATTTTAAGACCGTCGCCCCTCGCAAGGGGGGCGCGGATTGAAACATCGTGGGGCGTGGGATCGGTGAGGAATTGCAGTCGCCCCTCGCAAGGGGGGCGCGGATTGAAACACGTTCACGCCGCGGGTGAGGATGCCGGTGTCGAGTCGCCCCTCGCAAGGGGGGCGCGGATTGAAACTTTCACCGCGTGAGAGAGCGTGAGATGGCCTTTTGTCGCCCCTCGCAAGGGGGGCGCGGATTGAAACTGGTAGAGATGCCATTGGCCCCGGATGGCCCATTGTCGCCCCTCGCAAGGGGGGCGCGGATTGAAACGCCATTGACGAGTGCCACCACATCAGCGGAGCAGGTCGCCCCTCGCAAGGGGGCGCGGATTGAAACAACACCACCTACCTAGGCGAGATCGTCATCGCCAGTCACACCTCGCAAAAGGAGTGACAAGCGTCTGACTCCAAGATGTGGTGGGATTGGATCGCCGCCTTGGGTGGGTGGTGTTGTCATCCATGCTTCCCCCAAAGCCCATGAGTCCCCAAGGCCCACACTTCCCAAATACTTTACTGCTCACATCACCGAAATCCTTTCCACTAGCAGAAAAAACGTTAAAACATCGATCATTTCAACAAATTTTTTATACGCATTTCCCCAAAATAGACCGCCTCTCTCACTCGTCAGCCCCAGCCACCAAGCTTGCCTTTTCAATCGCTGAAATCCTTGCCCAAAGAGCTGCCAAGTCCTGAGCCGAAGGTCCCGAGCATCTCTGGGGTCGGTTCCGCACGGTAACATTACGCCTCCGGTCCACCGATTCAACTCCCTCCAAAACCCACGCTCCGCGCCATCGTCGGCGTGGTCACATTGAAGCCAGCCGTGGGCTGGCTGCTTGTCTGACATGAGATTTTCGCGTCTTCTGCAGCGCTGTCACATTGATGCTTGATCGTCACCGTGGTCATTCCGTTTTCCACCCCTTTCAGACTCGTCGGGATCAAGGATTCCCTTGTTTCTGGCGGGAGCATTTTCGCGCGAGGATCCGCCATTGGACAAAAAATGGGATGATCCAAAGCAGATTGATCCAGAGCCAATGCTTGTTGATGAATTGAGCCCAGCGTAAAACCAGATTCGGTTGGAGGAATTTTCTGGCGATCTCATTGTTTGCCTGTGCGGCACTGGCAATGCGACCAAGCGCGAAATGATGCGCCAGCGCAAAGTCACCGACCGCAGCATTCCATCCGACAGCAATACAGCCACCAAATGCCTGCCAGCCGACGATCAGGCCGCCAAAAAGTACCCAGACGCCGAGCGCAATACCACCGAGCGCAAAAATACCAACACTAAAGCCGCCGACCGATAGGAAACCGATTGCCAGGCCACCAATGCTCAATGGAGCTATCGCCATTCCGCCAAATGCGAACAAGCCACCTATGGCAGTGTTGCCCGCGGCAATCCAAGCTGTAACCGGTCTTTTCAAAAGGGCAAATCTGTCTCCCACGCGAATATGAACGAGCGGGAGGCCAAAAAGACTTGCCTTGCTGCGATATTCCCATGCCGGTTTCGGGAAAACGCCATTGTAATCTAGCGTTAGAATCCCCATATAATATTCACGACCTCTCCGCATCGAAGCGATGCCGTAGGCAAAAAATGCAGGCAGAAAAATCAAAGTCAGCGCGGTCGCAAACAAACCGGGCAAAAATGAGCGGTCATATTGATTCCTGGACATCCACAGAACCACCGCTGCTATCGGGATGAATAACGCCAGCGTAATCATACCGACTTTGCGGTATAGGGTTTTGATATAACGGCGCTCATCATCCGACACCGCCCCGGCAAGACCGATACGATAGCCGATATAATTTGGGAAAATGACAACCAGCGGACCCAAAATCGCAGAAATCACTCCCATAGCTCCTGCGACTTTTGCGGTCGCGCCGCCAGTCGCAGCAACACCCACCGTCGCAGCCTTGGCGGAAATCGTGAGTCCCGGCAGCGAGGCCAGAACCGCCATCGTGAATATTTTTCCCGGATTTGTCCGTTCCAGCGCACCTTCGACAAATGCGAGGACTTGTTCCTGCAGCATTTTTCGTCCGCGGGACAGCCGCTGTTTCACGACGTCCGGGCTCAATTCCAGATTTTGAGCGACAGCTTCGATGGATTGATGTTCGCGATAAAACAAAACGAGCGGTTCGCGGTAAAGCTCTGGGATACGCTCAAGCGTACGCCATAAAATCGCCTGCTCTTCATTGCTGATGGTCTGTTCGGGCGGCAACGGCTCCAGTGACCGGAAGTCGGAAATTTCCTCCAGTGATGCGGCGCAATGACTCGGCTCGTGCCCCTGTTTGCGAAGTGCGTCACAGGTGAGGTTGCGCAAGATCCCACACAGCCATGAGCGTAGTTTTTCCGGCGCGCGCAAACCGGGAAGTTGTTTCCACGCCGCGACAAATGTTTCCTGGGCGAGGTCTTCGCTCAGGTTCAAGCTGCCGGTGGCGCTATAAGCCACGGAACAGAGCAGTGATTGGTGACGGGACACGATTGTGCCGAACGCATCGCGGTCGCCGGCCAGACTCCGGGTGACCAGATCGGCATCACTGGAATCCATCGTTTTCATTGCATTGGTTGTTATCATACAACAAACAGGTCTGTGAACGAGGCGAAAAGGTGACAGAAAATCTTTTCGAGTGTGCAATTCATGAGCGGAATCGATGTAACATCCCCTGCCGTTTATGGTAGAAACACCTGAACCCATGTCCGCCAGTGAATCCAAACCAACCCTTTTTGCCGCCACGCGGTGGACACTGGTGTGTGACGCGGCGCGTGGCGGTGACACCGGAGCGGTGCAAGCTCTCGGAGTTTTGTTCGGAACCTACTGGCAGCCGCTTTACCGCTACGTTCGCCGCCTCGGACGGACCGCTCAGGATGCAGAAGATTTGGTGCAGGGCTTCTTCGCTAATCTACTTCAGCAAAACGGTCTTCGTCTTGTTGACCGCGACCGAGGACGCTTCCGGGCTTTCCTGCTGGGGAGTCTCAAGCACTACATGGCGAATGAGTGGCAGCGAGATCACCGGTTGAAACGCGGCGGTTTTGCCACCCATCTGTCCATCGATTGGAAAGATGCCGAAACGGGTCTCGGTCTTGAACCCGAGGACAGCCGCAGTCCGGACAAGCTCTACGACCGCGATTGGGCCATAGCCCTGCTCGACAAGGTGCTTGATGACCTGGAGGTGGAGGAAAAGCACTTGGATTTCGCCCGATGGAAACCGTTCCTCAGCGTGAGCAGCGGCCCCCTTTCTTATGTGGACATTGCGGTGGAATTCGGCATGACCGAGGGGGCCGCGCGCGTGGCGGTGCATCGTCTGAGGAAACGCTACCGCCAGCGGCTTCGGGTCGAAATCGGCCGCACGCTCACGGGCCCGCATTTGGTCGAAGATGAGATGCGGTCGCTCTTTGCCGCGCTTTCCGATTGAATTTTTGTAACGCCTCGACGCAAATGCGTAGGAGCGGATCGAGATGAATTCAACCAACTCCAATATCTGCCCCGTATGCGGAAAGCCCGTGCCAGCCAACAGCCAGCACAAGATCTGCCCGTCCTGTCTGATGGCTCAGGCCATTGCGTCTCAAACCCAGGAAAGCCAACATGTCACTTCGACCCCTGTTCCAGAACCGGATGAAATTGCCGGAAAGTTTCCGCAATTTGAAATCCTCGAATGCCTGGGACGCGGAGGGATGGGAGTTGTCTATAAGGCCCGCCAGAAATCGCTCAACCGCCTGGTGGCGATCAAAATCCTCGCACCGGAGCGCGAACACGATGCAAGGTTTGCCGTGCGTTTCGCCCGGGAAGCCGAACTGCTCGCGAAACTCAGCCACACGCACATTGTCACCATCCACGACTTCGGCGAAACTGGCGGGCTGTACTACCTCGTGATGGAATTTGTGGACGGGGTGAACCTGCGCGATCTTTTGCGTGAAGGAAAACTGGAGCCGAAACAGGCGCTGGCAATTGTGCCGGAGATCTGCGATGCGCTCCAGTTCGCGCACGATCAGGGCATCGTCCACCGCGACATCAAGCCGGAGAACATTCTGCTCGACCGCTTGGGGCGCGTGAAGGTGGCGGACTTCGGTCTGGCGAAGCTCATTGGAACAGTCGGGGATGTTGACGCCGGACAACTGGAATCAACGATGCCGGGCAAAGGAGATCTCACTGAGGCGGGCAGGATGATGGGCACGCCGAGTTACATGGCCCCCGAGCAGACCGAGCATCCCGGTGATGTGGACAACCGCGCGGATATTTACGCACTGGGCGTGGTTTTCTACCAGATGCTGACCGGAGAACTGCCCGGAAAAACCATCGAAGCGCCGTCGAAGAAAGTGCAAATTGACGTGCGGCTGGATGAAGTGGTGTTACGCGCATTGGAAAAGAAACCTGAACTCCGCTACCAGCAAGCGAGTATTTTGAAGACACAGGTGGAGACGATAGCGGAATCGCAGCTGCCTTTGAGTGATGATCCCGAGCTTTGGGAGCCATCCAGCAGGAGCGCAGTGAACACGCCTGAAAAACAATCACCATCCGGGGGTGGATTGCTGGTGTTAGGAATCCTATCCCTGGTGTTCGGGCCGTTTACAGCAATCCCGGGATTGCTATTGAGTCGCCGGTTCAAGCCGTTTTCGACCACGGCTGTGGTCGGCTACTTCCTCTGCTGGTTTGGTATGATGCTGACCGTCGCGGCTACTGCGGTGCCGCTGTTGTTCTACAGTCATGCCAAAATCAGGAATGAACAGACACAGGTGCGAGCACGAATGGAGAAGCGGCTCAAAGAGAGGCGTAAATTTCTGGATGGCAATGCGCCAGCTGTGATGCAGCAGGTTCTGAGTGTGTGGAGGACAGACGGCGAAGCAGCGGCGGTCAGTCGTTTTTTAGAGGCGGACTGGAGTATGCATCCATTGTTCACGCCCGGTTCTATACTGAGCGTAAGCGAAGACGAGTTTGCAGCATTACCGGCTGCTGAACGTAACGCGAAAGCCGACGAAATGCTTACCCAACTCGGTGAGTTGAGAAAGCTGGCTGCGGCAGTAGAGCTAGCCGGAGTTGACGCTGAGACGAAAAAAGATTTCGACCAGGCTCGCAAGTGTTTCGACTCGCTCAAACAGTGCGGAAGAGCACTCGACACCTCTGGTGCCCTGCTCGCTTTCCGGTTAGTTGGCCAAGCCATGGAGAAAAAAGCTAACGCAGCGGCAGCGGCTTTAGCTGACACATTGCTAGACCCAACTTCGGGATCCGTGAATGCGGCAAAAGCAACGACGGAGAAATGGTCAGGAGCTTGGCAGTGCGAAGTCAGCACCTTCGCAGGTTCGGAAGATACAGATTGGGTCGAGAAGCGGCCAAACGGGGAAATTTTCTGCACCTACAAGTTCGTGCGGCGGACGGACCGATTCATTGAACTTTATGACAAGAACCGGAACTTCACGCTGATTATCTACTTGAACGGAGAGAGTGAGTGGAACGTCGGGAGTGGGTGGAACTCTTGGTACAAGGGAAAGTGGATCGAGGACCCAGGCACCCCTGCTGAATCAAGCACTGAAAAGCAAGTAGTCCGGCAAACTGTAGTGACGATTTCCCAGTGTTCGGAGGGCGATCCACGTGTCGTAACGGCGATGAATACCCTGCGAACATTGGATCAGACTAAAGTCATTTCTGCACTGGTGCCGTTTCTTGATTCAGCCGAGTCTACGATTCGGCGCTCGGCAATCTACGTCCTATATGCAGGCGGTCTAAAAGGAGATATAGGTCCGGCAATTGCTCCGATGCAGAAGCTCCTTGGTCATTCGGAAGACTATACACGTGGAATGGCTGCGCTCGCATTGGGACAAAATCGAGTGACGAACAGCTTTGATCCGCTGGTTTCGATGGTCAGGAACGATTCTAGCGGCTATGCCCGCCGGTGTGCAGCCTCTGCACTGGGACAATTGGGGGACAAGCGGGCGATTCCGGTTCTGAGGTCGGCTCAGTCAGATGCCGATCCTAACGTCCGGCGAAACGCGAGTGCCGCTCTGGACCTATTGGAAAGAGGCGACTCTGGTTCGGCTGTGGCACCCAACAACGATACCACCAAGGCAGTCATCAATGAGGCAGAGAAGTGGCTGGCACTGATTGACGGCGGGAATTATCCTCAAAGTTGGCAGGATGCTTCTGCCATTTTTCATAGTGGCGTGACCAAAGCAAGTTGGCAGCAATCGATGGAAACATCCCGCAAACCACTTGGAAATCTGGTGTCTCGAAAAGTAAAATCGGCGCAGCTTATGAAGGAACTGCCAGGCGCTCCCGACGGCCAGTATGTTGTCATGCAGTTTGAAACGTCGTTTGCTGGCAAAAAGTCCGCGATTGAGACCGTCACGTTCATGTTGGAAAAAGACGGCCACTGGAAATCCGCTGGTTATTTTATCAAGTGATTATGACTGACGTTCCAAATTGCACATCGAAAAGAACTGCCAAAAGTCTTTGGAAGGATTATCGCTTTTACCCGGCGCGGCTCGAACTGCAATCCGCAACCATGAGATTTCGATGTAAGTAGCACGCTACCTACACAATTTAGTGCGACGAGTCTCTCCTGTGACGCAGATAGCATGGACATGCAGGTGCGCAAGGTGCTCAAAAACAGAGGACATTTCCCGAGTGACGAAGCATCGACCAAGCTGATTTATCTGGCCTAATTTATCTAGCCTTGCAAAATCTGACCCGAAAGTGGACAAAAACAGTTGTGGGTTGGAAAGCGGCGATGAATCAATTTCCCATCCACTACATTTCAGAAAATAAGAATCCCTTGAAGTTATAAGCCAAGTGTCTCTGATCCGTATTAGACAAGCTACAGCAAAAGACGGCCCAGGCATCCTCGCCAGTCATGTTGCCGCCATCACAGAGCTCTGCGCGGGAGATTACTCTGAAACGCAGCTTCTTGCTTGGTCTTGCCGCCTAACACCAGAAGGGTATTTGCCAGCTATCACTTCCAACGTCTTTCTCGTCGCGGAAAGCAAAGGTGAGGTGATCGGTTTCGCCGAGTTCGCTCCCTCCCGTAGTGAAGTGGTGGCAGTGTATGTGCACCCGCAGCATTCCCGGCGAGGCGTGGGTTCCATGCTTTTGCGCGAAATTGAACACCAGGCTTCAGCCGTGGGGATCTGTGAGCTTTACTTGAGTTCATCTCTGACAGCGGTCCCGTTTTACGAACGCTTCGGTTTTGTAGCAACGGAACCAACCGTCCATCGTCTTGGCGACGGCACAGAGATACCTTGTGTCCCGATGCGTAGGGCTGCCCTGAAATGAAGCGCCCGCACATTCTCCTGCTAAACGGGCCCGCAGGTGTTGGCAAAACGACCGTCGCCACACATCTCTCTGTTCTTAGTCCAGGAACGATATGCATCCAAAGTACAAAGCATTCTTTACGTTTACATCCCCAATTTACTACACGCAGGCTCCGTTATAACGGGTCATACTAACACAAACATCGACAAATAACACATGCATCTTCTGTTTGATCTCGACGGCACCCTGACTGACCCATTTCTGGGAATCACTCGCTGCATCCAACATGCGCTTGAAGATCTCGGGCAGTCTCCTCCCTCTGCCGAAAGTCTCCGTTGGTGCATCGGGCCACCACTCAAAAAGAGTTTCGTGTTATTATTAGGCCCAAAAAACGAAAATCTCGCTGACGTCGCACTTGCGAAATACCGTGAGCGATTCAGCACGATTGGGCTAATTGAGAATGATGTTTATCCAGGTATAGCCGAAGCGCTCGATACTCTTCAGCAAAGCGGTCAGATCCTCCATGTCGCCACTTCCAAGCCTTCAGTGTATGCCAAGAGAATTGCCGATCATTTTGGTCTCACGAAGTATTTTCGCTCGATCCACGGGAGCGAGTTGGATGGAACACGGAGCGATAAGACGACCTTGATTTCACATCTTCTTTTGCGGGAAGGGATACCTTCGGGTGACGCGCTAATGATCGGGGACCGAGAACATGATATGATCGGTGCGAGGCGTAATCGGGTCGCTGGCCTTGGGGTTCTTTGGGGCTACGGTAACCAGGATGAGTTAGTGCGTGCAGGTGCTTTTGCTTGTATCGCCTCACCTAGCAATTTACTGGAAGCGGTAAGCAATAGGCTGCTCAGGTCTACGCTGAAACACTGACCTCGTCCAATCTGTGCAAATTAAACATCCCTCTGGCATTGTTGCTGAAATCCCGGAACCCATACGGTTCCGAATTCAAACTATGCGGGATTTGCTCAACACCCTTACAAAGAAACTGCCCGTCGAGATTACCTTGGCCGGTTCGTCTGGTCTCGGCATGTGATTCCCGTCGGCACCGATCTATCTCTCATCGAACGCAATCTTGACCGCGTGCTCTTAGAATGCCGTGCTTTTCCAGTCCGGTTTTCGGCCATTCGAGCGTTCCCCCTGATCTTCGATCCTCTACTTGGAACCAGCTGACCCAACCCCCGTTCGCTCAGATTCATCGTTTGTTATCCACTTCGGGTATTCCATTCTCGAAAAACCCTTGGCCTTACACTCCTCACTGCACTCTGCGCACCGGAGAGCCGCTGAGCAATGAGGATCTTTCAATGCATCTGTCCCAAAGCTTTCCCACGGAGGTATTCTGGATCAGCACTATCTCTGTGTATCACCTCGATGACACCAGGCTGGACTGCAAGCTCCTTTGCCAGCGAGCGCTGCTTTCGTTCCACTCGCTCTTGCGGGTGCTGATTTTCTTGAAGGTGACCGGATCCAGTTGTAATACAAGGCCCAACGCCAAACGATGCCCTTTCTTACTTCGGTTTGAACCAAGGATCGAACCAAAGTGGTCTTACCAGACCCAGTCACTCCACTAAATGCAATGACAATCATATTTCTCCGGCTACTCAGGTCTGCAACGTCTCCCCGGAAACGGCCGCGGATTGTTGAATGCTGGTTTTATTGTCATCCCATTATTTGTTTGCTATAAGCCTCAAAGACGGGCTCCCAAGGGATATAACTGTGATTCAGAAGCGCATCCAAAAACTGATTCAGCAATAAGTGAATGAGTAAATTTCTGTCGCAGTTGCTTAGGATGGCGATGGCAATTTCGGATTCGGGAAGGATGGCAACCAGGCTGCGAAAACCCCTTTCGCTTCCGCGATGATACGCCATGGAGTGGCCCCGATAGGTTCGGCATCCCCAGCCAAGCCCATAGCTTTCGGGCCAAAAGTCTAAAGGAATGTCCGGAAAATGAGTCAGGACATGCGGCGTGGTCATCTTCTTAAAAGCCACATTGGACCGTAAAATTCCGGTCCATTTGAGCAGGTCTCGCGTCGACATGCATAAAGTGCAATCCGGTCTGACCAAGTGCTGTTCGGTCGGACTCAGAACCAACTCCGTCCACTCCGACTCTTTGCAAATATAGCCTTTGGAAGTGGATTGCGTTTCCAGGGCTTCCTTCCAAGAAAATCCATGGTCTTGCATGTCATTGGCGCGAAACAATTCTGCTTCGAGGATTTCCGTCCAGGATCGATCGGAGACCTCATGAAGAACCATGGCAGCGATGGCAAAGCTCAAACCTGAATAAATATAGGATTCGCGGAAGACGCCTGTGCGCGGGATTCGGGAGATAAATGCTTTGAGTTCATCGCTGTCGCCGCCTTCGAAGGTCTGCCATTCCTTGTAGCCGTCCAATCCAGTCCGCATCGAAAGAAAATCCGCGAGAGACGCCTTTGCCTGAATTTCCTGGTCTGCAAATCGGAGTCCCTTGATGTAATCGGTAATGGGAACTTCCCATTCCAAAAGACCCTTCGAGACCATTAAACTGACCGCATGGGCAATAAAAGGCTTGGTGACAGATCCAATGGGAATGACTGTTCTTGGAGAAAAAGGCAGACTTCGCTCGATATCTGAGAAGCCGGAGCAATAAAACTCCTGTTCGCCCCGGCACGATACTCCAATGGCAATCCCAGGAACCCGCCACCGCATCCTGAAGTCGTTGATCGACTGGACCACGGACTCAACTGAGTTATTGAAATGGCTGGATTTGGATGATGCGGAAAGCATGGGCATCAGTTGTGGCTATTGCGCTCCGACAGAATATTTGACAGCGGTGAAGCTGTCCAAGGATTTTCCACGGCTGTCGTGCCACGACTTTGTGGACAGCCAAGTGCGGCTGCAACCCCGTTCGCTCAGATTCATCGTTTGTTATCCACCTCGGGTAACTATTCAGAATTTTGCAGATCGTTCCGGAACATCACTTCCCGGGTCATAAAGCCAAATTTCTCGTACAAACCGTGTGCGTCTCGCGTTGCCAGGTGAATCCGAGTTTGGCCAATCTTTGGATGACGAATGATCTCCTCTACCAGTCGTTTGCCCAAGCCTTGTGATCGGTGCAGAGGATCAATAAACACATCGCACAGCCAGGAGAACGTAACGCCATCGGTCACAACCCGCGCAAACCCAACCTGTTGATTCGCACAGTATGCACCAAAGCAAAGAGAGCCCCGAATCGACTCAATGATCATATCGCGCGGTCGGTCGCCAGCCCAGTATGTGGACTGCAACGAGTGAACGATAAAATCAAAGTCGAGCAAACTCGGATCATCACTAATTATGTAATTGGATAATTGCATGGATATTTGTTTCGATTCACACAGGTTTGGTCATTGGGTTGTTGCGGATGATTAGAACCGCCCTCAATAAGGTACCTTGCGCAGGGTGCGTGTGGGAGCCATGAGCTATCATGAACCTGCCGCCGCAGTCACGCATCCTGTTTTTCTCACGGGCCGGGTTCAAGGTGGGGCGGGGGCATCCTGTTGTTCGACGCGGGCCTTGACGATGAAACCGGTGCCGGTGGCGGAAAAATTCACTGAGCCAGAAACCGCGTAATTCGAGCCATCGTCGGATTGAGTCTCAACCTTAAACGTCTGGCCGGGGCGGGTGGTCACCGTCGGCGAGCTCATGAGGTAGCATCCTGGCTGGCTGCTGACTTTGCCAAGGGTGGAGGCGACATCGGGATTGTCCCACGACTCGGCATGCTGCAGGGTGTTTTTGGCGCTGGTGGCGAGGCTTGCGAACCCGGATTGCTGAGAGGATTCCGGGCTAACGGCAATGGCTTTGGTGTCGATTTGGATTGCCTCCGAGCCATCTGCCAGTTTGACCCGCTTGGGCGTTAGGAAGGTAAACTGGTGATTGCCATCCGCCATTGGGTAGCCACCGGTGACCACCGACTGGTTGTCGCTGATTTCGGCTTGGAACATCGTGCTGGCAATGTCCTGCTCGAAGGGCTTGGAG
>Ga0118677_10009256_pt1 | contig 15443 bp, 14 predicted proteins | sample AliMusrvi5mmetaG_FD_86154 | JGI IMG/M metagenome (GOLD analysis project Ga0118677, IMG submission 86154)
CGGTTTATCATATCCGCGCCTGCAGTCGCTAGTACGGCCTGATGCGCCAGTCTGACGAACTCCGTCCAGCTTGGGCCTGTTCGGCTTACTCTGGCCGGTCTTTGCCCTGACGGGCCGTTCGGCTCACCTTCCCTTCTTTGCTTGATCATACTGTTCATGCATGCCGCGACCTCTACCCCGTTGGCTGACCGAGTTCTTTTGATGGCTCATCCCTCGCCTATTTTCGGGAGCACTACCTAGCCTTAGCCAAGGAAGCGGCGGAGAAGAACTGGACGCCACTGGACTTCTTAAGCCGCCTGGCCGAGGGCGAAGCGCTTCGGCGCAAGGATCGGGCGACGCAGCGACGGCTCCAGGCGGCGCGTTTTCCCGTGCTTAAAACCCTCGAACAGTTCGACTGGGCCTGGCCCAAAAAGATCAATCGCCCCCACGTGCAAAATCTCTTTCGCCTGGCCTTTCTCCAGGACAAGGCCAACGTCATTTTCATGGGCGGTGGTGCCGGCCTCGGAAAATCCCACTTGGCCACCGCCTTGGCTTACGAGGCTTGTCTGGCCGGTCACACGGTCTTGTTTACAACTGCCATCGACATCGTCAACACCCTGGCGGCCGCGCAATCCACCCACCGGCTCAAAGCCGAACTCAGAAAATACACCAGCCCGAGCATCGCGCTAATCGACGAGCTGGGCTATTTACCGATCGACAAGACGGGCGCCGACTTGCTCTTCCAGGTCTTCAGCCAGCGCTATGAAAAGGGCTCAACCATCGTCACCACCAATCAGGCCTATAAGCACTGGGCCAAGATCTTCAACAACGATGCTACCCTGACCTCCGCCGTGTTGGACCGGTTGCTGCATCACGCCGAAACCGTCACCATCGAAGGCAAGAGCTTCCGCATGAAGGATCAAATCGAAGAGCCATAACCGCAGAGGCTCATCGCAGCGCCGGCCGGGGGCAAAATCCTCCGGCCTTTTTCATGCCACGAGGCAAACGCCCCCCCGACCCATTCCTGTCCGTCAGTTTTGAATACCGTTCGCGCCGCCCGCCGCACCGAAGGAACGTTCGGCGCGGTCAGCCTTCGCGACTGCACGATGAGCTTGCCATTAAAGTCCGGATAACCGGCAGGGGTTCGAGCTCGGTTTGCCGGTGGCATTCAAGCCCCAAATGGGGATTGGGGTGGCGCGTGGATAGCCTAGATTAAACACATGCCAGTAGTTGAGCCGGTATCGCATGTGCGACTGGATGAGCGCGGGGTGGCGTGGATTGATGAATCCAACGTGAAGGTGATCGAGATCATCACGGACCACATTGCCTACGGGTACAGCCCCGAGGAGATTCGGCTGCAGTATCCACATCTGTCGCTCGCGCAAGTCTGTGCGGCCTTCGCCTATTATCACGATCACCAAGAGGCTTTGGATCGCGAGATCGAGCGGCGGCACCAGGAAGTCGAGGCCCTGAGAGAGCAGGCGCCGCCCAGCCCCGCTCGGGCAGGGTTGCGGGCCAAACTCGGCCGGTGAGCCTCAAGGTGTATATGGACGTCCACGTTCGACGGCCCGTGACTACTGGGCTGCGGCTGCGCCAGGTGGACGTGCTCAAGCAGGATATGGCCGACCGCATCGTGTATCTACCGCTCAGGTGATCGAGAAGCTGCCGCCGCAGGCCCCGCAGGCGGTCGAAGCCCATCATTGCGGTCGATAATGGGCCGCCCGTAGGCGCACAGGACGCGCTCAAAATCCGAAACTCGAAACTCGGCCTGGAGACCGCTCATTTCTCCGGCAACTCCGCCTCTGGAAAGCTAAGGACTTCCGCGGTTCGAGGCGGTCGGATGAGCGCATTCTGTTGCTGGATCTCGTGAGGCGTAGCTTCCCCAGCCGCTATGCGCTGTTCATCACATCGCCGCAAGGCAGATTTTCCGGATCACCTCAGCACCATGGCCTCGTCCGTTTGGAGTTTACTCCGGCGACCACCTTGGCGACGCGTTTCGCCAGCTTTGTGTCCTCGACGACCTGCCAATCGAACATGCCGACCAAGATGAAGTCCGCTCCGCTGTTGAAAGCAAATGGGAAGGCCGCTCGCGGCTGAATGGCTCCCGCCGCCAGAATCTTGAAGGCAATCCACGGTTTCTTGATCTGAGCCATGAGGTCGATGACCGCCTGCGGGTCCTGGCACCAGGAATTGTCATGCGGACCGAGCGCTCCAGTTTCACCCGCCTGGGGCGCCGTATAGTAATCCAGCGAATGAAGCGTCTTCTGGTAGAAATCGACATCCACGCCAGCCTTTTCGCACTCGATGATCACGCGCAGATCATGGGCCGAAACCCCGGCGATGCGCTTCTTCGCCTTAATGTACCGCACGCTCTCGCCGATCTTCTCGAATGCGCCTTGGTTCAGCAGGTCTTCGCAGGCGTTCCCGTTAAGATGGATGCCCGTGGCGCCTTGATCGACCGCCTTCTGGATCTGCGAGAAGCCGCCGCTCTCGTCCATTCGCGCCTGGGCAAACCATTTGATCTTTCCGCCCGCTTTCCAATGCTCGAAGATCTGCGTGTTGTCATCCATCACGTAACTATTGATCGCTGTGATGCCCTGGCTTTCGCCCAGCTCCAGCGTCTCACGAATCTTGGCCGGCGTGTTATAGCGCCGCATGAGCGTGGAAACATAAGACAGGTCGCGCGAGTGCGACCATCCCGCGATGAGGTTGCCGCCCATGAGCAACCGGCTGAAGGACTGGCCTGCGATCTGGCCCGTCGGCATCACCTCTCCATCCCCAGGCGCTGCCCCACCCGTGGTGGGCTTGACTGCGGAGGCAGCGGCGGGTGGGACGTCGCTCTCGGCAAAGGCATACTCCCCGAGGGTTTTGACCAGAGGCAGGCTCAACGTGGCTGCGGCGGAACGTTTCAGGAAGGAACGGCGGTTATTTGTTTTCATCAGCAGTAGGGGCGTATGGAACTCATATCGACTCGGTTCACAATCCGATGTTATCACACCCCCTAAGTCCGACGACAATCCTTTTTGCAGTCGAATCGCCAGCCTGACCGAAGCTATAGGGAGACCCCGTGCTTTTTGGCGGCTTTCTTCAACTGGTCCAGTGCCGTGCCAAAGTCGCTTCTCTTGACGCATTGCTCGAAATCCTCGAAAGCCTCTACGGTGAACGCGGGGCGGAATTTGGTGCGGTTGGCTTTCAGGCAGTCTTTCGCGCCCGGATCCTTATCGACGAGCAGGGGCAGAATCTCATTCGCTGCCTTGCGCAGTTGCGCTGGATTCACCGAAGGCGGCGCCGGCATCCTGCGGGCGGGTGCTGGTTTGCCTTCCTTCGGCTCCAACAAGGTTACTTGAGGCTCGGACTGCTGCTGTGCCGTCACTTGATTCACCGGGACTACCTCCGCCTCCTCCAGGTCCGGCGGTTCGGATGCCGCAGAAGCCGGTGCAAGATCGAGTGCTGGAAGTCTGGCGCCCTCGGTCGATGCTATCGCGCGGGCATTGATCGCAGGGTCGGTTGGCGATTGACCCGCTTCGGACTGCCCTTCGAACAGATCGATCTGGTTGTGACGACGGATCTGCTCGCGATTCGCCACTCTGGTGGACTTCCTCTGCGCCCGTGGCACCGGTGTGTGGGCGCCAATCTCCGCCTGAGCTTCGTGGGGCATCGGATGCACCAATGAACTTGCCTTGGAGTCAATGGTCGTTGTTGGAACGGCCAAAGGGATAGGCGTTGCAACCGAATGTTCTCCTCGGCTTTCAGTACAAACAGGACCGAGCTTCTCCTCCACGGCGATCGCGGCGCTTTGCTCAACCGACTCAAGAGGCATGGCGGTCGCAGGACTCGATACGGCAGAGAGTTCAGGAGGCGATACGACCGCTTCTCCACCTCCGATCTCTTCGGGTTTCGATAGCACTGGAACAATCGTGGTCGCAGTCCATGGGGCACTGTTCTTCGCAGAATCGCTTTGCAGCCGCTTCAAATCTCCCTGCGCCTTCTGGAGAAGTGCGCTCAATTCAGCGACGCGGGTTTCAGCCGCGAGCAAGCGCCCTGTCAATTCGCGGTTCCGCTTTTCAGCCTGGTGAAGTCTGGTCGCACTGCCTTCAGCGGCTTCCTTCGCTGAAAGCTTGGCCGTGTCCAAGCGGGCCTGGAGATCGGCTACGGTAGCCTGATCCCGCTCAAGCCGGGCTTGGGCTGCAGCAGCGGTCTTGCTCTCGACGATGGCGGCCGCCGCCAAGTGGCCCCGCAGTTCACCGATTGCCTGCTTCGCTTGCGCCAGCCCCAGGCACGCCTGATCGAGTTCAGCCTGCTTGGCCCGTGCCGCCTCTTCCGCTGCACGGACAGTGGCGTCCAGTCGGGTCTGCAGTTCATGTGCGTTCGATTCCACCTGCTTCAGCCTGGTCTGGGCGATTGCATCGGTCTCACTGGCCTGGCGCACCGTTCCCTCCAGACGTTTCTGCAACTCCGCTCGCGTGCACCCGACCTGTGCGCCCACCGCGAGATCCTGCGCCTTAATGTGTTCCTGTGGCGTCTGTCTTGGTTCTGAGGTTTCTTCGGTCAGCCGCCGGCTTTCCAACAACTTCAGCACCAGGCAGAGCAAGCCGGAGACGAAAATGACAGCCACGAATTCGAGCACTACCCTCGTCGCGTTAATCCAGCCCCCCCGTGGCCGCAATGCAAGGCAGAATTCGAGGTTTTGCGCCCGAACCGGTTGCTGCACGGCATCCTGCAACGAAAACACGCCGCGCGCGGCAATGGTGACCATCTTCTGCTGGTTCGAACCCGGCGCGAAGAATGCGTAGTTGTAGCCCTGATTCCAGAGTTCATCGACCCCGGCCCGAGCCAGCGCTACCGGCAGCCGCATCGAAACGGCAGCGAAGCCCCAGAAGGAATCACGGCCATTACGACCCCGGTCGAAAACCGGTACCCGCACCACGATGCCCGGCTCTCCGTGATCCAGTGTCAATGGCCCTGTAACGGTGAGCATCCGCCTCTGGATGGCCGCATAGGCGCCGGGGCGGTGCTCTGCATCTGTTAGCACATTAAACCCGATGGTTCGTTCGTGTCCTGCCCGTGGGGCGATGTCGCTGACGACGCCGCCAGGTTGCAGTTCCAGAGAGGCAAGTCCAGGCCGGGAGGCAAGCAACTCCAGGGCGATTGTCTGGAAATTGGAGATCCCACGGTTCTGTTTAGCCAATGCGCCCAGCACCTCCGCCGCCGTCAATGCCTGGCCAAGCTGCAACTCCACAATAGTGCCTCGCGCCTGCGCCGCAGTGCGGGCGTGGACCCGCTCGGCGTCGGCACGCGCCTTAGCGCGCCACACCACCACGGTCAGGCCCAGCACAAGGCAGAGGACGAATAGAATCGGGACGGACCGTACCGCGAATCGGCCCACCGGCGGTTTGGAGACTACCCGAATAGCGGCAACGGAGGTCATGGCGCCAACAACCTTGGCCAACGACAAGGAGACCAGCTACGAGTCTGGGGCAGCCCGGTCCCCGCACGCGCCAATTCATTGAATCTCATTTCGGCAGCAGACATGGAGCCAGGATATGCTCCGCCTGTCGACGATGGAATTGTTTTCTGAACGGAATGTGCAGCCGATGGAGTTAAGAACTTCACGAGATCGGCATGGTGGGTGACAATCACCTCCAGCACGAATTAGTGCGGCAACCGCTGAATTCCGTTTCCTTGCTTCGCCCAGAGAGTAATCTGGCCACATGAAACAAGCTTTCCTGATGGCGCTGCTCGCTCTTTCGGCCACCGCGCAACCAGCCTCCCCGCCAACCAACCCTAATTCCGCTAAGATCTTCGACGAGGTGGCGGATTCGGCTTTAATCACCATGACCAAGCGAGCCGAGGAACTCAAAATCAAAGGGGCGGCGGTGGTGGCGTTTATTGAAGGGGACGCCACAAAAGCCTGGTCATCGAAGATGGTAGTGGTGGGAGCGATCAAGGATGCCCCAACCGAGAAGAATCATGGGGCCAATCTGCTCGCGATCGCCTACTCCAAAGCAGCGGAAATGGCGGAGACCTTGAAGGACAGTGGAAACGCTGGCCGGCCTCCGATGACCGGTGAAACGGGGTGGCAAGGCGGTTTGATCAAGAAGGTAAAATCCGGATACCTGATTGTTGCTTTCAGTGGTGGGCCTTCCGAGTCTGATCTCAAGGTGTCGAAGGCAGGCTTGGAGGTGCTGGCGGAGAAGCTGTAAGAAAGTTGCCCGCCAGAGGGGTGAAATGGAAGCAACGAGCACTGCGCCGATGTCACGACGAATAGGTGCGTCCGTTGCCGCCAGATGCGTCCGCAATCCTGCAGCTTCAATTCTCCGCCTTAATTCTAGCATAACTGTTCAAGTCTGGGGAGCGCGCCCGCCACGGGCGCCGTGGCGGGCGCGCTCCCCAGACCTGAAAAGTTACATTCCCGCAACACCAAGCCCCAAGACCCTGAACTCATGGCCGGTGCTCTGCGAATTCTTCTCCGGCAGTAGTTCAATTCTCACCTTGTGCTTGCCGGGGCCAAGTTCGCGCGACAGGAGCGTGGTCTGGCGGTAGCCGCCCCAGGTCTGCTCGAACCACCCTTCGCGCAGCACCGGGGCCTGCTCGTCCACGCGGACACTCGCCTGTCCCATCGGGCCGCGAATGTGCCAATCCATAAGCAGGATGGTCTGGCCCGACACCTCGAATTCGATGATACTCCCCGGTTGGTCTGTCTTCCAGTACTTGTCCCCCGGTTGCCCAGCCTCGCAGCTCCAGCCTCTATTGCTTAACGGTTTGAGCGCATCCGCCTCGAAGAGTTCCACGTGTTCGAACTGATCGCTGAAAAGAGGCGGGGGCATAGGGTTGATTCGTGGAAGCTGCTCGTCGGCGGGCAGGTCCGCCAGAACCCGATCGAGCAACCGCGTGATGAAGCGGCCGCAGTAGTCGTGGCCACGGTCATTTGGATGCACAGCGTCCGCTTCAACATCGCCCCACTTCATCCGTCCCTCCTTGATCTCCGGCCAGAGCGCATCCCGAAAGCTCACCATCGGCAGGCCGTAGTGCCGCCCCACTTTGGCCTGCCATTCCTGGGCGTTGCCGCCGTCTTGGTGCATCGTGAAGAGGAGCAGAACCGCTGGTTGATTGGTCTCTCGCAAAATCTGCCGGACCAATCCCTCTAGCGTCTCCGCAGCGGCCTGGGTGTTGGGATCGTTCACGGCGTATTCCACGATTACAAAATCGGGGTGATGCGAGAGCAAATCACGCTTTGCCCGCAAGGCCCCGTAGTCTGAGCCGGTTGCCCCGATCCCGGCGTTGACGAACCGGACGTTTGCTTTAGGAAATGCTTTCCGCCACCAAGCCGCCACGCGATCCCCATAGCGTTTCTCCGGTTGGCTCGCGGCAGCCCCGGCGGTAATCGAACCGCCAATCACGCCGATTGTGAGCGGCTCCCCACGACGCGCTTTGGCCAGGCTGCCCTCGAGCCGTGCCAGATGGCCCGTGCTTACCAGGGAACGTGAAAACAAGCTGGCCTCGCTCTCTTCGGGGACTGCCGACCCTTGTAAGCTCTTCACGATCGGCTGTTCCGGCGTGCCCTGCGCCCAGATGGCTTTGATGGTCTCTTCCTGGTTGAAGCCCTCCGGCGTCGCTACGCTACGCGTATTGGCCCAATACCACCGCTGGTCGCCCACCGGCGCGTGGAGGGTGCGGCTGCCCGGCATCTGGAGCCAGCCGTCCGGATCGTGCTCGCGCAGCCATCTCCAAGCATAGCGCAGCCAGTCATTGCGATACGGCTCCGGCTGATGCGCAAACCAACTGATCTCATCATAGCCCCACGTGAAGTAGGGCGTGCCCGGCTGGCCCGGCCGGGCGCTCACACCATAGTTGTCGAATTCAACCAGGTAAGGCAAATGGGTGCAGGCCCAGCCGCTTGGGCTCAAGCCCCCCTTGCTGCGACCGTAAATGGTGTCAAGGTGGCCTAGCTTGAGCGCACCTTCCTGCGGTTTGTCCGGCACCTCGGCGATGCGCAACGGGAAGGAGTGAAAATCCAGCAGCAGCCGGCCGTCGCAAACGATTCCGCCGCTCGGCACGTGCGCGTCACAGAGGACGAAATGACGCCTGGCGTGATGAGTGGCATAAGCACGCACGCGGGTTAGCACGTCGCGCCAGTGGATGTGAGCCTTGTCCCTTTCGTCCATGATTTCCACCTGGCCGAAGTGAATAGCCTCGACGCCAGCGTCGATGTAGGACGCGGCCAGAAAAAGGAACCACATCCGGGTTTCGAGTTGGCTCATGTCCGGCACCGATGCGCCTTGGCCCCATTGGTTTGTGCGCCGTCCATCTGGGTAGAGCATGGCCTCATAGCGGAAGTTGCGTCGTTCGACGGGCAAATCGAATTCATGGAACAACCACTCGGGAACCGCCAGCTTGCCAACGCTCGTGGTCACAATTTCGAAACAGGCGGCTTGCAGGATCATGTCGGAGTCCGCCTCGTGGGCCTGGCGGGCAATGGGTTTGGCGGTCTCGATGAGCGCGGGCAGAGCGTCCTCGCCGCCCCAGCGATAGATGGCGCGCCCGACGAACTTGGCCCCGGTGTTCGTCATGAACCGGAGATTATCCGCAACGTTGCCCTTGCCGTGCAGCAGGTCGGTGAACGTGACGGCGCGCGAAAGATAATTCTTCAGTACCTCGCGAGAAATCTTGCCGTCGAAACGGTAATCCCGTTCCGCCGCCCCCGAGGTCAGGGCGAGCGCCAGCATCAACACTGGCAAATGGACTCCTGTCACATGCATGGCAGTCAGCATGGCACACGGACCAACTCGCCGGCGAGGTATAAAAGCAAGACACTTGATAGTCCCGCCCGCGCTACAGGGCAAAGGACACGTCCAGCCTGCGCCCAGAATGGCCCTCCTCCGCCTGAGTGCCTGTTTGAAAACTCGGTTTGGAGTTCCGCCTTTAGGCGGCGCAGCGCAGAAACCGCCTAAAGGCGGGACTCCAAACCTGCTCAACGGGTCTCAATGATCATTGTCAAACAGGCTCTGAGTACCAAGTGTCCGACGTTTCAGGTCTTGCCACTGGACACCCTCCTCCCCGTCTGGCAGCCTGCGGCTGGAATGCAGGTCGTGCAACATTTCGAGAAATACCTGGCCCCCACCATCAATCTTCAGCAAGAGCTGGCCAGACTCAGCATGTGGGATCACATAATATGAATACTATTAACCGCAGAGAGTTTCTGGCCAGCTCCGGCAAAGGCTTGGCGGGAGCGACCGTGGCCGGGATCGCAATGTCTGCACTGGCCCAGGATCGGGTGAAAGAGGCCAACAACAGGGTTGTGCTGGCACTCATCGGCGCCGGCAGCCGCGGCACCGGCGTTGTCCAGGGCATCCTCAAGAGCAACAAGAATGTCGAAGTGAAGTATGTTTGCGACATCAATGACGAGCGCGGCGGCGAGGCCATCGCCGGCCTCACCAAACTGCAAGGATACGCCCCCAAGCGCATCAACGACATGCACCAGATCTTCGAGGACAAGGAGGTGGACGCGGTTCAGATTTCCACTCCCGAGCACTGGCACGCCGTGGCCGCAGTCTGGGCCTGCCAGGCCGGCAAGGACGTTTACGTCGAAAAGTGCTCCTCCACGACGATCTGGGAGGGACGCAAGCTGGTCGAAGCCGCCGAGAACTACAAGCGGATTGTAGAGATCGGCACTCAGAATCGCAGCACCGATTACGGTTGGTCGGCCCGCGATTATATTAAGAGCGGCAAGCTAGGCAAGTTGGTCATGGTTAAGGCCTACAACATGCTCGGCGGCAGTCGCATCCGTCGCTACCCTGATTCTCCGGACATTCCCAAGGGCCTGGACTGGGACGCCTGGTTAGGGCCGGCCCCTTACGTCCCCTATAACCGGGGCATTCACGATATGAGAGCCCGCGGCGGCTGGGGTGACTTCTGGGCGTATAGCGGCGGCATCCTTTCCGATGACGGCAGCCACGTCATCGATCTGGCCCGGCTGGCGCTGGGCGATCCCGGCCATCCCAAGTCGGTTTGCTGTATTGGCGGCAATTACGCCTTCAACGGCGAGCGCGAGACCCCCGAGTTCCAATCTATCGTTTATGACTATGGCGACTTCGGGCTGACGTTCGACAGCGGCAACGCCACCAATTACATCAAGAAGGCCGGCTCCAACGTGCGGTATGGCAAAGACTGGCCGTTCTGGCCGCAGTATTCCTGCCGCACCGAAATCTACGGCACCGAGGCCATGATGTACCTGGGGCGTCACGGCTGCGGCTGGCAGGTCTTCGGCCCGGACAATAAGCTGATCGCCGAGCACAAGGGCTACTTCCCCGATGACGCCCATCAAAAGGATTTCATCCAGTCCGTGCGCACGCGCAAGAAGCCCAACGGCGACCCGCTGCAGGGACATTTAAGCGCCTGCCTGGTGCACCTGGGCAACATTTCCTTCCGCGTGGGCAACAAGCAGTTGCTGTTCGATGCCACGACCGAGCGCTTCACCAACAACGACGAAGCCAATCAACTTGTGACCAAGCCATACCGTGCCAAATACACCATCCCCGAACACGTCTGACAGGCTCTTGGCAAGATGAGCCCGCACCGCTGTACATTCGAGGTTCAGGGTTCCCCATTGGATGTTCGATGTTGGATGTTGGGTGTTTCCCGCACCCCTTTCTGCCTTCTTCGATCTACTTTTTGCCGTGAATGGGTTTCCGCTACCCAATGAACAACGAACCTGGTATTCCCCGGTCCAAGGTCACGAAACAGAGGGAGTTCTTGCGAGCCAATTCAAACAGGTGACCGTCGGTGACCGCCTGCGGCGTCTTCACGAACGCCGGCAAATGCGCCGCGCCGAGGTCGTCCGGAATCAGCTCAAAGCGAACCTTCGATGAGGATTTCAGGGCATCGAGCGCTTGCCTGGCTCCCTTGATGTCCGGCTGCAGACCGGTCACGGCGGCTACTCGAACAAACCCCAATTCAGTAATCGCACAGGTGTGGAACCCGGTGGCAGATGACAGGACCGAGCGATACCAACCGATCGCTTTGCCATGCAGGGTATGGCCCGTGTGCGCCAGCGCGATCAGCGCATTGACATCCAGCAAGTATCTCATGGAAAGTCGAGCAGGGCCGCCCGTACGTCCTGGCTGGACACCTGCGTGCCCGCGGGCGACTTCGTGATGTGCAGCCCGGACTTCGGATCCTGAATCAGCCGCGGCAGTTCGGCCGCGGGCTGCTCCGGGGTCAGCACCAGCGAATCGCCACGTACCTCGCACACCAGCTTGACCCCCGCACGCAATCGCAGCCGCAGCCGGGCCTGCTTGGGCAAAACCACCTGACCTTTGCTCGATAACGTTGTCGTCATGGCTTACTATCTTACGTTGGCTAGAGTAAGTCAACCCTGCCTTCTGAGCTGCACCGACCCTCAAATCCAGTTTCGCATTTCCGCGTTTCGCTCTCGTCCCGTGGTTTGTTGTCTGTCGTCCCCTAGTCTCGCTTCTGTTTTCTGCTGTCCCCCTTTTGGCGTTTAACTGGATGTTGGATGTTCAGGTTCAAGGTTCGAGGTTCAAGGTTCGAGGTTCCCCTTGCTAGTCCCGTGGTCCCGTAGCCTCTTTTCCCCATTTCAGCTTTTCCCCTATGTTCCCTGGTCCGTGGTCAGTAGTCAGTGGTCTGTGGTCTGTGGTCTGTGGTCTGACTTCCGATTTCAGCATTTCCCGCCTTTAGCCTCCCTGACTTTAGACTTTAGACCTCCCCCTCCCATTTCTGCTTTCTGCTTTCTGCTTTCCCAATTTCAGCTTTTCCCCTCATCTCTTGTCCTTCCAATTTCTACTTTCTGCTTTCCCAAAGCGTTGCTTTGGCGCCTTTCCCCCCCGCACGCCGAACCGCCATTTGCTCAGAAACTCGGTTCTGCCTCTGACACGACAGCGCGATTTCCGAGCCTGAAGTGGCGCCATTGCTGGCCGAACTCGACTCCCTCAGGTGGCCTCAACGAGCTGGATGCGAACCCTCTTGCCCAGGGCGCGAGCCACGCGACCAGCCCGCAGATGATTTTCGAGCATTACCGCGCCTGCCTTGCCGCAGTCAGACGTAGGCAGGAGCTGGCGACAGAGCAAGCCGGCAAGGCTTGCTTTGCCATCACGCCGGAGGCCACCAAGGCGCTCAAGGCCAAGCTGGACTAGGAGCGGGAGGCGAAGATTGTGAAGTTCCCCGCGACGGCAGCGGCGTAGGGCCGCAGGTCCGGAGCGTTTCAGCTCGTCAGAGCGGGGAAAATGTGGCTACACTGGCGGCCATGGACGATCTGGAAGATTATTTTGGGCGATTGGCGAACTGGGAAGGGTTGCCGGTGGTCCCGCTTGTTGCGCGTTGGGACCGAGGGGACGTTGAGCGGGTCATGGACGATTTCCGCGGGGCTTACCGACTGACGGAGTTCGCCGCCAGATTTCTTGAAGTGGAGGATGGGGTCAGCAACCAGTCGATCGGGAACAAGGTGGCAGAGTTTTTCGTCGGTGCCGTTGGCCAGCATCTGAGGACCCATCGGATTGATCCGTGTAGGGGCCCCGGCTACCCGGATAAGAGGCTGGTTAGGGTGGCGGACGGCCGGGTTTTCGCGCTTGAGATGAAGGCTACCAGCCACTTCAACGGGAATGACAGCAACCGGATTGTGCTGACCTGCTCGTCGCGAAAGCTCAGAGCTGATTTCCGAGCGCCGATTTGCCATGTCCTGGCCACGGTGTGCTATGTGAAAAACGGCAATCAAATTGCCGTTGAACACTTGCGGCTGGATTTCTTGGACCCGGATACACCGGTGGATATGCGGTTGGAGGGTTCGGTGAGCCAGAAGGGCCTGGCGCGTGGCGCGCAGGCGAGCGTTACTTTCTAAACCGGCCCGTCCAATGAAGCCGACACGAACATTGACTTGGAACATCGAGGAGGTCGCAGCGGCGCTGCGGGTTGACGTGCAGAGCGTCCGGGAGTATTTCACCGACGGGCGGCGTGTGGCATTTCTTATTGAGCGAAGGATTGCGCGAGAGGAGGGCTTCAAACTGGCTCCGAGCGAGGGGGCTTGCTTCGACCTTATGGACCAGTCGGGCGGGAAGTGGGAGGTTCGTAATATCACGCGGGGTGGGATTTATTTTTGTCCAAGCTATATGGTTGGATCGGGCCGGAGTTTCGATAGCCCGGGGTTTCTGCGCAAGCTGGCGAGCGTCAACGGTTACATAGTAACGGACATCGAATCATTTCCTACAGTGCCTTATTGGATTCTGCCCCGGAGCGCCGTAGAAACCTGGTGGCAAGGTAGCAGGCTGGGCACCTGCACCAAGATTTCTCGCGAACGTATGTTGGAGTTGGTTAAATTGCTGCCGTGATGTTGTTGGAAGAGAACTTGGAATTTGGATTCGCCCAGCAGGTGGAACGGCCGTTGGACGTGAAAGCTCCGCTTGCCAGCCAGTTGGAGGCGTTCAACGAATTCGGCAAGGCGACGCAGATCATCCAGACGGCGGCGACGAGTTTCGGGGGCGAGGGGTTGCTCGTGCCGACGTATGTTAACGAGTTCTGGACATCCAAGCAGCGGGCCGCGAGCAGCCTGCACGAGGTTTCCTATCGGGCATGCTTCAAGCCGCAACTGCCGAGGTTTTTCATAGAGCGCCTGACCGAGCCTGGGGAAATGGTTTATGACCCGTTCATGGGACGGGGAACCACGCTGGTCGAGGCGGCTTTGTTGGGGCGGGTGCCCTGCGGGTGTGACGTAAATCCTCTCAGTGCGGTGCTGACATGGCCCAGGCTTCGTCCGCCCGAACTCAGCCAGGTCGTGCGCCTGCTGGGGGAGTTGAATTATTCGGATGCGGGGGATTTGCCGGAAGACCTACTGGTGTTTTACCACCCTGAAACCCTGAGGGAGATAAGCGCGCTGCGGAAATACCTGCTCGGCCGGACGGAGAGGGGCGAGAATGATTCGGTGGATGACTGGATTAGGATGGTCGCGGTCAACCGGCTGACGGGTCATTCGCCGGGATTCTTCTCGGTTTACACTCTGCCGCCGAACCAGGCGGTGTCTGTGAAGGCGCAAAGGAAGATTAACGAGACCCGTGGCCAAGAGCCGCCACGTCGGAACGTAGCGGAGATTATCGCGCGCAAGAGCCGGCAGTTGCTTTCGGACTGCGGGGCGGGCGTGCGGCGGGTTGGTTGAGGCAGCGGCGGTTTCATCGACGACGACGACGGCGCGGGCGGGATGGATCGGGCAGTAGTCGTTGTCGGGCAGGGCGATGTCGGCGGGGATCCTGTCGGTGTAGTTGGTGCCGGCGGTTTTGCAGTTGGCGGTGGCGCGTTTGCCGGAGAGGCGGCAGAGGTCCTCGGTGACGAGGTTCATTTTGCTGTGGAGGGTGCCGGCCTTGTAACCGAGGTTGTCGGCGGCTTTCATGATATCGACCCAGACCGGCAGCGAGAGGGTTGCGCCGTAGCCGCCCTGGAAGGTTTTTTTAGGGATATCGAAGCCGCACCAGACGGCGCAGGTGAGGGTGGAGGTATAGCCGGCGAACCAGGCGTCTTTGAATTCGTTGGTGGTGCCGGTTTTGCCGGCGCAGGGTTTGCTGAAGCCGAGGCGTTGGACGGATGCGGCGGTGCCGGTGGCGGTGACTTCGGTGAGGATGCGGGAAACCGACCATGCGGAGCTGCCGCTGGCCGCCTGATAGGGCAGCGGCAAGGTCGAAAAGAGGATGTTGTTGGCGCGATCCCTGATTTCGGAAATCAGATAGGGACGGTAGCGTTTGCCCTCGTTGGGGAAGATCGAATAGGCGGAGGCGACTTCCCATGGCGTCGCCTCCCAGGAACCTAGGAAGGCCGAGGGTTTGTTTGGAATCGTGGTGGAAAAGCCGGCTTTGAGCGCGGCATCCTGGACTTTGGCGAGGCCGGCGTGGTTGCCGACCCGCACGGACATGGTGTTGCGGGAGTGGATGAGACCATAGGAAATGGGTTCCATGCCGCCGAATTTGCCGTCGGAGTTCTTGGGATGCCAGTTGGCGGCACCTTTGATTTCACCGGGTTGGATTGGTCCGTCGCTGATCATGCTGTCCGGGCGCAGGCCTTTGTCGAAGGCAGCCATATAGACAAACGGCTTGAAGATCGAACCAAGCTGGCGTTCGGCATCCTTGGCGCGGTTGAAGCGCGATTCGTTGGCGTCGCGCCCGCCCACCACCGCCAGCACGGCCCCGGTGCGGTTTTCGATCACGACGACCGAACCCTGGAGATACAGGGATTCGCCGCGCTCGGCTTCCGAGATTTTCTGCCAGGCGGCGCGAGTCGGGTGGGCGTATCCCGAGAGGTGTTCGATGTCGTCGAGTCTTTTGTTGAGCGATTCCTCGGCTTTGTCCTGGATCCGGCGGTCGATGGTGGTGGTGATGTCGAGCCCGCCAAGTTCGATGTCCTGTTTTTCGAGGATGACTTCCAAGTCGGCGCGGATGGCGTCCATGGCATAGGATTCGGTAGTCTCACGC
>Ga0118677_10009257_pt1 | contig 15442 bp, 11 predicted proteins | sample AliMusrvi5mmetaG_FD_86154 | JGI IMG/M metagenome (GOLD analysis project Ga0118677, IMG submission 86154)
TACAGAATAATAAATATAGAAAAACACTCCAGTACAGGAGTGCCAATGAAGTAGCGAGAGAGTGTGGTATTATTAGAGATAATTATTAGTAAAGTTGCATTTCACCCCAGAATTTACACCGATATTCCACTTTATATGGTATCAATATTACTAAATTATGTCAATAGGTAACAAAATGTCTATCTACAATCTTTTTTATAGATAGATTCTCTTTATTAAAGGATTTATACCAGTCAAAAGCTCATAATCTGAACCATCTATCATGTCCGAGATATTATTTGGAGTTATTTTTTTATTTCCTGATTCTCCTAAAATAGTCACTTCTTCACCAACCTTTATCCCCAAAATATCTGACACATCGACAATAATAATATCCATACAAACTCTTCCAAGAATTTTAGCTTCCTTCCCTTTTATTAAAACAAATCCTTTATTTGAAAGTGCGCGAGGATATCCGTGCCAGTAACCAATTGGACAAATTGCTATAATTGAATCTTTTTCCAAAACTTTTGTTCCATCGTAACCGATTCTTTCTCCAGCTGGTATTTTTTTAATTTCTCCGATAATGGTTTTCCAACTCATTATAGATAACAATTTTATTTCATCTTCCTTTGCCTTCATAATTTCTTTTGATGGCCATTCTCCATAAAGTCCAATTCCAATTCTTACCATATCAAAATGAGCATCGGGGAAAAGAATAGTTCCAGAAGTTGCACATGCATGAATAATTGGTCTTAATCCATTAGCTTTAAAAATTTCAATCCATTTATTAAAAATTTCAATCTGCACATTTGTGTACCGCAAATCATCTGGTCTTTTTGCACTAGAAAAATGAGTAAAAAGTCCTTCAACTTTTATATTACCAGCCACGAGATGATTCTTATCATTTTTCGTGGTTATTTTCTTCAATTCACTTATTAATCTTTTTTGATCATTAAGCAAAAAACCGTGTCTTCCCATTCCAGTATCAACTTTTATATGAATATTTAATTTTTTTCCCCCTGTCTTTGCGAGCGAAGCGTGGCAAACCAATTTTTTAATCGCAGAAATAGTTTCAAAACTTGATACAGAAATACTTATTTTATTTTTTATTGCATCTTCAATTCTTTCCGGAAGAGTATAGCCAAGAACCAAAATAGGAATTTTTATTTTTTCTCTTCTCAGGGCTAATGCTTCGGTAATAGAATCAACTCCAAGAAAATCTACCCCAAGCTTTTCCATTTCTTTAGAAAATTCTGTCAAATTGTGACCATAGGCATTTGATTTAACAACAGCAAGAAACTTACAACTTTTTGGTATAAGTTTTTTAAAAGAATTAAAATTATTTTTAATTGCTTTTTTATCTATTTCTATCCAAGTTCTAAGGCCTTTCCTTAATTCCTTTTTCATAATACCAATATACAATACTTGAGCCATAAAAAAAAGAACCTTTTATTTTTCATAGACAAGATTGTCTTCATACCCGTCAAGATATCTTTATAGGTTTATTAATATAAAGTGACATATTTGTGTATTATATACACAGGAAGATTAAAAGACAAAAAAAACGGAGCGAGTCGACTACGACTCGCTCCAATTTCACCTGTAGATACTATCACCGAAAAGAGAAGCGCGAAAAGAACTGAGGTCTCTGGGATCGACAACTCGCTCCTCCGCAATTTGCACAAGTTCCTTCTCCCTTTGCAATCCTCGATCCAGAAAGAGGTTTATTGCAAACGCGACAACAATGAGTACCTGCAGGACGCCCTTTTTTGGAGTAATTTTTACCTTTAATAGCCATCCTTATCCTCACTTTCTTCAGTTTAGACAACACTTTATTACACCCGATAAAACATTATCACTTTATTTATTTTTTGCAAATTCAAGTCCTACACGTAAGCCAAACTGTTAGCTTACTCCGGCACACAAAAAAAATCGCCTTTTAGCGATTTTATTTGTGCGCCGGGTAAGACTCGAACTTACGATGCCCGAAGGCGAGAGATTTACAGTCTCCTGGAATAGCCGCTATCCGACCGGCGCATATTTCTGACTTATAGAGTGTATCAGATTTTTAATTTCTATCAAGAGAAGAAGGCGATTTTACCGCATAATAAGTATACTTCTGTCTTTTAGAATATAAGGACTCCTAAAGGTCTGACTTTTTTCAGATTTTAAAGTCAGACCCTTTCCCGTCCCTTCTATACTTTTATAACTTGAATTATTTCCTTTTCAATTATTGAGCCTCTCTTACCTTTTTTAATATCAAATGTAAGCTCATTATTCTTTAATCCGATCGAAACAATTCCCCCCTTAACGATTTCTTGAGAGATTATAAGTGAAGCAATTTTATTTAAGATTTTATTCTGTATCAACCTCTTCAAAGGTCTTGCACCGTATTGTGGATTATACCCTTCTTTTCCAAGATAATTTAAAACATCATTTGAAACTTCAAGTCTAATTTCTTTTACACTCATTCTTTCCTCAATCTGTTTGATTTGAATATCAACAATCTTTCTTATAGCTTCTTGTGTCAAAATATCAAAGACAATAATATCATCAACACGATTCAAAAATTCTGGCCTGAAATGATCTTTCAAACTTACCAAAACTTTTTCTTTTACAAGATTGTATTCATCTGCTTTTCCATCGGAAGTCACAAAACCAATCTGTTCCATCTTATCTATAAACTGTGCACCAATATTTGATGTCATTATTATCACAGTATTTTTAAAATTTACAACTCTTCCTTTTGAATCTGTAAGTCTTCCATTATCGAGAACCTGAAGCAATAAGTTAAAAACTTCTGGATGAGCCTTTTCAATTTCGTCAAAAAGCACAACAGAATATGGTCTATGTCTTATTGTTTCTGTAAGATTTCCACCTTCTTCATATCCAACATACCCAGGTGGTGAACCTATAAGTTTTGAAGTCGAATGTTTTTCCATGAATTCAGACATATCTACACGAACAAGAGATCTATCATCATCAAATAAAAATTCAGCAAGAGCTTTTGTAAGTTCTGTTTTTCCAACACCAGTTGGACCAAGAAAAATAAATGAACCAATTGGCCTATTTGGGTCAGCTATTCCAGCACGAGACCTTTTAATTGTATCTGAAATTTTTCTAACTGCATCATCTTGTCCAATAATTCTTTTTTTAAGTTCATCTTCCATTCTTACAAGCTTATGAGCCTCACTTTCAAGCATCCTAGAAACAGGCACACCAGTCCATTTCGAAACAATACTTGCAATATCTTCCTCTGTAATTTCTTCTTTCAAAACACGTCTTGAAGTCTGAAGTTTTTTCAATTTTTTGTTTTTTATATCCAAATCTTTTTCAGCTTGAGGAATTTTTCCATATCTAATTTCTGCAGCCGTTGAAAGATCAGCTTTTATTTCTGCATTATCAGCATCGATTCTCAAAACTTCCAATTCTTTTTTAATTCTTTTAATATCACCAAGAATTTCTTTTTCGTTTTTCCAACGCAATTCTACATCAGAAGTTTTTTCTTTTAAGTCGGCAATTTCAGCTTCAATTATTTCAACTCTTTTCTTTGTTTCTTTTTTCTTTCCTGCCCCATCAAACTGATTCCTATTTGACTTAGGGTCAACTTCGACTTCCTTTTTGAGAGCTTCCTTTTCTATTTCAAGTCGCATTATTTTCCTACGAGTTTCTTCAAGAACAGGTGGCATATTTTCAAGAGAAATTTTTAGCATTGAAGCAGATTCATCTATCAAGTCCACAGCCTTATCAGGCAAGAATCTATCTGTAATATAACGTGAACTCAAATTTACAGCTGCCAAAATAGCATCATCAGTAATTCTTACACCATGATAAAGTTCATATTTTTCTTTAAGCCCACGCAAAATAGCAACAGTATCTTCAATAGAAGGCTCACTAACAATAATTGTTTGAAATCTTCTTGTAAGTGCAGGATCTTTTTCTATCTTTTGATACTCCTTAAGTGTTGTTGCACCAATAGTTCTAAGTTCTCCTCGTGAAAGTGCTGGTTTTAACATATTTGAAGCATCCATAGAACCTTCAGCAGAACCGGCTCCGACTATAGTATGTATTTCATCAATAAATAAAATAATTTTTCCTTCAGATTTTTCAATTTCTTTTATGATTCCTTTTAATCTTTCTTCAAATTCTCCTCTATATTTTGTTCCAGCAATCAAAAGGCCTAGGTCGAGAGAAACAAGTTCTTTATCTTTGAGAGACTCTGGAACATCTCCAGTAGCAATCCTCAAGGCCAAACCTTCTATAATTGCGGTCTTTCCAACACCAGCTTCTCCAATAAGTATAGGATTATTTTTTGTCCTTCTTGAAAGAATTTGAATAATTCTAGAAATTTCATTATCTCTTCCAATAACTGGGTCTAGACGATTTTCTTTTGCAAGTTTTGTAAGATTTCTTGTGTATTTTAAAATTGCTTTGTATTTTTTAGGCTGATTTATTTCATCTCCCTTCAAAGATTTGATTTCTGAAAGTATTTTTAATACCGTGACTTTATCAATTTTAAATCTTTGAAGAATATCTCTTGCTGAACATGGAGTATCAAAAATTGCCAAAAATAAATGTTCTGCTCCAATAAAATCATCTTTCAAATCTTGTGCTTCTTTTCCAGAAACTTCAATTATTTTTGCTAAATCTGGTGTTAAATAAATTTGTTGGGAAGGAGAAATAGTTGTTGAAGAAGTATAGTTTTCTATCGCTTCAAGAACAGAATCAGTGAACAAAATAACATCAACTTCCAATCTATCGAAAATAGAAGATACAATACTTTCTTCTTGTAGAATAAGTGCAGAAATAAGATGAAGTGGATTTACATGATTTTGACCACGTTCAATAGCAAGCTCATGGGCTCTTCTAATAGCTTCTTTTGCTTTAGTTGTAAAATTATTGAATGGGGGCATGGTTGATTTTTAAGGAGCAAAGCGACTATAAAAATCACCACCCCGTGAAATAAAACTTTCTTAAGTTTTATCCGTCATAGACGGATATTTCACTGGGGTAATTTTTGCTCGTACAATAGATATTAACTTTCAAAAGGCAAAAAGTCAAAAAGAATTATTGAGGTTTTTTTTGAGAATCACGGTATGATGAAAGTACATTTTGAATTGATGATACCGGAACAAAAAGATCTGCTCTTGCACTATCTAAAAATGTTCCCTTTATACCAACAATTTCTCCAGAAAGATTTAAAAGAGGTCCACCAGAAATTAAATTATTCGAAGGAAAAGTTGTCTCAATTGAAGAAACAATAGTCTGAGTCGTAGTTGCATTAGAATTTGGTGTATTAATCACCACATCCTTTGTTCCCAAACTCGAAACAATTCCAACAGCAACACTATTTTTAGTTTGTCCTCCTATATAAACAATAGATTGTCCAAGCTTAATATCATTTTTAGAAAGAATAGTTTTTGATAAATTCATTGTAGTTGTAGCATCAGCAACTATTTTTAAGAGAGCAATTTGTTCTCCAGGTGATGATCTTAAAACATTTAAATCTCTAAGTTTTCCATCTGAAAAACTTGTAAAATATTTTCCGCCATCAGAAATTAAAGAATTATCTGTAGCAATTATATTATCATCAGAAACCGCTACTCCTATTCCAACAAATGTCATGGCATCAGTGCCAGACGTAATGTCTGTGTTTGTTCTAAAAATTCTAATCAAACTTCCAGAATTTTTTGATATTGTATTTACGACTTGATCATCTTCATTAACAACAACTGTTTCTTTTATGGTATTAACCGTATTTATAGTTGTAGTTGCCGGAGAAACAACTTGCTGTATTGTTCTTTCAACAACTCGGTTTATTGTCTGTGATACAGATTGAGGAGCCTGATCCATAAGAGCAACAGTAACAATACCGGTAGCTATTGATGTAACAAAGCTTACAAGTAGTGCCAGAAGTATTAACTGATGTTTATTGAGTTGTTCCATAATTACACAATATAATAAAACAAATATCGTTTTATTGCAATAGAAATATTTTTTGAAAAAACAATATACAAAATCAAATTTCTGTAATTTTTTTAAGCACTTTCAATAAATATTTAATATGTCTTTCTTTCGTATCCCTACCAAGTGAAAATCTCAAAGTAGATTCTGCCCGAGAATTTATTTCTTCATTAGTAGCGAAAGTTTTTTCAGAAATTTTTCTAACAACATAAGATTCTCCAGAACCAGAAGAACAAGCACTCGCGGAAGAACAAATAATTTTCTTTTCATCTAGACGAAAGACAAGCATCTCCCCACTTTGTCCTGGAACTGAAATATTTATATTGTTTGGAAGGCGATTTTCGAGTGAACCATTTATAATTGCTGATGGAATAAATTTTTTAAGTTGCACAAAAAATCCGTCCCTTAATTTTCCAATTCTTTGACGTTCCTTTTCTTTTAATTTTTTTGCAATTTCAACTGCTTTTGCAAAACCAACAATAAGTGGAATATTTTCTGTTCCACTTCTCAATCCACCTTCTTGCCCACCACCTAAAATCATTGGTTCAATTTCTACACCATCTTTTACAAAAAGAGCACCAACACCTTTTGGTCCATACATTTTTTGTGCATCAAGTGTCATCATATCAACACCAAGTTCTTCTACATTCATATTTAAATATAAACCAGCTTGTGAAGCATCAGTATGAAAATAAGGAAATGTATTTTTATCTCTACCAAAATCTTTTCTTTTATGTCTAACCTCTTTTATGATTTCTCTGATTAATTGAATACTTCCAATTTCTGAATTTACATAACCTATTGAAATCAAAAACGTATTTTCTCTTATCTTTTCTTTCAGATCATTCAAATCTAAAATTCCATTTTCATCAACTTTCACATAGCTGACATCAAAACCTCTTTTCTCAATTTCTCTAAAACATTCAAGAATCGAGCTGTGTTCTATTTCAGAAGTTATTAAACCAATTTCCTCTGGTCTCTTTCCCTCTTTCTGTAATCTCTTTATTAAACCAAAGATGGCCAAATTATTTGCTTCTGTTCCACCAGAAGTGAAAAAGATTTCCCTATCATGTGCATTCAAAAAATCAGCAACCGTCTTTCTTGCCTTTTGTAATGTATTCTTAGCTTCCACTCCCATCTTATGTATTGAACTAGGATTACCAAAATTCTTAGACCAATATTTTTTCATTGCAGAAAATACTTTTTTATCAACTGGTGTAGTCGCAGAATTGTCTAAATATATTTTTCTCACAAAGTTACTTTATCAAGAAAATCAATCATTGACAAACATAATCACCTAGGCCAGATTCCGAAGCCGTTTGGTTGGCGAAAATGAGTCTATCAATTTCATCTATCCCCACTCGAAAAGTAGTGGTAATTTTAAAAAATAATTGCACCATTTTTCTCTAAGAGTTATAATCTGTAGATATGGATTTTACATTTTATGCAACTGCTGGAGCAGCAGCAATAATATTACTTTTACTCTACTGGATTATTCGTCTTGAAATAAAATTAAGAAAACTTCTTGGAAAAAGAAATGGTACTTTGGATGATGCTTTCGACACCATAAGAAAAGATGTTGAGTCTCTTAAAAAATATACCGAAGCTGCTACAGGTAAGTTTCAGACTATCGACAACAAATTAAAAAGAACAATTTCTGGTAATGAAACTGTTAGATTTAATCCATTCAAAGGAAATGGTTCTGGAGGTAATCAAAGTTTTGCTACAGCACTTATAAACAGCGAAGGTGATGGAGTCATTATTTCTAGTTTATATTCTAGAGACCATGTAAGTGTTTTTTCTAAACCAATTAAAAAATTAACATCGGAACACGAACTTTCTTCAGAAGAAAAATCGGCCTTGCAAAAAGCTAAAGAAAGCATCCTATAAATAGCTGATAGTTATTAGCTTCTAGCTGTTAAAAAAATACAAAAGAACTACATTTTTATTAAAAAAATATAGTTTTTAGTCTCCAAAAAACTAACAACTAGTAACTAAAAGCTTATAGCTTTTTTGGCTGGTAAAAACTGCATTAAAATGCTAAACTGCGACCTATGTCAAGAAATCCCTCTGAAAATACAATATCTAAGCGTTCTCCCATTGTTTGTATAATGGGTCACATTGATCATGGCAAATCAACCCTTTTAGACTATATTAGAAAAACAAACATCGTTGATACAGAAGCTGGTGGAATTACCCAAAGAATCTCTGCGTATGAAGTTATTCATAAAACCCCTGCTGGAATAGATGAAAAGATAACTTTTTTAGATACACCAGGTCATGAATCTTTTGGTGCTATGAGAATAAGTGGAACAACGGTTGCTGACATTGCTGTTCTTGTTGTATCTGCAGAAGAAGGTGTAAAAAAACAAACTCTTGAAGCATGGAAATGTATAACTGATGGAAAAATTCCTTTTATTATTGCAATAAATAAAATAGACAGACCAGACGCAAATATCGAAAAAACAAAAAATAATTTAGTAGAAAATGGTATTTATATTGAAGGTTACGGTGGGTCAGTCCCCTTTGTTTCAATCTCTGCAAAAACTGGGCAAGGAATTCCTGAACTTTTAGAACTTATTTTACTTGTCGCAGAAATGGCAGAACTCAAAAAAAATATTTCAAAACCTGCGGAAGGTATTGTTCTTGAAGCACACCTTGATAAACAAAAAGGTATTACAGCGGTACTTATTATTAAAGATGGAAAAATTGAAAACGGTATGTTTATAGTTTGTGGTGATAGAATCGCTCCGACAAGGATGATGGAAGATTTTCTTGGAAAAAAAATTGCAGAATCTGAAGCATCATCCCCTGTGAGAATTATTGGCTTTGATAAACTTCCAAAAGTTGGTAAACCTTTTGTATCTTTTTATGATAAAAAGGAAGCTGAAAGATATATCGAGATTGAGAATGAAAAAAATAAAAATATTCCTATAAAAAAATATGACTCTGCTGAAAATCCTGATGAAATTGCGATTCGTGTGATGATAAAAGCAGAAGTTGCTGGAGCAATAGACGCTATCGAACATGAAATAGGAAAAATAAAAAGTGATATGGTAAAAATCAAAATTGTCGGTGCTGGTATTGGTGATATTTCAGAAAATGATGTAAAACTCGCCTCTGGAAGAAATCCTGCAATTATAGTTGGTTTTGATGTTGGGATAGATGGATCAGCAAAAAATTTAGCCGAAAGATCAAATGTTCTAATAAAAACTTTTGATATTATTTATAAAATATCTGAATGGCTCGCCGAAGAAGTTGAAAAGAAAACGCCAAAAGTAATGGTAGAAGAAATCACAGCAAAAGTAAAAGTCTTGAAAGTTTTTAGCACAGTAAAAGATAAACATGTTATTGGTGGTAGAGTTGAAGATGGAATGGTATCTGTTGGACAAGATGCAAAAATAATTAGAAAAGAAATTGAAGTAGGAAAAGGAAGAATCAGAGAATTACAAAAAGATAAAGAAAAAGTTGGTGAGGTCAGAGAAGGTGTTGAATTTGGTTGTCAGTTCCAGTCAGAAATCACACCTGCACCTGGAGATAAGTTAGAAATCTTCAGGATTGTGGAAAAGTAAAGCTCGCTCGGATTTTCATTTTAAAAACACGGATATTTTCTTGCTAGAAAATTCCTCGAGCTCGACTCAGCCAGCCTCGCTGGGTTTTTAAAATGAGAATCCTCGCTCAAAACTAACAGAATTATATCTAGAGAATACCTGTCATTGCAAGCGAAGTGCAACAATCCATCTTTATTTCTAATTTTAATCACAAAATTCAAACTACTAGCGACTAGAAAGAAAAAGTGCTATAAATAAACAACAATGAGCGACAACAAAACGGAAACAATGATAAAAATTATTAAAAAGGCTGCGGCTGATTTTATTCAACTTGAATCAAATGGTGCTTCTCTTATTACTGTCACAGACGTCAGACTTTCAAAAGACGAAAAATATGCTAATATTTTGTTTACAGTTCTTCCTGTGGATAAGGAAAAACCAGTAGTTGAATTCATGAAAAGAATGAGATCTGAATTCAGAGAGTACGTTAAAAATAAAACTAGATTGAATAGAATTCCTATGTTTGATTTTCAATTAGATCTTGGAGAAAAATACAGACAACATATAGATACTATTCCATTGAATTAATTAAAGGCCTGGTAGCCAAGTGGTAAGGCAGAGATCTGCAAAATCTCTATACGTGAGTTCAATTCTCACCCAGGCCTCAAGAAATTTTATCTCCTTTAATTAATATGGTATACTCTTAAGAGTAATAGTTTTTATTAGTCTACCAATTAAAATGAATAGGAAAAGAAAATGGACAGAAAAGAATTTAGAAGAAGCAGTAAATTCTTCTACAAGTATAAGACAAGTCCTAAATAAAATTGGATTAATTGAGGCTGGTGGAAACTATAGTCAAATTAAAAAATATATAAAAGAAAAAAATCTTAATACAAACCATTTCAAAGGGAGAGGTTGGAATAAAGGATTGACTGGAATAGGTATTCCGAGGGTATCATTAAAAGAAATATTAGTAAAAGATAGTGATTTTCAAAGTTTTAAACTAAAAAAAAGATTATTCTTAGTTGGTTTAAAAAATAAAAAATGTGAAGAATGTGGCTGGTCAAAATTATCTGAAGATGGTAGAATCCCTCTTGAACTAGACCATATTAATGGAAATCACAGAGATAACAGATTAGAAAATCTAAGAATACTTTGTCCAAATTGTCATAGTTTAAAACCAACACATAGAGGTAGAAATAGAAAAAAATAATATGCTCGGGTGGCGGAATTGGTATACGCGCAACACTTAAAATGTTGTCTGCTAACGCGGATGCGGGTTCGACTCCCGCCCCGAGCACAAATTAAAATACTACATGAATTTCATGCAGTATTTTAATTTGTGCTCGGGAGTAAGCAACTAGGATGTTGCTTACGTGCGGGAATCGAAACCTCATTGAGCATATTTTATGAACTCTGGTGAAATAAAATATCCAATGAGGATACTGTCCATGTAATGGAAGATATCCCGCCCCAGTCTTTCTTTCGAGCTTGGGGAGGGACCCAAGGAAGAAAATTGTAATCCACTTCGTCTCGTCGTATTTAAAACTTCGGGATGAGACCTAAAGTTTGAAATTTCGTCGTTTCGAGTTTGGAATGAGACCCAAAGGAGAAAAGTTCGTCTTTTATAAATTACTAAAACCAACTTATTTTGATATAATTCAAATATGAAAATTGAATCCATCATAGAACCTAATATCGAAATACAAAATTTACAGGAAAAACTACTATCAGAACTCGCTAGTTTATTACCTAATTCGCACATTGAATTAGTTGGTGCAATGGCAGTCCCTATGATCGGACGGCCAGAGATTGATATTATGATTATAAGTGAAAATATTGAAAATGATTCTTTTAAGTTAGTAGAGGAAGGATATGTTCAAGGTCCTGTAGAAAAAGGTATTTCCTATTTAAAAAGAATGCGGGATAATATAGAAATAGGAATTCAAATTATGTCTCCAGATAATAATATGATTGATATTCATAGAAATATTATTTTAAAATTAAGAGAAAATGAATCTCTTAAAAATAAATATGAGGAATTTAAAAAAACTCTTTCAGGATTAAGTAGAGATGAATACAAAAAACAAAAAAGTGCTTGGATAAAAGAAAATTTAATATAGTTATGCGCGGTAGAGGAATCTTTAAACTTACAGTTTCTGTACACTTTTTCTATTTTTTATTCATGAATACACTCTAAAAAATTATCAAAGGTTTTCAAGCCATCACACAAGCAAATACTTTTGCTTGTTTATCGTACATCAAAAAATCCGCCATAAGCGGATTATTTTGTGCGCCCAGTAGGGATCGAACCTACGACCTTGTCCTTAAGAGGGACCTGCTCTACCAGCTGAGCTATGGGCGCATACTTTACTTTCTATAAGATAACAAAAAAAAATTAAAAAATCAATTAAATATTTTTTATATTTGGTAGACACATTATGTCTTAGTATGATATACTTAAATTCTTCATGAAAAGAAAATGTAATATTAATACAAAATGGTCCCCTGCTTTAGCCTATGTTCTAGGTATTATTGCAACAGATGGAAATCTATCACCAGACAAAAGACATATAAACATAACTTCAAAAGATAGATCAATCGTAATTCAAATCAAAAAAGCCTTAAAAATTAAAAATATAATAGGAAGAAAATCTAGAGAAAAATTCGGGGATAAAAAATATTATGTACTACAATTTGGAGATATAAATTTTTATGACTTTTTATTATCAATTGGACTTACACCTGCAAAATCAAAAACTATTTCCATAATTAAAATTCCACAAAAATTTTTTTATGATTTTTTAAGAGGATGTATTGATGGAGATGGCAATATATGTGTTAGTTATCATCCAGAAAGTAAAATTCCACAACTAAAATTAAGACTCTGTTCAGCAAGTAATGATTTTCTAGTATGGATATTAAAGTCTATAAGAAAAAATACTAAAATTAAAGGTGGTTGGATATATACTGACAAAAAACAACTACACACATTAAGTTTTGGTAAAACAGATTCTATAAAAATTTTTGAATTAATCTATTATAAAGGGGTTGAGTTTTTTCTAAAAAGAAAGTATGATGTTGCTCTAGATATATGCACGGGTGGCGAAATTGGTACACGCACTTGCCTTAGGAGCAAGCGGAGCAATCCATGGAGGTTCAAGTCCTCTCCCGTGCACAAACAAACTAGCGAAAGCTAGTTTTTTGATGCACGGAAAATAAGCAAAAGTATTTGCTTATGTGAGGACTTAAAAACCTTTGATAGTTTTTTCTTGAGTTTTCAAACAAAAAAAACAGAAAAGGTGTACAGAAACTGTAAGTTTCAAGATTCCCCTCCACTTCACAAATTAAATCAGCCATTTTTTCTTTGCAAAAATGACTGATTTAATTTTTATTAAAAACTAACACCTAGAAACTAGAACCTCAGCCAATAAATTTTTGACTGATGTAAAATCAAAGATTTTACTTATCCGTCTGAGAAGACGGAGTCAGCCAAAACTTTATAGGCTAAACTATCTCACACATACCGCCAGAACATGCAACTTCTTTTTTAACTTCAGTCTCATCAGTTTTTTCATAAGTGATAATCTTTGAAAAATCAATATCACCAAGCTTCTTTGTCATATCTTCAAACCTCTTTTCATCTATTTCTTCATAAGGTGCAAGTTGATAAACATGGTCATTTCTTGGAAGAAATGAAAGTCCACCAATGATTTCCCAATTGTTGAAAAGCCAGTTTGCAACTGCAATCCATTCATCATCACCTACATATATTGTTATCGAAGGATTGTGTTCTGTATAGCTAAGCTTAACCATTTTCCAAAATTCAAGTTGATCAAGAGCTGAAATATCATCTTTAACAACAGAACCTTTTGGAGCTTTAACTGGGAACTCAAAAACATAAGTTGATGCATTTTCTTTTGACTGACCAACTTCTGGCTGGTAAGGCACACCCTGATCTCTGAGCATTTTAAAAAGTGAATCCGTAGAAGAGATTCTTATTCTTCGAATGTAGTAAGGTGCATATCTTGGGTGCATACCTGATGCACAATCAACTGTTTGAGAAACAGTACCAGAAGGTTTAACACAAGTTATACAAGTTGAAGGGTTTATTTTAAATCTTTTTGCATAAACTTCATTTGCTTTTATAGCTTCCTTTTTTAATTTCTCTAATATCTTAGGATCTCGAACTGTTGGACAATCCCACTGACCCGTAATTGAAACTCCGAGTAATCTTTCTTTTTCACAATTTTCTTTCCATTCTTTTGAAAGATAACCAAACTTTGTAAGTGTCGCCTGATATGTTCCTAAAAGAGTAGCAAGCTTAATCTTTCTCATAAGAGATTTCTCATCATCTTTTGGCCTTGCAACAACTTCCGAAAGATTACAAAATTGCTTTGACTGAATAATGATTTCTCCACAAGGATTTGTACCAAGATTTCCTACATAACCACCCAAAACCTTCAATCTCCTCTCAGGAAGGGTCTTAAGTAAACCACCTCTATTAAATATACCCCTTTCTCCTGTACCAGATTTCATAAGTGCAATCCATTCATCAAAAAATTCTGTAGATGTTGGCTTTTGCATATAAACAGCCGAATTATTTGCAATACTTCTTTGTGGCTCTGTAAGGAAAAATTGTCCTTTTTTAGAATCTCTTATTGCTTCATCATCAAAATCTGAAAGTGAAATAAGAGCACTTCTTCGAACTCCTCCCGCGACAACACAGTCTCCTATTGAACAGATAATATCGTGTGCATCAAGGTTTGATAATCTTCTTCCCTGTTTAGAAAAAACTTTTCTTCTAACAAGCTGTAATAATTTGATAAGTGTTTCTGGTCCTGAAGCCTTTCCTCCCATTGTTTTTAATCTTGCTCCGGCTGGGCGAATTTGTGAATAATCAAATTCAACATCATTTCCTTCATACCAAGTTTTCAAACCAAAAGCTAAGGCGTCCGCCCAACCTTCTTTACTATCTGGAATAATATATTTTTGTAATTTATTTCCATTCTGAAATTTAATTTGTGGAAGTGCTTGAATATTTTGGCTCTCAACAGAAAAACCAACACCAGTTCCACACATTGATATATACATTATTTCTGCAAAATCCTGAAGTATTGAAGGAGCAATAAACGAACAATTATAAGCACAGACATTTGTTTTTTCCGCAGGAGTTCCCGCAAACTGAAGAAGTCTCATTGATGGCATAACTTCCTGATTTAAAATTGCTTCTCTCAACTCATTATATTCTTCATCGCGAACAAGTTTACCGATATTTTTTTTCATAAAATCCAAATACCTTTCAACTGTTTCAATCCAAGTCTCTCTTCTCGACTCTTCTTCGATCCATTTTGAATAAGTTCTATAATAAACAAATTCACCAAGCTGATTCTTAAAATATTTTTTACTATCAGATGCAAGCTTTTTAACTTTTGGTGGAACAGAAACTCCAACTTGTCTGAGCTTGCTTCTTTCTTGTCTGTAAATAATATATTCTTTTGCAGATTTAACATATTCACTCAAAATAAGTTCCTTTTCAACTATATCCTGAATACCCTCAACATCCGGTATAAAATCCTTAAATTTCTTAGCTATTTTAACAAGTTCGGCAAGCACTTTATTAGCAACAAGCTCAGCTTCTTCAAGAGATCCTTCGTCAACTATAGACATAGCCTTGTGAATAGCATTTGTTATTTTTGAAAGATCAAAAGAAACAACTTCTCCATCTCTTTTTTTAACCTCTTTTATCAAATGAGCTCTTCCATTTCCTGTTTTTACCATGATTTATAAAAATTATTTTTTTCTTGCACTTTTTGATTAATGCGCAGTTGCTAATAAAACTATACTATATATTTTACAACATTTTTTAAGACAAAAAAATAGAAAAAGGTGTTTTTTATTAAAAAGAAATCAAAAAAAAGTTTATGTAAAGTAGAGTCTCAATT
>Ga0118677_10009261_pt1 | contig 15439 bp, 8 predicted proteins | sample AliMusrvi5mmetaG_FD_86154 | JGI IMG/M metagenome (GOLD analysis project Ga0118677, IMG submission 86154)
TTACCGCACGGCTTCCACGTTTACGGGTTATTGGCTGCACAACGGGACGGAATACAAGAACCTGGGATACTTGTATGCAGGTAAGTATGTCGAGGCGCCGCGCGCGTTCTATTGTCTCTCGGGAGCGGCCCGGGCCGATGAAGTCCTGGCGTACAATGGACCCCAGAATGACTGGACCAATAGTTCGGTCCGCTGCTCTTATCCAGTCAGGTATGCGCTGGAGAAAGTGGGCGGTTTGAACACGGTGGTGACGGAGTGGAAGACCCAGAACTACGTCACCAATGTCATTTACAGCGATTTTGTCGGGGTTTCTGACTATCAGGGCGGCGGGATTGACGTCGGATATATATATCCGGTCCACCAGGGCAAAGGCTACAATCGCCTGTTTGGCGATAGTCACGCCCGCTGGACCAAGCCCGGTCCATTGACGAAACTGGTTTCCTCCGTGACTCCCAGCCCGGCTCAACAGGTGAATTACTACCAGGAACTCGACGTTCTCCCGTGATTCCTTTCTCTCCAACTCTACTGCACAGCACAACTCAACTAAAAACTCACATGAAAATCCTCACTCGACACCTCTTGTTTCCCGTGGCGGTTCTGGCCGTAATACGCAGCCAGCATCAGCGCCGTCGTGCCATTGTTATTCTTCGCATTCACTTCTGCTCCAGCGGCTAGCAGCGTCTGTATGATAGTATCATGGCCATGCTCTGCAGCCCACGTGAGCGCCGTCTCACCGTTGTGATCCTTCACCTTTACATCAGCACCGGTGGCCAGCAACGCCTTAACGCTCTCCAGGCTTTTACCCGCGCCAGCAGCCCATATGAGCGCTGTCTCGCCGTTGTTATTCTTCATCGTCACATCCGCGCCGGCAGCGAGCAGCGCCTTAATGCGGTTCATATCACCGACAGCGGCAAGCAGTATCAGTTCTGTCCATCCGTTGTTGTTTTTCGGAGTCACGTCGGCGCCGGCAGCCAGCAGCGCCGTGACACACTCCGCTTGTCCCTGGGAAGCCGCCAGCGTGAGCGCCGTGGCGCCGTTGTTTTGTTTCGCATTCACGTCGGCGCCGGCGGCAATCAGCGCCTTAACGCCATTCACCTCGCCTTTGTACGCAGTCCACGTGAGCGCTGTGGCGCCAGAGTTGTCCTTTGCATTCATGTCTGCGCCGGCAGCGCCCAGTGCCTTTACGATCGTTTCGTAGCCGTAATATGCAGCCAGCATGAGCGCTGTAATGCCTCTATTATTCTTCACATTCACATCTGCTCTGGCGGCCAGCAGCGCCTGCACGATTGCGTCGTAGCCCAGCTCAGCAGCAAAGATAAGCGCTGTGTTGCCGGTTTTTGTCTTCACATTCACGTCCGCACGCGCAGCAATCAATGCTGAGACTTTATCCACATCACCCTTATATACTGCCAATGTGAGCGCCGTGTCACCATCGTCATTGAGCTTCGCGTTGACATCAGCGCCCATTGCCGGGCCAGGCGTAGCTGGTGTAGTAGGTGTAGCAGGTTTTACTGGAGTGGCTGGAGTAGCAGGTTTTACTGGAGTGGCTGGAGTAGCGGGTGTTGCTGGAATGGCTGGAGTGTCGGGTGTTGGCACAGGCTTATTCGGTTCAGCGCCATGCAGTGCGGCGGCAATTTCTGTATTGGCACAGGCGTAGTCAGCCACCGTTTTGCCTTCGTTGTTCTTCGCCTTCACCTCCGCGCCGGCCGCGAGCAGGGCTTTCACACAGTCCGTCTGGCCCAATAAAGCCGCCGCCATCAGCGGCGTGTCGCCAACCTTGTTCTTCGCGTTCACGTCCGCGCCGGCAACGAGCAGGACTTTCACGCAGTCTATCTGGCCTGCTAAAGCAGCCATATAAAGCGCCGTCTCGCCATTGTTGTTCTTCGCCTTCACCTCCGCGCCGGCATCAAGCAGCGCCTTGACGCGAGTGGCGTTGCCCGCGGTGGCAGCGCTCATGAGCGCCGTGACTCCGTCCTTGTCCTTCGCGTTCACGTCCTCGCCAGCGAGAGCAGACACACCTAGGCATAGCAACAACGCTACCGGCAAAAAGAAGTAGAGAAGCACTCTCTTCACAATGCAAGCCTCCTTTTAGGACTCAAATAACAATAACTTGACCATTCTCGCTTGTTCACTTGCCCGTGCTCTGCGTTGAACATCCTTGAAATATTGCCAATATGCCCGCGGACATTCGCCTTAATCACGAACAAGCGTCCGGCGCGATAATGTTCAAGTTATTATTGCTTGAGTCCTTAGCGTATTGACCGATCGTCGGTGGCGCGAGAGCCAGTCATAGGGATTCCAGAGCAGCGTCGCACCCACTTCTCTCTCGTAAGGACGCTCTTTCAATTTACATTTATTCTATTTCGACGTCAGCCAGGAAGACTCCTCTTTCACATGCTATCATCCCGCTACTTTGTTTTTTTATTTGACCACACAAATATCTGAATGATAAAAATAAATTGAATAGGTGCTTGACACGCAAGGGTGAGAGTGCTATGTTAGCCAAAAATTAAAGAGTGATGCGCTCGAACAGGAGATGGAGCATTTACAGGAGGAGGGGATGAACGCGCCATTGCGGGATGGCGCCTCCAACTCACAGAGGCACTTGCTCCTGGACGCAATCTGCCGCAGGTTATCCTGATATTCCCGTTATCCCGGGATAGAATCCGGCGGAATGGGTATTTGAGGAGGTGCGGCGACCATAAAGGCGTGGACTTATCCGCGGATTGAGGAGAGGAGCCTGCCTCTGCGAGTGGCTTTAGCTCATTGATGCCTGGCTGTTTTGCCGGTGCAGCCTGTATGACACAATACAACCCATATTAAGGAGCTATTCATGAATCGACGAATGCATATTGTTCCCATGCTTCTAGTGGCAATGCTGATAGCTGTGCTACTGACTTCGTCCGGTGCTGCGTTTTGCAGCGAGATTGATGACGCCTCCTGGAAAGGTGACCTTGCTAAGGTTACCGAGTTACTCAAAAACAATCCTGAGCTGGTGAATAGCAAGGACGACAATGGATGGACGCCTTTGCACAATGCTGCTTTTCAAGGCAACAAAAGTATGGTGGAGTTATTGCTTGCCCAAAAAGCTGATGTCAATGCTAAAACTAAGTCCAGCACAACCCCATTGCACTTTGCATCGTTACGTGGTTTTAAAGACGTGGTGCCTCTGCTGTTGGCTGCCAAGGCGAACATCGATTCCGTTAGTATCGATGGCGAAACGCCATTGCACATGGCAGCGCAATATGGGGACATAGACGTTGTGAAACTGCTTGTGGGGCACAAAGCGAATATCAATGCGAAGGACAACGACGGTCAGACTCCATTGCATGATGCGGCAATAATTGGCCATATCGATGTCGTGGAATTGCTAGTTGTCCAAAAAGCCGTTGTCAATGCCAAGGATAAATATGGCACAACACCACTGAGCTATGCGGTGGAACGGTCGCATACTGATATAGCGTCATATCTGAGAAAAAATGGCGGTAAGGAGGAAGTAATAATAGCCGCAGATGCCCCCAAGGAGGTTTCATCGAAACCGAAAGATACTGGAAGTAAGGGGGCGTATGAGGTGGCGCTTTGTCCGGATGCCTATGGGTTTAAACAAGGCGGTACAATGGCCTTCACTCCCGTCAATGGTTCTGCGCTGGAACCATCATCAGACCGTCAATGGATTAAGACTTATTCAAATGGTCAGAGAACTATTCTAACCATTCACTATGATAAGAATGGTAAATTAATCTATGCAAAATGGGGCGGCTTCTGATAAAGCGGTTTGCGCTGATATCTGCTACCGTTTTCTGACTTTCATTATTTTACCTTGGCAAAGCAGTATGATGTGTCATGCGTTAATAACCCGTCGACGACGGCGAATTGATAGACAGACAATACTGTGGCTGGAAAAGCAACAGGGGTATTGGGTTGAGAGGAAAGGGCCTTAAATGTTGACTCTCGCACGGTATAGACTTTTGATGCTAACGGTCAGTTGCCTTTGTAGCGCTGTTCTCGCGCGTGCCGTGGTGACGCTCAACACATGAACAATTCCTCGGTTCTGCGCCGGGTATGCGCGGAGACGATGGATATCAAGTTAGTCGCGACTGCCGTCACGTGGCCTATGCGATCAGACAAGACGGTAAATGCTTGGTGGTGTTGGACGGACAGCCTGTCTCGACCGGTGAAGAGATATTGACTTTCGTTCTCAGCCCGGACGGTAAACGCGTGGCTGATATCGCAATGAAGGGTGACAAAAAAGTTGTAGTTGTGGACGGGCAGCCAGGGCTATGCTATAACGATATCGAAGAACATTCGCTCAACTTCAGCCCTGATGGCAAGCATGTGGCTTATGAGGCATGTCAAGGCGATAATCAGTTCGTGGTGGTGGTGGACGGGAAACCTGGACCTTCCATAATAAAGGGAATTGGTAAGTCTCGTGATGCGCGAAAATTCATCGACAGAATTATCTTCAGTCTGGACGGCAAGCGCGTGGCGTACCGATCATTCGGCGTCAGGCGGTGTTAGGAATTACACGTTTATCTCGCCTCGATAAAGTGTGTAATTTCCGCCTAGCCTGACACCGAAGCCTCGCCGCGATCTGCGAAACGTGGACTTTGGGATAGGCTCCAAATAAGTCACTGCCCGGATGATCGAGTATAATCTCTAGCCTGTTAGTGTGGACTATGCGGGTTTTACCTATGATCTGCATTCTGGAGCACAATGGTAGACCCTTGCGTGGTCTAACTTTTTATCATTCTGCAAAGGAGAAAACGCCATGTATTCCCTGTTACGCCATTTCCTCCTGGCGATGGCAATATTGCTGTGCCTGTGGATGCCCTCCATAGCTGAAACAGACATAAACCCAAAGGACCATCACGGGAAAACGGCGCTGATGCAAGCCGCCCAAGATGGCAAGGCGGACCGCGTCAAAGAGTTGATCGCCGCTGGCGCAGACGTGAATGCAAAGGATAATGACGGCGACACGGCACTCATGTTTGCATCAAACATTGATTGTGTTAAAACTCTTATTGCCGCCCATGCGGAAGTAAACGCCAAGGACAAAGACGGGAAGACCGCGCTCATGTCGGCATCCACCCAGAGCAATACCGATAGTGTCATGGCATTGGTCGCCGCTGGCGCGGACGTGAAAGCAAAGGACAAGGATGGCTTCACGGCGCTTATGTCGGCTGCCGCCATGGGCAATACTGATTGTTTGAAAGCTTTGATCGCCGCCGGTGCAGACGCAAAAACGAAATCCAATAATGGCACTACTGCACTCATGTTGGCTATGACCATTGTTTCTGCTGATAGCGTCAAAACTTTGATGGCAGCGGGTGCGGTCTTCACTAAAATGAAATCATCCAGGATGACGAAAAACATGGTGGTAGCTGCCCAGGCAGGTAACATGAAACAAGTCATGGCTCTGATTGCCACTGGCGCAGACATGAATCTGCAGTTCAATGGTGGAATTCCGCCACTTGGTGAGACAACTTCTGGCTGGGGAACCACGGTATCTCTTAAATATAATCCTTACGTGAGTGTGCTCACAGTGGCTGCTTACAAAGGTAACGTGGATTGCGTGAAAATATTGATCGCTGTCGGCGCGAACGTGTCTGAGACCGACAACGTTGGCAGGACAGCGCTCTGGTGGGCGCGCAATAGCCCATTGAAGAGCAATATGAACGTCGCCGACTTCGACAGTATTATCGCCGCATTGAAAGACGCAGGAACGCCGGAGTAGGATCTAATGTTACTCTGAACGACAACATATTGTAAATTTGAGTTGCCATAGTGCGGTTGATGAGAAGCCCGGGCCGGCCTATGACGGGGTAGAGAGTTTTATCTTCAGCGCGAATAGTCAACGCGTTGCATATATTGCAAAACTAGGCGGCAAACAGCTTGCGGTAGTGGATGGGAAGCCGGGGTCGGATTATGACGCTATTGCATCGATCGCCTTTAGTTCAGATAGCCAACACGTGATTTATACTGCAACACAAGGCGGTAAACAAATCGTGGTGTTGGATGGGAAGCCGAAATCGGCTATAGATGCGATGCTCAAAGGTAGCCGGTTAGTTTTTGACAGTCCGACCGCGCTGCATACCCTAGCCCGACGCGAGAACACGATTTACCGGGTGAAGATGACGATCGCGCATAAGCTCTGATATGCATCCGCCACTGCTTGAGGGGATGTTTGGTAAGCAGATTCTGAACAGGGTATTATTTACCAGTCAGCACTGTTAAGCGAACAGGAACGTTGCTTGATTTCATTTTGGTACGGCTTAGCTGTCCCTTGCTATTGTCTCCCCATCCCCAAACAGATCCATCCTTTTTCCAGGCAAAGCCGCACGATGGCCCGAACACAATCTTCGTCACCTGGGTAAGGCCGTTGACCTGGACTGGCGAGGTTCTGTCGCGGAAGGTGCCGTCTCCAAGTTGCCCATGGCTGTTGGCGCCCCACGCCCACACAGTGCCATCCTGTCGCAGAGCCATACTGTCTTCTCCGTAAGCGGACACCGCCACCACATCCTTAAGGGAATTAACACGAACCGGTGTAGCTGCCGCGTCATCGGAACCATTGCCAAGCTGCCCTATTGACTTGCTGGCCTGCTCATCTGCACGTTCGGTATTTACCATGGTCCCATTCACGATACGCATTCTTACTGGGTGATTATGGCCGTCGGCTGCGCACAACCCCCATACCCACACAGATCCAGCCTTGTCGAGTGCAAGGCTATGACTGCCTCCCGACGCGATGGCGATGATATGGTCCAGTTTCTTCAAGTGAGTCGGTACAGACACGAATCCTTCAGTGGCCTTGCCAATCCCCAGTTCGCCGTTCCCGTTCCAGCCCCAGCCCCAAACCGTGCCGTCACTCTTTAACGCAAAGCTGGAGTAGCAACCTGCAGCAGAGATCGCGGTGATGCCCGTAAGGTTCTTCACGCGACCAGGCAGCATGCTCATGTGATGCACAGCGGGCTGGTCGGAGCTTAGATTCCCACATCTCGGATCTGTCCCCGCGTCGGTGCCATCGCCAAGTTGCCCTTCATCGTTGTCACCCCAGCCCCAAACCGTGCCGTCTTTGGTGAGAGCCAGACAGTAGTTGCCGCCGGCGGCCAAAGACCGAACATTGGCTAAGCTCTTCACCTGAACGGGCACCTTACTATTGCCGACGGTCTCCCCAATGCCAAGCTCACCATAGCCATTATCACCACACGCCCAGATAGTTCCGTCTGTCTTCAGGGCAAGGCTGAACCCGGTCGTGGTACTTTTATTCAGCTTTGCGGCAGCGTCTTCCCGTTCCTTAGACGACGAACCCCCAAAGGGAGCCATCAACATAAGCCCCATATCGTAAGTTGTTTCGCCGCCCACCGCAATTGCGGTGATCCTGGTAAGATTCCCGAATTTAACCGGATGCGCGTCAGCACTTTTCGTTATCCTCCCGAGTTGGCCATAGTTATTCGCTCCCCAGGCCAATACGGTCCCGTCCTGTAGGAGTGCCAACTGGTGAGAGTCGGTCGCGGAAATGTCCGTCACGCGTAGCTCAGGCTTTTGGCCACAAACCGCAGCAAAGCAAATCACCAGCAACGCGAGCATCAGCATCCAGATTGTGCGCTTACTCATATTGATCGGTCCTCCTTGCGTCATCCCATGCAAGTTACCTCAGTACAATGGCCTGACAATATACCAGCCAGGATTTGTCATATAAAATTTGCATATCCCTGCCTGTTGTCAATGTCTCTGCCTGCCTGCTGCAAGCAATGTCAGCGTTCTTCTATTGCCTCATAGTACAATACGCAATTCATTGCCAGTTGTCAAACCTGCATTATTCATAACTATTTCGAATAACGCCCAGCTAGCCCAGCAGTCCTTACATTTCATGACTTATCCAGGCAAACCAGGCACAGCATACTCACCCGCATCAAGCGTTTCTGCAGGTGTGCAATATGTTTCCACGGGATTTGTGTAAATCCGGGAATATATACGATTAAAGTCCTTGACACTGCGAGAGCTTATTGATACTATCTGGAGAAGTTCCAGGTAATTTTTTATCATGGATGCTGCATGAGGTGTGTCCCCCGCGCACCGGCTTCCACGCAGGCGCGCAAAGAGAATTTATCACCCCGGCAGTGATCCTTTCGACTGGCAATCCATACTCAGTAAATATTAAAGCGGAGAATGCCTTCAATTACAAATAAGGCAGGCGGTTTAGCTATTTTGAAAGGAGAAGAGTCATGCGATACCTCTCGTTGTTTTGCCTCATACTCCTGTGCGGTCTGTGCCTGTTGTTCGGCGCCAGGTACGCCATCGCAGATACCGGTCAACCACGCGAAGCGACTACGACGACATCAGGAGATCTGTCAGGGACAATCTCCCCTGAAGTGGAGAAAGCAATACTTGCGGAGGAGTGGGGCAAGGCAATCGCATTATTGCAGGCCATCGATGTTCATACGCCATCCGCGGTGGAACGTTTAGTCAAAGGCCATGCCTGCCTTGCAGCAAATCTAAATAATGATTCACTGGCTTTGTTCGCTTCCACCTACAATGAAGCAAACCATCAACAATGGCAAGCGTGGGCAGATAACTTTGTAAAACGACATGCGGACAGCGCCATTGCCTGGTATTTTCAAGGCGATTCCTTTGCGCGGCGGCGGGTATGGACGTCAGCCTCAGAATCTTTCGAACATGCAATCAATATTAATCCCCATTGTTATCTGGCATTGAATGCGCGAGGCGTAGTTGCGCACGCGGTCGGCAATACCCTGATGGCGCGCAGCTATTTTTTTGAAGCTACAAAACAATGCGACTCCTTCGCCGATGGATACGCGAGCAGAGGCACATTAAATGTCTTATTGAGTTCTACGAATGCTGAAAAAGATTATAACACGGCGAAACAACATTCTAAAGATAAGAATCCCGTGCTCTGCCAACTTGGACAGGGATGCATCTGCTATGGCAAGCAGCAGTATGATGAAGCAAATGATATCTTCCAAACGCCATTGGATTCACCTGCGTTAACGAATATTGTTCAACAAAATGCCCTCGCCACCGCACTGGCAAGACTGCAACAGGTTGTGGCACAATCCAGAGCGGTAGGTATGTCGGTGAAAGCGCTAAACCTGCATTATAACGACGGTGGACAAAATAGACCTGTCGAGGTGAAGGAACTGCCAGACGGGCGAGTTTCTTTTAAGGCTTCATTTAAAACTACCGGACATATAAATATATTTGTGCCATTTCCATTACCATGGCCTGGTGTAGGAGGATTAACCGGAGGAATTAAATGGGAATGGGAACCGCCGAAGCCGGGCAACAAAGATAAAGATAAAGATAAAGACAAAGACAAAGACAAAGACAAAGACAAAGATAAAGGCAAAGGCAAAGACAAAGAAGGAAAACAACCAGATACTTCCGGTGCTCCTTCCACAGTAGCGTCGGTCATACAACCCTTGCCTCCCGGTCCCTTTTATCCCCATCCACCTTTTCCACCGGAAGGATTCCCACCTGAAGGATGGCGCCCAGGATACCCGAATGATGAGGTGCCGCCATGGCACATCTGTTTCGATATTGCCAACGGACTTTCCGGTCAGGTCAAGGAGCAGGCTTCGGCAGCCATTCACGCTAAAAATCCTGATATGCGGCCCAATCCTGGCGGAGCGGATTCTGATCCTACTCAATCGCGGGTGAATCGCGGTCATTGGCAAGTTGCCAATGTCTATGGATTGCTGTATGAAGTGAAATAAAAGGAGAGAACCGATGAAGACGCATACCATGTCACACATCTGCAAGACATTATTGAGCGTTTTGCTCGTGCTGATCATCACTGGCGCATGCGGCGCCGACGAGATCAGGGCGTTTTCGCTGCGCGAAGCGGATCGACTGCTGACCCGTGGCGTCATAACCAATGAACAATTGCGCAGTTTAGGGGGCATCACGCGCCTGGCGGGCATGGTATTCGATCGCGATTCCAAAGACATTATATTGATCGGCAAAGCGCGCACCGACCTGCCTGCCGTCAGTCTCGATGATCTAATCGTGGCATTGCGTTCCCGGCTGCACACGAACGAGTATCCGCGCGTCAGCATTGATCGAGTCAAAGATACCGAGCTGAGCGGCATGCAAGCGGTGCGCTTTACCGGCAATATTCAGAATTCGCAGTTTGGCAGTGATTTTTTAGACAGCGATGTTGCGCTCAAGCAGTATAGTTTGAACCTGTTGGAAAATATTCCGGGCATTCCGAGTTACTTGTCGTTATATGAAAATGACACTGCCGCACAGTTATCAAAACAAAACAAAGCGGTTACAGACGTAAACTGGTTAAAAGAAAAAGAATCGAATGAGGTGATGAAAAAGTATCAAGGGAAAACATGCAGCGAGAAAGGCACTGCACAGAGCAGATTCTGGTTTTATGTGCGCGACGATCAATCCTATATCGTGGAGCGCGATGACGTGTATGTCATTCAAGGGTTGAAACTCGGCGTGCGTGCGGAGACACTGACGGCCGGAGGTCAACAGGGAGCCGCGGGCGAAGCGAAGCACGATACGGTCGGTGAGGAATTCGCGCGCCAGTTTTCCGCCGGCTTCCAGGATGCCTCCGCCAATATGCCGGTGTTACAGCGCTTGAAAGCACTCTTCGACCTGGTGGCGGTGTCGGAAGGGATTGCGCATTTGGAGAATGATCGTCCGGCATTGACCCATTTGCTCGAGAGTTATGCCATCGCGCGAAAAACCACGCCGGAAAAATACCGGCTGGTGCGCCGTGTGGGGGAATTCCGTGGCAGTGAGGGCATCAATGCACTGGTAGAGTTGAGCGGCGGCATTGAACTGGAGTCCCTATTACTCGCGTTGCAAGATGGCGATGTCAGCGCACTGAAAACCGCGGTGATTGCCTCACGGCCTTCCGCGATGGCGCTCTGCTGGCAGGTACCACTCGATGACTGGGCCATGCCCAACGATGTGCCGCCCCCTACCGGAGCCAACGCGACGCGCTGCAAGCCAGGCACGCATCCGAATAAAATCGGCTTTGGCTTGAGCGCGCGCTATTTTATCATCGATAACACAAACGACATGGCCCATAAGAAAATTGGCGAGTCAGCCGGGCCATCCGCCATGCCGGATTTGCCGTCAGCACCGGTTTCGCTGAAAAAACTCACGCAGTCATGGTCAACTGCCGTGACAACGCGAATCGAGAAAGCGGTGTTGGCGGAAGATTGGACCAGGGTCGCCGAGATGATAGGCGATCCCACAACCGATGCTCCTGCACCATTGCGCATCATCATGGGCCATGCGTGTTTGACGCTGAATCGTAATAATGATTCATTGGCGCTATTTATTGGTGCCATAAATCCGCTGGACATGCTAGCCTGGCAGGAATTCGCCATCACATTCAAGAAGAACCACCCTGAGTCCCAAATTGCCGACTATTTTCTCGGTGACAGCCTGGCCCGACTGGGGAAATATGACGAGGCGATTGCGGCTTTCGATGCAGGTCTCAAAACGAAGCCCAATCACGCTCTTTTGCAGGATGCAAAAGGCGTTTGCCTGGCCATAGAAGGCAAGCTGTCCGACGCGCGCACGCTATTTACCGCTGCTTTCAAAGAAGGTGACAACACTCTGCTTGATGCCGAAGTGAACCGTGGCATGTCCTGGATTCAAGCGAGCGAAGGAGCAGAAGGAGCATGGAATGATTTCTCCGATGTACTCGATCCACAATATCATACCACAGCGAAATCTGCACTGGCATTGCATGGGAAGGCATTGCTCTTATTGCTCAATAAACAAGTTACTAGTGCAAGTTGTTTTGATAATGATGCCACTGAGGAGGTTCCAATTGCATGTGATTTATTCGCAGAAAATGAGATGCTATTTGCACGGAAGAGAGATGCATATCTCGCAGGTAAGCTAGTAGCAAACTCAAATATTCAAGCCCCAGGAACTACTTTCCAGACAGATTATCAACAGGTTAAAAATAGGATATCGGATATTTCTAGCAGTATACAAGATAATACTCGCAGGGGAATGGCGTTGAATACAGTTAAACTTGTTGACATTGGCAGAAATCTCGCAAATTTACCACAAGACAAATATAATGACGTACTTGCACAAAGTAAAAATAACCCGAAAGACGCATTAATAATCAAGTATGGCTTAGATGCGTATAGCCGTGCAATGCATAATCACGCTGATCAGCTGGGAACTGATGCATTTAAATATGGAGTTACTGCCGGATTATTGGGATTAGGGGCATTAGCTGGAACGGCAAGTATTGTGGGAAGTTCTATTGGTGCTGCTAGTGCTGTTGGTGCTACTGTTACAAGCGTTACTGCACTAGGATATAGTAAACTGTCTGATATGTGTAAAGATGAAGCTTCTAAAGCTGATAGACGATTTGAATCAGCAAATAGCAATTATCATACAAGTATTATGGATTCAAAAAAGGAGTTTCTTGATCAATGGAAGCTTTCACATCCTAATAATAACGTTGGAAACATAAATCCAACAAGAACATCGAATAATTTTGATATGCAAACTCACATTCGAGAAACTCAGCAATTGATACAAGAGCATGTTCGAGATATGCAGGATCAGGTAAAGAATCATACCTATCAAGCTGCAGGCATTCCTGATCCGATGAGATCTCCTGAACGATGGCCAAACCAAAAAACAAATATCGACATTAACCATATGGATAACAGAATACAAGATCAAATAAAGAATCATACTTATCAACCTGCTAGTATACCTAGCCCATTGTCATCACCTGATAAATGGTCACATCCAGGTGGGGCGGATTCTAGTTTTGAACACGCCATCATTGATGAAGGTAACTGGCCTTTTCATCCAATTTATGGTCTCACTTATGGATTGGGATTATTACCTGACAATATTAAAAAAGAGGAAATCTCCCATTCCAAGCAACCGGTCAAGTAGAAGGAGAGAGTGGTGCGCACGAGAAATTGCTATTTTTCAGCATTAGCCATTGCGCTAATCATAATTATTTTTACAACATTCAGTGCTGCTGGGGTCGTTGCCGCAGAATATCGCGCATTTTCGCTGCTGCAAGCGCAGAAGATGCTGAAAGCTAATCCTGATGAAGGGGGCGACGCACGTTCGATGTGCGGTATAACGCGTCCTGTCGGTTGTGTCCTCGACAAAGCAAATAAGGATGTCATCATTATCGGACAGGTTGACTCTGGACTTCCTGAAGTGCATATCGACGATCTGGTTGTTGCCATGCGCGCACTGCTGATCTATGGCAAAGCACCGGTGGTCAGCATTGACCCTGCGCCGAATGGTACAGACCCGGAGGAACAAGTCGTCGTTTTCAAGGGTAAGCTGGAAAACACGCAATTTGGCAAAGATTTTCTCGCCGCAGATGTCATGCTGAAAAAGTTAGGCTTGGGCAAGTGTAATGCCAGCACATGGGGCTTGCAGAAGTCCTATTTCGACCTTTCGGCAGATGACTGGGTGCGAACTGGGCATGAGATTCCCGTGCTGACTCGCTTCTGGTTCATTAATGATCCTGCATCTTCAGCCATCACCACGCGCGATGGCGTTGGTCTGGTGAAAAAGATGAAACTTCAGGTGCAAACAGAGATGTTATCCTCGAGCAATGCAATGAAAACCGGTGACAAGGCGCCGGATTATGATCCATTCGGGGATGAATTTGCCAACGAAATGAATTCCGCTATTGGTGGCATGACTCAGGCTGTGCCTGAATTGCGGCGGTTAGACCAACTTTATCGTATGGTGGGCACGGTGACGATAATTCAAAAATGGTGCAAGGATTTCAAACTCACCGTGGAAGAACTGGGACTGACATACTGGTTAAATGACGCACCTGTGGAAAATGTGACGACACCCTTGACTTTTCCTCGCATATCTTCCACCAGAGATAATGCGGCAGGGGATAGAAAAATGACCATTAGCGGCGGTATCGAGTTACAACCGCTTGTGGCTGATGTTAAAAGGGGCTCTTTAACCGCTTTGCATGACCTTGTTTTAAAGTCGCGGCCCGCGAAAGATGTTTTGAGCTGGAGAGTACCGTTAGGGGATGCACTGAAGAAGATCATCGATATTGGCGAAATCGCTGCGGCGCCTGTAGCAATTGAGACTGAGCATCCTGGAGCCAACTTTGCCAAAACTTTTACTCCAATTGGAGGGGATACTCACCAGCAGATGAAAGAATTGGTGAATAACTATAACAACCGGCCAATAAATTTACCGGGTGCTACGCACCAAACCGAGCCTGTTCGTCCACCTGCTCCAGAACATCCAATGCCAATGCCAACACCACCATCTATGATTACCTCATGGCATTTTTCTTCTATACCGTTGCATTCATGGTCAACTGATAATACCATGCAGCAGAACTCTCGAAAAATCGGCGGTGTTATGCTCTCCGGCACCGCTAGCATCGAAGGCAATAATGGCCAGGTAGACTTGTCCAACGGCGGCTTTTCGCTGGTGGTGGATGGGGAGAATGCGGCTATTGCGGATGCTGATTTCAACCGTTTCGTCACCGCGCTGTGGGCCGTGTATTACTGCAAACAACCGCCCGGAATCTCCATCGACCCCATTGATAAGAGCATGGAGAAGCATCTGGTTCGCTATATCGGACAGGTGCTCAATTCCGACCTGGGCCGGGTGATGCGCGAGGCTGATTACCATATGAAGAAGGTGGTGATGGGCATCGAACGCCCCAATATCTCCGGATTCCAAACCCCGGATGATTGGATGCATGAGCACAATAAACTTTTCCTGGTCTACCGGCGTTTCTGGTTCGTGCCGGAAGACATGCAGTTCAGCAAAGGCAACGGCATGCTGCTTTATAATAATGGCTCCATGCGGCTGAAGACTGAGTTGATGTCTGAGGATGGCAAGCGCGGCGAGACCACGCCAGCTGATGATTATTTCTGTAACTTCTACACGCAGCATTACGCCGAGTTTGCCAGCCAGTTCCCGATCTATGGCGAGTTGTTCGAATATGCCAAAATGGTCGCACTGGCGCGCTACCTCAAGGGACAGGGCGTGCCGCTCCACTGGTTCCTGCTGGCTAACCGTGACCAAGTGCTGACAGAGGATGCCCCCAGTACCGTCGTCGGGTTGGCATGCCAGTCGAAGCACTTCGACGGCGTCGAGCTCAAAGGCGGCGTTGACCTCGGCGCGCAGGGTCAATACAAAATTGATCAAGAATCGCTGGAAATCATCAAACGCCAAATGGAGTACAACCGACAGCACCCGCCTGTCATCTCTGAAGAGACGCCGAGAGTCCACGACACACAACCGGCACCGGCACGCAAGTTCGCCTATGCCGAGGTGCCGCAGAAGTCGTTAACCTGCGGTCTCGATGCTCGAGGTTTCCGTTACCAGACAGACCTGGCCTTCCGCATGGATAAGGAACCGGCGCTGGAGTTGGTGCGCTATTTCGATTGGCGCAAGGGGCTGC
>Ga0118677_10009262_pt1 | contig 15439 bp, 18 predicted proteins | sample AliMusrvi5mmetaG_FD_86154 | JGI IMG/M metagenome (GOLD analysis project Ga0118677, IMG submission 86154)
GGTCAGCGTCGCGCACGATCTGCTGCAGCTCCTGGTCGAGAAACTCGATGGGCACAGCCCAATCTATTCCGGCCGCAGCGAGCGGAAAGCACAGTTCGAGGAAGGGCCGGAGATAGCGCTCCAGCGTCTCCTTCCACGCACCGTCGTAATCAATGGGTTCGGGCATCATTCACACCCGCAAAAGCAGAAATTGGGAACTCTGCTCAGAACCTGATTTCTGTTTTTCCCCCTTGTGCCCTGCTGTTTCAGCTTTCTGCTTTCTGCTTTTCTCCGACGATGGCGTAGGGGTCGGGCTTCCCCACGACGCGGTGGAGCCAGCGGTTGAAGTCATGCCGTAGCGTGCCGGTGCCAAGCACACCGAGGCGGTACTTCTTCCACAAACTGTCAACTTGGATTACAACATCGCTCATCGCTCAAAAGCAGAAATTGGGAAAGCAGAAAGCAGAAAACGCTAAATCAAAAGCCGCAAGCGGAGGACAGAGGTCAGTGGCCAGCGGCATCGATCCAGTTGCTCAGGAATTCGAGTTGGTCTCCCATGTCGGCAACGCTCCTGGCATCGTTGATTCTCAACAGGCGACGCGTCACCTCTCCAATTGAAAGCACTTGTTGATCGCCAATGATGATGCCCGCGTGGTGGCGTCCATGCTGAAGGAATTCTGAGTGGAGACGACAGAAATCGGACGCGTTATATGTGTAAATGGCGCGCCCCTGCTCAGAAGCCCATGCCAATTGCTCTTCGTCCGAACATTGCAGCAGTGCCAACTCCCGGCTCGATGAGACATCCAAACCGCGCTGTCGCAGTGCACTCAACAAGGCATGGGCGTCAGCATCTTCATCCAGGTGAAGCTTCATCGCCCTCGAGCTTGGGTGGTCCGTTCGCGTTCATGACTTTGGCACACCGCGCGCTCGTCCTCGAGGCAGCTTTCTATTTCTTCACGGTGCAAATGGTAATAAGCCAGCGCCGCGTGGATTTCGGCCGGGGCCAGCGCGGACAATCGCTCGCCAATCTCCTCGATGGTCAATCCCAATTTCCACCAACCCGCCACCCGGTGGACAGCAATGCGATGGCCTTTAATGCGAGGTTTCCCCCCCAGGACGCCAGAAGTTTGGACGATCATCGCACCCAACTCAGTTGCAGGTGTTTCCACGATTGCACTCATGTTCAGAACATGCTGTTTCTCGGGGGATACGTCAAGCCAACCAACTATTCCTACACCATGCAAGGGGCGTCGAGCATTTTCAGCAGTGTGCTCTTCCCCGCGCCGTTCGTCCCTCGGTGAATTGGAGATCGGAGATAGGAGTTAGGAGTTAGGAAAGGAAGCGGAGCCCGCACCATCCGACAATGGCGATCAGGGTGGCGGTTCCGGCGATTTTGGCAACAAGCCGTCTGCGCGTCGAGGCGATCAAGCCCGAAACCAAAGATCCTGCGTCCGCTATCAGGACACAAACGGCCTTTACGAGCATTCGCGCCTTTCTCCAGGCATCCAAATCTTCAAACTGCCAGCCCGGTCATCCAGCAGCAACAAGACTTCGCCACGATGATCACGCGGCATGCATCCGGAGGGCGTTTTCGAGGTCCTGGCGGATCTGCGCCTCAAGCTCGCCGGCTGAATAATTGAACACACTGACTTTGTAGCGCGCACACGCCTCGATGAAGCCGATCCGCGACAAGCCGGCAAGCTCAGCCGCTTTGCCGGAGGACAGCTTGCCAAGTTCGAACATCTTGAGTGCGGCCATCAACCGGATTTGTTGCTCAATTTCTCCCGGGGTCGTTTGGACGCTTTCCTCTAAACCTGCCGGATATGGAATCGTGACTTGGCCCATATTCATACACTCGTACCTACAGCCATTTGATCACTATTTCAAGCCCGAGCCGTCGTTCTGAGATGGCGGGCTTGCCCGCCATCCGGTGCAGCCAGCGGTTGAAGTCGTGACGCAACGTGCCGGTACCCAGCACACCCAGGCGGTACTTTTTCCACAGGGAATCGACTTGGATTACGACGTCGCTCATTCTCTAAAAGCAGAAATTCTCACAAGTTTCCTTTGGTGCGATTGATCATCGTCGTAAAGATGGCCATCAACTCGGAAGACTCAGCTTCCAACGGCTCCGTGAGAGCGGGTTCAATTCCACATTCTTCGCGCAGCAGTTCCAGCCACATTTGGCTTTCATCGGCTTCCTGGAGCGCACCGCCCAGCTTGGAAACAAACTCATCGTCTGAACGTGCGCGGGAGGCTTCTTCAGCCTGTGAAATAATCCCTGCAGCGTACTTTAATGTACCGCTTCCCGTAACTTGTTTTCAGATACTTCTCTCGCCGGAATGCGTCTCGTTTATTGAGGCAGGCCTCGTAGTAGATCAACTCAAATGGCCGCCTCTCCCTCGTTGACGGAACCTGCCCCGCATTGTGCAGCGCGAGCCTACTCCGCAGGTCGTTTGTGCACCCGGTATAGAGCTGGCCGTCACGAGCGGAGCGGAGCACATAAACATAGATCATCGTGCTATTTCACAGGCCAAGGACATGGGCGGCGACGGAAGTTCCCGAGCAAAGCAATTGCCTTCCAAGCACCCTCACCTCTTCCTGCGTCTTGGGGAGCTTCACGAAAAGGCGGATAATACGGGCGGCAAATTACTTCGTGCGGTCTCGGAATTCCTTTGGCAGCCGGCTATTCATTTCTGCTTTCTACTTTCACCATTCGCTTAAACGGTGTCCATAAACGTTCTCTCCACGTGGTTGAAGAGCACCACGCCGATGGCGAGGATCAGGAGGGTGGTGAGGGCGCTATACAGGAGATACACGGGGCTGAAAGTGCCGGCGCCGAGAAAGGCGTAACGAAAGGTTTCGATGATCGGACTCAGGGGGTTAACAAAAATGAGCCAGCGGAAACGGCCCCCTTGCAACATAGACATCGGATAGACGACCGGCGTGGCATACATGAGCAGTTGGACTCCGAATCCCACCAGCACCTGCAAGTCGCGGTACTTGGTGGTGAGCGCCGATACGATGATGCCGCAGCCGAGGCCGAGCGCGGCCATCAGCAATAGCAGAATCGGAGTCAGGAGAATGGAGAGATTAGGGTGGATCGGGGAGCCCTTCCGCCAGTAAAACAACAGGAAGCCCAGGAATAGCCCGAACTGGATGCCAAATTTGATCAGCCCGGAAATCACCGCAGACAAGGGAACGGTGAGCCGTGGGAAATAGACTTTGCCGAAAATGCCGGCGTTTGCGATGAACGTGCTCGAGGTTCGGTTCAGGCACTCGGAAAAGTAGGACCAGGCGGTCACGCCGGCCATGTAAAACAACATCGGCGGCAGGCCGTCCGTCGGCAGCCGGGCGATATTCCCGAATACGACGGTAAAAACAATGGTCGTAAACAGGGGCTGGATAAAGTGCCACAACGGACCAAGGATGGTCTGCTTGTATTGGGCGACGAAGTCGCGCCAGACAAAGAGCATCATCAGATCGCGGTAGCGCCACAGGTCGGCCAAATGGAGGTCGAACCAGCCGGTTTTGGGGCGGATCACTAAATCCCACTTTTCGGAGATGGGAGATGGAAGATGGGAGATGGGGTTCAAATCGGAGATGGAAGTTGGGAGATAGGAGACGTCACATCGGAGTTAGGAGATGAACTCACATCGGAGATAGGAAATGGAAGATAGGAGATAGGAGCATCGCGATCTTCGAGTTTCGGGATTCGGTGGAGCGGATGAGACCAGTGACGAGCTTGCCTGTCTGGACTGATTCGTCGCGCAAGTCGATCGCGTTCACCGAGAGTGCTGAATAGTTGTCTTCGACTACGTAGAGCAAGGATCTGACCTCGGCTGATGAACCGCGCGCGACGTTGTAGAACTGGAGTTTTTCCTGAATGTGAAAGCGCTCGAAGCCCTCCGCCACGTTGCTCATGGTGGAGACCGCCGCGCGTTGAATCTGGCCGCAGAGACCGAAATCCCTGGCAACTTGGTCCTTCCGCGTGAGGGTGTAAACGTCACGCGTCAGTTGCCGGGCCTGTTGCCAGCCTTCCAAATCTTCAAATGTCATGGGGTTCATAGGAGATAGCAGCTAGGAGATAGGATCTGGGAGTTAGGAGTCCGGACTGACGAGTTCGGTCGCAGTGTTCTATCTGCGATCTCCCATCTTCCATCTTCCACCTGCCATCTTCCACCTAATACTTGATCCGGTAATACAGGTACTTAACGATCTCGGTCTGAAAACTGACGACGCCCTTCTTTTCCCACCACCAGTTAGTGGTTGTGAATCGCTCCGTAACGATGGGTTTGACCTGGAGCTGCGCGCCGGTCGACCGGAGGACCTTTCCGAACACCCAGTGAGCGCGGCGGGTGTGGAATTCGTCCGTGGTGAGGATCACGCTCCTGGCGCCGGTTTGCCGCAGCCAGTCGCGGACGGCCAGGGATTCCTCGTAGGTGTTGTTGACACCGTGGCCGATGCTTTCCACGGCCGATTCCGGCACGCCCTGTTCGATCAGCACCTCACGGGTGAGCGCGGGCTCGGGCTTGTCCCTGCCGGACGCGGCAAACTGGTTGATGTTGACATCACTATAGAGGACTTTGGGAGCCAGGCCGACCCGGTAGAGGCGGGCGGCCTCAATTGGCCGGCGCGGGAACCCGCCGCCGAGAACCATAATGGCATCGGCCTTCGACACCGGGCCATCCACCACCCACCATTTGCCTATCCCGGCGAGCAGGGGGGCGCGGAAAAAGTAGAAAGCAGAAAGTAGAAAGCAGAAAACACAGGACCACAGGACGACGGACCGCAGGCGGCAGGGCCACTTCCCGGTCGAAGATAGGAGACGGGAGATGGGGCTGGGCATTATAAATTGGGAAAACAGAGGTTACCCATTCAAAAGCTGAAAGGCTGAAAAGCTGACATGCTGAAATCAGGAGGAGGATTTGCGGAGTTTCGAGATCATGGTCGTAAAGATTGCCATCAATTCATCGGCCTCGCGCAACAGGTTAACAATCTGTTCGCCGACAATACCGCAATCGACCCGCAACAACTCCAGCCACAATTGTGATTCGTCAGCCTCCTGGAGCAGGCCATCAAGCTTTGAGCAGAACTCGGAATCAGAGCGAGCCCGAGAAGCTTCGCGGGCGTGTGCGGCCACAGAAGTTCCGGAACGGAGCAGTTGTTTCCCCAACACCCGCACCTCTTCCCGGTCTTTCGGCAGCTTTACGTAGTCCCGGATGACCGCCGCCGCGTATTGCTCGGTTCGCAGGCGCAACTCTTCGCTCAGCCCCATATTTCAGCATGTCAGCTTTTCAGCGTTGTCGGTCTGTCAGTACTTGACATGATAATAAACCGACTTGACGACTTCGTTCTGGAAGCCGATCAGGCCTTCGACATTGGTCCACCAGTTGGTTGCGCCGTAGTCCGCAGGCACAACGGCCCTGACCGTAACGGTCGCACCAGTGCCCCGGAGCTGTTTTCGGAACAGCCAGCGAACACGGCGGGTGTGAAACAAGTCGGTGGGGATGATCACCTTCCGGGCGCCGGTTTTTTCCAGCCAGGCGCGCACGGCGCGGGATTCGTCATAGGTGCTGGCAACCCCGTCGCCAATCGTTACACAGTCGGAGTCGGGTACATTCTGTTTCAGAAGCACTTGGCGCGTCAGGTCCTTCTCCAGCGGGGTGATGCCCAGCCGGGTAGTTGGACTCAGCTTTACGTCCATCAGCAGGATTTTAGGAGCCAATCCCTCGTGATAAAGCCGCGCGGCTTCAAACGGCCGGGTTTCCAATCCGCCGCCCAGCACGACAATGGCATCGGCCTTGGCCAGCGGCTCGTTGACGATCCAGGCGTTGGCCATGCCGGCCAGAATGGGAGACCGGAAAACAAAGCAGAAAGCAGCGAGAAGGACTACCAGACCACCGGACCACAGGACAACGGACCGCAGGCGGTGGGGCCGGCTAGGGACTACAGGACCACTGACTACGGGACTGCGGGACGAATCTAAATGCTTAAAATCTGACACGCTGAAAAGCTGAAATTATCAGACGACGCGGCTACGGACTACGGGACAACTGAATAAAAAGCAAAAAGCAGAAATCGAAGGCCAGAGGTCAGGAGTCTGCTTTGGATACCGGACACAGCTTGTCGAGGATCGAGTGGCAGCGCTTTTCAAAGTTGACCTGGGAGAAGTAATCCAAGCCCGGAGGCGGAGTGCGCAGTGAGCCGGATCGGTTTCCAGAAAGCGCCTGCAAAGCGGCGGCTTGAATTTCGGCTGGGTTGTCCGGATCCACCAGGATGCCAAGCTCGCCGTTTCGGAGCGCCTCGCGGCTGCCGTCTTTCTGGCTGCCAACCACAGGCAGGCCGCAGGCCATCGCCTCGAGATACACTATGCCGAAGCCTTCGCCATGACTGGGCATCACGTACGCATCCGCCAGCCGGTAGTGATCCGCCTTCTCTTCCTCCGAAATCCTGCCGGCGAACACAACCAGCGGAGCTGGAAGATCGGAGCTGGAAGATGGGGGCCGGAGGTCAGAGGGCCGAGGTCGGCGGCCGAGGGTCAGAGGACAAAGGTTAGCGGTCAGCGGGCCAAGTTCAGAAACGGAAAGGCCAAGAGAACGGGCTTTTTGAACGAGGCGCGAGCGGTCCGGACCATCCCCCACGATGAGATATGCAAGATTCGGGATTTGCCTGGCCATCTCCGGCAGAATCTCCAGGACCTCGTCAAAGCCTTTGTAACGTTCTTCGGACGCGAGCCGGCCGAAGGTCAGAATAACCGTCTTGTCCTGGAGGCCATAACGCTTCACCAATGTTGGGTTCCTGGGGCCTGCCCCGAAGCGCGAGGCATCCACGCAGTTAGGCAAAAGGAACCCGCAGGCGGGTGGCAGGCCGGTCCAGGAAAGAAACCGATCCTTGGTAAGCTGGCTTACCGCTACGAAATAGTCGATGCGCTTCACCAGCCGGTTGACGATGAATCGTTTTCTCGGCGTCCAGGCCTCGACCCCGTGAATGATCAGGGCCAGCGGGGGTCTGGAGTCGAGAGCGGAGGGTCGCGGGCGGCGCAGTTCCGCCAGCCGGCGGATCAGGAAGGCAAAGGGGAGAAGGTTGATATGGCCGCAGATAATCAGGTCAGGGGGAGAAGAACAGAGCGCGGTCTTCAACACCTGATAGGCGTAGCGAAGCAGGTTGTTGGTGGCCTGCTTAACAAACGTCACCTTGGGCGGGATTGGCTCCATTGGCTGGCTGATGATCCTGGGCAAGGCCACAACTTCTGATACTGCCCGGGAGCTGGCCAGCGCGGTCAACAGGTCGCGGTTGAATTTGGCAATGCCGCCGTGCCCGCCAAAAGCATCACCCGCCAAAACCAAGATGCGGCTTCCGGCCGAGGCCGATGCGACGGAAACGGTCTCTGTGCTCGGTTGTCTGCGTCCTGTTCCCCACTCGGTCACTCTTGGGCGACTCGGCCGCACCACCGGCACTGCCCCTGCACCGTCGTTGAACTGGGCATAAACCAGCTTTACCCATCCCCGAAGCCCGCGCTCCGGTTTTATCGCGCCCGCCTTCTGTCTTCCTTCCTCCGCGTTCTGGCTGAGCAGCCAGTTACGGACGGGGATGGAGAAACCGGTCTTGGGGCGGTTCAGGACAGCAGTTGGCAACCGGGAGATGGGAGTTCGGGCCATGTCGAGCTTGGTAAGCGTGGTGCCGTCCGCGAGCGGCGGGGCGAGTCTCGCCAACAGCTCGATATCCACCAACGGAGTCCGCACCTCCAGGGAGTGATCCATGCTCGCCCAGTCCGCGTCCCGAAGAAGCTGGCCGCGCATGTACCAAGTCGTCTCCAAGGCGGTGATCCGCAGGTGAGGCGATCGGATTCCCTGGATGGTTTCTTCCAGCCGCATGAGGGTTTGGAGCCGTGCCCAGCCGTCGCGTACCAGGTCGGCGTCGAGCACCTCCGGCAGCTCCCAGGGCATGAACATCCCCCGCCGTAACAGGTAGGCACCGCTATAAGTTCCCCCGTACTCCAGCAAGCCGGCATATTTGGGTGAAGTCATCCGCTTGAACAGCGGGGCCGAGACCACCCGAAAGAAAGAGCTGAAAGGCTGAAAAGCTGAAAAGCTGAAGGGTTTTATGCACCGCACGACGCGCGGGATTTCGCGAAAGCTGGGATAGGTGCCGAACAGTTCGTCGCCGCCCAGCCCGGAAATGGCCACTTTGAGTCCCGCCTCTGCGGCAGCGCGGCTGATGAAAAAACTGTTCACGCCATCACAGCTCGGCTGGTCCATGGCCCCCATCAGCCGGGGGAACTCGTCGCGGAAGTCCTGGCGGTTGACCCAGATCGTCTGGTGCCGCGCGCCATACTGGGCCGCCACCTCCTCCGCCAACGGTGTCTCATCATCCAGTGTCCCGCGAAACTCTTCGAAGCCGAGTGTGACAGTGCGCAGCGAAGCCGAGGTCTCTGCGGCCAAGGCGGTGAGCGACGTGCTATCCAATCCGGACGAGAGGAAGACGCCGACCGGCACGTCGGCGATGAGGTGGTGGCGGACGGTGTCGGTGAGCGCCGCGCGCAGGAGGCTCTGCGCAGAGGAAAGTTGGGAGCTGGAGCATGCCGCAGGCTGCGGCCTGTCCTCACCCTGCTTCCCGTTTCCATTTCCCTTCTCCCAGCTCCGCTCTTCCGCATCTGCAAGGAGGCGCGGGATGCTGCAGAATTGCCTGATCTCACCAGGACCCTTCTGGTCAACCCACAGTGAAGAGCCGGCCGGCAGGGCGCGGATGCCCTGGTAGAGCGTAAAGGGCGTCGGAATATACCCCCAGAGGAAGAAACCCACGTGACCCGCCGCTTCAGGCGAGGTGTTGATCTGACCCCCTGCCAGCAGCGCCTTGACCTGCGACGCGGTGCGGAAGGTGGCGCCGTCATCCGAGTAATACAGCGGCTTGATACCAAAGGGATCACGCGCCAGGAATAGGCCGCGCCGCTGGTCGTCCCAGATCGCGAACGCATACATCCCGCGCAGCCTGTGCATCATGGCCTGGCCCTCAAGCTCGTAAAGATGGAGCAGCACCTCTGTGTCGCTCTGCGAGCGGAAGCGGCGGCCTTTCGATTCCAGTTCCGTCCGCAGCTCGCGGTAGTTGTAGATCTCTCCGTTGAAGGTGACCCTGACCTTGCCGTCCGCGCTGGTCATGGGCTGCGCGCCGGCGTCAGAAAGGTCAATGATCGAGAGGCGCCGGTGCCCCAGCCCGACGGTGTCGTGAAGCCCATACCACTCGCCGGAGCCGTCGGGACCGCGGCGCTGCATGTGGGCCAGCACCCGTCCCATCTCGGGGCGGTTAACCGGCTCGCCGGTGCGGTAGTTGAAGATGGCAGCGATGCCGCACATTCAGGCGGGTTGGTGATTGATAGTTGAGGGTTGAGGGGACGCTCTCAAAAGCTGAAATACTGAAACGCTAAAACGCTGAGATACTGACATACTGAATTCCGCGTGCTTTGTGACCACTCTTCGCGAAGCGGATGCTGATTCTGGGGCATCTATCTCGTGGCGGGCTTGGAAAGCCAATTCCGCGGTCAATCCCCCTACCCTCAATTACCTCAATCTGAAACGCGGTTTTCGTTGAGCTCGTATCTCCAGGCGCTCTCGGATTTCGTACCGGTCATCACGCCGAGAATTCTGATGCGCTCGCCCTCACTCATTAGTCTGTCCCCCTGTAAATCTCTTATCATTTCGGCAGCGACTCCACTTGCCGCACGTGAGCTATAGGTAGATTTTCCTTCTTCCGTTCGTGGGTTAGGACTGAATTCGAAGTTCAGAGATCCGCTGCCAACCCCTCTTGACCATAATCCGTTCTCTACGAACTCGATTTGTGCAGCGTAACGTATCCGGCGTTTCTCCACACCCGCAGCTTGAAACTCTTGCACTTCCGTTACCGCAAAACTCACGAGTTTGATACACCCTTGAGATTGGGAGGCGATCCGCTGCTGCAGCACCTGTTTCGCCTCGTCTAACGAGGGCGAGCAGCCCATGAACAGGAGGAAGCAACAAACTGAAAAGCTGAAACGCTGAAGCGCTGACATGCTGAAAATCACCAAATCAAAAGCAGAAAATAGAAAGCAAAAAGCAGAAATCGCTCATAACGGCAGTTCCAACCACGAAATACACCAAACACACGAAAAAGGAACGGCTGGCGAGAGGGACCCTGCTCGCCGCCCCGGTTAGCACCTCGGCTGCACCAGATCTTGGTCATTTCGTGTAATTCAAGTATTTCGTGGTGCCAATGGCTCTTTCAAGGTAAAGCTTCGCCCCGTCAATTCGCAGCGCGGTCTGTCTCGCACCGATTAACGCTCGGCTACCCACCTGAATTTGGTCTTCGACTACCAAATCCTGCCTCTCACCTGTCCCACATACGAGGAGCCGCCCGATCTATCATCGGGCAAGAGCGCCAACCGCACGCTCCGGCGCGTACTCGCGATCAGCTCCCGAGGAGTCTCAAAATCATCGGCGCCAGGGTCCGGCTCTTCTTGCCCCAGCTCTGGAGCTTGGCCACGCGGTCGCTCAACGGGCTCTGCTCGTCTCCCGGCAACTTGCGCACAGCTTCAGCCAGCCGATCAATCCGGTTTCCGGCGGTGGTGAGCTGTGGCAAAACCTGGTCCCGCAGGAAACCCATCACCATGTGGCGCGGCTCGGCAACGGCCTCGTAATGCATGCGGCGATCGCCGGGGACATAGACCATCCGCAGCAGGCCGGCTCGGCGAAGGAACAGGACGGCCCGTTCGGCGGATGCGCGGCTGGCTCCCAGCCGTTCGATGAGGAGCTCGACCGGCATCGGGCGGGGCGAAACAAAGAGCAAGCCGTAAACCTCCGCGAAGGACCGGGGCTGGCTAACCAGGCAGCCGAGCTGGATGAAGAGGCCAATGGCCTCAGTCTCCAGGGGGCTCAACTGGCCGTCAGGAGCGGCGACCACTTGTTCTTCCGTTGATTTGTCTTGAGCCAGAATTGAGGACATAATGCCGCTATGCTCCCATCATCTCCACTACCATCGGCAGAAACTGCCGGGTTTGTCTCCCCCAGCTCTGGAGCATCGTGATCTTGCGCCTCGTCTGCGCCCGCTCTCTGGCTGGGAGCTTCGCGACCATCCCCGCAATCAGGTCGAGCCGGCTCTGGCTGTCTTCGACCTGCGGCAGGATCTGGTCCTGGAGGAAACCAGCCGCCAGGTGGCGCAGTTCGGCCACCGCCTCGTATTGAGCCGCGCGGCGGCCGGGCAGGTGGGCCATCCGAATGGCACCGGCCTTGCGAAGGAAGTTGAGGCCCTGGCTGGCCGAGCCTTTACTGATGCCCAGGCGCTGGATCATCTCGTCCATGGTCAGGGGTCGCGGGGTCAGGAACAGCAGAGCGTAGAGCTCAGCGTAGGAGCGCGGCACCCCAATTATCCGCGAAAGCTGCACAAACAGGCCGATCACTTCCGCTTCCAGGCGGATCCAGGCCGGGTTGGGAGCCGCTGGGCGGGGCTCTGACGTCACTTTGACTGGCGCGACACTGCGTGGCACAAACTCAGTTCTAGCAAACGCACCGCTTCAGTTCAATAGCAAATGAACGGGAGTAGGCACTTTTTTCGACAATGGGGGAAGCATTCCGCTTGCCAGCTTTCCGGCCCGCCGAATTCATCATAAGGATTCCAGTTCCACCAGGGCGGTGAATTCCTGCAGGACATCGGCATACCGCGCGTTCAGGAAGCGCTGGATCTCAGCATTATCCAGCAGCTTGCGAACGTAGCTGCGGGCTAACGTCAGGCTGAGCACGTTTTGGCCGTAGCTCTTTTCTACGGCCTTTAGGTCCCGCTGCAACATTTCCATTTCCTGTTCCATCTTCGCCAAATTCTCGGCCGACAGCCCTTTGGGTTTCTTTGGTTTGGTTGCGTGCACGAGCTGATCCTCCGGCGTCGCCAGCAGCAACGCTTCCACGTAGGCCTTGGAGTAGCTGTGGGTTCCCACCATCAACTCCGCGATTTCGATCTGGCGCACGGCGTTGACCCGGCGCAGCAATCGCAGGGCCCCCGGGGTCATATTCTTATCTTTGAGCAAATCCGCCACCTCGGAGTGGATACCCTCCAGCAGGTTCAGGTACGCTTTAACGACGCGGACGGGAATGTTCAACGCGGCAGCGATCCGATCGGGGGTCACCCCCATTTCGACGGCTTTAGCGATCATCCGGTGCTCCTGAATGGGCGAAACGCGGCTGACGCGAGCGTTGTAGGTGAAGCATTCGTCGTCATTGGCGACGATGCACTCGGCCACGGTGTGCCCCAATTCTTTCAAGGCGAACAGCCGCAGATGCCCGTCCAAGAGGAGGTATTTGCCCGGGGCCTCCTTTTGCGGATACACCATGAGCGGTTCAATCAGGCCCACTTCCTTTACGGAGACAAAGATCGACTTGCAACGACGGACACTCTTGAGCGGGTCCCTAATTATGCGCACCGGCAGGATGTGCTCGATAGGCACTTCGAATTCCCGGAGCTCAAATCCGATTTTGGCTTCACTCATACGGCCTCCAGTGGTAGGTGATCCAGTCGGGACCAAAGCGATTGCGGGATGCTGGCCAGCGACTCGGCGCGCAGCAAGGTGCCGAAGTCCTCATCGGCCAGGAGTTTATTAAACGCCGTGGTGATGAACACCAGTCTGGCTTCGGTAATCTTGGCTTTGCGGACGAGCGTCTGCTGGCGCTGGCTTTCCCGTTTGAAGACCCTCACCAATCGCTTGCTGGCGCTGCCGCCCGGGACCCGGCGATTGGGCTGTTCGCTGGCGACGTGATCTTTGCCCAGGAACCGTCGCTGATCGATGAGCCGTTTGACCACGCGGATCGAGATGCGGTTGAGTTGTTTGGATTCAAAGGCTTTCAGGAGTTCCCGCTGCGTTTCGGGTGTGTCCGCTTGGGAGATGTCAATTGCCACCGAAAGCGGCACGGTGCCGTTGATGGCCGCTTCCAGCAGCCGTTGTTCGCCGGTCCGCTTCAGCGCCGACAATCCCGTCACGGTCTTGTCGCTGACACCGAGCTTCGCGGCGGTCGCTTCGATGGTGTAGCCCAACCCGCGCAGCCGCTCGATTTCGCGCATTAACTCCATCGGCGACGGATGTCGCCGGGCGATGTTCTCCACCAAGCTGCGCAGGAGCCGTTCCTCCGGCGAAACCTGAACCACGATGGCGGGAATCTCCTTGTGGCCCAGCGCGAGGAACGCCTCGATCCGACCCAGGCCGCACACCAGATCATAGCCCGCCTCCCCGTTTTCGCTGCTGCCTCGCCGGCTGACCTGAATCGGTTTCTTCAAACCGAGGTGCTTGATGCTTTCCAGGATCAGCTCAAACTTCCTCCGATCCCGGTGTCGGGGGTTGAGAATGCGTATCTGGTCGATGGGGATCATCTTGATTTCTTCGTTCATAGATCTTGGGGAGTTGGGACCGAGCCGCCAGGCGGACAAAGAGCTCGAGCGAGGGGAAGCGATAGACGTCGAGATAGAGCCCGTTGTTCTCGCACAAGGTAAGGGTCTTCGAGCCGCAGTCGAGACTGGGCAGCAAGTAATAATCCAATACGGCTTCGTTTCGGGCGTCCATCCGCACCACAATTGTGAGGTCCTGCTTTAACTCCGGCCGCAGCGTCACCAGCCAGCGCAACGACCCGATAGTGGTAAAGTAGCTGCGAATAAAGAAGATGCAGACCCGCAGCTCGTCGTTAAGGTGGAGCATCCGGTCGCGCTTCTCCCAGCGGGCGGTGGCCCCCGCCTCGGTAATTTGTCGCGCCAGTAAACCCGCCAGGTCCACCGTGGCGGCAACGAGACGGCGGGTCGTGCTCTTATGACTGTAGTGGTTGCGCGGTTTGAAACCGAGCAGGCCATAGAGGCGAACCAGATTGCCGAAATGACGGCCGATGTAGCCGGTGCGGGGAAGACCGGCCGAATGGTCGATCAAGGTGGAGTTCAGATAGGGGCGCTGCAGCAGCGGATGGAGGCAACCCGGTGCGACTCCACGCCCTCGACAACTGAGGCGTAGGCGTATGGCTGGCATCAGCATTACCATCGCCCCGGACGGCACAGCCCAGTGTCTTTGGACCGAAGCAGTGCCCCTGCACGAACTGGGGCGGCTGAAGCCTCAACGCGCCTGTTCCATTGAGTTCGACAACCCGGCACAGGCCTGGCGCGTATTCGACCGGAAGGGCCGCTGTCTCTATTGCTCGCCCTCGCGCGAAACCTGTCTGGCCTGGGAACGCCAATATCTGGATTGGGTGCTTGATCATAATCAGCTCCGGCGGACAAACTGAACACAGGCCCGCCTGGCGTTAAACCGGACGGGCTTTCTTCTTCAAAAGACCCCGGCCTGCTCTGAATGATCAGGGCGGGCCTTTTTCTCCATTAACCAAAGATCAAAACCAAGAAAGGAAATAACAACATGAGAAACGCAATTATCAACTACATCCGGGCGGGCTATCCCGGAATCTACCTCGTGTCCTTTGAGGAAACACGGATCGAGGCAGAGCTGAAAGCCATCGCCCAGACCCTGGACTACCGTTTGTTTGGATGGTCCATCACCGAAGGGTTGGTGGACACGGCTGACGGGCATACGCAAAGCGCCCAGGACCCCATCGAGCTGATGACCGCTGTGGATGAACTGCCCGAAAACACTGTCATCCTGCTCAAGGACTTTCACCAGTTTCTGGAAGAGGGCAACCCGGTGCTGGTGCGCAAAGTCAAAGAGAGCTTGCGGGTCGGCAAGACCAAGGGGCGAGCGCTAGTGATCGTCGGGTGTCGACTGGCGTTGCCGCCAGAGCTAGAGCGGGAGTTTGTAGTGGTGCAGTTTGCGCTGCCGGACAAGACGCAACTGGGGGTGGTGCTGGACAACATTGCCGGGTCAGCGAAGCTGGCCAAGCCCGAGGAAGAGGCACGGGAGCATTTGCTGGACGCAGCCTGCGGGCTGACCTCGATCGAGGCTGAGAACGCGTTTGCGTTGTCCGTGGTTGAGAGCAAACAACTAGGCTCAGGCATCGTTGCTCGGGAAAAGGCCAGCGAAGTCAAAAAGGGCGGGCTGCTGGAAATCTGCGCCCTGGCGGCATCGTTGGAAGATATTGGCGGCCTGGAGGTGTTGAAGGCTTGGCTGTTGCAGCGCCGCGACGCCTTTGGGCGAGAGGCCAAGGCCTACGGTCTGCCCAGCCCCAAGGGGTTGTTGATCGTCGGCATTCCCGGCACAGGCAAATCGCTAACAGCCAAGGCCACGGCGACGGTGTTCAACCGGCCACTGCTCAAGCTGGATGCCGGTCGCCTATTCGCCGGCCTGGTAGGGCAGTCCGAGAGCAATCTGCGTTCGGTCATCGCGACCGGAGAAGCCATCGCGCCCTGCGTGCTCTGGTTGGACGAGCTGAAGAAAGGGTTTGCCGGTAGCCGAAGCTCGGGCACGACCGACGGGGGGACCGCCTCCCGCGTGTTCGGAACGTTCCTATCCTGGCTCCAGGAC
>Ga0118677_10009263_pt1 | contig 15439 bp, 11 predicted proteins | sample AliMusrvi5mmetaG_FD_86154 | JGI IMG/M metagenome (GOLD analysis project Ga0118677, IMG submission 86154)
GCGCGGTTGCGGCGTGAGCGGCTTGGCTCCGGGCTTGACCGCAGGTTGGCGCGGTTGCGGCGTGACCGGCTTATCTCCGGGCTTTACCGCGGGTTGGCGCGGTTGCGGCGTGATCGGCTTGTCTCCAGGCTTTACCGCAGGTTGGCGGGGCTGCGGCGTGACCGGCTTGTCTCCAGGCTTTACCGCAGGTTGGCGCGGTTGCGGCGTGACCGGCTTGTCTCCAGGCTTTACCGAGGGTTGGCGCGGTTGCGGCGTGATCGGCTTGTCTCCGGGCTTTACCGCGGGTTGGCGCGGTTGCGGCGTGACCGGCTTGTCGCCGAGCGTCACCGGAGACTTGCGGGCTGCGGGCTGTGGACGAGTCGTGTCGGATTTCGGCAAACGAGCCCCTGCAGCGGTGCCGGGTTGGACAACAGCTTGAGGATTGGGTGAGCGCAGGGCCGCCGGGGGGGCGTTGCCCTTGCCTAACTGATTAGCCGCCTTGGCGACAATCGGCGAGCGGGCGCGTTCGACTTTACTTGGTGCCATGAGTTCGCCGGGTTTGAGGTTGGCCCGGGCACCACCCTTGGTTTCAGCCGTACGCCGTTGGTCACTAGACAAAGCCACTTGCTGGCCACGTTGGGAAAGCACTTGTCTTTCACCCTTGGTCACAGCCTGGTATCTCACGCTGCTATTTTTTCCCCTGGCCATCTGGGCAAGCGGTGTGGCAACCAACATGCGGTTCTGCTTGAAGCTCGCCGTACTGGCGACGGCTTGCTGGGCTGCCCAAGTGCGCGGTGGCCTGGCGCTGATATTGTCACGACGATATTGGTAGGATGCTCCCACGCTGGTATTCCATCCCGAATCATGGCGATGGGACCAGCGCTGTTGAGAATAGATCGGGTCATAGCCAGAGCCACTGGTTTGGTATGCGTAGGCGGAGAAGTATCCGTTTTTCTGATAGCTATTGTCATAGTAATCGCCGAAATAATAGTGGTTGTAGCGGGGCCGTAGGAAAAGCGCCTCGGCAAAAACGGCCAAGTCGATTGCGATCGATGGCGAATAGGCATAACCTGCATGGGAATAGACTCCTGAATCAAAATACACTGGAGCGAAGAGCGAGCCGCGCCTGCTCACCGGGTAATCCCAGTAACCACTCACGAAGATGTATCCGCGTGGCGTCCACACATAATGCGAGGGACTCCAATCCCAGTCAGCCCGGCCGCGTGCCCAATACCCCGGACCCCAAGCATAACGATCTTCATTCCAAACCCAATTTCCCGGCGTCCAGCGGTAATCCGCTGAGGGCGCGGCGACGTTCGGTCCGTCTTCCACGGTCGCCGGCGGCGCTGACAGATAGGTCGTCTCCGCTACCGCAGAATCCTCCCAATAACCCGATGTCCACTGATAGCCATCGGTAATTTGCCCCCAATAGCCTGCCATCCACTGGCGGCCCGGCGGCAGCGCACGCCACGTGCCGCTGACCCACAGGAAGTCGCTCCGCTCTTCATCCCAGGCCCAATAGCCGGGAATCCACGTGACGTTGTTGCCTACCGGACGCTCCCCTGGCGGCACTTCTTCGATAGCCGAGGGCGGGGCTTTGGGCACCACCACGCCCGGTTCGGGATTGAAGACGACCGTGCCGGCAAACGCCTCATGGACTGGTCCGCGGGTAAGAACCTGCACGCCCTGCTCGATGGCAGCAGGCTCACTGGGTGCGGGTTCGTTGGGTGGAGGTGGTACTGCGGCGGGACAAATAGCCATGTTCCAACCGGCAGCGATGAGCGCCACCAGCGCCAAGACCGGGCGCACCTTTCGAATCTGGCTCGGCGGGGCGTTGAATTTGTACGAATACTGATATGTTGTTTCCATAGGTTGAGTTCTACTTGTTGGTTTCAATTTCTGCATGGTCGTTCACTAATCCGAGATATTGCTGGCGGCGCGGAGGCTGTCGTTCTCTTGTCGCGACACTCCGCGATGACTATCCGAGAACTCAATCACCTCGTTCATGGTATCCATAAAATGATTAACTTTGATAGGTTTGGTTAGGTAACGGAAGAAGCCGGCTTCGAGGCCCAATGCGATGTCACGGGGGATGGCGTTGGCACTGAGGGCAACGATGGGAATGTGTGCGGTGAGCGGATCGACGCGCAGGATTTTCATTGCCTCGATGCCGCTGATACCGGGCAGATTGATATCCATTAGAATAACATCGGGAAAGCTGACGCGCGCCAGATTGATGCCATCGTTGCCATTTTGCGCAGTGAGCAGGCGCATGTCAGGGCGGCGTGCTATGAGTTGCTCAATGAGTTTGAGGTTGGCCGGGTTGTCTTCAATATAGAGCAGGAGGCGCGATCTGATGCCATCGGGGAGGTCAGGTGCGGCAATCGAGGCACATGCGGCTTCAATGTATCCGGCATGAGGATCGGTGGCCACCAGAAGATCGATCCAGAACACACTGCCGGTTCCGACCGTGCTGGCCACACCGATCTGTCCCTGCATGAGTTCAACCAAGCGCTTGCTAACCACCAGACCGATGCCGGTGCCTTCCTCGCCACCGGCCTCCTGGCCGAGGCGATTGAACGGCTGGAACAACTGTGCCAGATTATCGGGGGACAAACCCGCCCCCGTGTCCCTGACGCTGATGCGCACCCGGTCGGGAACGGTCAGCACGCAATCAACATTCACCGAGCCGCCGGCTTGGTTGTATTTGATCGCGTTGGAAAGAAGGTTGATGATCACCTGTTTAACGCGGGTGTGGTCGGCCCTGACATAGCAGGGATCGGTGAAGCACGGAAACGTCATGCTTATGCCGCGTTTCTGGGCCTGTGGTTCGATCATTGACTTGCATTCTATCATGACGTCGGGCACTGACACGGCTTCCAGCGACAGCGACATGCGCCCGGACTCGACGACTGCCAAGTCGAGGATTTCATTGATCAGTTCAAGAAGGTACCACCCGGCGTGGAGAATTTGGTTGATGCTGGTCTTCTGCGAGGGACTGGGCGGCGGCCTGTCGGAATCCATCAGTTGTGCAAATCCAAGTATTGCGTTAAGGGGTGAGCGCAGTTCATGGCTCATGCTGGAGAGAAAATCCGACTTGGCCTGATTGGCTTTTTCCGCAACCGCCTTGGCTTTCTTAAGCTCGATGGTATTTTCCTGCAACTCCATGTCAACCCGATTGCGCTCCTCTTCGATCTGCTTGCGTACGGTGTTATCGGTGCCGATGAGCAAGTAGCCGATGATCTCCTCGTGTGCGTCGCGTAAAGCGGTGACTGATACCACTGCGGGGAAACGGCTGCCGTCCTTTCGAATATAGGTTAACTCATAAATGTCTTCGATGCCGCGCGAGGCCTTAAACACCAAAGCCTCGAATCCCGGCGTGATAGGAGTACCGAGTTCCACGCTCAGAGTAGTGGCCCGAGCGATGAGTTCCTGAGGATCGGAGATATCTGCCGGGGATATCCGGTTCATTACGTCGGCAGCGGCATACCCTAACATCCGCTCGGCACCTACATTGAAGATCTGAATGACCCCCTTGGCGTCGGTAGCGATGCTGGAGAAATTGGCACTGTTGAAAATGGCATTCTGCAGGGCTCCGGCCTTGAGCAGCGCCTCATCAATCTGCTTGCGAGATGTTAGATCGCGCAAGATGCCGGTGAAATACCGCTGGCCGCGCAGCCACATCCCACTGGCGGCGATCTCCAGCGGAAAGGGTGTGCCATTCTTGCGGTGGCCAAGCGCCTCGCGCCCGAGGTCGCTGCCAATCTCGGTGGCGTCTTCGGCCGGAGGCTTGAGGGCGTCGAAGTGTTGATCATCGACCAGTTCCGGGATGAGCAGGCTGACGGGTTGGTCGCGCAGTTCTGCAGCACTATACCCGAACATCCGTTCTGCTGCGGGATTGACGGTTTCGATTTTGCCGCTGGTGGCGTGGAACGTGATGATGCCATCGACCACGGTGCTGAGGATCGTTTGGACCAGAGCTGAGGTGTCGCGCAGTTTCTGTTGCACGGCATACTCCTCGGTGACATCACGAAACACGAGCACGGCCCCTACCACCTCGCGGTCGCGGTTGCGGATTGGCGCGCAACTGTCGGCAATATCGCACTCACCGCCCTCGCGGGTGACGAGGACGGTGTGATTGGCCAGACCTTGGACCGTGCCATGTTCCAGCGCGGCCATGACGGGAATGGTGGCGGGCTGGCGGGTTTCCTTGTTGATGATGTGGAAAACCTCGCTCACCGGGTGACCCAACGCTTCTGCCAGAGTCCAGCCTGTGAGTTGTTCGGCCACCGGATTGAGGTTCGTCACGCAGGCGCTGGCATCAGTGGCCAACACGGCGTCGCCGATTGAGTCGAGGGTAACGCCAATCCTCTCTTCGCTGAGTTGCAGAGTGAGATTGGCCTGTTGGAGACGCTCACTGGTTAGTTCCTGCACCGCGAGCAACCTGCGAGTCTTGAGATGAACCAAGCGCTCGAGCCGGCGCCGCGAGTTCTGATGGAAGAGGTACGCGAAGCCAAGGCCGACCAGCAGCGTGAAGATACTCGCTCCAACGATACCAAAGAACAGTCTGCGCACATTGGATTGGAACGCCACCTCACGCTGCGCCAGCGCGCTTTCCTCCAGTCTGATGATGCTGCCGACCTCGGCGCGAATTGAATCCATCAATTGCTTGCCCTGCCGACTTTTCACACTGGCCGTGGCGGCAGCCAGATCGTTGTTGCGGCGCATCTGAATGTCTTGCGTAAGATTGGCCAATTTCGCCTCGATCAATGCTGGCAATGCGTCAAGGTGTGGTGTGACGGCGTTGAGCTGGGAGATTTGGCGCAATTGTTGGACTTGGCCGCGAATGCCTTCACGTACCGCTTGGTATGGTTCGAGGAAAGACTCCTCGCCAGTGAGCAGATAGCCGCGCTGTCCGGTCTCGGCGTCGATCAGGTCAGTCATCAAGCCTTTAACGCTATCAATAACCATGGAGGCATGTTGGCGTGCCACGGCGGCCTCCGTGGTCTGGCGGAAGGCCCAGAACAAGGGGGCCACAGGCAACGCGACGAACAGGAGAACTCCCGCGAGGGAGGCCACAATGTTGCGGAGGGGTTTGCGCGATTGAGTCATTTAGGTGAGCTATAATGGGGTGGATTAGGCCGGAGGGCTGTCCGGCGTCGCAGTGCGACACTACGGATGGCCCCTTGAGAAAGCTATGGGGTGTTCACCCTATAGACAGAACAATCGGCCTCGTTAGGGAATGGTCAACTGAACGCTTCTCTCGATGATACCGGCGCTCTGAGATACTGGGGCAGAAGCCTTGAAATACGTGATCTCACCCACGAGGCCAACCAGCCACTGGCGATAGCCAACTCACAAGGGTCATACGGAATGGTGGATTGCGGCCAGTTCATCAATCCAATATCCTTCGCGTTGGTAGTGCCGGTGCAGTTGGGCCTCATAATCCCGGGTTAGCAGGCCCTCCTTGTATTCCGGCGAGCCCTGAATCGCCGCACGGGAGAGATTGACAAAGACTTTAGATGCCTCCCAGCTGACCCGCTCGATCCATTGCGGCGAGACCAATACGCGCTTTCCCGGCCACCAGTTTCGGGTGTCCACAATGAGATAGCGAATTGCCCAACTCTCGTCATCTATGATAAAATCCACGGCGTGGCCGATTTCACCATCACTGGCTTGGATATGATGACCCGTGACGTCGCGGGTGCTTCGCAAATGCGGGTCCCACGCCTTCTCTCCGTGAGTGGGGCTTTGCAGATGCTGGCGGCTTCGCATGATGAATGGATAGGTGCCGTACTCATAGCTGTCGCTCCAATACACCGGCCAGCCATAATACCCGTGATAGGCCTCCTCGAATTGGCGCGAGACAGGCTTATCACTCTCGAGGGACGGACTGTCCTCAATTTGCGCCATGGTTAGATCTATTGTAATCGATTGCTCCTCTCCATTCACGCCACGCAGTGCTTGCGGGGATATGAGTATCCGTCTGCCCCTGAGCCAGTTGCCCGTGTCTGCGACCAAATATCGAATGGTCCAGTGCAGGTCGTCGAAGTAGCATTCCTCCACTCTGCCAATCCCCCCGTCAAGGCAGTGCAATTGATACCCCTTGAGTGTTGATACTTTGCTTAACATGTTCGTGATTTTCGGTTGGTGTATTCAATTGGCTGACTGCGTTGTCCGGTTGACAGCTTGGTGCGAGAGAGGTTTGACCATTGTCCGCACTTCCGGCAGCCAAACTGACACTACGCCAACGATCAGGATGTACTATGGGGAGAAACCCTACCTCATTCACCACCTTGCAAGTAATATTCAGCTGAGGCATCCCCAAAGCATCGGAATCGCATCCAAAGCAACGTTGGATGTTCGGCGTTCGCATATGGGGCAAATACCCCATAGCCGCGCCAGTATGTGCATGCAATCCTGATCCATGACGGCCGCCGTTGATTCTTCGCCGCCACGGGCCATCTGGCACCAGCAAGGGGACAGTTGCACCCTTGAGCTTACCGGGAACTGGCACCGCGAGGGGCCAGCCTTGGAAGTCACTGGAGCGACACCGAATCAATGTCCCGACCATTATCAAATTGATGCCCATGTCTGTTACGATTCCACCCTGCCGGCCTTTCTCTTCGCGCATGTCCGCGCCGTCACCGATGCAGCCACAGACAAGACGCCATCCCCAGCCTTCGATGGTTTGCCAGTCAATTTGCGTGCTCTGTTGGAACTTGCGCTGGCCGTGCCGGAGGAAAGCGAGACCCGGACGCCGCCCGACTCATCCTCAGAGATCCGCAAGCTGGGCGATCTCGCGCTTGTGGTCTGGACCAATGGCAGAGACCTTGTTGAATTCACTGGCGAGGCAATGCTCTCGTTAGGCCGATTCGTTACCGGGCGGGCAATTTTCCGCGCCGAGGATTTCTGGTTGACGCTACAGGAGTGCGGTGTGCAAGCCTTGCCGATCGTTTCATTGATCAGTTTTCTTATTGGCGTGATTCTGGCCTTCGTGGGGAATGTGCAACTCGCCAACTTCGGTGCCAATCTGTTTGTGGCCGACCTCGTGGGCATCGCCATGGTTCGCGAAATGGGCGTGATGATGACCGCCATCATCATGAGTGGGCGCACCGGGGCTGCATTCGCCGCCCACCTCGGCAGTATGAAGGCTAACGAGGAAATCGACGCCCTCCGCACCTTTGGCTTCAATCCGTTTGACTTCCTCGTCCTGCCACGCCTGCTGTCTCTCCTGGTGATGATGCCACTGCTGACCATCTACGCAAATATCACCGGCATCCTCGGGGGCATGCTTGTGGGTTACTTCGTTGGTATTCCACCGGTGCTCTATTGGACTGAAACCCTCGCCGCTGTCACCCTCACAGCTTCATCCCTCGGGGTTATCAAAAGCGTCTTCTTCGGTGCGACCATCGCCATCGGCAGCTGCAGGCAGGGCATGCAGGCCGGCAATTCCACTGCCGCAGTCGGCCAGGCGACCACCCGCGCCGTGGTCACTGCCATTACCTGTGTCATCGTGCTCGACTCCGCCTTCGCCGCCATTTTCACCCTGCTTCATATTTAGCCATGAGTGCCACACCCGCGCCCACTACAGCCAAGGTCAGCGTCCGAGGATTGACCATGACCTACGGCACCCAGGTGGTGATGCACGACCTTGATTTCGAGATCTTTGACAAGGATATCTTCGTGATCATGGGCGGCAGCGGCTGCGGCAAAAGCACTCTCTTGCGCCACCTCATAGGCCTGCTAGAACCGGCCAAAGGCTCGATCTCCTATGACGGCAAGGACTTCACTGCCACCGATCCCGCCGAGAGAACCGACATCGTCCGGCGCTTTGGCGTCATGTACCAATCCGGCGCGTTATGGTCATCTCTCACCTTGGCCGAAAACATCTCATTGCCCATGGAAGAATCCGGAAAAATCCAGCCAAAGACATTGCGCGACCTCGTTGCCTATAAACTCGCACTGGTCGGACTCGCTGGCTACGAGAACTACTACCCGTCTCAGATTAGCGGTGGCATGAAGAAACGTGCCGGTATTGCCCGCGCCATGGCGAGGGACCCTGACCTGCTCTTTTTGGATGAGCCCGGTGCCGGACTCGACCCACTTAGTTCCCGGCGTCTCGATGATCTCATCCTCCGCCTGCGCGACAGCCAAGGCTCCACCATTGTCATCGTCACCCACGAACTGGCCAGTATCTTCAATATATCTAACAGGGCGATCTTCCTTGATTCCGCCATCCACACCCAGGGTGCGCTTGGCAATCCCTGCGACCTCCGCGATCACTCGGACAATCCTGCGGTACGCCTCTTTCTGAACCGCGGAACTCAACCCACCTCTCCACGATGAGCAAAAAAGCCAGCCCCACCCTCATAGGAATCTTCACCCTCGTCGGTCTTCTCCTCGCCGCCGCAGGTCTCTTGCTGTTTGGCGCAGGCAAGTTTCTCGAGAAATCCAGCAACATCCTGCTCTATTTCGACTCTAGCGCCAACGGACTGCTCGTCGGCTCGGAAGTCCGCTTCGGCGGCGTCCGCATTGGCCGCGTCGCTTCCATCAAGGTGCTCATTGATCGAAAACTCAACCGCAAGATCATCCCGGTGGTCGTCCAACTCTCCCAAAAAGACCTGGCCGCCGTCGGCTCGACATCCGCCCCTGGCATCGACTTGGCCTCTGAGGCCGGGGTGAAACAAGCGGTTACCGAGGGCCTGCGTGCTCGCATGAAACAACAAAGCCTGCTCACCGGACAACTTTACATCGAATTTGACATCGTACCCGGGCTTGAAAGCTTCACCTATCAACCTGACTGCAAACCACCCTATCCGACAGTGCCGACCATCGGCACCCAAATGGATGAACTCATTGCCGGCATTGCGGATGGACTCAAGAAGTTCAACAGTCTGGATATAGCCAGCGTGATGAATGAACTTCGTGACGTGCTTACCAGTGCCAAAACCCAGATCGCTGCGCTCAATATGAAGCAGATAAGCGCCAACCTCGTGGACATCACCGAAGACGTCCGTACCCTCACCCGAAATGAGAAACTAACCAAATCTATTGACCATCTGGACGATGCCATCACGCAGATCGACATGCTGGCAAAAAGGGCCAACGAAGGCATCGATCCACTGGTGCAGGATCTTGAAAAAGTCATTCAACAGGCCAATGCGGGGCTGGCCAAAATCGATGTGGCGGCGGCGGATGTTTCAAAGATGACCAACCCCCGATCGCCTGTGGTATTGCGCATGCAGAACCTGATGAATGAAACCGAACGAGCCACGCGAGCCCTCAAGGACCTCGCCAACGACCTCAAACGCAACCCAAACGCCCTCCTCAGCGGCAAGAGCCACACACCGTGAAACTCCATCGTACCCTCCTAGCTCTGTTCTTGATCCTAAGCAGTTGCGGCGTGCTCCAACCTGTGAAGGACCCAGCCGTCCGCCACATGTTAGACTCCCTCGTTGCCGAGCGGCCCCTAAAATCCTCATCGCCGATGATCGCCATTAAACGCCCATCGATCCCCGGGTATCTCGACCGCCAGCAACTCGTCACCCGCAAGGGAGATGTGCTTGTGTTGAGTGAACTTGACTTGTGGGCGGAATCGTTAGACGTGGCTATCTCCCGCGTTACAGCCACCAACCTCAGCCGCCTCACCGGATCCATGAACATCCGGCCCGTGGAAAATTTCACCACCCTCGACTACCCCACCCTGCTTGAACTCGACCTCACCCAATTCGAACCCGGCGCGGCCAACACGTTGATCCTGCAAGGGACATGGCAACTCCAACCGGTCAATGGCAAGCCAATCCCCACCCACTTCTTCCGCATCGAAGTCCCCATCCCCTCACCCCCGGATTCCTTGGCCGGCCGCATCACCGCCATGAACCGTGCCCTTGAATGCCTCGCCCGCCAGATTGTTGCCAAACAGCACCCGTAGTTTGCCACAAATGAAACCCATGCCCCTGCCGGTAGGGATATACCCCATGGCAAGACGGCGCTCCTACCCTTAGGTTTAGGAGTGCAAAAGAACTATGATGAAACTACCCAAATGCGGCAGTCGCCTGACCCCTTTCATTTTCAACACCCCTGATAGACTGATTGCAGATGCGCACATGACTATTGAGGTCTATCCCGGTTCCTATGACGATGGATACCTGAATGACAAATAACTACATCCCCTCTCACCTGCTGCTTTCAGGCATCATTCTATGGCTTCCGTCTTGTGTAGCCACAGACGGCAGGGATGCCCAGATAGGGGCTATAGTTATCCCCGCTCGCTGGCAGCATCATCCGGTTTCTTCCAAGCCGCTGGACACCGCTTCACTGGCAATGTGGTGGAAGCAGTTTCATGATCCAGTGCTGAATGAGTTGGTCGAAGTCGCGCTGGGTTCCAGCACGGACGTGCGCACTGCATTGTCGAGGATCGCGGAATATCGTGCGCGCCGGGATGTTGAAAAAGCGGCCCTCTTCCCGCAACTCACGGGAAATGCCTCCGGCACCGGCGCAAGGGCGAGCAACCGGACGACGCATGTCACCACGGCGAGCGAATCCTACCATGCTTCACTTGATGCGAGCTGGCAGGTGGATTTGTTTGGCCGCCAAGCTCAGACGCTGAAGGCTGCTTCGGAGGATCTGGCGCAGAACGAGGAGAAATTCTACGGCGCACAAGTGTCGCTGGCTGCGGAAGTGGCCACGGCCTATGTGGCATTGCGTTCGGCGGAAGCTGAGTTGGTGGTGGTGCGGCGCAGCCTCGGCACGCGCCACGAAACCGTTCAACTCACTCAATGGCGCGAGCAGTCGGGTGCCGGCAGCGGCCTCGATACGCAGCAATCCATCAGCGCTTTCGAACAGGCGCGTGCTTCTATACCTGAGTTGCAATTGACCATCGCTCAAACGCGCAATCAGCTCACACGGCTTTCCGGACGGCTACCCGCATCACTCGACTCCTTGCTGGCCAAGCCGCGAAGCGTGCCGAAGGCACGACTGGAAATTGCTGTCGGGATTCCGGCGGAAGCCCTGCGCCGTCGGCCGGATGTTAGAGCAGCGGAGCATCAGGTGGCGGCTGCATTTGCCAGAACAAACGCCGCGAAGCGGGAGCGGCTTCCATCGCTCTCGCTCAACGGATCCCTAGGCCTCGAGGCATTGAGAGCCGGACGCCTCTTCTCCCCCGAAACCACGGCGGCAAGCGTGCTAGGCAGTCTGGCCACGCCCCTCGTCGATGCCGGACGCATCCGAAACCATATAGCAATCCAAAGCGAATTGGAGAAGCAGTCGGTCATTGCGTATGAAGCCATAGTACTTACCGCAGTGTCGGAGGGGGAAAATGCTCTGATTGCCATCCAGCGTTACAATGAGAAACTGGACATATTGGCAAAAGCCATCGTGGCAGCCCGGGAGGCCGCCACTCTATCAGGAATTCAATACCAAGCGGGACAAGTATCTCTTTTGGTTTCCCTTGACACACAGCGGACGCTTCTGACCCTCGAGGATCAAAACGTCATTGCAACAGCCCAGCGTGCGAATGCGTGCATTCAGCTCTACAAAGCCCTCGGAGGCGGTTGGTCCCATCCATGAATCCTTCACTCCCCACTCCACCCAAGGAAGCTGCCGCCACACTGGCACCTATTGACCTCGCCGCCGCAATCAAGGCCGGGGGACCAGCCAAACATTCCAAATGGCGTTGGTTCATCGTCATAACAGCCGTCCTGCTGGCAATCACCGGTGGGTTGTGGTGGAGGCAAATCGAGAAGGCCAAAAGCCAGTTGCCAGCCTACGCGACCGAAACCCTTCATCGCGGTGATGTCCATCTAACTATTACGGCAACAGGCAATCTTTTTCCGACTAACGAGGTCATCGTGGGCAGCGAACTCTCAGGCACCACGTTGGAGGTCTATGTCGATTTCAACCACCGTGTGACCAAAGGGCAACCGCTCGCCAAGCTCGATAGCGCCAAACTCACACAGCAAACGGATATCAGCCGCGCCGCAGTGAAAGCCGCAGTGGCCTTGGTCGCCCAATCCCAGGCCACGGTGAAGGAAACCCAAACGGCGCTCGCCCGTCAGCAGGAACTCCAGCGCATCAGTGGCGGAAAAGTGCCTGCAAAATTGGACATAGACACCGCCGTGGCGGCAACGGACCGCGCACGAGCCAATTTGCAAAGTGCCGAGGCACAGGTCGCGCAAGCCCAGGCTCAGGTACTGGTCAACGAAAATGACTTGACCAAGACCACCATCAAATCGCCGATTGACGGTGTGGTTCTCACACGAACCATAGAGCCCGGACAAACGGTTGCGGCGAGCTTTACCGCGCCACAGTTATTTGTCATCGCGGAGAAGCTGGAAAAAATGAAGTTGGAGGTCGCAATCGCCGAGGCAGATATCGGCCGCGTCGCGAGTGGACAGAAATCCTCCTTCACCGTGGACGCCTGGCCGGATCGCACATACGACGCCGTGGTTACCGTCGTTTCCTACGGCTCCACAGTCACACAGAACGTGGTGACATACGAAGCCGATCTGGAAGTCAGCAACGATGACCTCAGCCTGCGCCCCGGCATGACAGCCACCGCTGACATCCGCGTGGCGGAAAGTAAGAACGTCTTCCTGGTCCCCACAGCAGCGCTGCGCTTTTCGCCCGCGACTCCTGCAGCACCGACCCCCACGACGAAGAAATCCTTTGTGCAAAATCTAATCCCCATGCCAACGAGAAACAAGAGTCGGCCGGAAACCGCGAACTCCAATGCAAAGCCGGGTGCCGGCACCGAGCACATCTGGGTACTGCGCAATGGCCGCCCGGAATCTATCGACGTGAAGATTGGACTGAGCGACGGACGCTACACAGAAGTATCCGGCGAGGGTCTCGTCGAGGGCCTGTTCATCATCACCCGCGCCAATACCCCCCCTGTATGAACTCAATCTCTCAATCTCCGCTTCTCGAAGTGCGGCGACTGACGAAAACGTATGGCATCGGTGACGCAGCGTTTCAAGCGCTGAAGGGCATCGATCTAACGATCCAACGTGGCGAGTTTGTCGCCATCATGGGGCCGAGTGGTTCGGGAAAATCCACTCTCATGAATGTGCTAGGCTGTCTTGATACTCCGACGAGTGGCAGCTACATCTACGAAGGAATCGAGGTGCAAACGCTCAACTCCGAAGAACGCTCGCTGCTTCGCCGCTATGCCCTCGGCTTCATCTTTCAAGGTTTCAACTTGCTCGCAAGAACCAGCGCTCAGGAGAACGTAGAGTTGCCCTTACTCTACCGAGGCATATCGCGAAAGGTCCGCCACGAAAAGGCGTTCGCGGCGCTCACCTCGGTGGGACTTCCGACGAAATTCGCCAGCACCCCAGGTGAACTCTCCGGCGGCCAGCAACAGCGTGTCGCCATTGCACGGGCCATCGTCACCGAACCGAGCACGCTCTTCGCCGATGAGCCCACAGGCAACTTGGATTCCGTGACCACCCGCGAGGTCATGGAAATCCTCACCCGACTGAACGTGGACCGTGGGATCACCGTGCTCATGGTGACTCACGATGACGAAGTGGCTGCATCAGCAAAGCGCAAACTCGTCATCAAAGACGGCCTCATCGAATCCGACACCAAACCCAGCGTATGATTTGGAACGCCTTTGCCATCGCAGTGCGCGAGATCGGACGCAATCCCACGCGAGCCTTTCTAACTGTCCTTGGAATTTTCATTGGAGTGGCGGCCATCATCACGATGGTAACGCTCGGACAAGGTGCGACGATCGCGGTGAAAGCGCAGATCTCCAGCTTGGGCAGCAATCTGCTCACGCTGCGTCCCGGTGCGGGCTTTGGTTCGCGCTCGGCTTCGGCCGGTGTGCCGAATTTCACCGAGAAGGATTCGGATTGCCTTGGCGAGCAGATCGCCAGTATCGCCGCCATTGCACCGGTGCGCACAGCTGCGCTGAGCACGATTTACCTGCACAATGCGCGCAGCTCCACGGTCACCGGCACCACGCCTATCTATTTTCAAATCAGCAAGTGGAATCTAGCCGATGGTCGTCTTTTCAATGAAGCCGACCTCCGTTCCGGTAGCGCGGTCTGCGTCATTGGCAACACCGTCCGCAAGGAACTCTTCGACACGGGAAATCCCATCGGCGAGAAGATTCGCATTGGACGCGCATCGTGCGAAGTCATCGGCCTCCTAGCCACCAAAGGCCAAGCTGGCATGGGCGACCAGGATGACACAATCATCGTGCCGCTCTCCGCGCTGCAACGGCGTATGATTGGCAAAACATCGTCGCATGACATTAGCCAGATCTCCATCTCCGCGCACGACGGAACGGATAGCATCGCGCTCATTGCCGAGATCACCACACTCATGCGCCAGCGCCGCAACCTGCAGAGCAACCAAGACAACAACTTCAACATCTTTGACACGCGCCAGATCGCCGAAACGCTCGGGTCAACCACCCAACTCATGACGATGCTCCTCGCCGCAGTCGCTGGCGTATCACTGCTCGTCGGCGGGATCGGAATCATGAACATCATGCTCGTATCCGTAACGGAGCGAACCCGCGAGATTGGCATCCGTCTCGCCATAGGGGCCACCGCCCGGGAGGTTCTGCTGCAGTTTCTGGTGGAAGCTGTTACGCTATCCTGCGTCGGCGGGCTCGTCGGTATCCTGCTCGCGCTCGCCCTCTGTGCCGGCCTTGCGAGGATCATCTCGGTCCCGTTCAATTTCAACTTGCAGATCAATCTTATCGCCTTCCTTTTCTCAGCCGCCGTCGGCGTCATCTTCGGCTACACGCCGGCACGCGGCGCGGCACGTCTTAACCCGATCGATGCTTTGAGGCATGAATGAACTCACGCTCCGCGGCAGGTCGGAATTGGAACCAAACGTTTCACGGAAACAATCCCAGGCAGCATGACATCCCTTCCGAGCCACCCGCTGAAGACCCCAAGCCATTCCATGCAGCCGCCCATGGCAACGGCGGAACTTCACGCCGCGCCAGTTTCCACCGACGCCGCAACGCCGCAGCGGATAGACCTTTGCATCCCAGGAAGCACCATCATCAAGGTATTTGCGGCGCTGCTGTGCGCCTATGCCGTGTATGTGTTATGGCCCTTGCTGTTGCTGGTGTTTCTGGCGCTGTTTTTGTCCGTGACGCTGCATGCCTTTGTCGAATGGCTGGACTCCAAACACGTGAAACACTGGGTCAGCCTGTTGCTCGTCATCAGCGGACTGGTCACAGTGCTGGGAGTCGGCATCGCGTTGTTAGTTCCTGCGCTGGTTGATCAGGCAGCCACTTTCAGCCACAATTTCCCCCAGTTGCGTGCTGACACACTCAACCAAGTTCCCCTCAGCTGGGGAATTCGAACCAATCTGGGAAGCATGCTGGATACTGCCAACTGGTCAGCCGCCGACCCATGGCTGAGTCATTGCATGTCAGCCGGAGGAATCGCCCTCAACGGGCTTTCCGAGATTGCTCTGGTGCTGGTCATCG
>Ga0118677_10009264_pt1 | contig 15438 bp, 5 predicted proteins | sample AliMusrvi5mmetaG_FD_86154 | JGI IMG/M metagenome (GOLD analysis project Ga0118677, IMG submission 86154)
CGCCACTGCCGCCGCCGCCCGCGACCACCAGAACCTCGACGTTGCCGCCCGACGTCACAACAAACGTGCCGCTGTTGGTAAACGTGTGATATGTGTAAACTCCAATATTCGTCTTATTTCCGCCCGTTGCAAACATCCCCGTGTCATCAGCAATCAAAACATCAGCATTGGAAGATGACCCGACGACATAGGCCCCCTCGACCAGAGTCACCCGGACGGTTTCGGTCCCTTCAGTTAGCCCGTCGATGATCGGAGTCACAACAATCGTCGCATTGCTCTGTCCGGCCAGAATCGGCACCGTCCCACTCAGCAAGTTATAGTCCACACCATTACTCGCCGTACCGCTGACTGTGTAATTGACGGTCATCGCTTCGTTCGTCGCACTCGGGGGGCGGGACACGGTAAAAGTCCCCGTGTCCGGGCCAATTTCCGAAGCCACAGGATCGGTTGCCACAACCATCAGTTCACCCGCAACGAAACTCGATGACGTATTGGCCCAGGAGCGACCATTGATATTCGTGGCACAAAATCGATAGTAGTAAGTAATATTGGAAACACTCAGGGAGATATTTGTGCTCAACGTCCCTATACTTTGCGGGCTCAAGAACACATTCGTGTTTGCCCAAATATTAGTGCCTGCATCCACCGGGCCCCAATAGGCAAAGACCGTTGTATCCACCGTCCCGGTCGAACTGAGATAACCATATATCGTCGCCGAAGAAATCGTGACATTGGAAACTCCCGCATTCTGGATTACCGGGATCCCACCCACTTGAACCGTCCCATTGGTGGCGAAAACAGTGTTTGACGCCATGTTCATCCACTCCGCCCAGAGCCAATTGGTCCCGCGGGCAACCGAAGAAACGCGAAACTCGTCAAGAAATCCAGGGAAGAACCCAGCAGTACCGACGGTGTATGTGGCCGAATCGGTACCTCTTGCGCCCAGAAGATTGCCCGTCTGAAGGATCGTCCGAACCGCATCGCTATCGTTCGACGCGGCGACTTTGACTCCGTTCAAGTAGCCGACAAAGTTTGACCCACTTCTTGAAAAAGAAAAATGGGACCACGTATTCAACGGAACCGTCCCAATGTTGACGGGAAGGCTGACTGCGTGTGTTGCGTCATTTCCGAGGAATAGATCGAGATTGGTAGTCGCGTTGAACCTCAGCAGAATCCTGCCGTTGCTCGCCTGGTTTAAGTACTGGGCAAAGACCTCTGTCTCAATAGCAGCGTTGGTCGGCTTCATCCAACCCGAAATGGTCCAAGGATTTGTGCCCGGTATCAGTGGTGCTGTGGAACCCAGATCGATATAACTGTTTGTCCCCGAGAAGCCCTGCGCCGTTCCGATCCGACCTATCGCATTCGTGTTGCCCTTGGATGTGCCCGTGTGACTATTGAATGTCGAATCCATCGCATTGGTCTGCGCCAGATGCCAGACCCCCTTGTAGTTCAGTTCCCACGTCGAGCCATTAACTGTATAAATCGGGATCACCTGACCAGCCTTGCCCCAATACGCCCAGATCGTTGCATTGTTCGTCAGTTGCGGCACCTGGACCCAGACATAGGAACTCCCGTTCGTGTTCCATTCGTCAACTTCGTAATTCAATTCATTCGTCTGGGTCGAATCGGTGAAGCGCAGCTCGGCGTTGGTCCCGGACAGGAAGTTCGTGTAGCTGAATCCCGCGATATTCGTGCTCAGCGTCAACAGCACGGGGAAGTTGGTTAGGATCTCCGTACGCGAATAGCCTGAAAAGGTGAAGGCCATGCACTTGTCCCAGGTGGAGAAATCTGCCGGCACCCGTTGAAAAATAAACTCGCCGGGCTCTCGAGCCACATCACTTATTCGGACTTCGTCCTCATAGCCCATCAGTTCAATCCGATACGGACTACGTGAATATGAACCTACAAAGAACTGATTCGTGGGATACGCAACAGCATCAAGCGCCATTTTAAACGAAGCGATCAAGCTGGCCTCAAGGACATCATCCCGCACAGGCGTCCAATAGAACTTCAAATTATTATCGGTGTTCTCCGCACCGCTGTACGTCACGGCCACGTGATACCATTGGTTGCTGTCAAATGCCACTACCCCGTTAGTTGGAATCTGGCAGGTGTAGGTGGTCGTGGTCCCATTATAAAACTGAAGCGCGCCGCCACTAATCGCAAGATACCATCCCCGAATCTCACCATCGTGACTCATAATAAACTGATTACTGGCGATGTTGGAAACCTTGACGAGTGCTTCGTAGGTAAAGGCCCCGGCTGTATTCTGAAAGTTTGTCTGATTGATCCCTCCGGTCGTTGCGGCATGACCGGTGATGTTGCTGGCACTTGTCGATGAATGATAGCCATTCGGGATCATGTAAAGACTGGTGCCAAACCCGGTATAGGCACTGCAACTATAGGTCGCTAACACGTCCCCCAGATTCGTTGCCGTTCCTGATCCGTTATCCTGGATCGTTCCACTCGCCTCATTGAAATGATAGAGATGCAGCGTGTGGCTGTCGGTCGAATAGGGACCACGCACGCCAGCCTCCGCCACCACACCAGTCAGCCCAATACAAATGGCCAGAATTGACCAATAACCCCTCACCCCTATTGATGTTTTCATATCTATTCCCCCGTCTTCAACTTGAAACCAACCCACTACCCTCGCACCACCAACTTAGGACGAATCATCACGGTCCGTTTTTCAATTTCCCGGCCTTCCCGCAACGAATCCAACATGGCCATGGCACCGGCAGCCAAGGCCGGCAAATCCAAGTTCACGGTACTGAACGGTGGCGCGCCCGCACGGCTCCACGGCGTATCGTAATAGCCCACTAATTCGATTTGTCCTTCCAACTCAGGTAATCGACGGCGGATGATCTGCTGCGCCTGCCACACTTCGAAGTCGCGGGTCCCAAAAATTGCCGTCGGGCGATCATCACGCCCCAAGATCTCCACTAACTGATCTTCATCCAAAGGGTTATCGGTTATGATCTGACTTGGTAGATGCACCCAAACACCACCCGCCGCCTCCCACATCGAGACGAACGGTAACAATGACGACCCTCGGTCCGACCATTTTTCCCTTATAAGCGGCGAATCGGTAGAGGGACCAACAATCAGAACCCGGTGATGTCCACTCACCAACAAGTGCCGCGCCACCATCTCACCACCTGCGCTAAAATCCGTCAGCACACGGTATAATCCGGGCCACTCGACATTGCTTTCCCAATTCACCACAGCAATGACTGGTTTATTTTGGAAGGCCGACTGCGTGAACAACGAAAAGGGCACATCGTAATTGCCATGCACCAAGTAATAGCCCGCATCGGTGTGATTGAATTTGATGAACAAATCCTCTTTTTTCTGTGAGGTCATTTCCATGCCCAATGCAAAAAGATGACGTTGATTGAGCGCGCTCATGAGCATCGCCCAAAGCTCACCCCAAACATGCGCACCACTTGACATGCAAAGCGCCACTGTATCCTTGAGGGTGAGTGGCTGGTGTTTCGAGGCAATGAAAGTCCCGGAACCATGCTTCTTGGTCAGGTAACCTTTGGCCTCCAGATCACCTAATGCCGAATGAACCGTTCCCACACTGGCTCCAAAACGTTCGGCCAGATCTTCAACAGTGGGTAAGCGATCAGTCATCCGTCCGTCCGATGAGATGATCATGTGGAACAATTGGTCCGCTACCTGTGTCCGAAGAGTCTTGCGAGACCCATACTCACTAATTGTCACAGATGAGGTCATGTACCCCCTTAAAATAATCTTGAAGACTTGTTGAAGACTATAAAATCAGAGGTATTTTGTCAACATCTGAGGAATAAATGAAAATATCGCGGTGAGCGGCATTGAAGCCGCCGTTATTTACTCGTTCCCTTGTCCACAGGAGTGACTTCAAAATGATGAGGTTTCGGCTGCCGCGTCGCGTTGATCTGAGTTTCCAAGGCCACGATCTGCCTGTCCAACTCAGGAATGCGCGCCTGATCAACCGCATTCGTACTCAACTGACACTTACGCCAGCGGGTAAAATAGACATCGTTTTTCTTGAACACGAGCGAAAGGACCTCCTGGCTCTGTTTGGTGACCGGCCCGGCGGTCAACGCAAGGTTCACGCCTTTAGCCAACTCGTCCTTACCGAGAGTGACCACTGTTTCACCATCAATCTTGACGTCATAACGGTCCCCCTTGAGTCCGCTGACTTTCAATTCATAACGGTTCAGGTCGTCCAGGATGGGAGCCAACTTGAGCGCCGTGACGGCACGTGCATCGATCGGCATTGGCAACGCCGCATCGATACGATCAAAACTGAGAATACCCTGCGAGTATCGGGCTTTAGATACTTTACAATGATCGGCGCAGCGCAATCTGCGGCCATAGAAACGGGTCAGATCAAATTCCACCCGCGACACCACGGCTGGCGCTCCCAGCCCCTTGAGAATCGCCCACGCCATGATCGTGTGCCCCGCCGGCCCGGGATGAATGGCATCCCCCCCACCGATGATCGCACTGGTATTGCCCGCACGGGCACTCATCATCAGTGTCATATAGGGAGCAAACTGATCCACAAATAAGGCACCCTGATTGGTGGCCACGCCTTGCAGGCCATCCGAAAACTGACGCAGGCACTGATTGCGCACATCCTTATCAGGATCAGGGCGTCGATCCTCAATGGGTTGCGGCGTCAACAGGGCAACCCGTGCGCCATTCTGCTTCAGCACCTTTACGATCTCCGCCTGGCTGCGCGTATAAGCATTGAAGACATTGGTTCGAAACGCCTGATACCCATGATCGTTCATACCAAAATCGACAGTCACCGCGGTTGGTTTAAGCGGCAAAACATCCCGTTTAAGTCCCGAGCCTACCGAAGCCTCGACCATTTTCTGCTGGTCCGCGTCATGAGCGGCAAAAAGCGTGTTTTCGTTTGGATGGGCTCGTTGACGCAACCAGGCGGTATCCCCCCCCCACCCGACATTGCGGAAAACAAATGACTCCGCCGGAAACCGGGTCAGCGTGTAGGCCTCGATGAAGGTCGTGTAGAGCTTTTGCTCCGTGATGCTATCCCCCAAAAACACCACGCTGTCTTTATTGTGGAAAAAGAATCCTGCCTCCGCGGCCATCCCATGACTGCAAACCAACAGGGTCACTACCATCAAACTCATCGCCAATTTCCGGATCATGTGTGTCTCGCCTTTCATTCGGGATATTTCCCGGTTTCACTGTTCATCTATTCATAACCTCATTAAATCAAGCATTTGGGAAATCAATCATGGTCTGCCGATACACATCAGGCAGACCAATGTCAAACCGGCGGCCCTTCACCACGCAACCGACGAATCCATCCAGTTTCCGCAATTCATCCAGACAGGACGTCAGTTGGAACTCACCCCGTTCGCGGAGGTTGTTACGGATGTTTTCATCAAGCAGGGAAAAGATTTGCGGCTTGATGATATAAATCCCAAAAACGGTCAGGAAGGTATCTGGCTCCAAACCATCCACTTTCAGATTGGCCCGGGCATATTCGACATCGGGTTTCTCGGCAAACTCGGTGATGTTCAGGATTTCGCCTTCTTTCTGCCACATCCCCGTCACACAGCCGAAATGCTTCACCTGGTCCGCCGGCATCGCCTTCAGGCCGACCACACTCATTCCGGTTTTTTCATAAACATCCATCAGTTGACCCACACAGGAACGCTCAATCGAGGAGGCATAGAGATGATCGCCCAGCATCAGAAGAAACGGTTCATCACGGACAAAGTCACGTGCACAATAAACCGCGTGTCCAAAGCCTTCCTGGGTGTCCTGTGGCAGCAACTTCACGCGGCGTCCGATATCCAGCAGATACTGGCTGTATTCCTGGTTTTCCTTGGATAACTTGTTGAAATTCTCGATCGGAGGCGGGGAATAGAAGAAATCTTCAAAAACCTCCTTATCCCGGCTTTGCACAATCAACCCGACCTCATCAACACCGGCCTGCACCGCTTCTTCGACAATAATCTGGATAGCCGGCTTCATGCGGCCTTGGCGATCCATAATGGGGAAAAGCTCTTTCTTGAGCGCCTTGGTGGCGGGAAACAACCGCGTTCCAAAGCCGGCGGCGGGGATCACCGCCTTGCGGAGACGACGTCCGGATTGCAGCACCAGCCGAAGCCCGCTCATCTTGAGATCGCGCTCAATAATTTGAACCACCTTCTCCTGGGCTTCCTGATCCTTGACAATAAACTGGGCGGTGCCATCCCCTTGCGAACCCACCCCTTTCCCTCCAAAAATAAAAGGCTGAAGCGGACCATAGTTCAAGACCTTGTGAAGGACCGGCGCCGTCAACTGGGCGGGACAGGCAGGCATGCAATACTTGTCAAATTCCGCCTGAGCCTCGCGCATGAGTTCCCCGATAAGTTTTGCATCACCAGCCCGGATGGCCTCCGCCGCGCGCTGGGTAATGCCTGCACAGATCGGGCCCAGATATTTCTGAACCCCGCGTTGAACATCATCTTCCGCAAACGGATAACAATGATTCAGATGATTCAGGATTTCGCGGGTATCTTTTCCGGCATGAAGGTCCACAATGACAAAATAGAGGTCCTTGGGGATGGTCAACTCTGCCACGTCAATCCGGTCGCCATCGAACGTCATCATGATGGGGCGATTGCCATAGGCACACCCCTGGTCCATACGTCCGCAACGCGACGGGGTGGTGATTTCACCCATGTAGGCAAATTCCATTTCGCCGCGGACCGTCATTTTCAGGTCGTAGAGCCGGTTAAAGGCGCGGGCCACCAACACACAGACGGCGGCGCTGGAGGACAATCCCTTCTTAATCGGCAGATCCGTCAGATAGTTATCCAGTTCCAAACCCCGCACCCGGTAATGCGTCAAAACCTGATAGGCGACCCCCGCCGCATAACTGAAGAACCCGCCCTTCTGAGCTTCCGCCAGCAACGCCTCACGATCCATCGGGACCTCGTAGGGGCCAAAAGGCGTCCCATCGCTCAATGTCGTTTTTAAAATTAATTTGTTCGGGTGGGGTTTTACCGTGGCATGGAGTCCCTGGTTGGTCCCGGTAATGATGGTGTATCCCTTCTCAAGTTCCCCGTTGATTCGGCGATAACTTCCTGCCCAATCCGAGTGTTCACCAAAAAGACAAATCCGCCCTGGAACAAATAACTTCATAAGAACTTACCCCCAATACTCCTGACTCCAGCCAGAAACTGAAAAGCTGCATACTACGTGGTCGGCTTGATTTCTGCAATTCCAGATCACAGCAATTCAATACATATTTACCGAACCGTAGAGCTTGCTTTTCCTGATTTCTTAAGGCAACTTCTCCAAATATGCGCAACACCCCACTATCATTAGCCGACAAGACCCTCGCTTTACTCGGCGATTCGGTCACCGATGGCGGCACACTGACCTTGGTCTTTGAACAAAGTCTGCAGGCCGCCGGGGAAATCCCGCCACGCTGCCTGAACGTGGCGGTGTGCGGAAACCGGGCCTGCGACATGCTGGCGCGACTCGACCGGGATGTGCTCCCCTATAAACCCGAGTTTATGACCCTTAGCGCCGGGGTCAATGACGCCAACAACGGGGTCACCCCGGAGGCCTTCGAACGTGATGTCACCACGATCCTGAACCGAATGCGGGCGGCGGGCACACAGGTTATCCTGCTCACCCCTACACCCAACACCGGCGCCCACGCCGCCAAAGCCAAGCCGCTCCTTGACGCTTATCTCGCCACACTGCACCGGCTGGCCGCTGAACGCCACCTCCGGATCGCCGAGATCAACCGCTACATGCAAAGTGACCTCGATGCAGGCGGCAAACCCGTCGCTGAGGATGGTATCCACATCACTTTTGAAGGCTACCGGGTCATGGTCCGCGCCCTCCTCGATGCCCTTGACTATCGCAAAGTCCCTGTCGTCACAAATACGAAGCTGGCCCCCCTGCCCGGCCTCATCACCCCATGGAGGCTCCACAAAGCAACCGTCGAAGCTCCACTGGAGGCCGCCACCATCGCCGCACTTCAGCCAGACGCAACCTGGAAAACCTTGAATCTGCCGCAAACCGAATCTTGTGGCTCATGGTGGTCCGACCAGGAACGGCAGCGCGGGTTTGCCATCGACGTAAATCATTTACTCGGACAGGCGAAACGCTATCAAGGTTATGCGGAGATCACGGCTTCGACACCCCGCCAAATCTACCTCAACACGGGCGGTTCACTGGAAACCATCTGGCTTAACGGACACAAAGTTTTCCAAACTCCGAATGATTCAGGGTGGCATCCCGGCAAGGAACGTATTCCCGTGACACTGATTCCGGGAGTCAACCGCCTCGTCATTGAAACGGGCTCAAGCTTTTTTCTAAGTGCCACCGACGGCAAGGACTGGTGACCGTAACTCATCGCACAAAACAACCTATGCCGAATCCCATCCCCATCAGAACGATCGTCAAACGGAATGGTAATCTGGTCTCATATGACCGGGAGCGGATCACCAATGCCATTTTCAAGGCCACCACTTCGACCGGACTCCCTGACCGGGCGCTGGCGGAATCGCTGTCGGCCCAGGTTGAGGGAACACTCACCGCCGCTTATCATGGGGACATGCTCCCCTCCGTGGAGGATATCCAGGATATTGTCGAAAAGACCCTGATTGAAAACCAACAGATCAAATTGGCCCACAACTACATCACCTATCGAAGTCAACGGGCCATGCGGCGGGCCACCAAGGCCATTACTTTCGAGGTCACTGACAATATTCCCTACAAGAAAATCTATGAGGTTCTTCTCTGGAATATGGCCCATCGCTGCGAAAGTATTGAATCCTTGAACGATCACATCATTAAGGGATCCTTTCCTGCTTTGGTACAGGCCTCCGAGGAGCGGTTTGCCGGCGAAATTCAAGTTGCTACCGACACCATCCTTGCCCGTGGCGACGCGACCCGATTGATCATCATCTCCGGCCCTTCCTCCTCCGGCAAGACCACCACCACGATCAAAATCGGCGAAGCCCTCAAGTCCGTCGGTAAAACGCTTAAAGCCATCAACATCGACAACTATTTCTTCGACCTGGAAAAGCATCCCCGCGACGAATTCGGCGATTATGACTACGAAACCCCTCAAGCATTGAATCTTGAGTTGATCAACCTGCACCTGCAAGAACTGCTGGCAGGCCGGACCATCAAAACGCCGTTCTACAACTTCAAGACCGGAAAAAGTACCCTGGATGTCCAGGAGATGCATTTGGAAGAGAACGAAATCCTGCTTCTGGACAGCCTCCACGGACTGTACGGGGAAATGACGCAAGCGGTTCCCGCTCACCATAAATTCCGGTTGTATGTAGAAACACTGGGCCAGCTACGTGCCATGGATGGAACCTTTATGCGGTGGGCGGATAACCGGCTGCTGCGCCGGATGATCCGTGACAAGGCGCACCGGAATTTGCAACCCATGGGCACCCTGACCCATTGGCACTATGTCCGGCGCAGTGAATTGAAGTACATCATCCCATTCATCGGCGAGGTCGACTTCATTGTGAATACGGCACTCCCCTTCGAGTTACCCCTCTTGAAGGCCAGACTGTGGGAATATCTCCCCGCCGCCATGGAACGATTTCAAAAGGATTCCCTGCGACAGGACGCCTATGTCCGAGCGAAACGGGTTCATGACCTGCTTGCCCCACTCAAGGCCATGACCGAGGACACCATGGTTCCTGCCACCTCCCTGTTGCGTGAGTTCATCGGGGGCAGTCAGTATCGCTATTGAAAAGCCACCTACGCCAGTCGGCGCAGCATTGCCGCCATCAGCACCCATAGCGCCAGCAGGGCAACACCGGTCCAGGCAATCCACTTAGCCCAACTGGGTGTCCGCTGATTAACCGCCCTGAATTCAACCCCCATCGGTTTGCCAATTTCGGTCTGCAGAACCTGGCTGAACGTGAAGCGGAGTCCGCGCTTCGGCAAGTTGATTCGCAACGGCATGATCTTGGTCGCCGCGATTTCCTGGGCCTGGGACACTTTTTCCCACTGCAACTCCGCAACCCCCTCATCGAACTGGACTTCCCGACCCAACGCCTCCTGTGATTGAGACACCGGCTTGGAGGACGGAGCAATAGTTCCATTAGCGGGTGCATTTATGGATAAGAGCTGCTGCTGCCCTTGCGCGAGATTGCGGGCCTGGGACCGCTTTAAGTCTTTTTCCAACTCCTTAAGTTCATCATTTTTAGCCCACCCGGCTTTGCCGGCCAGTTTCCCCTTTGCCCGGCTATAGGAATTATAAGCATCAGTGGCATTTCCACCCGCTAACTGGCTCCGGGCATTACTGAGCGAGGAGACCACTTCCTCGTCCCGTGCCTCCCGATTTTTGGTTTCTGCCTGAATGTAGTCTGTCATCGAGAACATCTGTTGAACAGGAGCCGTTGTCCGGGCCAAATCCAGAACCAGCTTCATGCTCCCCTCAAAATGGTCATACCGGTAGTCTGGCGGCAGGTAGAAATCCCATTGTGCATTTTTAAGCGGAACATCAATGCCAGGGGACATGATGCTGACCTGGGCACTTCTTTTTGGGAAAAGGCTGCCGCCTACATAAGTCAATTCAACCTCGACCGTTGACTCCCCGCCTGATCGCTCCATCGGCAGCAGGACCGCCCCATTACGCCGGCTTGGGCGCACTGGTTGCCCGCCCACAAAGGCGCTCCACACCTGGGCGCCCTCCGGCAGGTTTACCTCAAGGTATTGCCGGGCGTTATTGCGCACTGACAACGCCATCTCCGTCATCATCTGCCCGTCTTCTGCAACCACTGTGGTCAGCCGCACACGATCCACCAAGGCCTGCAAAACTTCCGCATCCTCGAAGCGTTGGGCCCCCAGCGCCAGCTTGAATCCCGGACGAAGATAGTGGAATACCAGCACAGCGCCGGCGTCAGGTCGAAGGGCCGCCCAATCAGGCAAATCGCGGATATCCGCCTTCAATAGGTCAGAATTAAGTTTTTTGGGTTCCAGTTTCAATCCCGGTGGCGCGAGCAGCGCCATCCAGCCGGTCTCCCTTTCCACTCCGGCGGCTTCCACGCCCATCAGGTCCAGGGTCCCGCCCTTGACATTCCACGGCAAATCCCAGGTAACCGTCAAAACATAAGCGCCGCGCACCTTGTTTTGGAGTTCCACACGCCACTCCCCGGTCGCCTCATTGTAATCCTTGCGGCGAATGGATCCCCCGGTCACCTCTACATTACGGAGTGCCGCCGGAATGCGAACACGGAATTCGCGGGTGGGTGAATTGGCTACATCGTAACGGATAACCGACCGACCGGAAGCCAGTGTTTCGGTCAGGGTGACCGTATTCATCACCTCCGCGCGAATCCAGGCATCAATCTGTTCCGTTGCCACGGCAAGGGTCCATCCGGCTTGCTCACCCGGAATCACCTTGAATGCCAGGACACCGCTTGCGGGCAATGCCATTGTGTTCCCCAGGGAAGGAACTGTGGATGCAGGAATCTCAGTCAATCCCGCGAATGCTCCGCTTTTGATCTGGATTCCATCCTCGGCGGACACGGTGACATAGGCAGTTTCCTTCTGGGTGTCCAACGCCCGCACCCCCTCCACGGGAACCGACTTGGCCAGGGCCTTCTGCGAACACGTCAGAAAAACCGTAAACGGATACACACCCTGAGTCCGCTCTTTGAGGGTCAGTTCCATCACGCGGCGGTCGCCTTTTCTGGTTGCCGGCTTCTCCTGCCATTGCGACAGGGTGGCGCCAGCCTCAACCCGCTCCACACGGTAGCCGTCAGGCAACGATACCTGTAAATTGAACACCCCTGCCCGCTTGATGGTGTAATTCAGGTCTGCCCTGAGAGCCAGTTGTTCGGGTGTGACGACCAGGTGATTCCGGATCACGGCTTCAAGTTGCGCCTGGACGGGGGCAACGCTCACTGTCAGCGCAAAACCCGGCTTCAGGAAACGATAGGCACTGGCTGGCTGACCGGTCCCTTTGATACCCACGACCTGCTGATACTCTACAACATCCACTTTCTGGAGATCCTGCTGGGCGTCAATGGTGAGTCCAAAATCGTCACCTGTCTTGAGCGCCACCAACCCCGTCTCCCGCTTCACATTGGCCGCATGAGGAATCTCAATGTTGATCCGGGGATTCCCACCGTCGATTTCCGGCTTCTCCGTTTCCAAGGTCAGGTGGTATTCAGGGGTGATCCCCTTGGTCAATTCCACACTCACCGTCTGGCCATCGAGTTTCCAGGTACGGATTGCCTCACCTTCCACCCGCATCAATCTCTGGCCCACCGGCAGGGTAATCTGAAGCTGACGTAATTCACCCTGGGTCACCTGATAATCCAAAAGGGATCGCACATTTAGCACACCGCCCCCCAGTGAAACCAGTGACGTATTCCGACAGAATACCGTTGTTGCAATCTCTGCCGCCTGCTTCATGCGCGGGGTCCACAGCAGTTCCACATGATCGGCGGCGCCCAGGATAGCCTCCACCTTGGTCTGTTGATCACCGGAGGGTGAGGAGGTGAAAGATACGGCGGCGGGAAGTTCCACCATGGCGCCCGGTTCGTCCAGTATCACTACCAGCCGGCTGACCAGCGCGGGCGGAATCCCAAAGGCAATGCGCCGCTTTGCCACATCGCCGCCCAATTTGACCAGCGCCTTCATTCTGACGGACACTTTGCCGGGCTGGGATAACCGCACGCCGATGTCCCCTCCCTCGCGCACCAATTTTGCGGATTCAGTTTCCCGGGCGCCAGACCACCAGTGTGACTTCTCACCCGTTACACTGAATTCCTGCACGGCAAATTCAGGCCCGAATAACTTCACAGTTTGATCGGACACACTCGATTCCAAATCAAAAGTCGCCTCCATCTGCACCACCCGGTCCGCAGCGGGCCCATCCACCACCTGCACCAGTCCGTTATAGTTAGCCGTCCGAATGATGACATTGGTGGAAGAGACTGCAAACGCCGGCGCAGCCAGGAATAAAGCAGCCAACAGGACCGTCATCACTGGAGGCATGGGCGGAGGAACCGGCGGAGTCGGATTGCCGGGGACGGACGTCCGATTCCATACTTTACGGACCAGCCAGACCAGAACGACCAGAGCGACAACTGGCGCGGTGATGATCATGACCGTGTCTAGAAGACGTAGGGAAATCAGCAGGTGGACAATGCTGCCGATCATCAACGCCACTGCCACAGTCATGGTGCTGGCACTTGGCGCAGGATGCCGGAACTGCCACCCGAACACCACTAATCCCGTGAGCAACACCAGGGCTTGGAGGATACCGCGCACCGTATTGAAAACTTTCTGATCCATGGTCATGGCCTTCACTGTCAGGGGTTCCTTGCCAACATTGAGCACCTTGGTGAACACAAATCGTGTTCCGGTCTTGGGGATGTCTATGCGGATCGGGCGTAACCCGGAAACCAACGCCTTGGAGGAGCCAACCGGCATATCTCCGAGTCCAGATTGATTCACACGGTCGTCGTAAGTAATGTCTTCATCTATCGAACCATCTAGCAAGGCGACTCCCTCTCCCACTGCACTCAACCTTTTCCTGCTCTCTTCCAACTTCCGATTGCCGACTTCTGCCTTTTCTTTTGGGGCATCAAGATTTTTGGCGTGAACTTTATTTTTCACCACCGTTTTCGCCGGGAGCGCATTTTGTAACACTGGTGATTCGGATGATAACTGTCCTATGTCGGAACCACTCATTGCTTCGTTGAACTGGGTATTATTGATCCACTGAACGCTGCCGTCGCTGAAAAGGACATTTCGCCCGTTATCCCGTTCCACGGGGGAATAGGCAAGAACCTGGCGCCCTCCCGCTTCCTGCCATTTTTTACCAGCGCCCAGATAGACAAATGGGTTGCCACTTTCAACATCCCTGAACAAGGCTTCGTCACCGGCGATTCCCTTGAGTTCGTCAAATGAGTTGGGGAGTTGCCCTCCATGCTGGTCAGCATACATGGCCATGCTGAGTCCAACCTGCCTCAAATTGTTCATGCTTACCGTACGCCGCGCTTTCCCGCGTGCCCCGCTCAGGGCGGGGGTCAGCATGGCTGACAGGACTCCCAGAATCACCAACGTGACCAAGGCGGTGCGAAAGGCGCGCCAACCACGGCGGATGGAATACATGATCAGAAAAATCAACCCGGCGAGGATGGCCAGGAACCACAGGAGCCCGGAGGATTCATGGTACAAGGTGTCATAGAAACGGAGAAACGCCTGCCACGCATCCCGCAAGCCATAAGTCGTTCCCCGTGCGACAATCATGTTGCCGGCAAACCCGGTCAGGCGCTGGGATGGCGGGGCGTACAATTCCCATTCCGCATAGGTGGTCTGCATATCCGTCAACGGCGCTCTCAAGGTAATGGCATGGGGCGCCAGTGATTTGAGTGGGGGAATTTTCTGTGCATACACGATATCGACTGCAAACGCCTCGTCCCGGTTGGCATGACGGGGAAGTGGGACCATCAGGCTGGCGCCATTTTTCTCCGGCTTGGCGGGTTGACCATCCACATAACAGCCCCAGAAATCCGCGCCTTCCGGCAGATTGAATGTCTGAAACTGTCGGTCATTATTTTTAACCATGAATGAAGCCTGGCTTAACATCTGGCCCTCCTCAGTCAGGACGGTGGTCAGTTGCGTGCGATCCGCCGCGGCATCGAGCACGGGTAGTTCATCGAACCGTGTCACATCCACTCCCAAGCCATAGACCGGGCCCTGATACTTGTAAGCCATCAGAACCGGGCGGGTAATCAGGGCGCGATCGTTGACCGGCAGGTCGGTTTCGTCCACCCGGCGGAGGGCATCGCCGCTGGATTGGGTTGCAAGCCGGAGATTGGCCGCGCTGGTAATGGCAATACTGCCGGTTTCCCGCTCCACGCCGACAGGGTGGATCCCACCGATGGGAAGCGTCGCCTGATGCGGGTCGAACTGGTAGTCATAGGTCACCACCAGGGTATATCCGCCCCAAGCCTTTTCCTGGAGTCCGATAATCCAGGTGTCGCCCTGCAATTCCTTGCGGCGGATATTGGGCCCGGTAAATTCGACATTCTTCCACAGCGGCGGGATCTGGATATGGAATTCTTGCACACCCTGGTTGATGATTGCATAACGGATGGTCGCGCTGCCCCCCAGCAAACCATCCCCGATCGTAATGAGATTGAAAACATCAGCCGTAATCCGGGCCGCCATATGTTCAGCCGCAAGGGTCACCAACCAATCGGGCTGGTCGGCAATGTAGGCCAACGCCTCATCCCCTGTGCAGGTGGTCAACCGGTTAATGGAAATCTCACGCGTCCCGACCAGTTTCTCCGCCATAGTTTTCAATTGGATACCCGGCGCCGACGAAGCCCCGATCTGGGCGGTTTCGCGAATGGCGCCTATCACGCGCAAGGCACCCACCCCGACCTGCCATACATTGGTTTCGGTCCCCCC
>Ga0118677_10008153_pt1 | contig 15434 bp, 17 predicted proteins | sample AliMusrvi5mmetaG_FD_86154 | JGI IMG/M metagenome (GOLD analysis project Ga0118677, IMG submission 86154)
CGGCGATGCTGCTGTTGAGGCTTGTTTGGCATGATGAGGCACTATAGCGCAATCGAGTTGCCAGGCCAAAACCAATTGTTCTCGCTGCCGCCCTGCGGGGAGCAAGGCCCGCCGTTGTCAACGTCGCCAGCCTTCGTTAGGTTCTGCATTTCTGAGCACACCGAGACATCTCATGCGGTTGCGGCTGGCGGCGCGGATCCTTTGCGCGGCCACCCTCTCGTTCTGCCTCCCCGGCGGCGCGAGCGCGCGGGAGGCAGATTGGGTGCGAGCCGGACTGAACACGAACCAGCCGCTTTGGGGCGTGCGCGGCGGTTTGCTCTGGGCGCTCCCGCCGGGGGGATTCCGATCGCCCAGCGGACCACGCGGGCTCATCCGGGTCGGCTATCCCATTGCTACCAACGGCGGCTACGAGTTGGTGAACTTCATTGCGGTGGAGCCCATAGTGCATGGCCGGAGAGGATTCAGTGAGCTGGAGCTGAGCGCGCTCGATCACACCAGCGGCAAGCGCTTATGGGCCGTCGGCGAAACCAACCTCGGCCCTGCGGTCCCGCAACCGACCCTAACGCCGGGACGGCTCTTCCAGCCCTCTCCTGGTGTGGAACAACTAGACGTCAGCGTGCAGGTTGAGCCATTGGACAACGGCGCGCGAGTGCGCTTGGTAGTGTCGCAACGCAGCGACGCGCCGGATGAAATCCAACTTGCCGTGCATGCCGACCCCGGTAGCGCCCCGATTGAGTACTGCATCCTGACTGCCACGATGGGGAACCTGGCCCGTACGCGTCTCCTGTGGCTCAAGGACGAAGTCGCCAGCAGTCTGCGGCTTTATCCGAAGCACAAAGGGGAGGGCTTCGCGCCGCACCACATTTATCCGCTCGACCACTTGGCGCGCAGCATCAAAGAGGACGTGCTGGTGGCGGTGACCACCGACGAGGACGATCCGGCATCCGTCTATCCGTTTCCGGACCGGCAGCTTTGGCATTACGGCGGCAGCAAGGTGACCCAGTATTGGAAGAAACCGCAGGGCACGGCGCGGGACGATTTGCACGTCGCCGTCAACGCGCGTTCCACCTACTGGCAATCCCGCCAGCCCATACCTGGCGGGGTGGCCTTCGAGAACTTTGAGCTGCGCGAGCGCTTTCATGAAGGCCAGGTCTTCAGTTTCGGGATCACCCGCAAGACACCAGCGCAACTTGGCTTGGGCGGGCATCCGTAGGCATCTGGAATAGCGGAGAGAACGGCCCGCACCGGCATTCCCACGGCATTACCCTGGACCTACCGTGGTGCCGCTCCGGTAATACACTGGTACCGGAGCTTGTATGTGGGTAGGCCGTTCTCTATTAATGAGTGCTAATTATGGCACTATATGCTCGTCGTTTCCTGCTGGTTGTCACGCTTTGCCTCCTTGCGCTGTCCTCTGGCGCCGCCCCACGGGCTGAGCATGTATTCATCATCAGCCTGGATGGGGGCAAGCCGGCAGCGATAGAGCAGAGCCAGATGCCGGTGCTGGGACGGTTGGTGGCCGAGGGCGCGCACACCTGGACCGCCACCACCATTTTCCCCAGCATCACCCTTCCCAGCCACACCTCGATGCTCACCGGCGTCGGCCCCGACACACACCACATTCTTTGGAACGGGTGGGTGCCTTCCAAGGGTGTCGTCGGCGTCCCCACCGTCTTTTCCGAAGCCAAGAAGGCAGGCTTTTCGACCGCGATGTTCGTGGGCAAAGAGAAGTTCCGCCACCTGCTGCTCACCAACTCGGTGGACGAGTTCAACTATGGTCGCTCAGACGCCATCCTGGTCGTCAAGAGCGACGGCGACGGAGGTGAAGTCAAGCGCGAGGGGACGGTTCTGGCGGACCGGGTTGCCCGGCAGGCCGCTACTTATATCGTGGAGCACAAGCCCAACCTGTGCTTCATCCACTTCGCCGACGCCGACTCCGCAGGGCACAGGTCCGGTTGGGGTTCCCCGCAACAGCTCGAAACCTTCGCCAAGTCTGATGCAGCGCTGGACGTAGTCCTGAAGGCCATTAGCCAGGCGGGCATCGCGGACCAAAGCGTGGTGATTGTCACCGCCGACCATGGGGGCCACGGACATACCCACGGATCGAAGAATCCCGAGGACATGGAGATTCCCTGGGTTGCCTGGGGCAAAGGCGTGAAGCGGGGCTTTACCATCACGGTGCCGGTGAGCACATGCGATACTGCAGCCACCGCCCTGTGGCTGCTGAATGTGCCCTGTGCCACCAAGATGGAGGGTGCCCCGGTCACCAGCGCCTTTCAGTAGAACGCTATATCGAGCTCGCTTTTCAGCGTGCCCGGCAGCTCAAATGGGATGAGGGTCGAGCGCAGAATGATCCACTGACCTTCAGTCTGCAGCAGACCATGCTGGACATGCGTTCTGAAATCTGGGTGGCTGATTGACTCAATCAACCCCAAGTAGTAGTGTCTGAGGAGCGTGAATTCATGTGTCAAAACCACAATCTGCGGGATGCGCTTGAGTCAATCAGCCACCCGGATTCTGAAATGTAACACTTTAGAGGCGCAGGTTGTGGTCTTCAATCGCATGTGGAAAACGCTGAAATCGAACGTGAAACCCCCGCGAGAACTCATCGCGCTGCTCCCGGAGGATGGTGGTGGCGATCGGCAGTAATCAAAGGGCACAAAACAACAAACGGAGAAAGAAAAACTATGAAAAGAATTACTATCATAACGGGTGCGCTGCTGCTGGGCTTGTTCGCGGTTCCGTGCCAAGCTGGGACCGATGAATTCGCCCCGCGCAGCGATGGCTTCATTCGCGACTGGCTGCTGCTGGCCCCCATCCAGTTGGCTGCGGATGCCGACGGCGCGGAGGCGATCGAGAAGAATCAAATCCCCGACGAAGGGCTGCAGAAGCCCAAAGCGGGAGACAAAGTCACCGTGCGCGGCAAGGAGTTGACCTGGAAGAAAGCAAAAGCAGCGGATTACTTTCTGGACCTGAACGCGATTTGTAATGCGGAGACCGAGAAGACAGTTGGCTACGCCGTGACTTACGTTCGAGCCGAAGAGGAACGGAAGAACTTACGGTTGAAAATGGGCAGCAACGACGAGGGGAAAGTCTTTCTCAACGGGAAGCTGCTGCTGAAAGCCACCGAAGGCCGGGCTTTGGACCAGGATTCGGACACCGCTCGCGACGTTACGCTGAATAAGGGGATCAACGTGGTGGTATTCAAGATTGTCAACGAAGGGGGGAGTGATTGGCAGGGCTGTTTGCGTTTTACCGACGCGAGCGACAAGGCCGTCACCAATTTGGTTATCCGGCTGGAGCCATAGCATCGCTCCCGCCGTACCGTGGCTGGCTACGCCGCGATTTACTACTGTCGGGGTTCCGGCGCTCGGCAGTAATTAGGACTGCTACTCAAAACTCAAAGAAGTATTTAATTGCCAAGGAACTAATCTTTTCGGCAGAATACGCGCGACGAATTAGACGTCTAAAGATTAATTATGAACAAAGCAATATTGATGACGATGGCCGCCTGCGCGGCGATGCTGGTTTCCGTCTCCGCAGCGGACGTGAAAGAGAACTGGGAAAAGAGCTGCGCCAAGTGCCACGGCCCCGACGGGAAGGGTGACACGAAAATGGGCAAGAAGCTGGAGATCAAGGATTTTACCGATGCCAAGTACCAGGACTCCCTGAAGGATGAAGCGATGCTCAAGGCGATCAAGGAAGGCGTGAAGGACGGGGAAAAGACCCGCATGAAAGCGGTGGAAGGTCTGAGCGATGAAGAGATGAAGGCCCTGGTCGCCTATGTCCGGAAGTTCAAGAAGTAGATTCCGGGGCGCGGGTGGTTTAATGTTTTGCTGCTGCGTTCAATCAAGCGCAGCAGAATACGTCCGAGACAACAGAGCTAAACAATAACAAAACAAAAGCTATGAAGAAAATAATCATAATCAGTCTGGCGCTCCTGGTTGCGGGGGCTGCTTCCGTCCGCGCGGCGGACGCAAAAGAGAACTGGGAAAAGAACTGCTCCAAGTGCCATGGCACGGATGGCAAGGGCAAGACCAAGATGGGCGAGAAACTTCAGGTTAAGGACTATACGGAGGCCAAGGTCCAGGAGGAACTGAAGGACGACAAGATGACCAAGGCCATCAAGGATGGGGTGAAGGACGGGGATAAGACCAAGATGAAGGGCTTCGGCGACGCGCTGAGCGACGACGAGATCAAAGCACTGGTGAAGTTCATCCGCGACTTCAAGAAGTAGCACGGGGCACGGCGTGCTTACAGGGGAGCTGTGGCCAGCTCCCCTTCTTTCTAATCAGAAGGACAAAATAAGTTGATAAATCGACAACCGAAGGGAAGCGGCGCCGGGGCGGGCAATTAGATTGTCTGGCCTATTGTTGCACGAAACATGATACTGCCAGCCACCAGGAAAGAATAGCCCGGCCTATGCGTCGCTTATTCATAATGCCCCCTCAACTGTTCCGGATCTTCCTGCTGGCGGTCGGAATTGTGGCGGCCTATTTAATCGCCCGCTACTTCCTCACCCCGCCGTCGTTCGGAGAGTATGGGGGGTGGTATCGGGGTGCGGCGCTGGCGGAACTGGCAACTCGGGACCGGGTTTACGCCGGCAAGAAGGCCTGTGAGGAGTGCCATGGAGATGAGTATGCGAAGCTGACGAAGCACGAGCACAAGAGTCTGGCCTGCGAATCCTGCCATGGCCCGGGCGAGGCGCACGGCATCGACCCCCGGAAGGATAACATAGACCGGAGCAGCTACGCGGCCTGCATCCGCTGCCACGAGGCCAACCCGTCGCGGCCGAAGTGGCACAAACAAATCGTGAGCAAGAACCACTACACCGGGTCCAAGTGCACGGAATGCCACGTGCCGCACAGCCCGTCGGAGGTCCCATGAAGAACAATGTTTCCCGGCGCAGTGTGCTCGGCAAGATTACCGCGGCGGTGGCCGGCGTGCTGGCCGCTCCGGTAGCGAAGGCGGCCAAGACCGTCACCGAGAAGGTCCTGGTTACCACTGACGCACCGAAAAACTACGACCACTCCAAACACAGGTGGGCCATGGCCATTGATGCCAGCCGCTGCATCGGCTGCGGGTTTTGCGCCGAGGCCTGTAAGAAAGAGAATCATGTGCCCGAGGGTCCTTATTTTCGGACGTGGGTGGAGCGGTATATCATTGCCAAGCCTGCGCCGGGCTCAGGTGCGGCGCGCGGCGAGACGCTAGTGGATTGTCCGAATGGCGGCATGCACGGGTATCCGGAGCCGTCGGTGCCGAAGGATGAGATCCAGCATTCCTTCTTCGTGCCCAAGCTCTGCAACCTTTGTAAACATTCGCCTTGCACTCAAGTGTGCCCCGTTGGCGCGACCTTTGACGCCCCGGACGGCGCGGTGCTCATTGATCCCAAGTACTGCATTGGTTGCGGCTTCTGCATCCAGGCTTGCCCTTACGGCTGCCGGTTCTTGAGTCCGGTGACGAAGACGGCGGAGAAATGCACACTGTGCTACCATCGCATCACGCGAGGGCTCAAGCCGGCGTGTGTCGAGGTTTGTCCCACGCAAGCCCGGATTTTTGGCGACCTGAAGAATCCGGTACCGGACGACCCGCTCCAGAAGTTCTACCAGAACAACCTCGTGGTGTCGCTCAAGCCGCATTTGGGCACCGAACCGCGCGTGCTCTACGCGGGCATCGACAAGGAGGTCAGGTAAGATGACCAACGCCGTGACCAATATCGTCGAGGTGATAATGCCGCATTTCGAGGGCTACGCCTATCCTAACGAGGCGACGCAGCAACCGCTGTGGAGCGTCCTGATCGTGCTCTACCCGTACATCACGGGCCTGGTGGCGGGAGCGTTCATCATGGCGTCACTGGTGCGCGTCTTCAACGTGAAGGCGCTGGAGCCGGTGTACCGGCTCTCGCTGCTGACCGCGTTTGCCTTTCTGCTGTGCGCGCCGCTGCCCCTGCTGTTTCACCTGGGGCATCCGGAGCGCTGCTACGAGGTGATGATGACGCCCCACCTGACTTCGCCGATGGCGATTTTCGGCTTTGTCTATGCCTGGTATCTGATGGCGGTGCTGCTGCTGGAGTTGTGGTTCGATTACCGGCGGGACTTCGTGGTGTGGTCCGAGACCACCCCGGGCTTCCAAGGCCTTTTGTATCGGCTGTTTACGGTCGGGGTGATGGATGAGTCGGACGAGGCCGCCCAACTGGATCACAAGTATGGCCACATCCTGTCCATCGTGGGTATCCCGTCGGCCTTTCTGCTGCACGGCTATGTGGGTTTCATCTTCGGGTCGGTCAAAGCCAATCCGTGGTGGGGCAACGTGCTGATGCCGATTATCTTTATCATGTCGGCGATGGTTTCTGGGATCGCGCTGTGCGTGTTCAACTACATGGTGCTGACCTGGATTCGGCGCAAGAAGGTGGATATGCGATGCCTGGATGTGATGGGCATGTACCTGTTTTACGCGCTGGTGCTGGATGCAGCCATCGAGGCGCTGGATTGGATTCATCGCATTTATTCGGCGGAGGAGGGCTTCCAAGTGATGCAGTACATGGCGCGGGAAAAGCTCTTTTACACGCTCAGCCTCGGCCAGGTGGCGGGCGGCACGCTGATCCCACTGATTCTGCTGGGCCTGCTGCAGTTGATCCGGCGGCGGGTGCCGGAGCTACAGCGGCGGCGGATGTATTTTGCGAGTGCGGTGTTGATCCTGATCGGCGTGTTGGCCATGCGTTGGAACGTGGTAATCGGCGGCCAGCTTTTCTCGAAGAGCCTGCGGGGCATCATGGGCTACAAGATGGAATTCGCGGGGCTCGAGGGCTGGCTCATGGGCGGGGTGCTGCTTTGCCTGCCGTTTGTCATATTGACCGTGATGGTGAAGCTGTTCCTTTCAGAACGGCTGCCGACGGACGGCCATGTGCCGCACCGTGATTGAATGAATAACACTCGGAGGACAGGCATCGTACTGGTGGTTCTGGCGGCGGCGTTTCTGGCGCTGGCGCTGAAGTTCGCGGCTCCGGTCGGATCGAGTTCGGCAATGTCCGCCCCGATCTCTTTGGTCGAGACCCAATTCCTCGACACCGCCACAATTCGCAAGTCCTACGCCGAGCTGATTCGCACAAAGGCGGATCTCTCGGACTTTGATTGCTACGCCTGCCACGAAAAGGGCAAACCGCCGGTGCTGCGGTTTGATGCGCATCAAGTCATCGTCGTTCCCAAGGAACATGAGGATGTCGTGATGGGGCACGGGTCGCATAACCGGAACAACAATTGTTTTAACTGCCACGACGAGCAGAACCTGGAACTGCTGCAGACCCGCGATGGGCGCCAGGTCAAACTGGCGGAGAGCCCGGCGCTTTGCGGCAGTTGCCACGGGCCGACCTATCGGGACTGGGAAGCCGGAGCCCATGGCCGCACTGGCGGCTACTGGAACCGAGCTGCCGGTCCGATAAAGCGGCAGATCTGCGTGGACTGCCATAATCCTCATCGTCCTAAGATTCCACCGCGCAAACCAGCCCCTGGGCCGCACCTCCTCCACCAGGTGGCGGATGTTCCCAGCGAGGGCGCTCACTGATATGTCGAACTCAACCTCCAGCCCCGCCGAGGGCAACCCACCGTCCGCCGACGGTTTGAGTCGGCGGAGTTTTCTGCGCAGTTCGGCGGTGGTGGTTTCCGGCCTGGCAGCGTTGGCTGCCAGCCTTTCCCCGCTGCGCCATTTGAACGACTTCCCGACCGTAGAACAGTTCCTGCAGAAGTACTACAAGGAGCTGACTCCGGATGAGATGAAGAAAGTGCTGACGCGCATCGAGGACGAGGTGGAGCGACAATATGGGCTGCGCCCGCATGTGAGCGACCTTAAGCCGAAGAATGGCGTGGAGTTCGTCTATGCGCTGAACCTGACGCGCTGCATCGGCTGCCGCAAGTGTGTGCATGCTTGCGTGGGCGAGAATAACCAGTCGCGGACGCCGGAGATCCAGTATATCCGCGTGGTGCGTCTTCCCCACGGTTCGCTGGATCTCGAAAAGGCGGAGCACAATTACAAGCCAGAGCAGGTTCCCGAAAAGGGATACTTTTACATGCCGGTGCAGTGCCAGCAGTGCAAGAACCCGCCGTGCGTAAAGGTTTGCCCGGTGCATGCGACCTGGCAGGAGACCGACGGCATCACGGTGGTTGATTACAACTGGTGCATCGGTTGCCGGTATTGTGAAGCCGCCTGTCCCTACTGGGCCCGACGTTTTAACTTCACCAGCCCCGCAATTCCCAAAGAGCGGCTCAATTTAAACATGGCCTACTTAGGCAACCGCCCGAGGCGTCAAGGGGTGATGGAGAAATGCCACTTCTGCGTGCAGCGCACGCGCGCGGGCCGTTATCCCGCTTGTCTGGAGGTCTGCCCGGTAGGGGCGCGGAAGTTCGGCAATATCCTGGACCCGGAGAGCGAGGTGTCTTACATCTTCCGCACCAAACGAGTGTTTATCCAATTGAAAGAGGAAATGGGCACGTCGCCCAGGTTCTTTTACTACTTTGACGTATGAGGCAGGCCATGCGGAACTACCTGGTGTTCTTGTGGCGCTGTGGCCGCTTGGCCTTTGTGGGCGACTGGCGTTATTACACCTGGGTGGGGGTGCTCTCATTGTTTTGCCTGCTGGGAATCAACGCTTACGTGAAGCAGTTTGCCTACGGGTTGGTCGTCACCGGCATGAGCGACCAAGTGTCCTGGGGCGTCTATATTGCCAACTTCACCTTCCTGGTCGGCGTCGCGGCGGCGGCGGTGATGATGGTGATACCGGTTTATATCTACAACAACGAGGAACTCCATGACCTGGTGATCTTCGGCGAATTGCTCGCCGTGGCGGCCATCCTCATGTGTCTGGCCTTCGTCACGGTGGACCTCGGGCGGCCCGACCGCTTCTGGCACCTGATCCCCGGCCTCGGCCAATTTAACTTTCCGGCGTCTATGCTGAGTTGGGATGTCCTCGTGCTGAACGGCTACCTCCTGCTTAACGTCCATATTTGCGGCTATCTGCTCTATTGCCGTTATCGTGGCCGGCCGCCGGCCAAGTGGTTTTACATACCCTTTGTCTTCATCGCCATCGTCTGGGCCGTCTCGATCCACACCGTCACCGCCTTCCTTTATGTTGGCCTGGGGGGACGGCCATTCTGGAATTCGGCTATCGTCGGGCCACGCTTCCTCGCCTCGGCGTTCACCGCCGGACCGGCGTTGATCATCCTGGCGATGCAGGTGGTCCGCCGCGTAACGTCTTTTGCACCCCGGGGCGACGCCTCGTGGCTGCGCGGCGAGCTGGGCGGGGGGGCACGATTGAAGAGCCGGGCCGCCACGCTCGACGATTTGGATCTGCTTGCCCGTCACTTGGCGGAAATGGTCACCGTTACCAAAGAGGTTCGTCAGAGCATTCTGGCCGGCGCTACGGTGCTGGAGGCGAAAGTGGGTGAGGTGGTGCTGCGCCAGGGGGAGACTGAGAAGGACACCTTCTTTGTCCTGAAGGGGCGGGTGGTTGTCAGACGGGAGGAGGGAGGACGTTTCCGGATTACGCGCAGCCTTGGGCTGGGAGAACAGTTCGGCGAGATCTCTGCCCTGGCTGGAACACCGCGCACGGGCACGGCCATCGCCGAAGAGCCCGCCCTAATCCTTTGCCTGCCGGTCGGCTCCTTGCGCAAGCTCATGACCGCACCCAAGATGAACAAAGTCATCCGGTCGCGAATGTCCGAGCGGCTCCTGATCACGGACCGCGCCCTGATGACCCTGCGCAGCATCGTGCAGGTCTCCATGCTGATTAACGTCTTCCTGCTGGCGAACGAGGTGTTCAAGGAATTCTATTCCGGCAACCTACACGTGGCTTCCTCCAAGTACCTGTTTCTCGGCCTGCACGGCCATCACGCGTTGGTCCCCTGGATCTGGACCGCCATTGCGTTCAACCTGGTGGCCATGGTGTTGCTGGTGCTGCCGGTAAGCCGCAGCCTCAAATGGCTCAATGTCACCTGTGTGCTGTGCATCGTCGGCATCTGGATCGAGAAGGGGATGGGGTTGGTCATTCCCGGATTCATCCCCACACCGCTGGGCGAAATGGTCGAGTACAGCCCTTCGCTTAACGAGGCGCTGGTTTGTTTCGGCATTTGGGCGTTTGGCTTGCTCTGCTACACGATCTTCCTCCGGATGGCCGTGCCGATTCTTCAGGGCCGGCTCTCGAAGGCCAATGAAGGACAACCTAAGTTTGGCGCCAGCGGAGCCAGCTAGCGGTTCGCATTCTAATCATGAGTTGCGACTGCACTAGCGTTGCCCCGCCCATCCCGCACGACGCCCGACAGTCGCTCAACCTGGCGGCTGCGGCGACGGGGACGGAGATTTATGAGAAATACGGTCCACGGATAGGCTGGGACCAACTCCGGCAGATTTTGGAGGACCGGACCTGCACGCGCTACCCGTGTGAGATCGTGTTTGACGCAGGCCCCTTGGAGCCAGGCGAATTTGCGCATCCAGTCGAAAAGGGGGATCGCCCCGAAGATGGATTCAGCATGTATGTCCATCCGTTGTTCATGACGCAACTGGAAAAGGTGCCGCTGCTGGTGCTCTATCAACTGGTCGTGGTCAATTATGGCGCGATCGCCGCGGCCGAGGATGCCGAGACTTTCGGCGCTGCGGCGCTAGGGCTCAGCCAAGACGAGTATTACCAAATCCTGTGCGGGCTGGCGGACGAGTTGCAGGTAAAGACCGTCCCCGGCTGAGCAAGAAATGTTTGGCCTTTGACAAGAATGGAAATGCCCTTGTAAAGTTAATTGCGACAATTCGGAATACCAATGCGGGCCGATTCTGGAAAATCGGCAGCGCGGCAAAACCAGTGAGATGAGATTGACACATATTATGAAAAGAATACTAGCGCTGAGCGTTGCAATCATGGCGGTCTCGGCTCTTTCCGCGAGTGCGGCTGACGCCAAGGCCAACTACGAGAAGGACTGTGCCAAGTGCCACGGAGGCGACGGCAAGGGTGAAACCAAGATGGGCAAGAAGTACAATGCCAAAGACTACACCGATGCCAAGGTGCAGGAAGAACTCAAGGACGAGGCAGCCATCAAGGCCATCAAGGAAGGCTACAAGGACAAAGAGGGCAAGCAGGTGATGAAACCCTCCGAAAGTCTGTCGGATGACGAGATCAAAGCCCTCGTCGCCTACATGCGGAAGTTCAAGAAGTAGGCGTCACTCCCGACGGCGCGCCAGGCGCTGCCGGGATTCAAATCCCTTTGCGGATTAACCCCGCGTCCTGGACCGCTTCCCCGCCCTGCGCGGGGAACCTCGGGGCGCGGGGTGGTACTTGAATCGAAGCAACCTGAAATCACTATCCTCAGACCGGTAATAAACAATAACTGCCCGCCATGAATTCCGAACCCGCAGCCACACCACCACCCGTGCGACGATCCACCGTGTTTCGGAATTGGCTGAGCCTGACGGGGCTCGTGATAGTCATCGGCAGCCTGTTTTCATTTTTCTTCCTGCTGTTGCTGGATGCGCTGGCCCATTTTGCGAATCCCTACGTCGGCATCCTGACCTACCTGGTGGCGCCTGGCTTCCTGATGATCGGGTTGCTCGTGGCCCTTCTGGGCGCCTTCCTGCGGCATCGCCAGATCATCAGGACCTCGGGCCCCCTGCCTCCACTGCGGATTGACCTCACCCGGCCACGCGACCGGCGGCTCTTCGGCTTCTTTCTTGCCGGTGGCGTGTTGTTTCTTTTAGTCGCCGCGCTGGGCTCCTACCAGACTTACCATTTCACCGAGTCGGTCAACTTTTGCGGCCAGGCCTGCCACGGGGTGATGAAGCCCGAATATGTCACCTACCTGCACTCGCCCCACGCGAAGGTTCCCTGCGCGGAATGCCATATCGGCAAAGGCGCTAACTGGTACGTCCGCTCCAAGCTCTCGGGCACCTATCAGGTCTATGCCACCCTGGCCGACAAATACCCGCGCCCGATTCCCACGCCCGTCAAGAACCTGCGACCGGCCCAGGAAACCTGCGAGGAATGCCACTGGCCCCAGAAATTCGTCGGCAACCTCGAACGCAGCTACAACTACTTCCTCAGTGACGAGACCAATACGCCCTTCACCGTGCGCATGCTCATGAATGTGGGCGGTGGTGATCCCACCCATGGCCCGGTCGGCGGCATTCACTGGCACATGAACGTCGGCAACAAAGTCGAATACCTTGCCAGCGATGAAGCGCGGCAAAAGATCCCTTACGTCCGTGTTACTGAGCTCGCCCAGGGGGTCGTTAGCGAGTTCCGCACTCCCAAGTTCACCAACACCGTGGACGAAGCCTCCCTGCGCACGATGGACTGCATGGATTGCCATAACCGCCCGGCGCACCGTTACCAGACCCCCAACACGGCGGTGAACCTCGCGATGTTCCTGGGTAAGATTGACCGCGGACTGCCCCTGGTCAAATCCAACGCGCTTCATGTCCTGACGCAGTCCTACACCAACGATACGCAGGCGCTCCAAACCATTGCGACGACCTTGTCCCAGCGTTATCCGAACGACCCGCGCATTCGGTCTGCGATTGGCGCGGTGCAGGAAATCTACACAAATAATTTCTTCCCCGAGATGAAGGCCAGTTGGAAGACGTATCCGGACAACATCGGCCACAAAGACTGGCCGGGTTGTTTCCGCTGCCACGACGGCTTGCACAAGACGGCCGACGGCAAGCGGTCAATCAAAGCCAATGACTGCAACGCCTGCCACACCATCCTGACACAGGGCAGCGGCGCCGAGCTGGATCAACTCAGCCCCAAGGGGCAGAAATTCAAACACCCGGGCGACGAGGTCGAAGGAGGCTGCAATGATTGCCACACCGGCGGACTCTAAGGCACAACTTCACCCTCCAATGCTTATGCGCATCGCCCTACTGCTAAGACCGCGGGAGACACGGATTGCACGGGTTTACACGAAAGTAACCCATCACCCCAGCCCTCTGAGCCTCGGAAACATCCAACATCCAACATCGAACCCCCAACATCTAATCCCAAGGGGAGAGGGAGTAGCCTCGGCAGCTTTGGGCGTAGTGCATGCTGTGGCCTCCTCAGTAATTCTGCTGGCCTGTGGCTGGCTTGGTTCGCTGCCCGCTTTGGCTGCGGACAAGAGTCCCAACAGCGCCTGCCTGGAGTGCCATTCGGACAAGACGCTCACCAAGACCAATGCTGCCGGCAAGGAGGTCTCTTTGTTCGTGGACCTAGCCAAGCTAAAGGGCGCCATCCACAAGACCAATCTCTGCACCGACTGCCACGCAGATATTACCTCCAAGCATCCGGACGATAATGTTCCGGTGCAGCCGCCCAGTTGCCTCAAGTGCCACGACAAGGAAACCAAGGACTACGCCACCAGTATCCACGGCGTGAGCCACAAACTGGGCGCTAGCGGCGCCGCCAGTTGCTGGGATTGCCACGGCTCGCACAACATCCTTCCGGCCAAGCAGACCGACTCCCCCGTCTTCAAACTGAATCTGCCCGGAACCTGCGCCAAATGCCACAGTAACCCCGGGCTGACACAGGAATACCAGATGAAGTTGCCGCAGGCGGCGGCGCAGTACATGGACAGCATCCACGGGCGAGCCTTGCTCAAGATGGGCCTCATCGTCGCCCCTTCCTGCAATGACTGCCACGGCGTTCATGACATCAAACGGGGCGTGGACCGCGAATCGCCGATCAACCACGTTGCCGTAGCCAAAACCTGCGGCAAATGCCATGTCGGTATTGAAGAGATTTACGACAAGAGCATCCACGGCCAACTCCTCGCCAAGGGCGACAAGCGTGGACCGGTCTGCACCGATTGTCACAGTGCCCATGAAGTCGAGACCCCCAAGAATGGCCACTTCAAGATGGCCAGCGACCAGCGCTGCGGCAAATGCCACCAGGATCGGCTGGAGCATTATCGCGACACCTACCACGGGAAAGCCATGGCCCTGGGCAAGCCCAACGTCGCCTCGGAGGTCGCCGCCTGCTACGACTGCCACGGCCATCACGACGTGCTGCCGCCCTCAAACCCGGCCTCACGCCTGTCTAAGGCTAACATTCTGGGCACCTGCCAGCAATGCCATCCCACTGCCAAGATCGGCTTTACGGAATACAAACCCCACGCCAACCCGCTCGACGGCAAGAATTATCCGCTGCTCCACGTGGTCTTTCTCGGCATGACCGGCCTGCTGATCGGCGTCTTTAGCTTCTTCGGTCTGCATACCCTCGTCTGGCTCGTGCGAGCGTTCTACCTTTACCTGCACGACTCGAAGAAATTCCGCGAAGCCAAAGTGAAAACCCAGACGGACGACGAGTGGTTCACCCGCTTCCTGCCGTTTGAGCGTTTCCTCCATTTCCTGGTGGTTACCAGCTTCCTGCTGCTCGTCATCACCGGTATGCCGCTCAAGTTCTACTATACCGACTGGGCCAGGGTGATCTTCCGCATCATCGGCGGCGCGGAGACCGCCCGCGCCTTGCACCGCCTCGGCGCGGTTGTGACGTTCTTCTATTTTGGCCTGCACGTCATGTCCCTGGTAGGCCGATCCTGGCGCGGTCGGGCCAAGCTTCGCGACCCGCAAACGGGCAAGCTGAGCCTTAAGCGGCTCTGGCAGGTGCTGTTTGGACCGGACTCCATGATTCCCACCTGGCAGGATTGGCGCGATTTCGTGGCGCACAATAAATGGTTCTTCGGCAAGGGCCCCAAGCCGCAGTTCGACCGCTGGACCTACTGGGAGAAGTTTGATTACTTCTCCGTGTTCTGGGGCGTTGCCATCATCGGCGCCTCCGGGTTGGTGATGTGGTTCCCCACGTTCTTCACCCGCTTTCTGCCCGGCTGGATCATCAATATCGCCATGATCGTTCATTCGGATGAAGCCCTGCTTGCGGCAGGCTTCATCTTCTCCATCCATTTCTTCAACACGCACTTCCGCATTGAGAAGTTCCCGATGGACACGGTTATCTTCTCAGGCCGCGTGTCCAAGAACGAACTGCTCCATGAGCGTCGCCACTGGTACGACCGCCTGGTGAGCGAGGGGCGGATCGAGGAACATCGCGTGCGCGACGAGTGGCTCCGCTGGAGGAACATCGCCCGGGCGTTTGGCTATTTCTTCTTCGGGTTGGGCGTGCTCCTGCTTTTGCTAATCATTTACGCGATGGTCACTCGCCTGGCACATGCCGGCTGAACCTATGGATGTTAATCGACATATCGTAGTCCTATTGGCCGCAACATTTCTTGCCTTTAATGGGCTGCTGTCGGCCGCGTCCGCTGCCGAACCGATCAAGAACAGCGCCTGCCTGGAATGCCACGGAGATAAGACGCTCACCAAGACCAATGCCGCCGGCAAGGAGGTTTCCCTGTTTGTCGATCTGGCCAAGCTCGCCGGTTCCGTCCACAAGACTAACACTTGCGCGAGTTGCCACGCGGACATCACGAGCC
>Ga0118677_10009266_pt1 | contig 15432 bp, 7 predicted proteins | sample AliMusrvi5mmetaG_FD_86154 | JGI IMG/M metagenome (GOLD analysis project Ga0118677, IMG submission 86154)
CACCGGCCGGGATGCCAGTCGTATGATGGCGAGCATATCGGCAAATGGCTGCATGCCGCCACGCTGGCCTGGGTCAACAACGGCGATCCCGAACTGCGCAAAAAGATGGATCTCGTCGCCACGGGGCTGGTCAAATGGCAACTCGAGGATGGTTACCTTGGGACTTATAATCTGGATGGCAAACCCTGGGCCCGCTGGACCGAATGGGATGTCTGGACTCACAAATACAATCTTATCGGTCTCATCACCTACGTCCGTTACACCGGCAACAAGGACCTGCTGCCGGCCTGCCAGAAGATGGGCGATCTGCTCTGCAAAATCTTTGGCGTTGAACCCGGCAAACTCGATATCAACGCATCAAGCGCCCATGTCGGCATGGCGTCGGGCAGCGTGCTCGAACCCATGGTGCAGCTCTATCGACTGACGGGTGAAAAGCGCTATCTGGACTTCGCGAAATATGTGCTGCGCGCCTGGGAACAACCGAATGGGCCGAAGATCGTCTCGGTGCTGCTGGAGCAGAAGCGGGTGGACAAGGTCGGCAACGGCAAGGCTTATGAAATGCTCTCCTGCATCAACGGCATCATCGAGATGTACCGCACCACGGGTGACCCCAAACTGCTACAGGTCTGCCTGAATGCCTGGCAGGACATCGTCAGCAAACGACTGTACTTCACCGGGTCAACCAGTGCCGCCGAACATTTCCACGATGATTTCGACCTGTCTAACACCAATAAGGTTGCCGAAACCTGCGTGACGGTCTCGTGGTTCCAGCTCAATATGCATCTGCTGCAGCTCACGGGTGAAGCCCGTTTTGCCGAACAACTCGAGAACACGGTGTTCAACCATTTGCTTGCGGCGCAATTGCCGGCTGGCACCGGCTGGGCTGTGTTCACCGTGATGGATGGCAGGAAGGTTTACTATAACTCCAATAGCACACCCGATGTCACCTGCTGCCTGTCCAGCGGCCCGCGCGCGGTGGCCTTGATTCCGAGCTTTGCCTCGAGTGTTGATGCCGAGGGCGTGGTGGTGAATCTCTATGACTACGGCACGGCCAAGCTGACATTGCGTGATGGCAAGACGGTGGTGCTGACCACCGAAACGATCTATCCCAGCGATGGCAGGATTGTCATCACGGTGGACACTGAGTCGGCAATTCCCTTCGCATTCAAGGCGCGTATCCCAACCTGGTGCCGTGAATCGACGGTGAAAGTCAACGGCAAGCCGGTGAAGGCGGATAAAGGCAAGGATGGCTATGCCACCATCAAACGCACCTGGACCAAGGGCGACAAGGTGGAGTTGAATTTCAAGCTGGAGCCGCGGGTCATTGTCGGCGAACACACCAACGTGGGGAAGATCGCTATCATGTATGGCCCGCTGGCATTGGCGGCGGATGATGCCACCCTAGGAAAGGAAGGTATGGCAGTAAGGGCGATCAGCATCGGCAAGCCGGATCTGGCATCCCTGGCGATCAAGCCGGAGCCGGCACCTGAGAAAGTCAAAACCTGGCCACATGCCCTGGTGTTTCATTGCAACGTCATCGCGAATGAAAAGCCGCAGGAGATCCGCCTCATGAGCTTTGCCGATGCGGGTAGCTTTGATGAGAGTTACAAGATCTGGCTGCCGCTGAGCCGCAATGTGCTGGTGGATGGCACCGAGAGCCGCTCGCGCAAGGGTGATGGCGTAGGATCGATCATCGATGAAAACGAAACTTCCTTTGCCAACACCAGTGACGGCACCTGGCCAAAGGAGGATTGGTATGCGGTGACGTTAAAAGAAGCGAAGGCCATCACTCGCGTGGTGTTCATGCATGGCAAGACCCTCAACGTCGGCGGGTGGTTCGATACCAGCGCCGGCAAGCCGCGCATCCAGATCCAGACCAAAGCCGACGGGCCATGGGAAGACGCCGGTGAACTCAAGGATTATCCGGCCACCACCGGCAATAACGCGGGCCCACTCAAGGAAGGCGAAAGCTTCCAATGCCAATTGGCCGCTCCGGTGAAAGTGTTTGGCGTCCGGGTCACAGGCAAGCCGTCGTTTGGCGGCAATCCGAATCAGGCGTTCTCCACCTGCGCGGAATTGCAGGCATTTGGTAAATGAAAGGAACAAATTATGATTATCGTTGAATCTTATCCGGTTGCGGTGCTGATGTGCATCATTACGATGTTGTGTTGGGGATCTTGGGCCAACACGCAAAAACTGGCGAGCAAGGAATGGCGGTTCCAACTGTTTTACTGGGACTATGCCATCGGCGTATTCCTATTGGCGCTGCTGCTGGCCTTCACGATGGGCAGCAGCGGCAGTGGCGGACGTGGGTTTCTCGCCGACCTTGCAGTCGCGTTCCCGGTCGGCGGCGGGCTGGCGCTGTGGCTCGGAGTCATCACCACATACCTGTCCAACAAGGTCGGCAACGCGCCGATGCTCGGGGCGGGCGTGGCGGCAATCATGGTCGCCATTATCCTTGACGCGCTCGCCTACAAACGCTTGTCCAGCGGCGGCACGAAGACGCCGGTAAAAGGCATCGTGATCTCCGTTGCGGCGGGTCTGTTGATGGGATTCTTCTATAAATATGTGGCGCAGGCTATGGGGACGATCGATCCCGCCATGAAAATCCTCGAAGCCGGCAAGCTCAGTCCGTACACGGCCGTGGTGCTGTTCAGCACGGGCTTGCTGGTGTCGAATTTCCTCTGGAACAGCATCATGATGGTCAAGCCGCTCACCGGTGATCAGGTGCCCTTTGGCGACTACTTCACCAAGGGCAACGCCCGCCTGCATTTCGTCGGCATTCTCGGCGGCATGATCTGGAACGTCGGCATGAGCTTCAGCATCATCGCCAGTACCAAAGCCGGCGCGGCTTTGTCGTATGGACTCGGCCAGGGCGCCACGATGATCGGCGCATTGTGGGGCGTGTTCATCTGGAAGGAATTCAAAGGCGCGCCGTCCGGCACCAACAAACTGCTCGCGGCGATGTTTGTGTTCTATCTGATTGGTCTGGCAATCCTCATCGCATCAAAATCATGAAAACTCCCCGCATCGTCGTCGTCGGCAGCTCCAACACCGACATGATCATCAAGCTCGACCGCATCCCGCGGCCCGGCGAAACGATACTCGGCGGCGCCTTTGTCACCGCCGCCGGTGGCAAAGGCGCCAATCAAGCCGTCGGCGCCGCGCGTGCCGGTGGCCAGGTTACCTTCATTTCGCGGGTTGGTCAGGACATGTTCGGCGACCAAGCCGTGGCCGGCTTCGTCAAGGACGGCATCGTCGTGGACCATGTGACGCGTGACAAGACCAACCCGTCCGGTGTGGCGCTCATCTTCGTCGCCAAGGATGGCGAGAACTGCATTGCCGTGGCCGGTGGCGCCAACGCCAAGCTGTCACCCGCGGATGTGAAGAAAGCCAAACCGGCATTCGCGAGGGCCAGCGTGCTGGTGATGCAACTCGAGACTCCGTTAGATACTGTTCAAGCGGCAGCCGATCTCGCGGCCAAGGCCGGTGTGCGCGTCATCCTCGACCCGGCGCCCGCGCAGCCATTGCCGGACAAGCTATTGAAACAAGTTTCGATTCTCACACCGAACGAGACCGAGGCCGAGTTGTTGACCGGCATCGCCGTCAATGATGACGCTTCGGCCGCCACTGCTGCCGCAAATCTGCGGGCGCGCGGCGCCTACATGGCCACGGAGTATGGCGGACAACTCGTGCCCGGATTCAAAGTCAAAGCCGTGGACACCACCGCGGCCGGCGACATTTTCAACGGCGCTCTCGCCGTCGCGCTGGCGGAGGGCAAGCCGTTGGATCTGGCAGTTAGGTTTGCCAATGCCGCCGCGGCAATCTCCGTCACGCAACTTGGCGCGCAGCCGTCCGCACCGACACGACTGGAGATTGAGAAATTCTTGAAAAGATGAAACCGAGGATAACAAAATGAAACAATGTGTGTTGGCAGTTATGGTTATTTCGGGGCTGGTGTTCAGCTCACAGGCGGATTCCATCAAGCCGCTGCCGTTCAAGGTGCCCGCGAAGCTGCCGGATGTCGCCGAGATGCTGTCGCCCTCGGCAGTCCGCATCGAAGGCTGGCTTGGCGCGCGCGTTGCCGCCAACGAAGCAAATCGTCTGCTCGTCGTGGACACTGAGCCATTGCTTGCAGGCTTCCGCAAGAGGCCCGGCAGTCATCCGTGGATCGGCGAGCACGTCGGCAAGTGGATGCACGCCGCCACGCTCGCGTGGGCCAACACCGGCGACGCCGCACTGCGTGAGAAACTCGACCGCGTCGCGGCCGAACTGATCGGGACCCAGGAACCGGACGGTTATCTTGGCACCTATGCGCCAGAGCAGCGATTCGGTTTGTTCAATGGTGCCGACTGGGACGTGTGGTCGCACAAATACAACCTCATCGGTCTGCTCACCTACTATCAATACACCGGCAATGAGGCCGCGCTCAGCGCATGCCGCAAGATGGGTGATTTGCTCATCGCAACATTCCCGGCCAAAAGAAGTATTCTGGCCGCCGGCACGCACCTCGGCATGGCCGCCACCAGCGTGCTGGAGCCAGTCGTGTTGCTCTACCGCGTGACAGGCGACGAGTGTTACCTCGGCTTTGCGCGCTATATCGTGAAGTCATGGGACGAGCCAAAGGGGCCGGCGATCCTCAAGACCCTGCTCACCGAGAAGCAGGTCAACAAGGTGGCCAACGGCAAAGCCTATGAAATGCTCTCCAACCTCGTCGGCCTCTGCGAACTGGCGCGCGTCACCGGTGATCGCGAGATGTTGCAGGCTGTGCTCAACGCATGGCAGGACGTCGTGGACAAGCGCCTCTACATCACCGGTAGCGCCAGCCAGGGTGAGTGTTTTCAGGCCGACCACGCATTGCCTAACGACGCGGTCGCCCACATCTGCGAGACGTGCGTGACGACGACATGGATCCAGTTCAACCTGCAACTGCTGCGGCTCACCGGAGAGGCGAAGTTTGGCGATGAACTGGAACGCTCGTTCTACAACCATCTGGCTGCCGCGCAGCATCCGCAGGGTTACGACTGGTGCTATTACACCGCACTAGAGGGCCACAAGCCCTACGACAAAGGCATCAGTTGTTGCTACTCCAGCGGCCCCCGGGGAATGGCGCTCGTGCCGCAGTCGATGTATCTATCAGGCCACGACGCGCTGCTCGTGAGCACGCTCGAAACGTCCTCCGCCACGCTGGAACTCGGCGGCCAGCGAGTGACCGTCGAGCAGCAAAGCCAGTTCCCGCCTCGCGGGGAGTCAGTGCTGACGTTGCGCCTTGCAAAGCCCGCGACCTTCGCCGTCAAGATCCGTGTCCCGGCATGGGCCGCGCCGTTGACGGTGGAATCGGCCGTCGTCCAATCCGGCTGGGCCGTGCTGCCGACGCGCGAGTGGAAGGACGGCGACCGCATCGCCATCAAATTCAACCTCTCCGCGCGCCTCGTCGTCGGCGAATACGGCAACACCGACCGTGCCGCATACACATGGGGACCCTTTGTGCTCGCATACGATCAAAAATTGAATCCCGATCTTCCCGCACCCAGCGCGCTCGGCTTGGTCGAGTCGCAGCCGCTCCTCACGTTGAAGTTCGGGACCGAGTTGGCATTTGGCACGAAAGTGGTAGCGTGGACCGGGAGCATGCCAAAGCCGGCGACGCTCGTGACCTTCGCCGATGCGGGCGCCAATGGCGGCGTCTATCGTGTGTGGCTGCGCGCGCCCGGAGTGGCGGCGCCGGAAAATGATTCCCTGCTTGCCAGCGGCACCGAAAGCCGGTCGCGCCGAGGCAACCAAGACGGCTCCATCAAGGACGACGATTTCGACAGCATCGTCGTGACCTTCGACGGCAAAACGGCGAAGGAAGACTGGTTTGCCGTCACGCTCGCCGCGTCGGCGAGCATCAGGCGCGTCGTTTTCGCGCACGGAAGAAACTTCCCCGACGGCGGCTGGTTCGATGCCAGCGCTGGCAAGCCGCGCGTGCAAGTCCAGCGCGACCAAGGCAGCGCGTGGGAAACGCTCGGCGAGTTGAGCGACTATCCCGCCGCCACCGCCACCGACAACAAGAAACTCAAGCCGGGCCAGACGTTCACCCTCCGTCTGCCGAACCCGGAAAAGGTTCTGGCCGTGCGCGTCATTGGCGTGCCGGCGTGTGGCAACAACCCGCAGCAAGCATTCTCGTCGTGCGGCGAGTTGCAGGCTTTTGCAAACTAGCATCAGTCATAACAGACAACAACAAGATGAAGACAAATTTATCAAGAAGTGTGTGGCTTGGCCTTTGGGTCACGCTTCTAGCTGCTAATGTGCAAGGGGCGGAGTCAGCTCAATACCGGCGCCTGTCCGTGCAGGATTACCGCGACAAAATGAAGGCAGGCTGGATCGGCCAGATCGCCGGCGTCTCCTGGGGCGCGCCCACCGAGTTCAAGTACTGGGAGAGAATTTTGATTGAAAGCAAGTGAGATGAACTAACTAAGAAAATCAATATATGAAAAACATAATGATAGGAGCCGTGTTGGGAATTTCCTGCGGCAGCATGATGCTGACGGCCGACGAAGCGTCTGACAAGGCGGAGAAGTTGGAGAGATCTGGCCCAGGCATGGTGCTGGGAGAGCCGCTCTGGCGCTCCCAGGCGAGTGACAATGAGCCGGTTCTCTTCATCCAGGAGGAAGGCAAGCAATTGGCCACCGGCAAACTGCTGTTCATACCCAGCGAGAAATTCAGGATCACCCATCCGGATCAGAAGATGCAATATGAGGAGGGCAAGGATTATACTTGGAAGCCGGGTACCAATATCATCGAGTTGACACCTAACTCGCGCATTCCGTTCAAGACGCACGCGCAGATGATGCCGCCGAAGGACAGTCCTAACATGTTTGCCACGGTCCTGCATTCCGAAGGCCGGTTCTTCCATGATTTGCAGGTGCAGGTGTCATACTGGCACAAGACCGACCCCTGGAAAGACCCGTACAAGCAACAGCCCGAACGGCTCACGCGGGTTCTGGCCAAGCTCAGGGCCAAGCAGCCGATCAAGTTGGTTGCCTTGGGCGACAGCATCACGCAAGGATTCAATGCTTCAGGATTCGAGCCATCCCTGGCGGAGCCCTATCAGCCCTGCTATCCGCAATTGGTCGCCAACACGCTGCAGAAGCGCTTCGGCTCGAAGGTGACGCTGGTCAATTTCGGTGCCGCCGGCGCGGAAGCCGGCTGGGGTGTGGAGATGGTTCCCAAGGTGACGGCGGAGAAACCGGACCTGGTGTTCCTTGCCTTTGGCATGAATGACGGCGGCAGCTACGACAAGAAGATGACCAAAATGCGCGATGATGTCATTGCCGCCAATCCTGGTGCCGACATTGTGCTGGTCTCCCCCATGACCATGAATCCGCTCTTTGCCGGCGCCGAGGGCTTCGTCTGGAAAGCCAAGTTCCTGGGCGGGTTGGTGAAAGATAATATGGCACTGGCCGATGTGACGGAGCCCTGGATGGAAGTCCTCAAGAAGAAGAACTTCTCGGATATCAGCGGCAACAACGTCAACCATCCCAACGATTTCGGGCACCGGCTCTATGCCCATGTCATCCTGGAGCTGTTCCCTGTGACACCGGTCACGGCGAAGCAAGGGACATCAACCCGATGAGAGGCAATGACCATGAAACGTGAGCGGATCCTGACTGCGGCACTGATGGGAATGCTCACGGCGAACGTGACGCACGCCGGGGATCCTTTGGCGCAGCAATTCGCCGCGCCCCCGGCGTCGGCACGGCCGTGGGTCTATGCGTTCATCGTGGATGGCAACCTCTCGAAGGAAGGGATCACCGCTGATCTGGAAGCGATGAAGCGCGTCGGCATCGGCGGTCTGCTGGTTTTCGATGGAACCCAGCAGATGCCGCCCGGTCCGGCCCGGTTCATGAGTCCGTTGTGGCTGGAGTTGTTCAAGCACCTGGTCGCTGAGGCCAAGCGGCTGGGTCTGGAGGTGAGCATCAACAATGATGCGGGTTGGGCCGGCAGCGGCGGCCCCTGGAATACGCCGGAACATAACTGTCAGCGCGTGGTATCTACCGCCATGCAGGTCACCGGCCCCAAGCAGCTCGATGCGCCCGTTCAGCGGCCGTTCATGAACTTGAATTACTACCGCGACATCGCCCTGCTGGCTTTTCCCACGCCCAAGGGCGACGAGGACGGCAAGGGCTATCGCATCGAGCATTACGGTTCCACCAAGAGCTTCGGCGGACTCGAAGACTACAACGATTCGGTCGGCCAACCGCGGCGCGTGCCGACCAATCCGAACTGGCCGGTGATCGATCCTGCATTGTGCGTGGCACGCGACAAGATCGTGGATCTAACTGGCAAGCTCGATGCCAAAGGCAACTTGAAGTGGGACGTGCCGGCGAGCAACTGGACGATCCTGCGCTTTGGCCACACGCCGACCGGCGTGAAAAACCGTCCCACCACTCCCGAAGGCGAAGGGTTGGAGTGCGACAAGCTGAGCAAGACCGCCATGGACGCGCACTTTGCCGGCTTTGTGCAAAAGCTGATCGAGGCGGTGGGTCCGGAGGCCGGGAAAACCTTCGGTGCCACGCATATTGATAGTTGGGAAGTGGGCACGCAGAATTGGACGCCGCTGATGCGCCAGGAATTCCAGAAGCGTTGCGGCTATGATCTGTTAGCATTTCTGCCGGTACTCACCGGGCGGGTGGTGGACAGTCTCGAAGTCTCCGAACGCTTCCTCTGGGATTTCCGCGAGGTCATCGCCCAGTTGATGATCGAGAATTATGCGGGGCGCTTGCGCGAACTGGCCCACAAGCATGGGATGCTGTTGAGCATCGAGGCCTACAACGGCATTTGCGATGAATATCGGTATGCCGGCCAGGCGGACATGCCGATGGGCGAATTCTGGATGCACAATGCCGCGTTCGGGCCCGAATGGGTGCCGCGCATGGCCTCGGCGGCCCACACCTATGGCAAGAACATCGTGCCGGCGGAATCTTTCACCAGCGGTGATGATAGATGGACGTTTCACCCTGCGACCTTCAAGATCGCCGCCGACTGGGCGTTCAGCGAGGGCATCAACCGCCTGGTCTTTCACCGCTTTGTCATGCAGCCGTGGCCCAATCGTGTGCCGGGCGTGACCTTCGGCGTGATCGGCTCGCATTTCGACCGCACCCAGACGTGGTGGGACCTGTCGCTCGCGTGGAATGAGTACCTGGCGCGCTCCCAGTACCTGCTCCAACAGGGCGTGTTCGTGGCCGACATCTGCTTTCTAGCACCCGAAGGCTCGCCGACACAGATCGATTACCCGATACCCTCAACTCAGCGCGGCGGCGAATGGCCGGAGCGCCCAGGATATAACTTCGACGGTTGTGCGGCGGATGTTTTGTCCAAGCGCATGACCGTCAAGAACGGGATGCTCACCTTGCCGGAGGGCGGGCAGTATCGGCTGTTGGTGCTGCCGTCCTACAATGCCGACAATCAAGCGGTGTCGATTTACGGCGGCTTCGACGGCGGCCAGTATGGCAGTTCCATCTTCCAGCGCCCGGTTCCCGCGTTTGAAACCATGACCCCGACGGTGCTGCAACGGATCAAGGAATTGGTCAACGACGGCGCCACGATTCTCGGCACGCGGCCGCTGAAATCCCCCAGCCTGATAGGCTATCCGAAATGCGATGCAGAGATCCAGCGGCTTGCCGACGAACTGTGGGGAAAGGACGCCGGCGCGTCAGGATCCGGCGAGCACGCGTTCGGCAAGGGCCGCGTGGTCTGGGGCAGCACACCGGAGAAAATTCTCGCCGGAATGAACGTGCCGCCCGATTTCGATATGGAGCCGCAGCTCAAAGGCCGGGTCCGGTTCGCCCATCGGCGCATGGCGGATGGTGCCGACATCTATTTTGTAGCTAACAAGATGAATGATCCGGTGAGCGGCGCGTGCCTGTTCCGCGCGGGTGGCAAGCGTCCGGAGTTGTGGCGGCCGGAAACCGGGCGGATCGAACGCAGCCTGGCATTCAGTGAAACCAACGGTTGTGTGCGCGTGCCATTGCGGCTGGAACCGACCGAGTCGGTCTTTGCGGTGTTCAGGGAAAAGACGCCGATAATCAACGGCGCAACTGTAGCAGACAAGCCCGCACCGGAATTGAAGACCGCGCAGGAAATCACCGGATCGTGGGAATTGCGCTTTCCACCTAACTGGGGTGCGCCGGAAAAGGTGACGCTGGACAAACTGATATCGTGGAGTGAGCACCCCGACGCCGGGGTCAGGTATTTCTCAGGCACGGCCGTTTACTCGAAAACGATCAATCTTCCGGCAAACCTGATAGGTGAAGGCAAGCCGCTGTATCTGGATCTTGGCAGCGTGGCGGTGATCGCCGAAGTCAAGCTGAACGGCAAGGCCCTCGGCATTGTGTGGAAACGGCCGTTCCGCGTGGACGTGTCCGCGGCGGCGAAAGCCGGTGACAATGCGCTTGAAGTGAAAGTTGTCAACCTCTGGCCCAACCGCTTGATCCGGGATGCCGGCCTGCCGGAAAAGGAACGCCTCACCTGGAGCACTTGGAATCCCTATAAACCAACAGATCCGCTGCTGCCATCCGGCTTGCTCGGGCCGGTGCGCCTGATGAGCGCGGAATAAGTTTACAGAAAACAATTAACATAAAGCAAAGATGACAAACCGAATGCGAATGGGGTTGATGTGTGCGGTGCTGGTTGCAGGGGCGGACATTGTGCGGGCTGAGCCAGCGTTGGTCGATGATCCAACAGGGATCATCAAGAAGCCCATTCCCGACAAGACCGTTGTGTTCACCTTCGACGACGGCTGTGCCAGCGGTGCGACCGTCGCGGCTCCCATCCTCAAGAAGCATGGCTACGGCGGCACGTTCTATGTTTCTGACGCCTATCTGTTCCGCGAGCGCAAGGATTGGTATATGACGTGGCCGCAGATCCGGACCTTGGCCGGGGAGGGTTTCGAGATCGGCAACCACACCCGCGGGCACGGGCAATTATCGCTGACGGGTGTCCCCGGTTGCCAAGCATACGTGTGGACCCTGGAGGATGAAATGATCGCAAACCGGATTCCCAGGCCGACGACCTTCTGCTGGCCTTTCTATGATGTGAATCCGAAGTTCTATCCTCTCTTGAGCAGTTGGGGGTATATTTTCGCGAGAGGCGGCTACGGTCGCGTCTATCGACCCGCCGTGGACAACCCGTTCGATGTTCCCTCGTTTGCCGTGGGCGGTGTGGGGATGACCATGGAGGGTTTCATCAGCGCTGTCCAGCAGGCCACGGCCGGCAGGGTGGTGGTGCTCTGCTTCCATGGCACGCCGGATATGGAGCATGCCGCTTGCGGAACCGACCCTGATCTGTTCGAGGACATGGTCGATTACATGAAAGACAACCATTACAAAGTCATCGCCATGCGCGACCTGGCCGAATACATCGACGCGGAAAAAGCCGCGAAGCTTCCGCCGACCAAGCCGAAGCTTGAGAATCCCGGGCCCGCATTGCTGGTCCAAGGCGACAAACTCTTTGTCCGCAGGAAACGTGAGAGCAGGGGCTATGCTTTCCCAAGTGAACTAACCGGACCATGGAAGGTAAAAGACCTATTCCATTTGAACCTGCCCGGATCCGTATCAGGCGCGATCAACGGGTCAGAGATCACCCTCCATGTCCCTGCGTCCGCCAACGGGAAGGCGCTCGCCCCGGTATTTGAACTGGGGCGCTTCGCCAAAGCGACACCGCCATCCGGCACGGTGAGAGACTTCAGCACGCCGCAGACCTATACGGTCAAGGCCCAGGATGGCTCTACCAGGGACTATACCGTGCACGCGGTGCCGACCGCTGCTCCCATGCACTTTGCATGGATGTCTAACAATCCTGGCGATTTCGATGACGGCACTCAATGGAAAAATAATCTTGGCGCGGTTGCCGCGCCGGCCACCGGCGGAAATTCCGACACCATCCTCGATTTTTATACGCAGGGAAAATACGCGGTGACGCGGGAGGGCAGCGGTGATTTCGTGCTCAATCAGCTCAATTTCGGCAGCGCTTTTCTGACGCTGACCTCCAAAGGAGCGCTGGTATTTGCCAAGAGCGAATCGTATGGCTCGCTGCCTTACATGAACAGCCAGAATCGGGCGATTGTCACGGTGAACGCGCCGATCAGGCTGGATGCCGATCTCACCCTCGATGGGATCGAAACCGATAACACGCGCGTGATCCTGCAGGGTGCCATCTCAGGCCCCGGTGCATTGATTAAGAACGGCACACACTCGCTCTTCATAAGCAATACAAACAACACCTACAGTGGCGGCACCATCGTCAATGACGGTTCGGTCTCATTCTCCAGCCAGGGACTGGGGACGGGTCCTGTAAGGGTAAACAACGAGGGCGCGGTAGGTATCGGCGGCCCCCCCGTGATGAGTCCACTCACCGCCAACGGCGGATGCGTCTTTTCCGGCGGCAAAGGCACCTGGAGCGGGCCCGTGACCCTGACCGGAAATATCAAAGTCAATGCGCTCGATTGCCTGGAGTTTGATAACAAGAACCAAGGGATCAGCGGGCCCGGCGGCCTCACCGAGACCGGCCACCGCGTCGATCATGGGATCAAGAGCGGGACGGTTAGACTCTCCGGGCGCAATACTTACACCGGAGTCACCAAGGTGGAAATGGGACTTTTTGAGGTCATCTCTTCGCTCTACAATAATGAACCCGCACGCTGGACCCCTGCGAATATTATCGTGAACGGGGCGGCGGGGGAACTCCGGCTGCATGTCGGCGGGGCACGGGAGTTCACTGCCGGGCAGGCTGGAACCCTGCTCAGGAATATCACCAGCGGCGTCAATAATAACGGCTTGATGGCCGGTGCCACCTTCGGCGTGGATACCACCGGCGCCACGAAGGTGCAGGACATTTCTATCAATATCACCGACTCCGGAGGTCCGGGCGGCGGAGCCGTGATTCTCAAGAAATGCGGCGCGGGTATGCTCAAGCTCTCCGGTGCCAACACCTACACCGGCCAGACCATCATCACCGGCGGCACCTTAAGCATCGATTCGTTCAACAGCGTGGCGCAAGCCAAAGCCAGCAGCAGCCTGGGCACGCCGAAAACCGACGCCGATGCCGAGATCATGATCAGTGGCGGCAGCACCCTGCTTTACACCGGCAAGGGCGAGACCACCGACCGGAACTTGAACCTGCCGGGCGGCAACGACACCATCACCCTGGATCAATCCGGCACCGGCCTGCTCAAACTCACCAGCCCCTTCGTGATGTCCGGCTTTGCGGAAAGCAAAACGGTCGTGCTGGCCGGCTCCAGCGCCGGCAGCGGCGAACTTGCCTTCAATATCGACAACGTCTATGACCGCAAGGGCAAGGCGACCACTTCGCTGACCAAATCCGGCAGCGGCACCTGGACGCTCTCCGGCAAAAACAGCTACACCGGTCCGACGACGGTGAAGCAGGGCACGCTGTCGTTCACGAATGCGCGGTGCTTGGGCGACAAGACGGAAGTCTCGGTTGCCGACGGCGCGATGCTTGCCCTGAACTTCAAGGGAGAAATGCACATCTCCAAGCTCACGCTCAATGGAAAACCCCAACCTGACGGCAGCTACAGCGCGGCGACCGCTCCCAAGTTCATCAAGGGTGATGGGAGTTTGAAGAACGACGGAAGATGAGAACCGGGCGCTTGATGACCGCGGAACAAACTGACAGAAGACGATCTAACGAAAATACACAATGAAACGAAAGACAATCACCATGATAAACCAAACGAGAATGAAATTGATGTGTGCCACGATGATGGCAGGGGTGACGATTGGCTGGGCAGCGGCCGCAACCCCCGATGATCCCACGGGAATCATCAAGAAACCCATCCCGGACAAGACCGTGGTGTTCACTTTTGACGACGGCTGCCTTAGCGGCGCGACGATCGCCGCCCCGATTCTCAAAAAACATGGTTTTGGCGGCACGTTCTATGTTTCGGACGCCTATGGGTTCCGCGAGCGCAAGGATTGGTACATGACCTGGCGGCAGATCAAGGGCATGGCCGATGATGGCTTCGAGATCGGCAATCATACCCGGGGACATGGAATGTTATCATTGACCGATGAAGGTGGTCTCCAGGCCTATATCTGGACCCTGGAAGACGAGGCGATCGCCAACCGGATTCCCAAGCCGACAACGCTCGCCTGGCCGTTCTATATTGTCAACCCGAAATTCTATCCGCTCCTGACCAGTTGGGGATATATCTTCGGACGCGGTGGCTATGGCCGCGTCTATCGGCCTGCCGTGGACCACCCGCTGGACGTCCCGTCGTTTGCCGTGGGCGGCGTGGGAATGACCATCGAAGGCTTCATCAGTGCGGTCCAACAGGCGACGGCAGGCAGGGTGGTGGTGCTCACTTTCCATGGCACGCCGGATTTGGAGCATGCCGGCGTCGGAACCGATCCGGATCTGTTCGAGGACATGGTCGATTACTGCAAGGATAACCATTACCATGTCATCGCCATGCGCGACCTGGCCCAGTACATCGATACGGCAAAAGCGGCGAAACTTCCCCCCACCCAGGAGAAGCTCGCCAATCCCGGTCCTGAGCTGCGGGTCAAGGGCGACAAGCCCTTCGTCCGTAGGAAGCGTGAGCTGAGAGGTTATGCCTTCCCCGTTGAACTCACGGCTGCCTGGACGTGCAAGGAGATCTATCGTCTGAACCTGCCGGGTTCCGTCTATGGCGCGATCAACGGTTCGACCATCACGCTCTATGTCCCCGAGTCCACCGATGTGATGGCGCTCGCCCCGGCGTTTGAACTGGCGCGTTTCGCCACCGCGAATCCGCCCTCGGGCACGGCCAGGGACTTCACCAAGCCGCAGAGCTATACCATCACCGCCCAGGACAAATCGACCAGGGACTATATCGTGCAGGTGGTCAAGACCCCGGCACCCATGTACTATACCTGGGCATCGAATCAGGCCGGCAAGTTCGCTGACGCCGCGCAATGGAAGACCAATCTGGGTGCGGCTGCGGCGCCTGCCGCCGGAGGGAATTCAGACACCATCATTAATTTCTATACGCAGGGCAAATACGACGTGACGAGGGACGCCGCGGACGATTTTGTGCTCAACCAGCTCAATTTCGGCAGCTCCGCCCTGACGCTGACCTCCCAAGGCGCGTTGGTATTCGCCAAGAGCAAATCGCATGGCACCCTGCCATACATGAACAGCCAGAATCGAGCGGAGGTCACCATCAAGGCGCCGCTCAGGCTCGATGCCGATTTCACCATCGACGGGCTCGAAACCGATGACACACGCGTGTTCCTGCCGGGTGCCATCTCCGGCACTGGTGGCTTGATCAAGAACGGCCCACACACGGTCTACGTCAGCAATGCAACCAACTCCTACAGTGGCGGAACCACCATCAATGATGGCTGCCTGGCCATCAATCCGCAGGGGATTGGCACGGGTCCTGTCACGGTC
>Ga0118677_10009267_pt1 | contig 15430 bp, 13 predicted proteins | sample AliMusrvi5mmetaG_FD_86154 | JGI IMG/M metagenome (GOLD analysis project Ga0118677, IMG submission 86154)
TAGCGGACAAGCCGGTACCGGATCGTAAAAAGTCAGATCAAGCATGTCCGGAATCCCTTCAAACGGCGCACCAAGAATCCCGCCGATATTTTTTCCTGTCCAGCAACCCAGCACTTTTTCTCTGAATAAATTATTGTCCATGACTCCCTCTTTTTTGCATATATAAACCTGTTAATATATATTATACCGGCAAATGAATGAAAAAGGAATCAACAGATGTACATAAAACATATAATATCGTACTAAAATGGAGATACCGCCATGTCTCATAAGGGGAAGCGGGAACGCGACTTCTGGTCCGGAATTTCAGAGACCTGGAAATATAGCAAAAAGCTAAGTTCATGGGAATCCCACGATATCCAGAACTGGACTTTTCTCCTCGCGATCCGCGGAGAAGGCACGATAAAAACGGCGAACGGCGAATTCAAACTCGCCAAGTACGACGCGGCTTTGCTGGACCCGAATCTTTCGCACCGTTATACCGCCGGACCGGACTGGGAAATGGCCTGGGTGCATTTCTTGATGCCACCCGAAATATTGAGGACGCTGCTCTGGCCGGAAACATTGCCGCACGTAAGATTCATGACCTTGCCTCCTCCTGCTTTTTTCAAGGTGAAAATGGCGATTACCGAGGCCCATTCACTAAACTTGGAGCGCCATCGCAACTGGTACGATTTCGCCATTACACTAATGATCTCGGCCATGTTTCGCATCGACAGTTTCATAACCGGAGCCGGCGCGGGCATTCCGTCATGGCTTGCCGACGCTATGGCAATGCTCGATTTGCCGGACAGAAACATTAGTATCGACAGTATCGCCCGGAAATGCAGCATGTCACGTACAGCCTTTTTCAACGCGTTCGGAAAGGCCGTGGGCTATTCCCCTGGGACTTACCGCGAAATGAAGAAGATGCGCGAAGCAGAACAGATGCTACTGTGGACGAATTATACTGTATCGCAAATATCCGGGGAGGTCGGCTTCGAAAATCCGTTCTATTTCTCCTTGCGTTTCAAGAAATATTACGGCAGTTCCCCGAAAATATACAGGGAATGCCGCCGCCAGAGTTGAAGTATCAGCGCGCCGGATCATATTTCATCTACCGCAGCGTTTCCCGCAAAAGAACGTTTACTTGAAACTCGACTACCGGACGCAGTGCCGGCAGCCATTTGGCGGCCAAAGCCGCCGGAAAAACTGTTTATGAATTATTCAGGTTAGGCTTTGCCTGATTTTTTTAAACTATTCCCAAATTAGTGAAAATATGGTCTCCGTCTTATCTTCGTCTTCAAATATTGGTTTGGTTTATCACACTTGATTTTCAGAACACGTATTGTATCGCGAACAACCTCTCACGCTCCCCTCTGGGTAGCTACAAGCAATACCACGTCCTCTGGGTGTGGTTGTTTATTGTTTTGGCGAGTCATTTTGACGATGATTTGGCGCAAAAACCGGAAGAGAGAGATTCCAACGAATCGCAGCCAATCGCAAACTCAAAGTTATCAATATGGAAATGACAATGCATAAATCCTTATGCATGCCGGCATGAAACAAGCCCAGATAGGCAACTGCACCACCAAGACATGCGGCGGCATAGATTTCCTTACGTAAAATCAGTGGAACTTCCGCCGATAACGTATCGCGCAGGATACCGCCAGCTACTCCAGTTATGATTCCCATGATTGCCGCCACTATTGCAGATTCTGTTACAGACAAAGAATTAACCATACCCACAACAGTAAAAACTGCCAAGCCTAAGGCATCAAACACAAGAAGAATATTTATTGATATAATAACAAATCTCGCCAATAGTAAAGTTAAAACACAGGCGGTGATAACAACAATAAGATAATTGGGATTTATAATCCAGAATACCGGACATCTGCCCAGCAGTAAATCCCGCAATGTACCACCACCGATTGCCGTTGCCAGCCCTAAAACAAGAACGCCAAAAACATCCATCCGTTTTTTTCCGGCTGCTAATGAACCAGTGATTGCAAATACGCCAGTACCGAATAAATCCAGCAGATGGATGATTTCCACTTGAGTTGTTGAAAATATTGTCATGATGCTAATTTAATCCCTGGCCTAGATAAATGACTTGACGGCACGTTCACGCTCCGCCAAGATATGAGCGGCGGCGATCTGAACCATAAATCGCCTTCAAAGATGGCAAATTCAACCACCTTGATCCGTATGCTTATCTCATAAATCACACGCTCTTGCAGTTTTCTGGATAGGCATCCAGTGCCACATCCCGCATCGAGAATCGTGAGTTCTGCTACATTTTCTGCAAATTTACTTAGTACATGGTCAGAGTTCATGGTGCGGTTACTGGCACCTTCTCCTTCATCACTGACTTTAATATCCAAGTCATGTGCGACCAGATTCCAGAACTCATTTATCTCTTGTCTTTTGTCTTTATTCATTCCAGTACCTTTTCTTTCAGAACATCAAATATCGAGGTTATGATGTTGAACTGCATAGTGATAACATTTCTATCCACATTCTCACTACAACACCCATTTGAGCACTTTGTTGACATAATTCATGAATTTATTACAACTTTACTTCAACTCTAGCAAAAAACTTGCATGTACTAAACAATTACCACTGATTCCGGATTTACGGACTGTCAGACTCAAATTTTTCAAACAACTCGGCTACCGGACACAGTGTCGGCAGCCATTTTGCCGCTCCCGGCTGGAATATTTTAATAATGCAGCGCCACCATCTGGTGACAGGTGAACTCATCTACTTTGAATATGCAGCGTCCGTTTTTGTTTTCAAACGGCAAAGCGCGGCCCTGTGGTTCCACCGTCACTTGCCTGACCGGATTCGCAGTGTTCACTGAACATTCCACATTGTGTAATGGGATCAGATCCTCAATCACTTCAATTCCGCCATCAATATCAAGAGCTCCTTCCGTTATAAAATTAAAATTTCCGCCGCGCTTCACCGGACTGCCTGAAAGCAGATGGACAATATAGCGTTTACTCACTGCCTGTTCAGTCAAGGCCAGTCTGGCAATTGACGGCAGATTGGTTTCAATCATCGGCTTTCCGAGCAATGCTTTCAGCGCTTTAACCACGAACTGACGGTAAACCACCGCGCCCACCTGCCGGTAAATTGTAAATATCGCATGCGGCATATAAACGATATTGCCATGAATTACGCCGCAGTCATATTCCGAGGCATCGGGCAGATTGGGCGTATGGCGATGCGAACAGAAATGGCGGAAATCACGGTTGAAATAGGTTTCATAAATTTTACCCAGCGACTTGCCGCCGCGAACTTTGATATTCCGACTCTTTCCATACATCACAAACGGAGAATTACAGAAATCCGGGGCGAAATCAGCATCAGGTTTAATGTAATTCGGCACAAAGGCGTTTTCTCCGCAATATTCAGCGCCGATATCGAACAGGAAAGCGTTCCAGTCGCGGTTCAGGCCGCTGGAACCGCTCAGTAAAAGTTTGCCTCCGCCGGCAAGAAACGCGTCCAGCTTAATTTTAAGCACATCATCAATCACAATGTCATCCGGTAGAATCAACAGTTTGTAAGCGGAAAAATCCATTGACGGGGCAATAACATCGAACGGAATATGCGCTTCCAGCAGCATCCGTCCTGCGCCGCTGTCGCCGCTGTTGTCCTGAGTCCGTCCGTCATAAATGAAAAAAGCTTCCTGTGGAATAATTGCTACTTCAGCCAGACTGACCGCATCTCGGCACCATGGTTCTTTCTGCTTCACTTCGCTGTAAGCGCTTCCGATAATATGGTAAGTGCTTTCGTCAAGTTTGCCGCAGGGATGCAGTTGATTGCCGATACTGCATTTAGCACCGAATGCCAGCATGGCCGCACATTCATAACGCAATGCGTCCGGGTGCTTGTAACCGCCGAATTCGCCCCAGCCGATATGGAACTTGCCGGTCATGCCTAGAAATTCCAAACCGGTCTTTCTGGCAAATGCCGCGCTTTGCGGAAAATGGTCATAGCCCCAGCCGCCGGTCGGTAGCGATTCAAGTTCGAGATGACTGAAGTATTTAAGCCGGTTCAACCAGGCCGGCCCGATGTGACCGCTGTTGTGTAAAATCCGCATCGCCGGGTCTTTGCTTCTCGCCGCTTCAGTAGTCCACTGATAATACTTTTCCAATACCTTCTGCGAATACGCTGCCCGGTCAGCTTCTTTAGACGGATCGTAACCTTCGGTCAGCATTCCTTTCATGCAGGCCGGGCAACAGCACTGCCCCTGGTAAATTATGTCCAGAAAAATGCCGTCGCCGTCCGGATACAGCGCCGCCGCCTCTTCAATCAGGCGGCAAAGGTGATCCAGATACGGCGTATTAAAACAGAGTTTATGAAATCCCGGGGTAAGCGGATTGGTAGTACATCCTGCATACCTGCCTTCAAAGTCAATTTCGCGCCAGGCCGGACTAAGTCCGGAAGCAACATTATTGAATCCTGCCGTAAGATAAACCGGCACATTTACTCCGATTTCATGCGATGCGTCTATCTGCGCCCGCAACAGGTCAAAATCCAGATGCGGATGCATCGTTCCAACCTTAGTCGGATGATAACTCCAGCCATGATGACATAATGAAAAACAGGTGATTGAATCAACCGCCGCATCTTTCAGCGTCTTCTGCCAATGTTGTCTATCAAATTTTTTTCCGATCTCTGGAATATCCCCCGAAGTATGAAAATCCAAATGCACCTGACGAAATCTCATTGCGTTGCTCATCTCTCAATTCCTTTCTGATCACTCAGCGTAAAAAAAACTAATAAAATATTTTATTAAGCAAAATTCAGCACATTAATTAAAATACACATTTAAAAACTAGAGTTTTCCTGTTTTTTGAATCTACCTACCGAAACGGAGTCTGACATTTGACTATGGTTCGCCGTTTTACTGCCGTTGAGCTGGAATTACGAAAAAATCGTTTTTTTCCCGGACTGCCTGTGATGGGGCTTCAACGGACTAAATTCCCCGACCACAGTGCAAAATGCGTTTATTTGCTTTCTTACACAACCTCCTGCGCCGTTGGCGCTGTTTTTTTCTCATTTTGGGATAAAAATATTTTTATGCCGTTAAAACCATCTCGACCGCTGTTATTTTGCCATGACACTGACATGGATTTATGCGTTCCAACTCGATCATGCCCCGAAAGACTCATCCACGCCGTTAAATTTGTCTACTCATCAATTTTCATGAAAACTTCAGATTTTAAAAGATTCTGCAAGATGCAAACTTGATTCCGGAGCAACTGAGAATGAAAATAAATTTCCACCCTCTCGAATCCCGCCTGCCATCGCGCCGCCATTGGCTCGATGCATAATCTCCGGCGAGAGGCGCTTTCCTGTTTCTGCGATTATAACGGGGATAATGCCGGTATATGTTTCAAACATGCCGTGGTACGCAAGTACCGTTGCCTCCTTACACCTCATGGCGTTAGAGCCGCCAGTTACATTACCCATGCGCTTATTTTAGATAATATGGAACTTTGCCGTTTTACTCGTCCGCAGTCCTTCTCAACACCAGCTTATTGCATCTGGTTAGCACCAGAGTATTCTTGTCTTCGATCAGCCACTCGAAATCTTCGCCTTTTTCCATCTTTATCGCTTCTGCGATGGCGGTCGGCATCACTACCTTGAATGCGCGGTTAGTCGGCCTTTGCCCTTTCTGAATTTTTACTTTATATCCCATTAGATTATCTCCAGTATGTTATTTATAAATCGCTATAAACTAAATATTTGTACACATCAATTGGCAAGTTTTTGTTATTCCTCGGTTGCTGACACCTATGATTGCACGGTGCTATGCATTCAGCTATACTGCGCCTTGTTTTGAATGAACCATCTGGTTGCAAATTCAGCTCTGCGTCCATTGGCAATAAGATAGATTTTTTATCGGCAAGCTGTTGTTTAGCTTCAGGTACGAGGCCACGTAGGGTCGGGGTCATCAGAACGAACGGCTCATGATGCAGATGGCAAAGTGAATTTATCGCTTCAGGTAACGTTGCTGCCCGGTACGTCAGATAAACTGTATAGTATAATTTACTTGCCGCATCGTAATAATCTCCAAGATACCATGTACTGCCAAACTCGGCCCATTTGTTGTACGAAGGTCTTTCAATTTGCAGCACACCGCAAAGCGCCATATGCAAAACATCCTGACGCAGTGCATAAATTAGTATATCCCTGAACTTGAGTTGGATGGTCTCGGCGTTGCCCTCCGGACATACAGCCTTAATATCTGACGGGGAATTCTCCACCACTCGGCGCGGGTAGCCCTGTTCACATGGTGAAGGACAATTAAACTGCTTGACCCGGTGGCCTTCGACTCTCAGATAATGTGTGTATAACGTGTTAAAACGATGCCAGCTTGCCAAGCGGCGCTCCCACTCAATCCAGGCTGCTTCCTGTTCCGGCAACTCCTCTAAATAGTTCCAGAAAATACTATCGCTCATCATATCTTTTCCTCTTAGAAATATCGGCTTTGATTATTCCTCTAAAATTCCTTGAGAGTACCGAACAGTTCGCCGCCATAAAGTCTGCAACGCTATGCATATATTTTCTGGCATAAATGGTAATCACTAGAAGTGATCCCAGCAGAAAAACAATTATCGACCAGTCTATCAAGTGCATCTTCATTGAATAAGAATCCTCTTTTTTTCTTTGAAACATTTATTTAAATTTGTTCTTTTATACTATGTACGCACTAACCGGCGCGACTGTTCATCCATGCCACCAGCCCCACTTTGAGTCTTGCTGAGGAACTTGAAAGAACTTCAAGTGACCATCAAGAAAGCGCGGCAAAAGCTATCATTCTATCGTTCACCCAATATTGTTTTTTTACGATTATTTTAAATTTTTCAAGGTCGCTTCAGTCAATCGGCTTGCGGTATCTTCGGCGGGACCGCCAACCACTACCGGCAGAATTTCATAGCCGCCGCGACTGAAACACTCGGCTAGCGGAACATAGCCGCATTCCCCCATACCCAGCGTCACCGGCCAGGTTTGCTTGAACGGCGAACGCTTTTTAATGTCCAGTCCTACTTCGGTAAAAACTTCACCCGGCAGCGATGTCAGCGCCAGATTATCATCGAATTTGATACTGACGATAGAGAATGTGCGGGATTTGCCGGAACACTTTTTCTTGAATTCTATGAGTTGCTCAGCAAAGAATCTGGCAACCGGGCCATCGCCCGTGGCAAGTCCTTCGCTGGTCATATTCCCATCAGAGCCCTTTGCACTGACCCTGGCAAGAATTGCTTTCGCATTCTTTACTTCGGCTTCGGCAATCATCCGAAAAGGAATGGTTATTTCGGCGACACTGCAAGCAAGTTTCTTAACCGGCATTTTTTTCAGTGTTTTCAGCAGACCGGTAACGATTTTAGCGTAGCCGTCGCCGATACGGCAGGCTTCGGCATAACTGGCCTGATCTTTCTTCGTGGAAACGTCAAAATGATTAATGTTGCCGGAACAGCCGATCAAGGTCAGTACCGGCACGTCATAACCGAGAGAGTTCTGGATAGTTCTCTCCATACGTCCCGGCCAGTCGGCGGAAACAAAATCGCCGCTGACAGTATCCGTGTGATTGACGATATTGCTGATAATTGCGCTAATGCGCCCCTCCTGCTTGACCGCAATCACCCCGATTTCATCATCCACCGGGCCTTCCGGTTTGACAATATCCGGATTAAGCTTGCCTGGATTGGTCAAGACTTTGCCGTTTTTCATCCAAAAACGCCGGTTGAAGGCCAGCGGGTTATTTTTCACGCTGCCGGTAAGCAGTTCAGCCGGAGCCAGGTTGGCATATGCCTGCCGCACTGCGGCAACCGCTTTATCCTTCAGCGTTTCCAGATACGCGACATCAGCTTCCACCCCGAAAAAATCGTCGATGTACGGCCCTGTATGGGTGTGGGTGGCGCTGAATATCAAATTGTGTCCGAATTTAAGTCCGGCAGCCTTGATTCCGGCCTTGATTTTCTTAATCAGAGCAACACTCAGAAAGCCTAAATCAAAAACGACAATGCCTGTGGTTACGCCGTCATTCTCGAGAATCATAGACCGGATGAATAAATCATCCAGTATCCCGATATTCGGGCGCGGATTGAAATAACCGCACAGCGGAATTCCTCTGACCGGAGTGATGATTTCCCTGCTGATACCAATTTTAAGGTTCGTTTTCATTTTGAGTGGTTTCCTATTTTATTAATGGTTTCAAGGTTTTGCAAAAATGTTTCCATTTAGCGTAACGCCCTTCGCGTCCTTGCCTATGTTCACCGCTTTCGCCTCCGGAAGTGCGAAGCTGTTGTTTTCGATCATCACGTTTTTGGCGCATCCTACGCGGAGCGGGCTTCCCGATTCGAACTTGTTGCCGACGACTTTTACGTCCTGGCAGTTTCGGAGTGAGGACGGGCTGTCCTTGAAGATGTTTCCTTCGATAAGGATGTCGCGGATCGGCGTCACCCCCGGCGCGGCGCCTTTGTAGAGTCTGTAGAAGCTGGACACCCCGCTAATGTTCCAGCGGAAGACATTGTCCCTTATCACCACGTTATGCGGAGCGTTGGGCTCCAGATAGTGGCAGGCGTAGATCATCAAGGACATGGCGTCACCGAGATTCTCCAAAGTGTTCCCCTCCACGATGGCGTTTGAGACTTTCGTGAAGATCCCTGCGGCCCGGCCATAGCGAAACACATTGTTTGAAATGACGGTTCCGCTCCCATGATAGCGTCTGTTTATCACCGCGTCAGGGAAGAGGGATGCCTGTGTCCCCCCGGTAGTTTCAAAGAGATAGCGCTCAGATTGAGACATTTCCTTCTTCCCAAGCGACTTCAAGGAGCGAGTATTGAAAAACGGAGAGTCGATTATGACTTTCGAGTTTGATCCGGGAAGCTGCTCGACGGATTTTATGATGGCCTCCCCTTTTACGGTTCCGTCGTCCGTGTCAAGCAGGGAGACCGCATATCCTGGAGTCCAGGGGTCGGTGCTGGCTATGAACCAACTGCCGTCTTCCGCGACATCATCAAGCGTGCGGCCGCCACAGCAATCGTTTGAGAAGTCGTCTCCTGCTCGTTCGAAAATATTATTGGCAAGGTAAGGGCCGATTATCGGGCCAACCACCATGCAGGGATCGGCATCCACCGCCAGAAGCCTGTTTGAAGATGGCGGCGGACCGATCTTGCAACCGATGACAGCCTGGTCGTTAGGACGGAGGCTGCCAAAGGCCTCGCAAGGCGAACTGTACACCGTCAGATTCTCAAATACGAAATGCGAGCAGAAAGAGCTTTTGACGATGCTGGCGCTCTCCATGTTCATCCTGGCGCTTATCAGGAGTTTACAGCCAGACGCCAAGCCAGCCATCACGGACTTGGTTTCTGCTCGGCTGAACTTGATCAAGTAGTTTCGGTCGCCGCAATCCTTCACTCCGCCTATCCACTTGACCCTCGCCTCTCTTTTTATGCTTGTTCCCTCGCCATTGTAGGTGATGGCGTATAGCGATCTGGCTTCCAGAAAGTAGTCAAGATCGAGGGCCGGATAGCCCTCGTCGAGCTTCAGTCGGACGAACCCGTTTTTTTCATCGACTTCCGTCAGGACGCCCTGCGTGAAAGGCAGATGCCTGTAGTCGAAAGTCAAGTTACGGACGCTAAGATAGGAACACTCGCGAAAAAGAAAGAAGCCTACCCGCGGATCAGCCCCAAGGAGCAGCGCCCCCTTTTCGCCTTCGATCGAAAGATACTTGTAGCCCTTGAGCATCGGGACATGCAGGAGTTTGAACGCCTCGACGTAGGAGGCGGAAAAGTCGGGCTTCGGAGTCCGCCAGCCATCGGCATCGCAGGGGAGGCTTCTCTTCGGCTCGTAGCTGCCGAAGACATAGGTCCCAGCCGGAATCTTCACCTTCACTGGCCCCGAGACGTTTTTCGCCGCTTCGAAGGCCTTCGTGAAAGCGGGGGCGTCGTTCTGGACTCCATCGCCCTTGGCTCCGAAGTCGCGGACGTTCAGTATCTTTTCCTGTGGCGCGCTTTTCAGGAACTCGCGATGTTCGCGCATCTCCTGGAAGTAAAGGAGGAGGTCGGCGAGCTCCCGCGTCCCCTGACGAGCAAAGAGAAGGGCGTCCACCTCGTCAGATTTCAGCAGCCCTTCGAGGTAGGAGCCAAGCCGCTTGGTTATCTCAAGCCGTTTTGCAAAGCAGTCGGCAAGGAGATGCTTTTCAGCCACGGACTCCTTGACAAGACGCTCCATTTCCGGCAACTTGTCATTGAGTGTCATGATGGAGGTCTTGACATCCTCCCTGAGCTTGGCCTGGTCGACGCTTTTGCAGAGTTCTGTCCGGTAGTAGGGTAGATCGCCTGCATGGAGAAGACACGGCGCGACTAGCGACACAGTCAGAAGCCCCGACGCAGTAATGGACCTCAACGCAAATCCGTAATGATTTAGTCGCGAAAACTTGTTACCCTCGAAAAATTTTGAACTTTTTTTAAACATTATATTCCTAATTGTTCCAATTCTATGATTATCTGTCGAGCTGATTTTTCATCACGGCAATTAACATTCAGAAATACTTTATCCTTAGCAATTTTTTGTAATAATTCATGTACACGTTCCGGCGGACAGTAAATTAAAACGCTTTTACCTGCATCCTGAATCTGCTTGAAAAGCTTTATCCAGTTCAACGGGTCTTCGTAGACAGGCATATTGACTTTTGATGAAGGTACCCATTGAATCAACTTAAGTTTTTCTATTGATAGTAGAATATCCAGATGCCTGATTTGCTCTTCTCCATCCAGATGATATATCCCATAATCAACAGATGCATAACTTGATTCAATATCTTCCAAAACATAGTCGCGAAACATTTCCGGTGAAATCATGACACTTAAATCGCATTGAGTTGTACATACTTTTTGAGGACTCCAAATTCCCATCCAATCGATGGTTCCATCGCTATAATCCTTAGTGATCGCATACAAGTCATCATATGTTTCTTTGCCCCATGCGGCAATCCGGTCCCTTACTGCTTTTAATTTGTCGGGTTCATCCGTCATGGCCAAAAGTAATTTTTCATTGCCGATCAAACCTGCAATGGTGTCAATAATTGCCACTATACCCCCGATGCTCGTTAAATATCGGCCATTTGACCTTTGAGCAGAACGAGTAACCATTTCTTTCACTAGTTTCCACCAGCAATTATTCCGATCAAACTCAAAATCAGCTAATTCGTCCAGACTTTCATAACATGGTTCATACCATGTTGTAGTTGGCGAAAAATTAGGTTCGCTTCCAAGAAAAGTTTGGTGAAACATTGGACCGAGAGAAACAAGATGCAATGGAAAAGCTTCTGCACCCCAGAATACATGTTCTAAGCTATGGTCAAGGTTGTTGAAGACAGTTTTATAATCAACGTATTTTGCCGGGACATCTGAAATATATGTCTTTTGAGAGTTTCCTCTGAAAATTGGTGACGTTACCGATGCAACTACTCTGTCATTCCCTTTGCCTTCCAACCAGTTGATCATACGCAGACGAGCTTCTTGCCAATCTGGTTTATACACGCTCATATTTTGATTCATATTCGTTCCTATAATCCGGTTATATATGCCGAACCCCTACGTGTTGGCCATTGGTACATTCACGGTATACTGATTTGACTGTGTTTTTAGGATTATTCTTCTGTCATTGTAAAATCGTCGAACCAGCTTTTGGAATTTTTGCCATTCGCGCCTAGTGTGAGCAACAGCGTATCGCATTTTTTCCACTTGCCACTTGAGGGTATGGTGAACTTGACTTCAAGTTTACGCCATTCATCCGCAGCCGGCGAGGAGGCGCTTATCGGTACCCCGTCAATAAATTCATTTCCGTTCAAGCCCTGGAACGAGATTAAGCCTGACTTCGCGTTTTCCTGCCGGACCCATATCGACGCGGTATAGGTTTTCCCCTGTTTTACAGGGAAACGCTTCAGGAAGTATCCACTTGTGTCTTCGTTATAGACCAGTTTCAGGCTTCCCGGCTTTTCATGTCCGGTTTTCGCGTCAAATCGGAATTCCGCATCTGATGCGTTGCCAGCCCATGTGCCCCATAGCACAGAGCAACTGTCCCTTACCGGATAAAACTGTTTTGGAGGGAACGCTACGATTCTAAAGGAGCGCAACGGCACCTTGATCGTGAATTTGCCGTTTTCTACCTTTATGTCCGTTCCAAGGTATTCTTCTTTCGCCTCTGTTGTAGCCTTGCCGAGTCTGCCGAGGTCTATTTCGGTGCTAACGGAGCGGATGTCCTTGTTAGAAAGGATCAGGACATATTTATTGTCCGGACATTCATAGTAGGAAACTCTTACCCCAGGATTGGAGCTATTCACCTCGTGTTGACTGTCGAAGCGGTGAAATTTTGTCTGCTCCGAACCGATGTCGTATTTCTCAAGAGCGTCCCATATTTTCGCGCATACGGAAACGTGTACATACAATGCCGAGATTTCGATGTCATGCAGGAGAGTCATTGTGCACATGGCTTCCGTCGCTTTTTTAATCTCATCGTCAGGCAGAGACACCCTGTTCTGCGACGTGACGCATGTTAAGAGGAGCACACCAGTGCCAATTACATTTTTGTTGAGTTCACTCTTGAAAAGGGTTTCGGAGAGTACGTCCGTGTACGGATAAAGACTCTGCGCCATCAGGGATTCATACTGCTCCCCCGGGTACCAGTAATCGCAAAGCCCCTGTATCATCGGATGATAATCCCTCTGTCCGTGGAGCATAACGAGTTTGCCTTTTGCGTGGCACAGCCTGACAGTACGTTCAATGAGTTTCCGCATATCAAGGATCGAAAATCTGTATATCTTTCTGCCAAACTTATCGTTGAATGCACAGCCGTGCAGTTCGTTTTTGCACTGGTCGTTACCGCAGAGATCATAATAGATCATGGAAAGCCTGTCCGCGTATTCATGGTTTAGCAGTTTGTTTTTATTATATAACATGAGATCATTGAAGCTGGTGGCATTGCACGTGGTAATCGAGTTTTGCTGTTCATTCTTCTGCGAACCGTCTTCCAAGGTGCGCTTATAGATGAACACGTATCCCGTTCCTCCGGGGATCTCCCAGTATTTCTTGAAATACACGGCGGGAGGCGAGCCGGTGGTCATTGAATTCGCCATGCCGTAAACTCCAACAGTATAGGGGGGTGCATTTTTCATGCCTGCCGAAAACTGCGTCGGGTGCGGTTCAAAGCCGGAGGGACTGGTAAGCAATCCTGCCGCTCCAATCTGATCGAGCTTGAAAGAATCCGTCCGCGTCATGTCGTTATGCCGCATTACCCGTAATTTTTCCGGGAGCGGGCGCGTCGGTGTGGCGATGAAGAGAGCGTGATATTGAGTGTCTTCCGGCATCTTCACTGTTTTCGTCACCATGGTTACTTCACATTCGCCAGTGTTCATATCCACTTTGTAGACAGGCACTGCGGGGTCGTAAACCCAGTTGGCGTCATGTTCCGGCTCGTAGGCGAAACCTCCGTTTTCCGAGACAAGCCAGAGTTCTTTCACCGAATTTTCCATCCTGTTGAAGTATAGGAACTCGGCGGGATTGGTTTTTTTCTCGTAGACTTCCGGCCTCATCAGGAACTGGCGGAACTCCTTGTTAACCTGCCACTTCAACTTCATTGAATTTACTTCCGGCGAACCATTGATCGTGTAATAACACTTGATAAGTCCGTCGAATTCCACTGTTGTGGCATAATCTATTGTGCCGCCCGGGAGTTTTCCCGTTCCGGCATAGGTGACACTCCGGTTAGTGCTCGTGGTTTTGCCGGGTTCCCAGTCGGTAAGCGCTTTTCCGTCTATCATTATTGCCGGCGCTTTAGCGAGCAGTTCCCTGCCCTTGACCGTGATGCTTTCGGGGAGAGGGCCGGATCCGAATTTATAGACCCTGTTCCAAAGAGTGACTTTCCGTCCGTTTATCGCGAAATCCTTCCAGATTACAGGAACCGTATCCTCGTCGCCGATCTTGTTTCCTATGAACGATAGGTCTGGGCGGACTATTTCCGCCGTGACTTTTTCCTTGTCCAGCAGGGTCTCAAGAACATATTTTCCGGGAATATCTATATTGTCAAGGAATTTGCATTCATTGTTTTTTGAAAAATTCCAGTTCCCGTTTGACTTTTTTCCGTCTGGACGCGTCAGAGTATAGGATATTTCCAGCTTGCCGACTTTGAGTTTTTCAGCCGGAGCTGCCGGTAGGGCGGTGAAATCAAATTCGGCCTCCAGCTTGTCAGAATCCTTTCCGCCGCCGCGGTCAACCCCATTGATGTTCAATTCATAAGCCACTATTTTAGCTTCGCTTTTGTCGGTCAGCAGGGCATTGTAATTATTGGCCATTTCAGCAGGGGAAAGCGGACGGGAATATATTTTGAAATCATCAACCGCTGTGGCGTATTTATGATAGTCACCGTAAAAAAGGTTTTTGATCCCTATATACGAGTCTTTATTGTTCTTTGCCGTCATATCCGCCGTTTTGGAAACTTTTGCCGGAAGCCTTTTTTTAATTCCAAGTTTGCCGTTCAGATATATGGCAAGTTCGCTGTCGGACCACGTCGCACCGATTTGGAACCATTCGTTTTTCCTTATCCCCTGCAGCGGGACGCTTACACGCCCCACATCGTTGTAACCATGAGGGGGCTCCGAAGAAAACCAGTCGAAGTATACTACTGATTCAAATTCGTACAAAACTAACTCGACAGTCCGTTTCTCGTCCTGGAATTTCAGGTAGGCATACGCGATATTCCCACGTTTTTCGTTGACTCCGGGAACATAGTCCTGTCCGTTAAGCCACATTGTCAATGTCCCGTTGTGCGGATCTATGTTTTTTGCTACGTTAAATTTGAGATCTTCGCCCGGCTCCGGCTTGAATCCCTGTCGCCTGTCGAATCCGATTATGCCGCGCAACATCAGACTTACATCCTTCATTGTCGGCGAAAGGGGATCGCCCTTGGCAAAATCTGCCACCGTCGTGTATTTGTCGAATGTCACAGCAAAGGAGATATCCTTGTCATTAATCTTGTCTGCCGCCGGGACTTGAATGAACTTGTCCGCCGCCGAGACCATCAGTGAGCCGAGCAAAAAAAGTGTGCATAGTGTCTTTTTCATAACAAAACCTTTATATTCCGTTGGGTTTAATCTTCATTAGGTAAATTCCCGGCCCCTTTGTGGCGTCTTTTGTCTAATATTTTGTCTTCGAATCTCCGGCCCACCCGCAATGCGTTGGAGTCCGTCAGTAATACCCCCGCTACTCTGCGGCGGGGGTAACATGCTATTGGTGACACATTTCTAGCACCCTTGTCTCCCCGCGGACTAAGGTCAGAGTTACAGTTCGTACCGTCGTCCCCTGTTCTACTGACAGCTCCTGCCCCGTCACTGCGTCCTTTACGCGGCACGACTCCGAGCCCGGCG
>Ga0118677_10009268_pt1 | contig 15429 bp, 7 predicted proteins | sample AliMusrvi5mmetaG_FD_86154 | JGI IMG/M metagenome (GOLD analysis project Ga0118677, IMG submission 86154)
GACACCAGGCGTCGCTCGCCGGGATTGAGGGGACCGGTGGCCAGCACATCGAGCGCGCGGGAACCGACGGGACCGGTTTCGGCCGTGAGAAAGTTCGCCATGCGGCGCGCGTCGGCACGGATGGCAGTCTCATGGCTGACGCCCGTTCGGATCATCTGACCGGTCAGCATCGACATCAGGAACGCGATACCCAGCATGACGCCCATCAGGGTCACGACCGACCGTCCCAGGCGGACGCGGATACCCTGCATCACGACGCCGAAGGCAACGGAGACGGGGAGGCGGACTTGCCGCCGTATTGGAGAAGCCGTCATTGTGAATTGCCGATTTTCGAGTGTCGATTTTGAATGCACTTTTCCTGGCTGCTTTCCTCGATAGACCAGATTCTCTTAGGGTATCCGTATATCGCTCCTGGATGCCGCCTCTCGGGCTGTTTTCTTGGAGGCGACGGTTATGGCGACCAGTTCGTCGGCTTCGGCGTGGAGTGGTTTGACCTGAGCCTGAGGCAGCATGCCGCTTTCCATGATCAACTCCATCCAGAAGGCCGACTCATCGGCCTCTTCCTCAACGATTCCCAACTTGGCTATGAACTCCGCACGCGAACGCGCCCGACACGCACTGCGGTAATTGGCCCCCACCGACGGACCGGACCGCGACAACTGACGGGCAATCGCCTGTGCCTCCGGCGTGCGCGGAAGTGCGCCCACCAGCTTGATGACCCTCAAAGCAAAAGCCTTTGTCCTTATCTTCATCTCCGTGCTGTTCATCGCCTCAGTTTATTAACCAATCGACAATCGTACATCAACAATGTTAAATTCCTAAAATGGCGCCGCCGAGACGGCTGACTGGATAAGGCGCATGGCGATCGTCGCCATGCTGATGAGGCCGACGCCCGTAAGATAGCCGGCCAGAATCGTGGGGGCCATACGCAAAAAATGAGTGGTGCCGTAGCGCCGCTGGTAGATGAAGCGCCCGACGAGGGCGCCCACGATCTCCAGCAGCATGGTGTGCGGCAGGGCACCGAGGCCCCGGATGATCCCGTAGATGAAGAGGGTCGGCAGACCGAAGGCGCTGAACCCCGCGAAGGCGGCGGCGACGATGCCAAAGGCGACCGCGATGGTGCCGGGATGAATGGCGCGCCAGAACTCGCTATCGGCGATGCTGTGGGCCACGGCACCGGGCGGAGAGAAGGTGGAGGTGTAGAGCAAGGCGTCGTTCTTGGCGCGCAATTCCCAGTTGATCTGCGTGGCGGGGAAGGCGTCGGACGGGACGGGCGAGGCGTGCCAGACGAAAGCCCAGAAGACCCAACTCAGGAGGAACATGACAGGCAGCAGCATCCAGTCGGCCTTGATCAGCGAGCGGAAGTTGACGCCGGTGAGTTCGTTGACACGGAAGCTCTGGGCCTGGCCGCCGTAGTTGGAAATCGGGATCGGCGCCAGCCAGATCTCAACGCCGCGGGCACGGGAGAGCAGGAAGGCGATCTCCTTGATGAAGGGGATATCGACGCTCTGGCCGGAAATCCCGAGCAGGCGGGCGTTGACATACGAAATCAACGGGTTGTAAACGAAAGTGAAGAAGACGAGGAAGAACAGAAGGCCGCCCCGGCTGGTGCCGGTGCGCTTCAACAGGTGGTCGCAGAGCGCGATGATGAACACGCCGGCGACGACATAGCCGACGAGGGCGATCCACATCGGGTAGTCGCCGCGGCCGGCGGGCGGGACCGACCACCAGTGGCGGCGGCCGGCGGCCTCCGGCCCGGCAGCGCGGGCGGGGGCGAGCTCGCGCGTGCGGCGGATCACATCGCGGACCGTCTGGAACACGGAAATCACCGCGATAGCCAGGGCGGAACCGATGCCGAAGCTCAACCAGAAGTCCATGCTGTTCGAGAATGTCGTATTGACGGTGTCCATGCCCGGCTGCCACCGGGCCAGCACGCCCGCGTGATGGAGCACGGGGTTGATGCAGGCCGTGAGCACGATGGCCGCGCAGGTACCGACGACGGCCCAGAAGGGCAGAACGAAACCGAGGATGATGATGCCCAGGTCGATAACCATGCCCGTGGGCGTAGCCGGCAGGATGGACTCGGTCAGCGTGGTGGTGTCGAGGAAGGGCTGGGGAATCAGGAAGATGGGCTTGTCGAGGAGCAGGCCCGTGACGGCGGGCACGCCGACCTGGATGATGCCGAAGGCCAGACCCAGCACGATGCCCAGCGAGAAGAGCCGCCAGCGCTCGCTCGTCTTGCGCTCGCCCTGGCGCGAACGGAAAAAGGCGATGCGTCCGGCGTCGCCCGCCGCCGCTCCTCCCGGCGCCTTGGAGGAGTCCGCCTCGGCCAGCGCCATGGCGCCCTGCGCCTGGATGGGCGCCATCGGGAAAGGCAGGCGCTCGACGTCCGAAGTCAGGCGGAAGAAGAAGTAGCCGAGCGTGTACTTGTTCACGAGGCCGATCACCATGAGGACGGCGAGCAGGGTGATGGGCACGCGCCAATCGGCATGGAAGAGGTTGCGTTCCAGGATGGCGGGGCTGTCGGGACGCGGCGCGAACCAACCGGGGAAGGCGTCGCGCATGCCGGCGTCGCGCACCGCGTCGCTGGAGACAAGATAGGCGCGGTAGACGAAATCGCCGAAGACGAAACCCCCGCCAATCACGCCGCCGGCCGCGTGCAGGAGCACGACCAGTTCCTGCTTCGACAGGGTCCTCAACGCGCGCCGCGCGACCTCGCTGAAAAGAATCAGCGTCACCCAGGTTGCGGCCGAGGCCATGCTGCCGCCGGTCATCAGCGTCAGGTAGATCGACCCCGGGATCATCACCAGGCCGCAGAAGAGCACACCGCAGACGGTCGTCCAACCGAAGCCGTTGCGAAACTCCGTCGGCGTCTCCAACAAGTCACGGTACTGCGCCAGTTCGGCGTCGGTCCGGCTCGTTTTGGATTGGGTCAGTTTATGCCAGAACATGGGCGTCGGGGGTTGAAGGTTCGGGATGCAGGGCCGGCTGGACGGGGGAAACGGCCCCCGCCCTCTCCTCGATCAAACAGCGTGCCTCGTCGAATAGCGTGCGGCGCTCGGCCGGCCCTATGGCGCGCCAGTAAAGAAAATGACGACGAAGGGCGGCGACGAAGGACCCGTTCAGCCGCAACCAGGACTCACGGGTGCCGGAGAGGCGCGTGAGCGTAATCCGGGCCGCGAACTCACCGGTCTCGGGATCCGATGGCATGGCGATGGCGAGGCGCTGTGAGACGCCAAGATCGAAGGGCTTGAGCCACACGTCGACGACCAACTCGGGCACACGGGCGCCGCCGGTTTCGGACAGGCCGACGCAGGGCGGCCCGGCGAAGAACCGCCCCCCCCCGCCCTCGCCATGGTCGAGAAAGTGGCGGCGGAAGAAAGCCAGCACCGCCACGCGGTCACGAGCGCTGAAGGTGAACGGCAGCGCGAACGACATCGCATCGCCCGCAGGTTCGGGCAGGCGCCAACCGGTCTCGTCGGCCGGCGCGGCGATGCGCAAAGCGGCCAGGGCCGGGAAAAACGTGGAGAGAAAGACGGCAGCCATGATGGCCAGCGAGGCGTAGATCGTATGGATCGAGGTGAACGTCATGGGCAGGCCGCCGGTCCAGCCGAGAACGGTGAGCACGCGGCCGACCCCCTGGCTGAGAAGGAATCCGAGCATCGAGCCGACGACGGCATAGACAAAGGCCTCGCTGAAAAACATCGCGAAGATGTAGCGTGGCGCAATGCCGACGGCGTTGTAAACGAAGATCTCGTCGCGGCGCTCGTAGACCGAGCCCTTCATTGTGTTCAGCACCGTGAGGGCCGCGATCAGGAGCGGCACCAGCAGTTCCATCAGGCCGGCGAACGAGGTCGCGCGCGTCCGGCGGCCGCGGTAGGCGACGCCGCCCAGGCCGTAGCAGGTGGCCTGCCCGCTCTGCTCCAGATACTGGTCGACCTCGCGCCGGGCGTCCGAATAGGCCAGACCCGGCATGCAGACGGCCACCGACGCCAGTCGGTAGCTGCCGTGGCTGCCGGTGATGCCGAGGTTACCGGGCATGATCACGGCGCTGTCGGCGCTCAGGCGCGGCGCGTTCTCGTCGGCCAGCACGCCGTCACGACCGACCTGGACGGCGCGCATGGCCTCGATATCGAACGGCAGCAGGTCACGCCCGTCGAGGTCGCGCAGGTTGGCCAGTGTGTCGGCATCGAAAATGCCTTGAACACGCACGTGCTTGCCGTTGATCGCAACGACCACGGGACCGGCATCGACATCGGCGGGACGGAGGCCCAGCCCGGCGGCCAGCGGCGCAGCCAGCAGCACGGGCGGGATTTCGCGCTCGGTCTTGATGGACTCCTCCGTGAACCACCCGCCCCGCGTCAGCAGGCGGATGCCGCGGCGCAGAGGCTCGTTCGGGCCCAACTCCAGCATGGTGCTGACCGTACGACGCTTGGGCAAGTCGCCGGCCGACTCGTAGACGATCTCAATGTCGGGATTGTAGTTGACGCGGTCCCAGCCCTGATGGCCGACCACCATGCCGCGCGTGGCCAGGGTGTGGACGTGCTGGTAGCGATCACGCAAGGCGAAGAGTTCCGCCTCGGTGATCGGCGCGAAGCGCTCGGGCTTGATCAGCAACCCCTCGTAGGACGCTTTGCCAACGGCCACGGTGGTGTCGACGATATCGGACTGCACCGAGGTGAAGCAGATCATGGCAAAGGTCAGTAGAACCAGCGTGGCGCAGGTGAGGCCGGTGCGCACGAGGCGCCGGTGCATGTTGTTGAGGCCAAGGGCAAAGGCGGTGCCGAGAATGCCGAGCGTGTTGACGTCCGCGGCGGTGGCCTGGCCGCGCTGCCTGCGCAACGACTCGAGGTTCTCCTTGAACTTGCCGGAGAAAAGCAGCGTGATGCCGCCGGCGATGAGCATGATGACGAACCCGAGCAAAATCATCAGCGACGAACGGATCATCGCGAAAGCAGGGTGGAGCAACCACAGCAACGCAAAAACGACGAGGAAGATGACGGCCTGGGCCGCGAGCTGGTGTCGGATGTCGGTAAAGCCGAAAGCGAGCTTCTCGAAGAAGAAGGCGAAGGGCACGAGCAGGCCCAGGTACCAGATAACGCCCCAGATGGCCTCGCTGACGTTCCGCCGCAGCACAGGGTGGTTCATGATGGCGTAGGTGGCGGCGGCGCGCCAGTCGAGCGTCGCGGCGTGCGCGGACGACTCGGACGCGGCACGGCCGGCAAGATCGAGGCTGCGCGCGTGGAAGTCTTGAACGCGCACGTCGGCCATGCCGGCGTTCCGCTGGACGTCGAGCCTGAGGCCGTTGACCGCGACCATCGAGCGCGTGGTGTGCCGAGGCACGTCGAGCAACCGCGGCGTGTCGGAGGCCAGATAGCCCGGGCCGTCGATCTCGCTGCCGACGGTGGGATGGAAAGCCGTCACGTCGCCGAGCAGAAAGGCACGAATGGCCTGGACCTTGTCGTTCTCGGGTGCGCCGGCCTTGAGTGTCACGAAGAAACGGCAGTCAGGTTCGAGGAAGACGACGACGACACCGTTGGCCCGCGAGAACGTATTGATCTTCGGCACCTCGACCAACCCATCGCGGCGCAGGAAGTCGAAACCGGTGTAAGCCTTAAGGTTCTGGGGGTTGACCGTGTCCAGGAGCGCCACCGGCGCGGCGCGGAAGGCGACGATGTTGATGTCCTGGCGGTTGCCCCATGACCCGACGTTGATGGACTTGTAGAGCCTTTGCCCTTGGGACCCCTCGTCCTTAATGAAGCGGATTGTGCCGTCGTCCGCAAACCCCACGGCCTCGGGGCTGTAACCCGCTTGGCCGGCGGGCAGGATGGGCACGCTTGTCGAAAGGCAGGCATACCGGCCGTACGGATCGGTCATCAGGAACGGGTGAACGTTATAGCCGGTCTGTTCGAACTGGTAGGTGTTGCCCTTGTGGCCGACAAGTGCACCAGCCAGCGGATAGGTCGGCACGACGGCGCGGCCGACGCCGGAGGCGACGACGCGTCCGCTGTAGGAGCAGAGTCGGGAGCGTACCGGCGGCTCAAACGCACCCGCGCCGTAGACCATGGCGAGCGCGACGCGGCCGTAGGCGCGCAGGGATCCCCGCAGGGTGTCGAGATCATGCCAGGCGCCGTCGTCGACCGGCAAAGCGGCGCGGTTGTAGGCGTAGGTGCGATCGGTGTTGATGAGCACGAAAGCCGGGTAGCCCTTGCTGTTCCAGTGGAGCACGTCCACGGGCAGACTGGCGATGCGCGCGGGCGCCCAGTTGTTGTGGTCACGCCCGTGCAGGGGGTCATAGGAGACATCGACGCCCAGGCCGCCGCGCTGCATTACGCCGAGGAGGATGTCGTCGATCACGGGCGCCTGGCGCAGGGTGTCCTTCTCGACATCCTCCCCCATGAAAAACGAGAGGGCTTCGCCGCGCGTTCGCGCCGGGTCGGCGGGCGCCAGCAGCACGCCCATGGCCACAAGGCGGTCGTAGTGCCGCAGCAGGTCGTGAACGGCGAGAGCCCGACCGAGTTCGGCGGCGCGGGCGTCGTGGAAGGCCGCCAATTCGCGCAGCCGCGCCACAACCCGGCCCCGCAGGTTATTCCCCGTGGCAAAGGCCCGGGCTCGAGGATCATCGAGCAGCTTGCGGAGCGGCAAGGCGGCCACACCCATGGCGGCGTCGGAGCGCTCCTTGGCCTCGCGGTAGGCGGCGAAGGCCGGGGAATCGGCTTGGCCGCCGGTGCGCAGGAAGGCCAGGCGCGCCTGGAGCTGCGACTCGGAAAGTTCGAGCAGGACCGTGCCGGCGACGTTGTCGCACGCCTCGCTGAAGGCCTTCCCGGCGGATGCGTCGAGCGACGCGACGCGGGCGACGGTGAACGCCGCATCGTCAAAGGTCCGCGGATCGTCGAAAAGGGCCAGCGCTCTACGCACCCCCGCCGCGGTAACGGCGTTCGCGGCCAGTTCATCGGCCAGGCAGCGGCGCGCGTCGTCGCGCTTCCAGGCCGTGCCAATAGTCGACGTCAAGGCGTCGGGCGCGAGCAGCCCCATGGTGAACGACGAGTAGCAGACGAAGACGACGTCGCGGACGCGGCGCGGATCGTCGTGGCTGCCGGCAAGGCCGTTGAGCAACGCCTGCTGGGCCGCCAGATTGACGGCGCCGAGGGTGCCCGGGGCGAGGTCGGGCAGCACGGAGGGAGCGTCAAGCATCGCCGTGAATACGGCGGCCTCCCGGGCCGGGCGGACGGCGGGGCGGACGGCGACGAGGGTCTCGCTCGCGACTGGCCGCCACGTGACGTTGACGCGCAGGGTCACGATCTGGTCCAGATGCGCGAAGAGGCCGGCGTCAGCGGCCAGGCGCGGGTAGTTGACCGGCGCGGTGGCGCGCAGGCCGCCGACGTCGGTCCACCGCACGCCCTCGAGCCCGTGGCGGCTGGCGACGATCACGGCCTGGAAGCCGGCCTGGGCGTACGAGAGCCAGTTGTAGCCGTAAGTTTCTGGAGGGGCATCGGCGTCGATCACGGCGATGCAGTCGTCGAAACGCGGGCTGGTGCGAAGCAGAACGTCGCTCGCCAGCACGAGCCGGCCGGTCACGCCCCCGGCCGGCGTGGCGATGGGCTGGACGTGGTTGGGTTGGAAAGGGTAGATCCGCACACCGGCCAGAGGCCGGCCGTCGCTGCCGAGAATCTCGCGCCGAAGGGTGACGGGAACCGGAACCGTCTGGGTCAGGGTATACACCTGGAACCCGGCGTTGCTGAAGGCCTCGCGCAGGCGGGCGCGCACGGCGGAAAGGCCCTCCTGCCCCTCGTAGCGCGAGCCACAGGCGAGAATGCGGGCAACCTGGCCGGATACGGCCGCCGGCGCGAGGGCGTCGTCCATGGCGCGGGTATCGAGGCCGGCGGCGGCGGCGGTGCGCGGCGGCGGCCGCGAGGGCGAGAAGCAGAAAAGGTAGGCCGCGGCCAGCGCGACGGCCAGCACGCCGAAGAGGGCGGCAACAGCGGCGGACCGGACGTTCTGGAGGAGGCGTGGTGTCATGACGGTGGCAGCAGCAGGGCGGGCAACCCCTCGTGTCCGGCGGCCTGCAGGCAGGCCCCCAGCACGAGCACAACCAGATAGGCGGCACAGGCGCCCAGGAATATACCGACACAGAAGGGCTGGAGTTTTTCGCGCACGGTGGCCGCGCCGCCGAGGCGCAACGTGATGGCGCGCACGACCCAGGCCGCGAGCGCGCTGCCCCAGATGTACTCCGCGAAATTCGTACAGCCGAGCAGTATGCCGACGGGATGGAACCAGAACCCCGCGAAGGCCTGGCGCAGCAGCGCGACAGCCGCCGCGGCGATGCCGGCCCCGCCGAATGCCAGCCAGGCCGGATCGACGCCGGTCGAGGCGGCGGCCTGCTGGCCCAGCAGGCGGGTGTTGGCGGCGGTCAGATCCTGGTTGAAAGGGAAGAAGTACCACCACTTGGTGTCGAAGGCCCACGTGTAGCGGGTGTTGTCGCCGCCAACGGCATAGGCGTTGGAAAGGAAGACCCAGCCGCCGATGATCATGCCGCCAACGATACCGAGCAGCGCGCACCAGACGAGGTGGCGCGGCGTCACGCGCCAGCGCGTGCCGAGGCCGAGCAACTCGGTCTGCGCGCCGGGGACGAGGAAGAAGCCGGTGGGACCGACAAGAAAACTCACCAGGAAGCAGAGCATCATGGCCTCGGGCCCGAAGCGGCTGATGCCGCCCAGCATGGACAGCAGGATCACGGGCGTCCAAGGCGTAAAATAGCCCCACGGCGTCCCGCACTCCGCGCGGATGCGGGCCGCCACCCATCCCAACGTGATCAACAGCAGGAAGAGCGTCAGCATGCCCGCGAGCCCGACCCCCATCCACCAGCCCCACGCCAGGCCGCCGGCCACGCAAGCGAACAGCAGCAGGTAGGCCGCGCGGTAGGAAAGCGGCTCGCCAACCGACGCGGCACGATCACCCGTCACCGCCGCCCGCAGGGTGTGCCAGAGGTAACGGCGGCTGAGGACGATCAGGATCAAGGCGTACCCCAGATAAGCGCCCATGCCCTGAGCGTCACTGTAAGGGAAGTTCGGGTCCGCGGTCAGCCCCGTGACCTCACCGATCCAGAATTGGCTGCGGAAAAGGAGGAAGCCTACGACGATGCTGAGGAGCACGTTGAGTTCCATGAACATGCAAAGGGCGAAGAAGATGCCGTCGACCTCGAAACGGCACCGCTGCCACATCCTGCCCCACGAGGGATTCTGCAGGTAGTCCGTCAGGTTCACCGAAATCGCAACATCGGGAACGCTCGGATTATAGAAACGCCAGACCTTGAGCAACATCCACGTCAACGCCGCGGCGAAGCCGACCCACATCAGGCGGTTGCGCCAGATCTCCGGCAGAATGCGTCCCGGTTCGTCGCCGTCGTCGATGAGAAGCGCGGGAATGCGGGCCATGGGCAATTGGAACCGCTCGTTGTCAAGCCACTGGCGCCGCAGGATGATATTGATGGCCAGGACCGCGGTGAGCAGCAGACCGATGAACAGCGTCCATACCAACACCGGCCCGGCCCAGTCCCGCACGGGGATGTAGCCGGCGAGCAGGAAGGCAACGCCGCGCAGGCTCCAAAGACGGTCGGGCCGGACAACCAGGCCGGCGCGCGCGTCGGGCGGCAGCGCATCGTACTCCGAGGCGGTTACGAGACGGCGGCCCCGGAAGACCCCCTCCAGCGCGGCCACGCTGCAGAGCCGCGGGTCTGCCAGCGCGAGGGAGCCGTTGCCCTCGAGCACGAACTCGAGCGTGTAGTGATCGCGCGCGCCGACGGGAAACTTCACGCCGTAGGCGCCCGCGCGACGGAACCCGGCGCGGTGGAGAACGTTCGTCCTAGGCTCCTGGGATGTCGCGAAGAACTGAACGTACGCGGGGTCGTCGTCGGCATACGCGCGGCAGGCGTAGCGCGAGGCCGGGCCGAGATCGACAGCAAGGGCGAGTATGCTGATCAGGTACGGCTCGCCGGGCACGACACCGGGAGCGCCATCGCCGGCGACGGGCAGGCGCAAGCGCAACACGGTGGGTGCCGCGCCGGTGCTGACGAGTACGGGCAGGCGCGCGCGCCGGCCGGAGTCGGTCATCAGGTCCTCCCAGCGGCAAGCGCCGTTGGTCTCCAGGGCCGGATGGCCCGGCCGCCAGAGGCCGGACAGCAGGTTGGGCCCGTGGGGCCAGAGCCGATCGCTGATGGCGTCGAGCTTCTCGAAATCCGGTTGGCGCGGGTTAGTGGCGACAATGGCCACGATGCGGTGCCAGAAGCCCTGCGTCATCAACGGTGCGCCGATCAGCATGCAGAAGACGACGCACAGCATCTCGGCGCGGGTGATCACGTGCCAGCGCGTCAACAGCCGCAGGATACCCACGAGTGCCAGCACCACACAGGCCACCCAGATGGCCGGCAGGGCCAGGGTGTGTTCCGAGGCAAAACTGACGCCCACGGTAACGTCGCTGACCTGAATCAGGACGCCCATGGCGAGCAGGCAGAACAGGCTGGCGGCGACCGATGTCGGCGTCAGACCGCGCACTGTCCGCGGTTCATCCATCAGGGCTCGCGCCTCCGCAGGGTCGCGGCGCCGCCGGCGATGCACAGGCTCTCGATGCGCAGTTCCTGGCCGGGGGCCAGCACGGGTTCGAGGTCGAGCGCGTGCTCGACGGTCGGATCAAGCCCGGTGACGAGCACGGAAGAGAGGTGAGCCGTGTTCCCCATCATTCCACCCAGGTACCCGGCGTTGAATAGATTGGTGGAGGCCTTGCCTTCCGGATGCTCGACGACGTGCCCGTCGATCGTGATGCGGAAGAGGCCGGACTTGGGCGTGGATTCTCCGAAGGCCAGCACCATGCTGCCGCGGAAGGCCAGCCGTAGCGGTGCCGGCGGCACGGCTGGGGCGTTGGTCGCACCGGCAGCAGGCGCGGCGGGCCGGGAGACCGTGGCTTCGTCGTCCAGCCAGCGCGACATCTGCATGTCGAAGCAGGCGGAAGTGAGACGCGGCTTATCGACGCGCCAGCCATTGGGAAGCACGCCGCCGAAGAGCGTGGCCAGCGGGGTGCGGTTGGCGTGCAGGTAGGTGTCGGCATGGACCATCTTCTCCGGCGCGCGGCAGACAACACCGCGGGCTACGGCCTGCGTAAGAGCGCCCCAGGCCGCGTCGGCGAAGAGGTGGTAGCCCGTGTCGCCGGGGTGGATGCCATCGACCGGCCAGAGCGCGTCGGCGGTCGTCTCTCCCGCGCGCAGGCGTGCGATGGCCAGCTCGATCGCGTCGCCGCACGCGGTACCGTAAGCCTGCGACAAGGCGAGGTGCGCATCGCGGCGCTTCATGCCGGCGGTACTGCCGCCGGTGACATTCCATTTGAAGGGGAAGAGCACCTGCACAACGGGCACGCCGGCATCGGCGACCAACCGGCGCACGATGGCCTCGTACGAGGCAAGCGTCTCGGGATCGTCGTGGTAGATGTCGTCGTTGGCCGAGAAGTCGAGGAAGACAAGATCCGGTTTGCGGCGCAGCACATCGCGCTCCAACCGGAAAGCCCCCAACTGCGAGCCGGTACCGCCGATGGCGGCGTCGTAGCATCGGAAGCGGGTGCGCGGATAGCGCGCCTCAAGCCGCTCGGCGATGCGGGCGCGGTACGACGTCGTCATCTGGTCCGTGGCGTTGGCGCCCCATGTCAGGGACGCGCCGAAGAAGACAACGGTCATCGGCTCGCCGGCAGCGGCGCGGCGGTCAAAGGTCGCAAAAGAGGCGTCGGCGTATGCGCACGCCGCCAGCGTGCCGAGCACGCCGGCGACCAGGAACCCTATGTTGCTTCTCATGCTTCAGTCTCCGCTATTTCGAGCACTCCACTGGCGGCCGCACCGTCCCAGACACCGGTCCGGAACCCGGCGCGAAAACCGGCTTCCCTTCCAATGCACGGAACGTGCCAGTCTCCCCGCATCGGCGCCGCCTGCACGCCTGACGGCCACAGACTCCCGTCCGGCCCCGCGCCGCGCGGCCCATGGACAGGACTGAGGACATCCTTTCTATACTATCGTGTGCACGGTGGTATTCAATGAAAATTGCTTTCTGTGTCCGGTTGTAGCCACATCGCGCCGCCCGGCCCGCCTTCAGGCCCAGCCGCGACCGGTCCGGAGCGTCGGCCGGAATCCCCACTACCCGCAGCGATCATAGCCCCCGCGACGGGGGCGGTCTATTCGTTTTCGGGACACGCGAGCCGTGGCGGGACAGGGGTTCAGCCGCGCGGTATCGGACTTCGAACATGCCGCTGCGACGAAAACTGCCGGGCGCCATGCCGAGGGCCTCGCGGAAAACACGACAGAAGTAGCTGCAGTCGCCAAAACCGCAAACGCCTGTGATTTCCTTCACCGAAAGCCGGCTCGTCTGCAGCAGGCGCGTCGCCTCCTTCAAACGCAAGCCCTTCAGATAAGCCGCCGGCGCGTCGCCCATCGCGCGATCAAAGACACGGCTAAAATGGTGCCGGCTCAAGCCCGCCGCCCGCGCCAGGTCGGTCACATCGAGCGTCGGATCGGCCAGCCGGTCCTGGCACAGGCGCAAGGCGCGCCGGACCGGTTCGGGCCTTGACTCGGCCAGGGTGACATGAGGGGCGGCATGCTTGGCCAACGACATCGCCAAAGCATAGGCGGTGGCGGAACTGTCGAAGGGATCATCCATCCCGCCGGCGAGTGACCGGCAGTAGAGATCGCATAGACGCGCGACCGGTTCGCTCCGCGGATCGAGCGCCACCAACGGTCCGGCATAACGCAGCAACTCGCGCCACACGCGCAGCAGTTCGCGACCGTTGAGGCACGCGAAAACGAACTCCCAACGGTCGGACTCAGGCGGCAGCCAATAGCGGTTTCGATGTGGAAAATAGAGGAGCATCGCAGTGCCGGGCTCAACCCGTCGGCCAACACCCTCGAATTCGAGCATGCCCCAGCCGCACAGCGTGTATTGGATAAGCGCGAATTCGCTCTTCCCTCGTTTCAACCCGTCCCAATCGTAACCGCACCCCCGCAAACGGTTCTGCCAGCCGGAGCCGGTGACCATCGCATGCAGCGCCATGACACGCCCCCCAGGCGAGCGACACCACTCGCCGATGCCCGCCGTGTTCAATCGGCAGCGCACAGAATCAATATTCTTCACTCTCGATCACCAATACTTCCGCTGGTTTGCCATTCACGCCATCGCATAATATTCGTATTTATGCAGGGCATCAAGCGATGTTGGCCACCGCAGTTGCCGCTTAAAACGAACAGAAAGGCGTTCACCATGGCATTCAAGATCACGTTCATTGGCGCTGGCAGCATCGGGTTCACTCGAGGGCTGCTGGCAGATTTGCTGGCCGTGCCGGAATTCAAGGACATCGAAATCGCCTTCACCGACATCAGCAAACGCAATCTGGAGATGGTTGGGATGCTTTGTCAGCGCGACATCGACGCCAACGGACTCAAAATCAGGATTGCGCGCACGACTGACCGGCGGCAGGCCATGCAAGACGCAAAATACGTCATTAACTGCACGCGCATCGGCGGTCTGAAAGCCTTCGCCACGGACATCGAGATTCCACTGAAATACGGAGTCGATCAATGCGTCGGCGACACCTTGTGCGCCGGCGGCATCATGTACGGCCAGCGCGGCATCGCCGCCATGCTTGAGTTCTGCAAGGACATCCGCGAGGTCGCGGCGCCCGGCTGCCTGCTCCTCAACTACGGCAACCCCAATGCCATGCTGACCTGGGCCGTGAATGCATTCGGCGGCGTCCGGTGTGTCGGGCTCTGCCACGGCGTCCAAGGCGGACATTGGCAGATCGCGCAGGTCATCCAGCACGTCGTCAATAGGGGTCGGAAAAAAGGAGACAAAGGATTCGTCGAGGTCACGCAGAAGGACGTGGACATCGTCTGCGCCGGCATCAACCATCAGACGTGGTACATCAAGGCACTCTACAGGGGGGAAGACTGGGCCAACAGCCCCAAACTGCTCGCCGGATTCGAAACCCATCCGGCATTCGCAAAAAGCGAGAAGGTTCGAATCGACATGCTGCGCCGGTTCGGCTACTACTCCACCGAATCCAACGGACATCTTTCCGAGTATGTCCCGTGGTACCGCAAGAACCTGAAGACCATCAAGAATTGGATCTCGCTCGACTCCTGGATCAACGGTGAAACCGGGGGTTACCTCCGAGTCTGCACGGAGAGCCGCAATTGGTTCGAGACCGATTTCCCGAACTGGATGAAGGCCGCCCCGACGCAATATGGGCCTGAAAAACGGGGGCAAGAACACGGCTCCTATATTGTGGAAAGCCTCGAAACCGGACGCGTCTATCGCGGTCATTTCAATGTTGTCAATGGCGACGCCATCTCCAATCTTCCCGACGACGCCATCGTCGAGGTGCCCGGTTACGTGGACCGCACGGGCATCAACATCCCTCAGGTCGGCGCGCTGCCACACGGCTGCGCCGCAGTCTGCAACGCCAGCATCAGCGTCCAGCGACTCGCCGTCCTTGCCGCCGTGCATGGCGACATCACTGCGCTGCGCCAGGCCATGATGCTGGATCCTCTCGTCGGCGCCGTCTGCGAGCCGCCCGCCATCTGGCAGATGACGGACGAAATGCTCATTGCTGGTGCGCCGTGGCTTCCCCAATACAGGAAGGTCATCGCCGGAGCCAGGAATCGCCTCGCCCATCCGCAGGTCAACACCAATGCCGCCTTCAAAGGCGCCGCGCGGCTTCACACGAAAAGCGTGACCGAGATGGCCCGCGACAAGGCCAAGGCACGCCAAACCGCCGCCGCCGCCGACAAGGCCGCCGCCGATCGCAAAACGGCAATCGACATGGCAACAAAGTCCAAGTAAATGAGGCTTGCCCACGTTCTCGAACCAGGTCGTCAGCACGCGCACCAAGTAGGTTCCCGCCAGGATGTCCAGATAGTGCCGCACAGTCTTGCCGCGCACGCCGTCATCTGCTGATCAACGTCCGGATCAACGTCGGTGACCGTGCCCGCACCCGCGCCTCACACGTTCATGAATTTCCCGCGCGGCCCGGTTTGCGTGTCATCCCAGTCCGTCGGCTTGGTCTTGCCGATGTAGTCGGTCTTCTTAGAGGTCAGCATGGCCCCGCGGAAATCGCGATCCTTGACGGGCAACGATTCGGTGGCGAACTCCTGCTGCTTGATTGTCTGGCTCTTCTCCGTCGCCGCATAGCGCACGTACAGCAAGGGCGGATCGTCGGCAGCCAGCAGCCGGATATCCGACCCGCGCGGGATGCAGCGATACTCGCGATTTGTCACCGAGCCGCCGGGCGAAAATTTCTTGATGTAGGTGAAGAAGCTGTCGCCGTAGACGACGGTCAGCACGCGGTCGCGTTCCAGCACGGCGCAATGCAGCAGGCCGGTGTCGACGAAGAGCTTCTCGGGTG
>Ga0118677_10009269_pt1 | contig 15428 bp, 16 predicted proteins | sample AliMusrvi5mmetaG_FD_86154 | JGI IMG/M metagenome (GOLD analysis project Ga0118677, IMG submission 86154)
ACTCATTACATTATTACAATGTCATTAAAATAACAATAAATATAATCATAATGTAAACTATTATTCTATATTTGCATTATATAGTTATATAATTGTATATTTATATATCATTATGTAATCTATATTTATTTGTTATTGTCATTATGATATATTCAATTAAGCTACTGAATTATGTATGAATCGTTGATCAGACAGAAAGATGTTGTAAACCGATGGATGGAGCGTTTCGGAGTGCGTTTTGGAATTTATAAAAACGGGGTGTTCAAGGAGCAGATATTTCCTTTCGACCCTATACCGCAGATTATTTCTCATTCCGACTGGACTGAGATTGAAACCGGACTTATTCAGCGTGTCAATGCGCTGAACATGTTTCTCGACGATATTTATAACGACAAGAAAATCATTAAGGCGGGTATTATCCCCGAAGAGTTTGTATATTCTTCGTCGGGCTACCTGCATCAGTGCGAGGGAATCAGCCCGTCACGTAATATCTATTCGCATATCTCCGGTATTGACCTTGTGCAGGCGAAGGATGGTACCTGGTATATATTGGAAGACAACCTTCGTATACCTTCAGGTGCCTCATATCCTATGATTGCACGCAGTATAACGCGTAAAGTGTCGCCTGAGACTTTTCAGACCAATAGTATATTCGATAACCGTAATTATTCACAGTTGTTGCGTAAAGCCATGGATTATGTCAATATTGACGACGGCCTGGAAGTGATTCTAACTCCGGGACGCTATAATTCTGCCTACTTCGAACATTCTTACCTGGCCGAAAAAGCCGGTGTGCTGCTGGCTTATGCCGACGACCTGATTGTGGAAAACGATATGGTTTATTACAAGGGTTTGTTCGACAAAAAAGAGCGGGTAGGAGTGATCTATCGCCGTATTTCCGACGAATATATGGATCCGGTGGTGTTCGAAAGCAGTTCGCTGCTGGGTGTTCCCAACCTCTTCAATGCTTATGCCAAAGGGAATGTGGCTATCATGAATGCCTTTGGCAACGGGGCTGCCGACGATAAGGGAATTTATTATTTTGTGCCAAAAATGATTGAATTCTACCTGGGTGAGAAAGCCATTCTGAAAAATGCGCCCACCTACCTGCCTTATTACGAAGAAGATATGAAATATGTGCTCGAAAATCTCGAAACACTCGTTATCAAGGATGTGGCCGAAGCAGGTGGATACGGAGTAATGTTTGGCAGAGATATGAGTCCCGAACGTCTGGACGAAATACGGCATCTGATTGAAACAGAATCGCGTCGTTGGATAGCTCAGGAGGTTATCGACTTTATCGACCTCGAAATAATGGATGGCGATGAAAAGATAATGCGTAAATCGGACCTGAGGGTTTACGTGGTCACCGGTGCTGAAACGCAGGTATGGCACAGTGGACTTACCCGCTACACCCGCGACCCGACATCCTTTATCGTAAACTCCTCACAGGGAGGTGGATTTAAAGATACATGGATTTTGAAGAAGTAGGCAGAAAGAAGTTTATAAGTCGAAAGTTTATAATTTATATTTTATAATTAAGAGCTTTATAATGAATATCATTTCCTTATTGCACAAAGCGGTTCCCATCAAATATATTATTCCTATTTCCTTCTCCTTTGGAGAAGGTGTACGCCAGTTGGCGGACGGAAGAGGTCTGAGGGGTTAGTGGAGGTCGGTATCTCAATGTTCAGATAATCACTCATTAATTGCTCAAATGCAAAATACTAAATGGAAATTGAAAATAAATAACACCCAATTAAAACCGGGATAAAAAAAAAAAATGAACAATGGAATTTCAACAGCCAAAGCCAACAGGCTCTACTGGATGGGGCGTTATGCCGAACGCGTGTACCTGGCATTACACATGCTTCGCAAATATCACGATCAGATGATAGATGAAGACTACAACGCCTACAATGATTTTTGCAGCAAAATGCGTATAGAAAACAAGTACAGCACTCCCGCCCAATTTATCGAAAGTTATCTCTACGACGAGTTGAACAGCGATTCCATCATCAACATGCTCGAACTGGTACACGATAATGCCATGTTACTGCGCGAAGAGATTATGAGCGAAACACTTTCGTACATCCAATTGTCAATTTTCTATATGAAAAATGCCAGGGATAAAAGCATGGGACTCGTTGATTTACAGACCATAACCGACTATATGCTGGCGTTCTGGGGCTCTGTTGACGAGCGAATTTCGAACTACAGTATCCGAAAGACAATAAAATATGGTAAATTTGTGGAATCTATGGATCTGCATATCCGCTTTGGTTACCCCTTCGAACGGGTAATGAGCATCAACGGACGTTTGCAGGAGTCGATAGATATGGATGCTGAGTTGTGCGACGAGATTAAACTCATAGCGCTCAAAAACCAGTTGACACCCGATAAATTCAACGAAGAGAAAACCCTGTATTATCTGAATGGTTTATTTACAGCCTGATTCCGGAATTGCTGCCCGCTTACGTTACAGTTATATCACACGAATCAGCTTCAGCGAAAAGATACATCGTCATCATTTCCTGCTGAGGTGTATGCCTTCAATGAGTTCCGTTCAGCAAACCATGGAAAGCTATTTCTCCATAAGTCCGGAATGTTCCTACACACAGAGTACCGACTGGTTTGGCAATACCATTATTACCGGAAGCATTGAAGGCTTCCACGATTATTTTGAATTTAAATCGGAAGGAGTGGTACAGACATTCAAATACCGCATCAACGAAGCTTTGAACCGTTTGTTTCTCTATCCTTCCCAATATACACAACCCTTGCCATCAATCAGGCAACTGGATGACGAACTTCATTTCAGCGAAAACCTGAACGCTCATCAACGGGTAGCAGCCATTTCAGATTTGGTAAACAGTCGCTTACAGTATATCACAGGCAGTACGGGAATAGAAACCACGGCTGCCGCTGCGCTTGAACAGGGTGCGGGTGTATGTCAGGATTTTGCACAGCTCGCCATAGCCCTGTGTCGGTTGAGTGGCGTGGCAGCACGCTATGTAAGCGGATTTATGGAAGGCGAAGGCTTTACGCATGCCTGGTTGGAGTATTACTATGAGGGTAGTTGGTATGGCTATGACCCTACACATAACCGATTAATAGAAAACGGCTATATCAAGATTGCCCACGGACGGGATTATGCCGACTGTGCAGTGGATAAAGGCGTTTTCAGAGGCCTCGCCCAACAAAAACTCGAAGTCTATCTGAAAGCAGAACCGGATTTGTTAGGAGGAAGTTTTAATCAGTAGGCAGTTAAGCAGCAAGCAAAAACCATTGGTTTAATGCATAGAGCTTTTTGATTGCACAAAGCGGTTCCCCTAAAATATATTCTTCCTATTTCCTTCTCCTTTGGAGAAGGTGTACGAAGTACGGAAGAGGTCTGAGGGGTTAGGGGAGGTCGAAAGAAGAAACAGTAAGCAGAAACAAAAACACAAAAAACATTTCCAGGAATTTAAACAATAATGACTAAAACGATTATCTCAGAAGGGCTGCCGGTCGATGAGCAGCTACTTATCAGAAAACATACAATCCAAAACGGAACAGGCAACAAACGAATATGTATAGTAACAGGCACTCACGGCGACGAACTCGAAGGGCAATACGTCTGTTTCGAACTCATACGCCGGCTGAATGAAAATATTGACCTGCTCAACGGTACGGTGGATGTTTATCCCGCTCTGAATCCGCTGGGTGTCGATTCCGTTACGCGGGGTATACCCACTTTCGATCTCGATATGAACCGCATATTCCCCGGTGATCCAAAGGGACATCTGATTGAACACACCGCCTGGCAAATCATTCAGGATCTGAAAGGGGCCGATATGGTGATTGATATTCATGCCAGCAACATCTTTCTGCGCGAAATGCCTCAGGCCCGTATCAACGTTCAGATGGGCAAAAAACTCATTCCCTATGCGCAAATGCTCAACATTGATTTCATCTGGGTACACGATGCAGCCACAGTGCTCGAATCAACGCTGGCACACTCGCTCAACGTGCTGAAAACCCCGACCATTGTGGTTGAAATGGGTATCGGTATGCGCATAACCCTCGATTACGGCAACCGTCTGGTGGATGGCATCCTTAACCTGATGAAAAATATGAAGATGTTCAAAGGCTTTAAACCCGCGGAGATGAGTAAACCCCGCCTGTCGACTACAGGTGAAGTGATTTTTCTGAATGCCGAATCATCCGGAATTATCATTCCTACCGTATCACATTCGGTGAATGTACGCAAAGGCGACCTCCTTTGCCGCATTGTCGACCCCTTTGAAGGCGTGGTATTGCAGGATGTCTTATCACCCGTCGATGGGCTGCTTTTCACCCTCAGAACCTATCCGGTGGTGTACGAAGGTTCTTTAATTGCACGTATCTTTTCAGAAAAATCAGCGGAATGAAAGGAATAATACAAATTCAGTATAGAACATAATATTTAAAGGTTATTGATAATTTTTGCAATGCGCATCACCGACCGACCTCGTCCGGTGAACCGAAAAATGGAGTGAAGTAAGCGTAGAAAACTTTTCTGTTTGAGTTTCGACGTCTTTCGTCGAAACGAGTTTAAAAGTTTTCAGCTTACAAACGACTAATTTTTCGAGTGAAGCGGGCGCAGTCTTGACCTTTTTGCTTACTTTTTGTGGCAAGACAAAAAGTAAGTCGGGGTTTGGGGCGGAAGCCCCGACAATAAAAAATAAAATTTTCTAAATGCACTACAGGTTGTCTTATTATTTTTAATTCGTTTTGATTGAAAAAATACAAGGCTTAGAAGCTAATGCATACAAAAAAGCCCGACTGTGAATCGGGCATAGTCAAAATCAGAGAAATTCATCTGTCAGATAAATTTCACAATTTCATCAAGAGTCTTTCTGATTTTCAATCCTTTTTTTGTGAATCCTTCTTTCGGATAACCCAGCGGAGTAATCGCAAAAATCACTTCATTATCTGAAAGATCTAAAACAGCCCGAAGTGCCGAATAATCAAAATTTGCAATCCAGCACGTACCTACTCCCTGACTTTCGGCTGCCAGAATCAGATGATCCATAGCAATAGTCAGGTCGGTTTCAATACTATTGTAGCCATCGGCACGTTTCCATGCTTTTTCTTTATTCCCAACTACAATAAGTATATGTGGCACATCGGCAAACCATGCCCGTGGATAAGTCGAACGTACTTCTGCCAGTTTCTCAGGCGACGAAACCACTATAAACTGCCAGGGCTGAAAATTGGCTGCAGAAGGAGCAAGGCGACCGGCTTCGAGTATTTGCAAAAGCACATCCTTTGAAACTGGCTTTGAAGGATCGTAACTGCGTATGCTTTCACGATGGCTGATTAATTGGAGGAGGTTCATGATATATTTCTGACTATTTTAAACTGCAAATATAATTTTTGTTTTGCACAAATTCAAAACTGAATTGATTTTCTTAGAAACGAACCTAATATTCTTTTTGCATTTTCATTCAAAAAAGCTACTTTTGCTCTGTTTATAAAAACAAAACAAGATGAACAAATATTTAATCAAATCTACGCTTATGGCAATCGCCGTTGCAGCTGGTTCGTGCAGTCCCAAAGAAGACAGCACCCTTATTGGCAAACAGAATCCGAAAATTGAAAACGGACGCATGACGCCCGAAGTATTATGGTCGTTTGGACGGATAGCCGGTACCCAGGTTTCGCCCGACGGAACAAAAGTACTGTACAGTGTTTCGTACTACAGTATTCCCGAAAACAAAGGGAATTCTGAACTTTTTGTAATGAATGCCGATGGCTCTGACAAAAAGCAAATAACCAAAACCGCCACCCGCGAAGCTGCCGCCAAGTGGATGAAAGACGGCGAACACATTGCTTTTCTTTCGTCTGAAACGGGCTCTATGCAGCTATGGATGATGAAAGCCGATGGTAGCGACCGTAAACAAATCAGCAAACGTGAGGGTGATATGAATGATTTCACTTTCTCGCCCGACGAGTCGAAACTGCTTTTTATAGTTGACGTGAAATACGGTCAGCGCACAGTAGATAAATATCCCGACCTGCCCAAAGCCAGCGGTTTAATAGTGAAAGACCTGATGTACAAACATTGGGATGAATGGGTGCAGACCGTTCCGCATCCGTTTGTGGCCGATTTTAAAGACGGAAAAATTGAAAATGAAAAAGATATTCTGAAAGGCGAACCTTATGAAAGTCCTATGAAACCCTGGGGTGGCATTGAACAGTTGGCATGGAGTCCGGGCGGAAAAACAGTGGCTTACAGCTGCCGTAAGAAAACCGGTAAGGAATATGCGCTTTCCACCAATTCAGATATTTACTTTTATAACCTGGAAACGGGCAAAACTGAAAATAAGACAGCAGGCATGATGGGTTACGATAAAAACCCGACTTTCTCGCCCGACGGTAAATGGCTGGCCTGGGAAAGCATGGAACGTGATGGATACGAAGCCGACAAGAACCGCCTGTTCCTGATGAATATCCAAACAGGCGAAAAAACAGATTTGTCTCTTAGTTTTGACCAGAACGCAGAAGCACTTAGCTGGAGTGCTGATAGTAAATCGATTTATTTTGTTAGTTGTTGGCATGCGGTGACTGAGATTTACCGTGCCGACATAGCCGAAAAGAAAATTACTCAAATCACCAAAGGCGTTCATGATTATAATTTTGTTACACAAGCGAAAGACAAGTTGATTGGCGTATATCATTCGATGAGCAAACCGGACGAAATCTACAGCATTGATCCGAAAACAGGCAAAGAAACCGAACTATCCTTCGAAAACAAGGATATTCTGGCTAAACTGGAGATGGGGAAAGTAGAAGAACGCTGGGTTGAAACCACCGACCACAAACAAATGCTGGTTTGGGTGGTTTATCCGCCTCGGTTTGACCCAAAGAAGAAATATCCCACCCTGCTTTTCTGTGAAGGTGGACCGCAATCAACAGTTAGTCAGTTTTGGTCGTATCGCTGGAATTTCCAGTTAATGGCTGCCAACGATTATATTATCGTAGCACCTAACCGTCGTGGACTTCCCGGCTTTGGCAAAGAATGGCTGGAACAGATAAGCGGTGATTACGGCGGACAAAATATGCTGGATTATTTCTCGGCCATTGATGCACTTGCAAAAGAACCCTTCGTAAACAAAGATAAACTGGGTTGTGTGGGTGCAAGTTACGGTGGATTTTCGGTTTATTGGCTGGCCGGTCATCACCAAAAACGATTCAAAGCATTCCTGGCTCACGATGGTATGTTCAACCTGCCACAGCAATATCTCGAAACCGAAGAAATGTGGTTTGTAAACTGGGATTTGGGTGGACCATACTGGGATAAAGCCAATGCCATTGCTCAACGTTCGTACGCCAATTCGCCACACCTCTTTGTCGACAAATGGGATACCCCGATATTGGTTATTCATGGAGAAAAAGATTACCGAATTTTGGCTTCGCAGGGTATGTCAGCCTTCAATGCTGCTGTGTTGCGTGGTGTTCCGGCTGAAATGCTTATCTTCCCCGACGAAAACCACTGGGTACTGAAACCTCAAAACGGAATTCTGTGGCAGCGCACGTATTATGAATGGCTGGATAAATGGCTGAAATAATTGACTATTTATTCATTTACCGCTCGGCTTTGCAGCTTGGCAGAGCCAAGAATTTATTATTGGATTATGAAGCATTTAAAATATAATGTGATTTTGCTTTTGTCGCTGATACTTGGGGCATGTTCATCTATTTCGGAACCTCTGGCTAACCAGAACCTTCAAAATATGCTCTTTGAAACTGCCGATTATATTGTTTTAGAATCCAAAACAAATACAGCCCGAACCACTGGTTTTGTTTATTATCCGGGCGGCCTGGTCGATCCGCATGCCTATCTGCAATGGCAGGATAAGTTAGTGACATTGAACCCCGGTTTGAAAATTGTGACCGTGAAAATGCCCAGCAATCTGGCAGTATTCGGAATTGATAAAGGAATGACTGTAGTGAAAGCTAATCCTGCAATTTCAAATTGGATAACCGGAGGACACTCACTGGGTGGTGCAATGGCTGCAGAGCTAATAAATAAAAACCAAACGACATTTAAAGGATTAGTTTTTATTGCCTCCTACCCGGCGAGCGATATCCTGAAAAACTGGAGTGGTGGGGTTTTAAGTGTTCATGCCAGCAGGGATGGGCTTTCCACGATTGCAAAAATTGAGAAATATAAAGCAGATTTACCTTCGGCAACAGTTATGAACGGAATGAATAACTTCACTTTACCGGTTTCCGGACGCACTCACTATTATGAAATTATGGGTGGAAATCATGCTCAGTTTGGAAATTACGGACTTCAGGCAGGTGATTCAACAGCAACTATTTCCGTAACCGTTCAACAAAATCAATTGATTCAGGTTATCAATAATTTTATCGACAAACTATGAGAAAGCTCGTTGTACTTTCAGTTGCAGTTTTTGTATTCGGGCTCACTTCAACCCTAAAAGCGCAGCAAGTTTCGATTTATCTGAATTCTCTCAACGGTATTCTCGCCGAAAGTAATTTTGACGGTGGTTCGCGCGGTGGCTCATTAGGTGTGAATTACTCAAATACACTAACCAATGATTTGAAATGGCTGGGTGGTGCAGAACTGAATACCGTTTCGTGGGGTAATAATGTGGTAGCTAATCTGGGACTGATTTACACTAAAGAATTTGCAGCAAAATGGTCGTGGTCGGTTAGCGGACTAACTCAACAGGGTGTTGCACTTTTCAAACCTAATGCATTCTACACTTTCAGTCTGTCTGCATTAGGCGGTATAGAATTCAGGATTAATGAGAAATCTTCAATTGGTTTATCAACAGGATTGCGTTATTACAATTGCCCTGAATACAGCAAATACAGTCTTATTTCCTCTTATTTCGATTTTCCTGTGGAACTATTTTACCGGATTACGCTAAAGAAATGATACAATTTGATTCTTGGTTTGTTTCAGGCAATATAAACATGAAATATAATCAGCAAAAGCATAAAAACCATCATATAGATATTGATGCCGATAAATGATTTTTTCAGATTCATTTCTGTTTGTTTTCCGAAAGCCAATACCGAGAAGAGTCCGATAAAAAGAATATTCAGAATAAATACCAACGCAAAAAATGTCCATGAAAGTTGCGTGAGGTACAACGGAATGGCAATGGAAATAACCGACGTAGCTACCACCCACGTAAAAATTATTCTTTTCAGATTTGCTGTTTGTATGGCTTGATTAATGGTTCGGAATCCTGCCAGTTCATACTCTTCGCCATATTTCAGCATAAGTAACCAAAAGTGAGGTATTTGCCAGATAAACAGGAAGAAAGCAATGGAAACGATTGTCGGATCAAATATTCTGCCGCCGGCTGCTGTCCAACCTATAAATGCCGGAATAGCTCCAACCAATGAACCCGGAACGACAGCAAACGACGAAACCCGTTTGAGATAGGTATAAACCCCGTTGTACCAAAAAATATTCAGTAAACCAAGCAAAGCCGGAATAATTCCAAATGAGAGAAACAATACAGAAAACCCTAATTTAATAAATCCAAATGAAATAATAAAAGCAAGATGGGGTGTTAGTTGACCTGAGGGAATCGGACGGTTTTTGGTGCGGTTCATCAAGGCATCGTATTTATGTTCCTGAACTTCATTCAGTCCGCTGGCACCTGAAGCAAAAAAGAAAACACCCAATGCAACCAACAACACTTTCCAATCCACATGACCTGTATATACAATATAACCGGTCACAGCTGTGAACGAAACAGCTATAGAAACACGGTATTTAATCAGCGAAAGAACAGATTTTGGAGAGATTGATTTTATCGTTGAGATTATATTTAATTTCATTTCAGGGTTTTCAGGTAGTCAGTAATTAATTGGATTTCTTTGTCGTTGATTGTTCCTTTGTAGGATTTCATTACACCCTGTGGAAAATCGACAACAACATCTTTGTCCGGTTCAATTATTGATGTTTTGATATAATCATCATTAGCCGTTACAGTTCTTTTCTGTCCGTTGGTAGTAACAGAACGTGTTGAGCCATACAATCCTTTAAACGTCGGACCAACAATTTTGGCTCCATCCAGCGAATGACAAGCGGTACAGCCGTTTTTCTCCAACGCCATTTGTCCAAGATTAACTTCTGCTTTCTTTTCCGGCAAATTTGCAAGCCATTTCTTGAAAGATTGCTGATCGATAACGCGCACAGTTGTGTACATATACGAGTGACTTACACCACAATATACAGTGCAGTACAATTCAAAATCACCAATTTCGCCCGGTGTAAACCACGAATAATTATTTTTAAAAGGCACTATATCTTCTTTTACCCGGAATGCCGGAATGGAAAATCCATGAAGCACATCTTTGGAGAACAAATCAACTTTCACAGGCACGTTTACAGGTAAAACGAGTGTGTCAGATTCTTTATTCCCTTCGTATTCAAATGAATATTTCCACATTTTGGCAACAGCTTTCACATGCATGGTATTTTTGGGCACAATGCGCATGGGTAAAAAGCCTTCCCAGCCTACATAAAACATGATAAAAACCAGTATCAGTGGTATTCCTGTCCATGTTACTTCGAGCCACATATTATCTTTTACCTGTTCGGCTTTCGGATGACGTTTCCGGCTATAACGAATAATGAAGTAAATCATCGTTCCGGTCAATGTAACCAGAAAAAAGATGGATATCCCGAATATCAACAGGAAAGCATTATCAACTCCATGTACAAAATTTGATGCGTTACTGAACATATTTTTTTATTTACTATTTACAATTTATAATTTACAATTCTCCGAAATTGAATGAACTTAAAACTAATTGATTAACGGTATGCATAATCTATAAAGGTGATAAGAACCAGCAGCGCAAAAAGCACGAATACCATTCCTACCAATATGCGCAACAATAGACTTTCATATTTCAAATGCATGAAATAAGACAGCACCATATACCCTTTGAAACAGGCTATTAGGAGTGCCACAGTTACACTCAATGCTCCCAAATTAAATGAGGTTACACTAATGGTGAGAAAAGTCATGGTCATAAGTACCAGCAAAACGCGTACGAGTACTTTATATTCAGTTGTATGTGAAGTGTTATTTGCCATTATTGCAGAGTTTTAGAGTTATGAAATCAGATACATCAACGGAAACAAGAAAATCCATATTAAATCCACAAGGTGCCAGTAAAGTGCACCGTTTTCCATAAATGAATAATTTTTTGTGTGAACATTCCCACTCTTTACTTTGAAAAGACAAATAAAAAGCAACACCATACCTATAATAATGTGTAAGGCATGTAATCCGGTCATAAAGAAATAGAGGCTGAAATACAACAAATGACCACGATCGAGATGTTTCATTGTCTCTGATCCGGGATATAATCCCATTTCAAACTTATGTCCCCATTCAAAGTACTTGTTTACCAAAAACAAAAGTGCCATAAGCAAGGTAATAGCAATTAGCTGTAAAGCTAGTTTTTTATTTCCTTTCTGAACGGCTGTAAGTGCCATTGCCACCGTCATACTACTTATCAACAGGGCTATGGTATTCACCGCGCCAATGGTTACACTCAACTCCAGACTGCCTTCGCGGAAGCACTTGGGATATTCAAACCTGAAAATGGAATACACTATAAACAATCCACCAAACAGCAAAAGCTCGGTGAAAATAAACAACCACATGCCTAATTTCTTGGCTTCGTCGTCTCTGTGTTCTTCTACATGATATTTTTCACTCATAACAAGTTCATTTTATTCGTAATCGTACGGATTTTCTTTTACAATGATATCTTCGTCAAAATTTTCCAACGATGGAGGTGATGGAATCTGCCATTCGAGTGTAGTACCGTGCCATGGATTGGCAGGAGCTATTTCACCTTTACGGGCACCGGCTATCAGATTGGAAATCATCATAAGTATACCCGATACCACAATAAAGCCTCCAACTGTTGAGATAACCTGAGCCCACTGGAATTGAGGCAAATAATCGTAATAACGACGTGGCATTCCCTGAATACCAATAATGAATTGCGGAAAATATAACAGGTTGAATCCAACAAATAAAAATCCCCATGCCCAGGTGGCACGTTTGATATTATACATTCTGCCATACATTTTTGGTAACCAATAATGAATAGCCGAGAAAAATGCAAAGCCCATACCTCCAAAAATGATATAATGGAAATGCGCCACCACAAACGAAGTATCGTGAACCTGAACGTCAGTTGCAACTGAACCCAAAATCAAACCGGTAGTGCCACCAATAATGAACAGGAAGATAAACGAAACTGCATACAAAAATGGAGGTTGCATATCGATAGAACCTTTATACATAGTTGAAAGCCAGTTGAACACCTTAATAGCACTCGGTACGGCCACAATAAATGTCAGCAAAGAGAAAAACCAGCGTGCTTGTTCGCTCATTCCCGAAGTGTACATGTGGTGACCCCAAACAAGGAAACCCACACCGGCAATGGCCAGACTGGAAAGTGCAATGGCTTTATAACCATAGATTCTGCGTTGACAGAAAGTAGGAATTACTTCCGAAATCACACCCATGGCAGGCAAAATCATTACATACACGGCCGGATGCGAATAAATCCAGAACAGATGCTGATACAACAGCGGATCACCACCCAAGGCCGGATCAAAAAATCCGATTCCGAAAAGTCGTTCTGCAATAAGCATTACCAGCGTGATACCCACAATCGGAGTTGCCAGTAATTGAATCCATGCTGTTGCATAAATTGCCCACGGAAACAGTGGCATATTGAAGAATTTCATGCCCGGAGCACGCATTTGGTGAATCGTTACAATAAAGTTCAACCCGGTAAGAATGGATGAGAACCCAAGAACAAAAGCCGCAGAGGTTGCCATAATTACATTCGTTCCTGTAGTTGTGCTGTAAGGTGCATAGAATGTCCAACCTGTATCGGGAGGTCCGCTTTTCAGCAACTGTGACGCAACCGCCATCACGCTCCCAATCATGAATATCCACCACGAGAATCGGTTCAGTTTTGGGAAAGCAACGTCTTTTGCACCAATCATAATTGGCAAAAAGAAATTACCAAAAACTGCCGACAAACCCGGGATTACAACCATGAAAATCATGATAATACCGTGAACTGTGAAAATCCCGTTATAAGTTTGGGGTTTCATTATGGTTTCGCCCGGTTGTATCAATTCGATACGCATGGCTAAACCCAAAAATGCTCCGATAACAAAAAATGATGCAATGGCATACATATAAAGCAAGCCAATGCGTTTGTGATCTGTAGCAAAAATCCAGGCAAAAATGCCTTTATATTTGCCCGGATGATCAAGATAACTGACGTGTTGATTTTTATTTTCTGACATATTTTAAATAAAATGGTTAGAGGCAAAATCACCTGTCTGAGAGTATCAGACAGGAAGATTTAATGATTTTCAAATCAATGAAATTATTACTTTGCTACCGAACGAAGATACTCAAGCAGTGAACGGCATTGCGCTTCAGTTAAATTTGCGTCGGGCATTGGTACATTCTTGTATGCAACCAACAATGCTTTGTACACAGGATCGGTTTTCTGCATTTTGGCAGTGTTATAAAGCACATTCATAATGTACTCAGGCCTTCTGTCTTTCGTTACATTTCTCAATGCAGGACCAACTTTTTTCTGATCTAAATCATGACACATGACACATTTCGAGGTGAATAAACCTTTGCCGTCATTAACCATTTTGGGATTGATTGTTCCTAAATCCACTTTGGTTATCATTTCTTTGGGTTGCACAGCAAAGCTGTTCAGACTTATCAACAGGAAACCAATGAGCGAAATTGCTCCAACAGAAAATTTACTTTTCATACTTATTTACTTTTATTTATTGATTATTTTAGAAGCAAAGCCATGCCATCAAATACAGCGTATTGTTATGAGCAGCATCCCTTCCTAATCCATCATAATTGGTGGCACTTCCATCAAATTTTGAGTAGGCAACATATTGTGCTGCAAATTTCGTGTTAAACCAGGGTAAATACTCTATCTGAAAGATAAATCCACTGCTGTTTGGTCGGTTATCATTATTCGGAAAATTAGCCACATCTGGACTGCCGGTATTATTGAAATAGCCAATAGTTGCACCACAGCCATTTTTCAAATAACCATTCATATCCAATTTAAACGACTGGAAGTTGTATTTGCCTTCGATTGATGAAGCACGATCTTCGGTTTCAGTTGTGTATGAGGAATGTAAAGTGAATGTTCCGTAAGGCATTATGCGTTCATATTGCAGGTCAACACCAATATCAACAAATTTATCCAAATCACCGGAAATTCCTTTCATGTATTGAGTTGAAGCAAGACCTGATGTACCAATCTCAATATAGTTTTTATCCCACTCGTGTTGCAAAGCCACCCTCCAATAGGGAATAAAATCCTTGATAACATTGCTATTGGTGGTATCAGGTGGATTGTGTGCCCCAATCTGAGCGGAACGATACGTAGAAAATTCGGCAAAAATTAAATTATTCCAAAGTCCGTAAGCACCGATACCAATTACCTGACCACCAAGACTTTCCATTAAAGTTGATTTTGCAGGTGATGGAGCTGTTGAGGCACTTGCATACGGAAATCTCCACGCCGGCGAAGTATTCCAAAGATCCTGCGATGTAGGATTATTATTCAAAGTCACACCATACAACAAACTGTTCGAACCTAAGCTAACTGTATTTGCATAACGAATATCAGCATTATCAAGCCCAAAACTTCCGTCAGCATAAGTCATTTGAATAAACGACCCGATATGAGGAGTAATTTGTCCGGCAAAAAACAAACTCAACTGCTGTGGAAACTGTCCCGAATTATTTTGTTGACCGGGTATATCTTTTGAAATGCTGGTGAATGAAGATTGAATCATAGCGGATAAGGGCAAGTAATTCAATAGATTAAGTTTAGTTACGGGCTTAATTGAGTCACCGTTTGTATCTGAAATTGTACTCGAAGTATTCAGAGTGTAACCATTGGCTTTAAACATTCGTCCAAAGGAATTTAGTTCAGGAAATGAGGCATGACATGCTGTACACGACATTTGAGTTTGCCGGGCATAACTTGGCAACGATTTAGCAACATTAAATGGCAACAATACAACAATTGAAATAATTCTTTCTGATTTTAATTACCTGTTGTTCCTCTCAGCAAATTAATATCCCCACTTAATTTGTACACCTTTTTGTCAGAACCTAACGCTTTAATTACATAGAAATAAGGACCGGGAGTTGCTTTTTTCCCGTTGATATTACCATCCCACCCTTTTGTCGGATCATTCCAGTAATAAACCTGTCTCCCCCATCTGTTATACACCCAACATTGAAAGCTGATTAATGATTTTTATGCAACCCGAAATTAGTCGTTGAAATTATAACCATTCGGAGTAAATA
>Ga0118677_10009271_pt1 | contig 15427 bp, 11 predicted proteins | sample AliMusrvi5mmetaG_FD_86154 | JGI IMG/M metagenome (GOLD analysis project Ga0118677, IMG submission 86154)
AAGAACTGGAAGAAGAACTCGACGAGTCCACCGGTCATCTGGCGGTTGGCGAACATGGCCGGATCGAACAGTGGCTCCTTGTCGTGGGCGACACGACGTGACTCCCACTCGATGAGGGCACCGATGACGAGCAGGCCGACCGCTACGGGCGTCCGCCCCAGGGTGCGGGCCGTGGCGCAGGTCTTCGCGTTCGGCGTCCGGTCGTCCGCGCATCCCAGCGTCCCGGTGCAGTCGATGCACGATCCGCTGGAGCCGCACACCGCGTTCGCGGGGCAGTCTGCGGACGTTCGGCACTGCCGGCACCCGCCGGAGACACAGAAGGGCGACGCGAGCGGGCAGGCCAGGCAGTCGGTTCCGCAGGCCTCGGGAATGTCGCAGGTCTGGCACCCGCCTGGCAGGCAGCGGCGGCCCGTCCCGCAGGACAGCGCGTTGCAGGCGCACGCGCCCGCCACGCAGTCGGGCGCGTCCCCGCTGCAGGATGTGCAGGCGGTCCCGCAATGCGCCGGGTCGTCCAGCCCGCAGGTCGCGCAGGTCCCGCCGTCGCACCAGGCGCCGTTTCCGCAGTCCCCGGCGTCGCGGCAGGCGACGCACGCTCCGGAAACGCACCGCGGCGCTTCGACCGGGCAGGCCGCGCAGGTCGGCCCGCAGGCCGTGTCCTTGTCGCAGCCAGTGCAGGCGCCGTCGATGCAGTACAGCGCGCCGCACGAGGTGGCTGTGCAGGTGCAGGCGCCGGCGGCGCACACCGGAAGGTCGGTCGGGCAGGCGACGCAGCCCGCTCCGCAGTGCGCCGGATCGGTGTCGCCGCACCGTTCGCACGCGTTTGTGTCCGGCCGGCACCAGTAGCCCTGTGCACAATCCGAGGCGACCCGGCACCGGACGCAGGCGCCGTCGAGGCACAGCGGGGTGGCGGTGCCCTGGCAGTTCACGCAGTCCGCCCCGCAGGCGAAATGGAAGATGCAGGCGTCGCAGTTCCCGTCGATGCAGGTGGTCCCCGTGGCACAGGCAGGGCCGGTGCCGCAGCCGGGCACGTCCGGGCCGGGGTCCGGCGTTCCCGGGTCCGGGCTTCCGGGATCCTGTCCGGGATCGGTCGGGCCGGGGTCGGTCGGGCCGGGGTCGTCCTCGTGGCCGGGATCCCCGGCGACCTCGCCCGTCGCATCGGGATGGACGGTGACCTCCGCGTCATGCCCCGGGTCCCGCGCCGGCGTGTCGCGGCCGCCCGGGTCGGTGGCCGCGCCCGGATCGTCGTGGTGGATGTCGGTGAACGTGATCGGGAGGTCGTTCCCGGCCCCGGGATTCCGGCCGCCACAGGCCGACGCGGCCAGCGCCAGCAGGGTGGACGCCAGCATCAGCAACCGCTCGTTCGTGCCGCCCGATCGCATGAAGCCTCCGTGGTCTCCAGGGAATCCTCGGGGGAGGATAGACGGTCCGGCCTTCAGGTTCAAACCGCCCTTGCCTTCGCGGGTCCCGGTTCCCATCATGCCCCCGGAACCCGATCGGAGGCACCCATGCGTCCATCCAGCATCACGGCATCCGTTTCCGAACGCCTGCGGGACAAGTCCACCGCCACTCGCATCGCGGTGGTGGGCGCGTCCAACGATCCGGAGAAATACGGCAACATCATCGTGAGGAACCTGGCCCGCCAGGGCTATTCGGTGCTGCCGGTCAACCCGAAGGGGGGGACGATCGCGGGCCTGGACGCCTGGCCCGACCTGGCCTCGGTCCCGCGCCCTGTGCACATCGTGGACTTGGTGACGCCGCCGGAGGTGACGAAACGGGTCCTGGAGTCCCTGGACCCCCGGTCCATCGACGCCGTCTGGCTGCAGGACGGTTCCTTCGACGACGAGGTCATCCGCCTGGCCGAGGCCCGCTTCCCCGTGGTGGTCCACCACGCCTGCATCATGGTCGTGGCCCGCACCCTGTAGGCGGGTGGCTTGTGCGCAGTCCCGGCAGGCGGCGCGCCTCAAGGCCTGGGGTGGTCCTCGATGGGGTCCCGAGGGTTCGCCGGGAACAGCGACGCGATGTCGGTCCGCATGTTCAACAGCCCGTTCTGGTACTTCAGCGTCCCCTTGAACCCGCAGGCCTCCGCGAAGCGCAGCAGGCGGACGTTGGCGGGTTCGATGGTGGAATCGAACCATCGCAGGCCCAGGTCGCGGGCTTTCCCGGTCAGCCCCTTCAGCAGCATTCGTCCCACGCCAAGGCGATGCCACGGGTCGCCGACCACGAGGGCGATCTCGGCGACCTCGGCCGTCACCCGCCGGAAGCGCCCCACGCCGACGAACCGCTCCCGCCCGCCGTCGTCGATGCAGGCCGCCAGGGCGTAGTCGACCTCGGGTTGCAGGTGGGTCAGCGCCCGCACGCGTTCCTCGTCCAGTCGCGCGAGAGGTGACAGGAAACGGTTGAACACGCTGTCGGAGCTGAGGCTTTCGAACAGCTCGACGACGCGGGGACCGTCGACTTCTCCCACCGGGCGCAGGCGCACGACTACCCCGTTTCGGGCGGCCTGCGTTTCCGGATCGTGGGCTGGATCCGATGCCATGGGGCGATTCTAGCGAACCGGGAGCACGCCGTCTTGCCCGATCAGCCCTTGGCCTTGGCGAGTTCCTCGTCGCGAAGGACGCGACGGAGCACCTTGCCGATCGTCGACTTCGGGAGGTCGGTCCGGAACTCCACGCTCCGCGGCACCTTGTAGGGCGCCAGCCGTCCCTTGCAGTACTCGATGATCTCGTCCGCCGTGGCCGTTTCGCCGGGCCTCAGGACCACGAAGGCCTTGACGGTCTCGCCGCGACGCGGGTCCGGGACGCCCACGGCGGCCGCTTCCAGGATCTTCGGGTTCTCGTACAGGATTTCGTCGATCTCGCGCGGGTAGATGTTGTACCCGCCGGCGATGATCATGTCCTTCTTGCGGCCCACGATATAGAAGTAGCCGTCCTCATCGACCTTCGCGATGTCGCCCGTGTACAGCCAGCCGTCGCGGATCGTGATCGCGGTCTCGTCGGCGCTCTTCCAGTAGCCCTTCATCACCTGCGGCCCCCGGAGCACCAGTTCGCCGTCCTCGCCGACCGGTACCTCGCGCGTCCCTTCCTCCAGGTCCACGACCTTCGCGTCGGTGGACGGCAGGGGCACGCCGATGGAACCCGTCTTGCGGACGCCATACAACGGGTTCGCATGCGTCACCGGGGACGATTCGGTCATGCCGAACCCCTCGGTGATCTTGCCGCCCGTCAGCCGCTCGAACCGCTCCAGCACCTCGACGGGCAGCGGCGCCGACCCGCTGAAGCACCCCTTGATCGACGAGATGTCCAGCTTGTCGATGCCCGGAAACTGGTTGATCGCGTTGAACATCGCGGGCACGGCCGGGAACAGGGTGGGCCGGTACTTCGCGATCAGGCTGACCAGCTTGGGGATGTCGCGCGGGTTCGGGACCAGCACCTGCGACGCGCCGTACGCGACCGACAGGTTCATGCAGACCGTCAGGCCGAAGACGTGGAAGAACGGCAGCGCCGCCAGCCCGACCTCGCCGCCGGGGACCATGCCGGTGAACCAGGCCGCCGTCTGCGCCACGTTCACGGCCAGGTTGCGGTGGGTCAGCATGGCGCCCTTGGACACGCCGGTGGTGCCGCCGGTGTACTGCAGGTTCGCCAGCATCTCCGGATCCCAGTCGATGGTCGGCGGGTTGGCGGGATGGCGTGCCAGCAGGTCCTTCAGCCACAGGGCGCGGTCGGCCGGGTCCACGTCGACGACCAGGCCCGTCTTCTTGCCGACGATCGGGAACAGGTAGTTCTTGGGGAAGGGGAGCCAATCCACCAGGCGCGTCAGGATCACGTGCTGCAGCGTCTTCAGCTCGGGGCGGACGCCGCGGACCGTCTTGACCCAGAAGGCGTCCAGCACGATGGCCACCTTGACGCCCGCGTCGTTGAACTGGTGTTCGATTTCGCGCGCGACGTACATCGGGTTCGTCATCACGGCGACGGCGCCAGCTCGCAGCACGCCGTAGTAGGCGATGACGGTCTGGGGCAGGTTGGGCAACTGGATCGCCACGCGATCGCCCGGCCGGATGCCCAGGTCGACCAGGGCCGTCGCCAGCCGGTCCGCGCCGTCCTTCAGCTCGCGGTACGTCAGGCGCCCGCCCTCGAACAGGGTCGCGGTCCGATCCGGCCATCGCGCCGCGGTCCGGTCCAGCAGCTCCGGCAGGGTCAGCCCCTCGTCGATCACGTCCAGGGGGATGCCTTCCGTGTAGAAGCGATGCCAGGGGCGCGATTCCATGGAAACTCCTCCCGCAAGGGTCGGGTGCGAACACGCCTTCGTGCGCGTACTGACGATGGTGTGCATTTCGGGGGGGACAGTCAATCGGGGATAAAAACTATCCAAGACACATCAAGGCCGCACCGGTCAGAAGGGGAGGGGAAGGCGGGCGTCCGGACGCGATTCGATCGACTGGCCCGTCGCGGCACGCGCGCGTCGTCAGGAGAAGACCGCCAGCAGCAGCGCGGCGGTTCCCAGGTTCCACAGGGCGTGGGCGATCATCGGCGCCCACAGCGAGCGCGTCCGGTCGTACAGGATGCCCAGCGCGAATCCCAGCGCCCACAGCGGCAACAGGTTGGACAGGGACAGGTGCGCCACCGCGAAGCAGAACCCCGAGATCATCGCCGCGCCGTACGGGGTGAAATGCCTGCGCAGGCGGCCGTGGAGAAAGCCCCGGAAGAACATTTCCTCGAAGATCGGTGCGAGGATCGTCACCGCGACCAGCAGCAGCGCCACGGTGTCGGGGGACGGATCCAGCACCATCATCAATGTGACGGGGTTGTCGAACGGGTTGCCCGAGATGCCCAGCAGCGTCGCCGACAGGATCGACGCGGACAGCACGGCCGGGACCAGCATGCACCAGCCGGCCACGCCCCAGGCCGCCCCGGTGACGACGCCACTCGCGTGCAAGGTCCGAAGGCCCAGCTGGTCCAGCGCGGATTCGCCCGGACGCGCCCCGCCGACCGTGAGGACCAGCCCGATGCCGATCGCCGCGTTGACGACATAGACGCCCACGGCCGCGCCCGCGAAGCCGCCCGGGATGTCCAGGCCCTTGATCAGGTCGGGCCCGAGGGCGCCGAGGGTCAGGAACGCGGCCGTGAAATACACCAGCACGCTGGCCACCGGCAGCAGCGATTCCAGCGTGGGACGGGGGCGAAGGAAGGCGGCCTCCTCGATCTGGAGGCGCCGCATCCGGAACCACAGGATGGTCCCGGCGAGGAGGGCCATCGAGAACAGCACGACCTGCAGGGAGGTCTGCGCCCGCACATCCTCGGCGGCGCGCTCCCAGGCGCTTCGGGCCGATTCGGCATCCGCCTGCCGTCCCGCGTCCCGGGCCAGCGACGCCACGACCATGTCCGCCAGCGGCGGCGGGAGGTCCGCCCCCCGGATCGCGGCCAAATCGGCGTCGGAGGCCGGGTAGGCCGGATCGAACGCCCATCGGACCAGGACGCCTGCCGCGGGGTCGGACGATGCCGCCGGTCCCGCGAGGGGGGCCACCAGGTGGCGGGCGCCGATCCCGGCAGCCGCCGCGGCGGCGCGGACCCGGTCCCGAGGGGTCGACAATGGCCGGTGGGCCACCTGCTCCATCCCGGTCCGGACCAGTTCGGACAGTTCCTGCCACTCGCCTCGCTTGCCGTCCTCGGCGGCGGGGGGCGGAACGGTCCGGGCCAGCATCACCAGCGGGCGGATCTCGAGGCTGTTCATCACCGCGACCGGCACCTCGGGAGCGCCCCCCGCGAGCACCGCGCCGACCGCGATCACGTAGAGGATTGCCGCAACCAGGGAGCCGTGTTTCGCCCAGTCCATGGGCGGGATGATGGACGTGTCTTCGCGTTCGCGCAAGGGCGCGTTGCCGTCGAGCCCCCTGGCCGGGCGCGTCCCCGCCACCGGCCGCCGGTGGCCGATCACCGTCGCACCTCCCCTTCTTCATTGACAGATCCCCTCGCAACCGGTAGGTTTCCGCGCGTCCGCGATGGTGAGGAACCCCGTGAGCCTGAAGGTCTTCAACACGTTCACCCGCAGCAAGGAACCCTTCGAAACGATCGACCCGGGCAAGGTCCGCATGTACGTGTGCGGCGTGACCGTGTACGACCGCTGCCACATCGGCCACGCCCGGGCCTACGTGGCGTTCGACGTCATCCAGCGGTACCTGCGCTGGCGCGGGTACGACGTCACGTACGTCCGCAACTTCACCGACGTGGACGACAAGATCATCAAGCGGTCGAACGAGACGGGCGTGCCGGTCAACGAATTGACCGACAAGAACATCGCGGCGTTCCACGAGGACATGGAAGCCCTGGGAGTCGCCCGGGCCGACATCGAGCCCCGGGTCACCGACCACATCCCGCAGATCGTCGCCATGGTGCAGACGATCCTGGAGCGCGGGCACGCCTACGTGGCCGGCGGCGATGTGTACTTCGACGTCACGTCCTTCCCGGGCTACCTCCAATTGTCGGGGCGCAAGCTGGACGACATGCAGGCTGGCGCGGGGGAAAGGGCGGGCCGCCCGGATGCGGAGCCGGAGTCGCCTCGGGCCGATCCAACGGAATCGGCCGAACCCTTGAAGCGCCACCCCCTCGACTTCGCGTTGTGGAAGACCGCCAAGCCCGGCGAGCCCGCCTGGGACAGCCCCTGGGGCCCGGGGCGTCCCGGCTGGCACATCGAGTGCTCGGCGATGTCGTCGAAGTACCTCGGCGAGGTGTTCGACCTGCACGGCGGCGGCATGGACCTGATCTTCCCGCACCACGAAAACGAGCGCGCCCAGTCCTGGGCCGCCACCGGGAAGGAGTTCGTGAAGACCTGGATGCACAACGGCTTCGTGAACGTCGATTCCGAGAAGATGTCGAAGTCCCTGGGCAACTTCTTCACGATCAAGGACGTCATCGCCCGGTTCCATCCCGAGTCCCTGCGGTACTTCCTTCTGACGACGCACTACCGCAGCCCCATCAACTTCACCGACGGGGCCGTGGCCGAGGCCGAGAACCGCGTGGAGTACCTGTACGAAACGGTGCTGGCGGCGCGGGCGCTGCTGGAACGCACCCCCTGCGACTCGAATCCCATCGAGACCGAGGCCGCGAAGGAGCGCCTGGTGGCCGCGATGGACGACGACTTCAACTCGGCGGCGGTGCTGGCCCTGGTGGCCGACGCGGCGCGGCGCCTCAACGACGCACTGACGATGAAGGGCAAGGGCATCCAGAAGGCCGAGGCCGTGGCGACCGCGCTGGAAATGCTGGATGACCTGGGCGCGATCCTGGGACTGTGCCAGCGGGACCCGGACGAGGTGCTGGCCGGGATCCGCGACCGGAAACTGGCGCGCAACGGCCTGGACCGGACGTTGATCGAGGGGCTCGTGGCCGATCGCATCGCGGCGCGGGTTGCGAAGGACTTTGCCAAGGCCGACGTGCTGCGGACGGAACTGTCCGGAATGGGCGTGGTGCTGATGGACGGACCCGAGGGGACGCGATGGAAGGTCGCGTGAAGACGGCTGCACCCACTCGCCGCGGGTCGGTCCGGGGACGCGTGGCCGAAGCGTCGTCGATCCCGGAGTCCCTGGCCCGGCTGCGGGATGCCGTCCGGACCGGGACCTATTTCGAGTGCCTGGGACTGGCACAGGACGCCACCACCACCGAGGTTCGCGAGGCCTACGTCGGGGTGGTGAAGGATCTGGATTCCGCGCGTCCGATGGTGGCGGGGAACCCGGAGTCGGCCGCGGTGCTGGAAGAGGCGGCCCTCGTGGTTGCCGACGCGTTCGCGGTCCTGTCGGACCCGGACCTTCGCTTGAGATACCGGCGCGCACTGATGCCTGTTGACGGCTCGCCCGATCATTGAGGCGGTGGCGCGCCCAGGAGGGATCCATGGCGGTCCTGACGATCCGCTTGTGGCCGGACGAGGTGCTCCGGCGCAAGGCCGATCCCGTGGAAACGGTGGACGACGAAGTCTGCCGGGTGCTGAACGACATGGCCGAAACGATGTACCGCCAGAACGGCATCGGCCTGGCCGCGCCCCAGGTGGGGATTTCGCGCAGGATGATCACGCTGGACGTGCCGTCCGAGGATCCCGAGGAGGATCCTCCCGAGCACCTTTCCCCCGCGCCCCCCCCCGGCTCCGGCCTGCTGCTGGTCGTCAATCCGCGGATTACCGCGCGGGAAGGCAAGCTGGTCGTCACCGAAGGCTGCCTGTCCTTCCCCGGTCTTGAAATCGACATCCAGCGCTCCGAGCGCATCACCGTGGAGTACCTGGACGAAACGGGCACGCCCCGGACGAAGGTGTGCGACGGGCTGCTGGCGGTCTGTTTCCAGCACGAAATCGACCATCTGGACGGTGTGGTGTTCACCGATCGGGTTGGGCTGGTGCGCCGCCGCCTCGCGCTCCGGGACTACGAGAAGATGCGCCGGGAAGAGGCGTAGCCCCTCGTCCTTTCTCCCCCTTCCCATTGACCGCATCCGTCGTGGCGGAGCCTCGCGTCGGGCCGTGCCGGGTTGCGCGCCCCGCCTGCCCGCGGTACAACCGCGTCCGAACCGACCGGACCGGAGGCACGTGTGGACCCGTCGTCCCTGCGCATCGTCTTCATGGGGTCCGCGTCCTTTGCCGTGCCCTCCCTGGCGGCGCTGGCGGACGCGGGCTTCGTCGTCCCCCTGGTGGTGACACGCGCTGACAAGCCGAGCGGCCGCGGCCTGGAAATGGCCGAGACCCCGGTGAAGCGCCTGGCCGTCGCCCGCGGGCTTCCCGTGATCCAGCCGAAGACCTTGCGCACGGCCGAGGTCCAGGCCGAAATCGCGGCCGCCGGCGCCGACCTGATCGTGGTCGCGGCCTACGGTCGCATCCTGCCGTCGGAAATCCTGGATCCGCCGAGGTTCGGGTGCATCAACGTCCACGGATCGCTGCTGCCACGCTGGCGGGGCGCGGCGCCGGTCCAATGGTCCGTGATCCGGGGCGATCCCGAGACGGGCATCACCATCATGCGGATGGACCCGGGCCTGGACACGGGGCCGATCCTGTCGAAGGCCGCGACGCCCATCGCGCCGGACGACACGGCTGCGACGGTCTACGATCGCCTTGCGGCCATGGGCCCCGCCCTGCTGCTGGAGGCATTGGCGGGCGTGGTCGATGGCAGGCTCCAGGCCCGGCCCCAGGACGACTCCCTGGCGACGCTGGCGCCGCCGCTGCAGAAGGAAACCGGGCGAATCGACTGGGCCCGCGGTTCCCGGGAGGTCGCCGACCTCGTCCGGGGCGTCGAGCCCTGGCCGGGGGCGTACACCTACGGCGCGAAGAACCTGCGCCTGCGGGTCTTCCCGTTCCTGGTTGCCGTACCGGGCGCATCTGCACCGGCCCTGGGGGAGGCGCCCGGGACCGTCCTGTCGGTCGATGCCGACGGGGCCGTGGTGAGGACCGGCGACGGTGCCGTGCGAATCGGCGAGATCCAGCCCGCGGGTTCCCGCCGCATGACGGCCCGGGAGGCCGCGGCGGGGCGGCGCCTGCAGGTGGGTGACGTCCTGGGATCGGGGCCCGAGTCCGCTGCCATGGAGACCCCATGAGGCGCCTTCCCCTCCTCGTCGCCCTGGTAATCGTGGGGTGCGCCCGCGCTCCCACGCCAGCGGCCTCCGTTCCTGCGCGCGCGCTGCAGGCCGCGGACGGGCTGTCCGGCGGTCGCATGGCGCTGAAGGCCGCGGCTGACACCGTCGTGACCGTGGCCCGGCCCGGGGGCGACGTCACGATCCGCGATCGGCGCACGTTGGTTCGCGAGGCATCGGGGGACTTCGAAGCCGAGGTCAACCGCTCCCACCAGGGGTCAGAGGCCGGCGATACCGACGAATCCTTCCGGGCCGTCCGGGTGGGGCACGACTACTTCACGCGCGGCTCCGGCGGGCCTTTCGTCCGCTGGGAGGATGCCCGCGACGAGCCCGACGAGGCCGCCGCGTCGGTGCTTCAGGGAACCCGGGATTTGCTGGACCTGGCGAACCGCTGCGGACGGTATTCCGAGTCCGGATCGACCCGCACCCTGTCCCTCGCCAGCGCGACCTGCTCGGTGGGTTCCGCGCCTGTCGGAGCGCCGTTCACCGCGGTCGTGACGCGCCTGGAAGGCCAGGAGGAGCGCGACTCCGGTCGCCTGGCCGCCCTCCACCTGGTGGTCGGCCTGGATCTGGAGGCCGAGGGGCGTCGCGCTCGGGTGACCGTGGAACATTCGCTGACCTTGTCCGATCCATCGTCCGGTGAGCCTGTGGCCGTGCCCACCAACGTGGTGCCGGCAGGGCGCGACCGGCCGGTCGTGATGGTCCGCCAGGTGCTGGGCGGACTGGTGGAAGCCTGGGGACCCGGCGCTCCGGAAGTGCTCCGGAAGGCGCCGGCGCCCGATCGTTGAAGTGTGCCCGAGTCGACTCCGGCTCCGGCGAGAGATTGCTTTGCAATCCCATCGCCTCCGCCTGCGTGCTCGGGCAGATCCAGGAAGCCGCCCGTCAAGGCGGGCGAAATAGGAGGAACCATGTCGTGGGCCGAGGACATCGATGACATCAGCGTCGAGTACGAAGAGGACGGAGTGCTGGTGGTCAAGCAGGAGGCCAAGGAGGTCATCGCGCGCGGCACGTGGCCGGTGCTGGCCTTCGTGTACCGCGAGTGGAACGCCACCGCGAACGATTACGGGCCCCCGAAGTTCACGCTGCGGAAGTTCCGGAAGCAGGCCGGCACGTACCGGATGGAAAGCAAGCTGAACATCGGCAGTCCGGTGCAGGCGCGCGCGATTTCCGAGGTCCTGAAGCGCTGGACCGACGAGATGGGCATCACGGAAGAGCCGGAGGTTACAAAGGCTTCCAAGCCGCGTCAGAAAAAGGCTTGACAGGCCTCACGACTCCCTTTACCATCCGCCTCCGCTTCCAGAAATGGGGGACGCGAAAGCGGCTCCCGGACGGGGCGATTGAAAAGTGACGGTCGGACGGACAGGCGACGATGCAAAGGAGCCCGTCCCGATCCCCAGCAAAAACGGGGGTCGAAAAAAATCTCTTGACAGGGATTCAGACCGAAACTAACATTTGCCCCCGCTTCGACGAGAAGGCCCCTCGGGACCGGCTCGGAAGGGAAGCGAAGGTAGCCGCCGACGATGTCGAAGGAGGCGCTACCGACGAGGCTGTTGGCTCAGGTGGCTGACATGACCTTGACAGGCGGGCCGGCCCAGCGTTACAGTTGGAATTCGCCGGTCGGAATCGACCTCGCTCCTTGAAAACTGGATAGTAGAAATCAAGTGAAACCCCGTTTTGATTTTTTGTCGAAACGGTCGAGGGGTTCGCCCCAAGGCCTTTCACAAAATATACTGGAGAGTTTGATCCTGGCTCAGGACGAACGCTGGCGGCGTGCTTAACACATGCAAGTCGAACGCGAACGGAGGGGGTAACTCCTCCTAGTAGAGTGGCGCACGGGTGAGTAACACGTGGGTAATCAACCATCGGGTGGGGGATAACAGTCCGAAAGGACTGCTAATCCCGCATAAGACCACGAGGACTTCGGTCCTTGGGGCCAAAGGAGCAATTCGCCTGATGACGAGCCCGCGGCCCATCAGCTAGTTGGTGAGGTAATGGCCCACCAAGGCTGTGACGGGTAGCTGGTCTGAGAGGACGACCAGCCACACTGGGACTGACACACGGCCCAGACTCCTACGGGAGGCAGCAGTGAGGAATATTGGACAATGGGCGAAAGCCTGATCCAGCAACGCCGCGTGAGTGATGAAGGCCCTCGGGTTGTAAAGCTCTGTCAGGGGGGACGAGTAAGGACGGTACCCCCGAAGGAAGCACCGGCTAACTCCGTGCCAGCAGCCGCGGTAATACGGAGGGTGCAAGCGTTGTCCGGAATTACTGGGCGTAAAGCACGTGTAGGCGGTCTGTTATGTCGGATGTGAAATCCCAAGGCTTAACCTTGGAACTGCGTTCGAAACTGGCAGACTTGAGTGCGGGAGGGGATGGTGGAATTCCCGGTGTAGAGGTGAAATTCGTAGATATCGGGAAGAATACCGGTGGCGAAGGCGACCATCTGGCCCGCTACTGACGCTCAGACGTGAAAGCGTGGGGAGCAAACAGAATTAGATACTCTGGTAGTCCACGCTGTAAACGATGGATACTAGGTGTTGGGGGTAACAATTCCCTCAGTGCCGTAGCTAACGCGTTAAGTATCCCGCCTGGGAAGTACGGCCGCAAGGCTAAAACTCAAAGGAATTGACGGGGGCCCGCACAAGCGGTGGAGTATGTGGTTTAATTCGACGCAACGCGCAGAACCTTACCCAGACTTGACATGTAAGGAATTGGGTAGAAATACCTGAGTGCCTGGTTTACCAGGAGCCTTAACACAGGTGCTGCATGGCTGTCGTCAGCTCGTGTCGTGAGATGTTGGGTTAAGTCCCGCAACGAGCGCAACCCTCGCTGGTAGTTGCCATCATTCAGTTGGGCACTCTACCGGGACTGCCGGTGTTAAACCGGAGGAAGGTGGGGATGACGTCAAGTCCTCATGGCCTTTATGTCTGGGGCTACACACGTACTACAATGGCCGGTACAAAGGGCCGCTAACTCGCGAGAGTACGCCAATCCCAAAAAACCGGCCCCAGTTCAGATCGGAGTCTGCAACTCGACTCCGTGAAGGCGGAATCGCTAGTAATCGCTGATCAGCAAGCAGCGGTGAATACGTTCCCGGGCCTTGTACACACCGCCCGTCACACCATGGGAGTTGCTTGCTCCTGAAGTCACTAGGCTAACCCGCAAGGGAGGCAGGTGCCAACGGAGTGGGCAGCGACTGGGGTGAAGTCGTAACAAGGTAGCCGTAGGGGAACCTGCGGCTGGATCACCTCCTTTCTAAGGAGAGGCCGGCCGGAAGGCACGGTCCAGGGGTTTCCAAGAAGGTTTCTACTATCCAGTCTTCAACGAGTGAGGCGCCCGCCTCGCTCTTTGGACTCCAGCGTTGCCCGCGGGGCCACTCTGCAAGGTCCTTTTTCCAGGCTTGACGGCCTGGTTGATGGGCCTGTAGCTCAGATGGCTAGAGCACGCGCCTGATAAGCGCGGGGTCGACAGTTCGATTCTGTCCAGGCCCACCAGTTCGAAAGGAGGCGCGAGCCTCTTATCGTGTCTGGGGCTGTAGCTCATCTGGGAGAGCGCCGCCTTTGCAAGGCGGATGTGGCCGGTTCGAGTCCGGCCAGCTCCACTCCGCGGCAACACGCGACATCGGTCGTGCTGGATCGGTCTTTGACAAGTGAATCCTGTTGATGCAATGACCTTGGTCACAACACCTGTAATACTGTGAATCGGCGTGGTCAATCTATTAAGAGCATGTGGTGGATGCCTTGGCACTCAGAGGCGATGAAGGACGTGGGTGGCTGCGATAAGCCTGGGGGAGGTGCTAACCAACCCGTGATCCCAGGATTTCCGAATGGGAAAACCCAGTACCCGTCATGGGTAACCCTCATGACGGAGTATTATCCCTTCGGGGAGGCGAACCAGGTGAACTGAAACATCTCAGTAACCTGAGGAAGAGAAATCAAACGAGAATCCGCTAGTAGCGGCGAGCGAACGCGGACGAGCCCAAACCGACCTAGTGTAAGCCTGCCGGCGTTGCTAGATCGGTGTTGTGGGGTTTTGTCGGAGGAGTCGGCAGTCTCCTCGGGAAGTTACAAACCAGAGCTTGGGAAAAGAACGTGCCTGGAAAGGCCGGCCATAGAGGGTGACAGCCCCGTATTTGAATCCGCATCTGGCTTCCTGGACAAGATACCCGAGTACGGCGGGACACGTGGAACCCTGCCGGAAGCTGGGAGGACCATCTTCCAAGGCTAAACACTCCTGAGTGACCGATAGTGAACCAGTACCGTGAGGGAAAGGTGAAAAGCACCCCTGCTAGGGGAGTGAAATAGCACCTGAAACCGCATGCTTACAAGCAGTTCGAGGGCTATGGCCGCAAGGCAATGCCTGAGAGCGTACCTTTTGCATAATGAGCCAACGAGTTGCTACTCTGCAGCAAGGTTAAGTCGAGGAAGACGTAGCCGTAGCGAAAGCGAGTCTGAATAGGGCGCTTAGTTGCAGGGTGCAGACCCGAAACCAGTCGATCTATCCATGGGCAGGTTGAAACGTGGGTAAAACCACTTGGAGGACCGAACCCACCATCGTTGAAAAGATGGGGGATGACCTGTGGATAGGAGTGAAAGGCTAATCAAGGCTGGAGATAGCTGGTTCTCCCCGAAACATATTGAGGTATGGCCTCGGTGAAATCAGGGACGGAGGTAGAGCACTGGATGGGCTAGGGGGCCTACCAGCTTACCAAACCCAACCAAACTCCGAATTCCGTCCGCTGTTATACCGGGAGACAGTCCACGAGCGATAAGGTCCGTGGGCAAGAGGGAAAGACCCCAGACCGCCAGCTAAGGTCCCCAAGAACGCGCTAAGTGGTGAAGGATGTGGGATCGCGTAAACAACCAGGAGGTTGGCTTAGAAGCAGCCATCCTTTAAAGAAAGCGTAACAGCTCACTGGTCGAATGCAGTCCTGCGCCGAATATTTGACGGGGCTCAAGCGCGTCGCCGAAGCTGCGGAATGCAATTTATTGCGTTGGTAGGGGAGCATTGGAGTTGCCTGTGAAGGTAGACCGTGAGGACTGCTGGAGGTTCTCCAAGAGATGATGTTGGCACGAGTAGCGATAAAACGGGTGGGAAACCCGTTCGCCGAAAACCCAAGGGTTCCCTGGCAAGGCTAATCCGCCAGGGGTTAGTCGGGTCCTAAGTCGAGGCCGAGAGGCGTAGGCGATGGAAATCAGGTTAATATTCCTGAACTTCTTCGATGCGGTTGAAGCTAGCGGGGACGGAGAAGGGTAGGTCATCCGGGTGATGGTTGTCCCGGTTCAAGGCCGTAGGGGGATCCTCCAGGAGGCACAATGCCACAAACGGAGGGTCATATACCCCGAGAGCTGATGAGCGTGTCAATCCTTCGGGAGCGATACGACTGACTGATCCCACGCTTCCAAGAAAAGCCGCGAGTGGACAAATCGGAGAACCCGTACCGGAAACCGACACAGGTGGGTGGGGTGAGAAACCCAAGGCGCTTGAGTGACTCCTCCTTAAGGAACTCTGCAAATTGCCACCGTAACTTCGGAAGAAGGTGGGCCTGGCTTGGTGTAGGGACTTGCTCCCGAAGCTTCGCCAGGTCGCAGATAGCAGGGGGTAGCGACTGTTTATCAAAAACACAGCACTCTGCCAAGTCGTAAGACGACGTATAGGGTGTGACGCCTGCCCGGTGCCGGAAGGTTAAGGGGAGATGTCAGGGGTTAAACCTGAAGCATTGAACCGAAGCCCCGGTAAACGGCGGCCGTAACTATAACGGTCCTAAGGTAGCGAAATTCCTTGTCGGGTAAGTTCCGACCTACACGAATGGCGTAACGACTTCCCCACTGTCT
>Ga0118677_10008223_pt2 | contig 15424 bp, 7 predicted proteins | sample AliMusrvi5mmetaG_FD_86154 | JGI IMG/M metagenome (GOLD analysis project Ga0118677, IMG submission 86154)
CGTATGAGTCGGGCGGTTTTTTGCCGAAGTGGGTGCGGAACAAAATGCCGCTCACCGCCTCTGAAAAGCTTCAGACCCTGCAGGGGTTGGCGCGCGTTTCAGACGACGGGGGGAGGCCTCTTGACAGGCGATTTCATGTCCAGGCTGCCCTGCCGGCGCTTTTGTGTTTTCATTCCTATTATTTCCCCGGGTGGGAGGTCCTTGTGAACGGGAATCCCGTGGAGATCTTTCCGAACAATCCTTCCGGTTTGATCCTTTTTTTAGTGCCTCCGGGAGTTTCCTCCGTCCGGGTGCATTTTGGGACCACCCCGGTCAGGCAATGGGGGGATATTGTTTCCCTGGTGACATTATTGTTCCTGGCGCTGATCGTGATCTTCAGGAAAAGAGTGGATGCCTGGCTGGAAGGGGGAACGCCCCGCTTGTAACGCCCGCTTCTCATTGCGCTGGTTTTTTGTTATGATACGCGCCGATCATGATTATTATGGTTGATCATAGGGAAGCGGAAATCATGATTGTCCTGACTTCCTTATTTATGAAATCAATGAAAGTCAGGGCCCATGAAAACCTTATCTCCCAGACAGAATAATATTCTCCGTGGTGTTATCGAGACGCACATTGAGACGACCCAACCCGTCGGGTCCCGTTCGATCGCGGAAAAGTACGCCATTTCCTTTTCTCCCGCGACCATCCGTAACGAAATGGGGACCTTGGAGGAAATGGGTTACCTCTCCCACCCGCATACTTCTTCCGGCCGTCTTCCGACGGATCACGGCTATCGCTATTATCTGGATCATACTTCCTTTGAGGATTCCTCCGAGGACTCCCTGGACCGCCTGAACGATGGTCTTGTCCCCGCTCCGGGTCCGCAAATGCTTGAGGAATTTCTGGAACATGTCTCTGTCCTCCTGGCCTCACTCTCCCAGGAAGTCGGTTTGACTTTGATGCCAGGCCGGGAAGCCAGGACGTCTTCCGGATCCGGACGGACCCGTCTTTCTTTGCAAGGTCTGCCTTACATTCTTGAAAAACCGGAATTCCAGGATGTCCGCAAGGTGCGGAATTTGCTGGGAGCGTTCGAGGAAAAAGTGACGCTCACCCAATGGGTGCTGACGCATGTGGACCCGGAGCACGTCTCCGTTTCCGTGGGCCACGAGCATTCGCACGAAGCTCTTGAGGATTGCTCGATCGTGGCGGCGCGTTACGGCGCCGGCGAGAGCCGCGGAGGCGTGATCGCCGTCCTGGGGCCCAAACGCATGGCCTACCGTCAGATCATTCCGCTCGTTTCACGCATGGCGGCCCTGGTGGGCCAGACCCTTGAACATATGGAGCCCGAAGCATTATGAGCCATCATCCGAAAAAAAATCATCACGAGAAGCCGGAGAATCTCTCCAAGCACGCCGCGGAGGATCAGCCGGGCAAAGAATCTGCCGCATCTTCCTCCGCGAACGGCGGAAAAATCGAGGTTCCGGCACAGGAATACGAGGCTCTCAAGAAAAGGGTCGAGGAGCTTGAAGGCCTGCGGGAGAAATTCCTGCTCGCCGCGGCGGATTTCGAGAACGCGAAAAAAAGGAACGCGCGCGATAAAGAAGACTTCATCAAGTTCAGCCAGGAGCGGATCCTGAGAGACCTGTTGCCGGTGCTGGATAATTTTGAACGGGCGGTGGGTCACGCGACGACCGCTTCCGCGAGCGCGACCTCGTACGAGGCGTTGCAGCAGAATCTCAAAACGCTTCTTGCCGGAGTGCAGCGGGTCCAGAAACAGTTCACGGACGCTCTCAAAGCCCAGGGCCTTAAACGGATCGAGACCGCCGGGCAGACGTGCAACCCGCATTTCCACGAAGTGGTGGCGCACGTGTCCGAAGAGGGACCGGAGGACCAGATCGTGGATGAACTCGAGCCGGGATACATGCTTCATGACCGTCTTTTGCGGGCCGCCAAGGTGCGCGTCCGCGTGTCGCCTCAGCCCCCCGAGCCCGCTTCCGAGGAGAAGCCGGAAGAAATCACTTAAAACGCGGGCCACGATCATCGGGCCACGGACCACGAAAAATTTGCGTGGATCGTGGACCATGGTGCGTGTCCCAACTCCCTTATGACAAAACGCGATTACTACGAAGTGTTGAGTGTGACCCGGACGGCGGATAGCGACACGATCAAGAAAAGCTACCGCAAGCTCGCGCTCCAGTTTCATCCCGACCGCAATCCGAACGACAAGGCCGCCGAGGAAAAATTCAAGGAAGCCGCGGAGGCCTACGCGGTCCTAAGCGACGCGGACAAGCGGGCCCGGTACGACCAGTTCGGTCACAGTCTTGGGGGGCAAGGATTTTCCGGCTTCGAAGGCTTCGAGGATGCCTTCGGCGGATTCAATGATATTTTTGGCGATCTCTTTGAGGGCTTTTTCGGCGGGGAAGGCGGCAGGCGACGCGGCCGCGGTCAGAGGGGTGCCGATCTGGAGTATACCGTCGAACTGGAACTTGCCGAGGTTCTTACCGGCAAGACCTTCGATCTTGAGATCCCGCGCAAGGAAAGTTGCGGCGAGTGCCAGGGAACCGGCGCGGAAAAAGGTTCGCGGAAGAAGACCTGTTCCGATTGCGGGGGACGGGGCGAAGTGCGCGTCTCTCAGGGATTTTTCACCCTTCGCAGGACCTGCCCGCGCTGTCACGGAGAGGGTGAGTCGATTGAGAAACCCTGCCAGGCTTGTCACGGGGAAGGTCGCGTCCGGAAAACACGCAAGCTTCAGGTGAAGATCCCGCCGGGAATCGAGCATGGCTCACGGCTTCGCGTCACGGGCGAGGGCGAAGCGGGACAGGGCGGCGCGTCCCGGGGAGATCTTTATATTCCGGTGCTTATCAAAAAGAACAGGACCTTCGAGCGCCAGGGCCAGGATATTTACTGCGAAGTTCTGATCCCCTACACGGTGGCGGTGCTTGGCGGCGAAGTGGAAGTTCCGACGCTGACCGGAAAGACAGCTCTCGATATCCCGGGCGGGACTCCCGCGGGGAAAGTGCTCAAGATCAAAGGCGAGGGCGTTCCGGCGTTCGGCGTGGCGGAGCGCCGCGGGGACCAATACGTGAAGGTGGATATCGAGATCCCGTCCAAACTCAGCAAAACCGAGCGTGAGTTGCTGGAGAAGCTGGCAGCCGAGCGCAAGGAAAAGGTTGGCGTCAAAAAAGGATTCTTTTAACCCTCCCGATTTCAGGAATCGGCTGGGGAGGAGAGCTATGGAATACTTCGATTACAAATACCGGGTGATCTACGCGGATACGGATCAGATGGGGATCACGTATTACGCCAACTATTTGAAATGGTTCGAGGCCGGCCGCAACGAATATTTCCGTGCCCTGGGATTTCCCTACACCGAATGCGAGAAAAAAGGGATCTATCTTCCCGTCGCCGAGGCGCACGTCAATTATCTCGCGCCCTCGACCTACGATGATGATATCCTTGTGAGGACTAGCGTCGCGGAGATCGGCAACAGCACCCTGCGTTTTGAATATCAGGTGATGAAAGAGAAAAACCATATTCCGGTCGCGACGGGATCGACGCTCCACGTTTTTGTGAACAAGGCGATGAAGCCCTGCCGTGTTCCCGAGGAAGTCAAGGCCGTCGTGAAGGAGCACGTGCTTCTTAAAAAGCGCTGCCGGTGTAAATAAAGGACTGAGGAACCTGGACTGAGGGCGGAGTCGGAGGTTTTTCTCAGCACTCATAGCGCAGTCCTTAGGGCTTGATTCGATCATGCCGTAGTGTTAAAGCAAGTGTCGGAGCGAGAAAATATGCCTAAGAATATAAAAGTAACGGTGATCGGAGACGGTGGTTGGGGGACGGCGCTCGCGTTGGTGAATCTCCGGCGCGGCAACGACGTCATGATCTGGTCCGCGTTCCCGGAATACTCGGAGGTTCTCCGGAAAAAGCACGAGAACGTCAAATTCCTTCCCGGCGTGAAGCTGCCCAGAAATCTTCGCTTCCTTTCGGATCTTGAAGAAGCGGTGGCTTTCGGTGACGTGCTGGTGCTGGCCGTTCCGTCCCAATACCTCCGCTCCGTTCTCCTGAAACTGAAAGGCTTCCCGTATCAGAAGAAGATCCTTGTCAGCACGGCCAAGGGGATCGAGAAAAATACCTGTCTCCGCCCTTCCGAGATCATCCGTTCCGTGCTGGGGAAGAAAGTTCCCATCGTCGCGCTTTCGGGCCCCTCCCATGCCGAGGAGGTCGCGCGGAATATCCCGACGCTGGTGGTCGCGGCCTCAGACGACCCGGCGAGCGCGAAATATGTCCAGGAACATTTCCGCGATCCGAAATTCCGTATCTATGTCCAGAGGGACGTTGCGGGGGTGGAATTCGGCGGTGCGCTCAAGAACGTGATCGCGATCGCGGCGGGGGTTTGCGACGGGCTTCAATTCGGCGACAACACCAAGTCCGGTCTTCTGACGCGCGGGATCTATGAGATGGTGCGCCTCGGGGTCAAGCTTGGCGCGCGCCCCGACACTTTTTTCGGGCTTGCCGGCATCGGGGACCTCATCACGACCTGTTTTTCAAAACACGGCCGCAATCTTTATGTGGGACGAGAACTCGGGAAGGGCCGCAAGATTCGCGCGATCCTCGCCGGGATGGAAATGGTCGCGGAAGGTGTCGACACGGCTCTTAGCGCGCATCAGCTCTGTGAACGCGAAGGACTGGACCTGCCGATCCTGCGCGAAGTCCACGGCATGCTCTTCAAGCATAAAACTCCCGCGGCGGCTGTCGCGACCCTTCTTTCCCGAACGCCCTACGACGAGTGGAAAGCGTTCGACCTTACCTCGTTCAAGCCGAAATAGAAAAGGGACGGTTCTCTACCGGAGAGCCGTCCCTAACGCAAAAAGGGACAGGCAATCAATGACTGCCTGTCCCCTTTTGATTTACTTACTCCGTACCGCTTTTACGCCGACTTCATCGCGATCGATGGTCCTTCGTCCTTCTTGCCATTCATGCGTGGGAAAAGATCATCCCAATGCGCCGTCAAACTGACCGTGAAGGCCTGCGAGTACGTGGTGTAAGAGCCATTCACCCCGGGGACAGGATTATTGCTGATGTCCCGGGTGAAATAGAAAGCGTTGTAATAGCAAAGGTCCGCAGTGAGGTATTTGTTGATGTCGTAGCCCGCGCCGAGGCTGACCGCCAAATGATTGGAGTCCGGGACTGCCGGAGTGAAGTGATTCGTCGGAACCGGAGTCCAGTAAAACCAGCTGCCTCCGCGAAGTGTTAACTTCTTGGTGAGCTTATGACTCGCACCGATTTGAATGCCGTAACCATCCCTCCAATCCTTGTCGGTTGACCGGATATTATTTAGAACCATCTGGTCGTACGGGTTCACGACGGGTTTTGTAACCCAGTAGATCCGCTCATGGGTGCTCCAGTGCGACCACGTAAAATCCGCCTCATAATGCGTCTTGGGGGTCGGCTGGTAGGCGTACGCCCAGGTCATGTTCATCGGCAGGGAAAGTTTGGTGTTGGTGACGGTCGAAAAATGCCCCGGGCTTCCGGGGATCGAAGAGTTTTCCACCTGGCCAAGGCCGTCTGTCCTGATGACGACGGGACTGCGGAAGTAATAACCCAGACGGTGTTTTTCCGTGAGCTTGAGCAAGGTGCCCAATTGCCAGGCCCAACCGCTTCCGGAGGTATTGATCCGGACCTGTCCATCGGTGGGACCGAGGCCATACGCGCCGGCGGGATACGCCATGACGCCGCCGAAATCCATGACCTTATTGAAGATCGGACCGCCGCCGATGGAGATCTTGTCGGTTACCTTGTAGGCGATCGTTGGCTTGATCGTGTACATCTTGAGGTAATTACTGTATCCCGTGTATTTGGCGGACGGATCATTGGACCGGTATTTATCCATCAAGCCAAACGGCGAATCAAAGCCGACACCGAGGCCGAGCTTGTCGCCGAGGATCTTTCCGGGGTTGACCGTCACGTAGCCGGTCGGAATAAGATGGAGCGTCCCCGTGCTGCGCGTGTCTCCCGTTTTGTCGTTCTCCTTGAAGGTCATCATGCTGATGAAATTCGCGTCTCCCTGGACCTGGATGCCCGGGAGGTCCGCGATACCGGCCGGGTTATACGAAATGGCCGCCGGTTCATCGGGAGTGGCTGTGACCGCCGCACCGGTGCCGAGCTGTTTGGCGCTGAAGGAGGCATTTTCAAAGCCGCCCGACCCGACCGCGAACGCGGAAGCGGGGACAAGGGCCATGAGAGCGATAAGGACGCCGATCGGGAGGATTTTCTTCATCATGGGGCGAAACTCCTTATTGGATTTTTGATATTCACGGTTCTTATGAGTTCAACCGGACATTTCTTCTCAATAAATCGGGACAGCCATTTCCCGCGCTTCTCAAGGATTATCGAACTCCCCGCGCATTTTCTTCAGCCAAAATTTTGTCTTTTTCAGACTATTTTAGATGTGCTGATTATTAACGCTATAAATTGCTATATCTAAATCTAAAGTGACTTGCTTTTATAAATATTGAATGCTAGGTTTCTAATAGAAATAAGGAGAATGTGATGTCGTCAGACGAATTAGAAATCCGGCTAGACCGGCTCAAAGACAAAAAACTCGCCACTGAAGCACGTCGCTTTCTCCTTAATCTTTTCCTTCTTTTTGATGACAACCCCCCGCCGCATATCCAGTCCCATATTGATGAGATCATGGATGTTCTTGAGGCCGAGCGGACTCCTGTCCGCCTCCGCATGTTCAACTTTTTTTAAAGCCTCTCCGCTTATCCCTTCAGTCGCGCCGGACCTCTCAGGTGAATGCTATTCCGGAAGCCCCGTCCTCCGCCCCGGAGCTCCCGGATATCTTTTATAAATAGATACTTAGCGCTTATCAATATCCTTCCCGGAAAAAGTCCGCTCGTTTCAATTTCCTTTTGATCTTACCGGATCTATTTTGTCCCCGCCGACACAAAACCTAATTCGCGGAGGTGGATATGGAACGTATCCGGAAAGGAACGGAAACAACTAAAAAAAAATTCCCGTTTTCTGTCGAACTTATTGCGGTTTGTATGATCTTCATTTTTAGTTGGGATCAAGTCGTTTTCGCGGACGGTATCCCGCCCCAGGATTTTGAAAAACTTCCGGCATTGCCGGCGGTGGACGTGACGCAGGCGGCTTCTCTTCCGGTTTCAACCCCGCTGTCCGAGGCGCCTTCCTCCACCCAGGATTTTCTTTCCAACGGTTCACCTCTGAAAATTCCGATGTCCGTGCCGCCGAAGGCTGTTGCCGCGCCGAAGATTCTTCAGTCGCCGAATCCCTCGAACGGCTGGCAATTGAAGTTTACGAGCGAAGCGGACCTGAGCTATGAGATCCAGGTTTCCGCGGACCTGAAGAACTGGCTGACCCGTGCGGTCGTAAAAGCCGATGCTTCGGAGACTTCATGGGAGGATCCTTTGGCGGCTCCCGGAAGCATGCGTTTCTATCGAGTGGGGATCAGCAATGCTCCGGTGAGCGGTGTTCAATATCATGTTTATGCCGGGGACGCCGTCCAGCAAGTGATCGACCGGGCGGTGGGGAGCGATTCGGTTTATCTTCATTCAGGCGTTTATCACCAGAGCCTCATTCTAAAGAAGGACGTGAATCTTGAGGGGGAAGATCAGAAGCAAACGATCATTGATGGCGATTACGCGGCCGGTAAAGCCGTTCTCAGGGCTTTGGGAGGCAATCGTATTGAAAACCTGACGGTCCGGGACGTGCGCTCGCTTCAGGGACAGACCGTGGGGGCGATCTCCGTTGAAGGGGATCAGGTCCAGGTCCGCGGCGATCTGATCACGAATAATCTTGGTGCCGGAATTAAAATCACGGCGGAGGCTTCGGGCATCCTGATCGAAGCTAACACATTCGTTGAGAATAACATTGCCATTCAGGGAGCCCAAGACGGAAACGTGATCCGTTACAATACGATCACCGGGAATAATCCGGTGCCCGCGGCTCCCGCTATTACGGGCGTTAGCTATGTCCCCAATCAAGGGTTTCGGATTCAAATTGCCCGGGCGACGGGCGTTTTCTCCTATCACGTTGAATACTCCTCCGACTTGAAAAAATGGAATCGCGTCCAGCGCGCCCTTTCTCCCGGGGTGTTTGAAGATGTGCTTGTCTTGGCCAACCCGGCAGGGGTCACGACGTGGCTGGACACGAGCGCTACAAGTGCGGGATTCCGGTTTTACAGGATCGTGGTGGCGGAAAGTTTGACGAGCAATACCGGTATCGAGGTTGCTGACGGGGAAGCCCCGCTCATTGAGAACAATATCATCACGGACCAGAAGGTCCAGTCGATCTGGGAAGCGTCTCCGGGATACGCGGTGGTTGAAAATAATGTTCTCTTCAAAAATGGGGAGGTCGGTGATGCCACGGGCCGGCATCTTCCGCCAGCGATAAGTCCTCAAGCGGGGTCAGGCTTGCCGAACGCCAATGTGCTCAGAGACCCGGAGTTTGTGAATCCCTCAACCGGAGATTACACGTCCGTGAATACAGCGGATGCCGGTTCTTTCATGCTGGCGTCATTGCGAAGCGCCCTGGACCGGGCGAGTCTGTTTGAAACAGCGAATGTGATCGAATCGATTCAGGAGAACGGCCAAGTGTCGGGCTACCGGATCTTGTACGCCGAAGGCTCTCGCGAGGAATTCTATAACGACGGCCGCCGGGTTCTAGACACGGCGCCGCCTGTTATCACTGTTCTTTCCTCCGATGTGACGGATCAAAGCGCGTACGTGTTTCGCTACACGCTCGACGGCGTAGAACATCATGAAAGCCGTACGCTCGCCGAGGGCTCCAACGATTTCAATGTCACGGCTGCCGACATCTTCGGGAACCGGGCCTCGCTTTCTTTTACCGTGACGTTTGAGAGGCCCCCCGAAATTATCGTGACCTCTCCGTCTGTCGCGAGCGGGGCGTCTTACGAATTCATTTATACGGTCGACGGTGTCGAGGCGCGGGAGACCTGGCATCTTCAACCGGGCGCTACCGAGCTTTTGATCTGCGCGAGCCGGGGAACGGCAACGACGAGGCTTTCTTATACGGTGACACTGCCGGGGACGGAAGCGGATTTAATGGCCATGCCGGACGTCCCTGATACTCCACAAGATTTGATCTCTCTTACCGCCCAAAACGGTCTTGTCTTGAAATATTCAAACGGGGTGCTTTTTTCCATCGAACAGCCCGGCGAATACACCTTGTTCGATATCACGCTGGATGCCGGAAAAAATCTTCAGGGAGGCATGCTTCGCCTTGCGAACGGAGACAGGATCCTGTACCAGAACGGAAAACCGGTTTACTTGCTGAGCTCTCTCGGCGCGAGGACCGTTTATAACGAAAACGGTGCCGTGGCTTTCGTGCTCACGGCGGATCACAAAAAGATCCGTTTTGCTTATCGGCGGAACACGGCGGGCAAAGTCTTGTCGGTCCTCAGTTTCGAAGACGGAGTGACAAGTCTTTATGACGACAAGGGAAGGCCTCTTTGGATCAAGAAAGCCGGGGGCACGGAGATCCTTTATCAGGACGGTTTTTTGACGGACTATAGCGATGCCTCCGGCAATAAGTTTCACTATGACGTTTCACCCCTTCAAGACGGAGACTCTCTGAGGGGTTACCGTTCGGAGCTTGTTTCAGTGATCCCCGCAGGTACAGGTCCGGCGATCCCGGTCGCGACGATCCTTGATAACTTGCAAGATTATCCCTCTATCCGGGACACTCTGGAGCGCCAGATCTCAAGGACTTTGGAGTATGACGCCTCGGGAAATATGGTGAAGGTTTTTTCCGTGAATGGCGAGATCCTCGAACTTCAGAAGGGCCTGCCGGTCTCCTTGACGAACCGTTCCGGTGAAATTTTTTCAGTTCAAACCCAGGTCGCGGAAGACCAGGAGCTTCTTTCGATCAGCCTGAGCGGGAACGGCCTCGAACAAACTTATGACGGGAACGGCCAACTGAGCGGGATCCGTTTGGAGGACGGGACATTTTTCCAGATCCGTGAACAGGGGCTGGACCGTATTTCGCTCGAAGACGGAAGTGTCTTGAGCGCGCTTGTCTGGAATGGGCAGAGCCTGACGGGCTTCAAGCGGCTTCACCCGGACGGGTCTGTTGAAGTGTACAGTCATTCCGTGATCACCGAGCGGACGGACGCGGCGGGCAACCGGACGCTCTTTGTGGATGATAACGGCCAAAGAGAGGCCGGAGAGATTGTCACGGAAGACGGAAAAACCTACCGCGTGACAAGTTATCCGAACAGCCTGGGCCTTACAGAGCGATTGACGGAGCTCGTCAGGATCGATATGCCCGACGGAAGCCGTATCGAATTCGAAGACGGCCGGCCTGTCCGTTACATCCAGCCGAAACAGGTTCAAGTCGACCCCTTTGAAGTCCCCGATCTTGTGGAAGGCAGATTCTTTGTGCCGCTCGTGGAACTTCCCGTCGCGAAGCTGCGGGCCCTGACGGTCGATGAGAACGGCTATATTTTTAGCGGCGAGATCCTCTTTAATGACGGGACCCAATACCTGATCGAGGATAACGCCGTTGTCAAACAGATCACCGCGGGAGGACAGTTCCTGGAGTTTTCCAGTACCCCCTCGCCGGGAGTTGCGCTCCCCCGAATCCCTCCGGAAGCTATGACCGGGACGGAAGACGCTTACCGGAACCATCTTCTGGAAACCCAGCTGGATTATTTCATGGACGGAAAAGGGATTCACTCCGGGACCGGCTTGCCGGTGGACCACTACACCGGCGCGGACGGAAAACAATCGGATTATAGCCAGGCGACCCTCGTGGGGTTCTGGGCCGAGATCCTGGCTGCGATCGCGCGCGGTGATTTTCAGAATTCCCGGATGACACGGAGCCAGGCCTTCGAGAAATTGAATGCCCTGATCGCGAATTACCAGGAAGTTCAGCGGCAGGCGGGTTGGAACGGAATGGTCGCGTTTTTCTCGATCGTCGAAAAACAGGAAGCGGTCCTGGATCCTTATGGAAATCCAACAGGCCAGACGCGGACTGTTTATAGCTATAAAAACAGTTTCGATCAATACGGCTTCGGAGACACTCTTAATTTGTCGGTGAGTCTGGCGAGTGTCATCGGCGCGTTGCAGGGGATAGCGCTCGATCCGGAGCTGGCGGTTTACCGGGACCAGATCCTTTCCCGCACGGATCAGATCCTGAGTGAGCAAGAGCGTGGCTACGCGGCGTTTTATGATTCCTCCCAAGAGCGTTTTCACGGCGCTTACTTGCTCGACCCCTCCACCCACAAATGGGGATTCGCGAAGGACTACTACCTGGACCGGACGTTCAGCGAATTCCTTCCCGGGATGGTCTGGCTGGCCGCCCGCTACCCTCAATACCGGCAGGGTTTTTCCAACCTGGGCACGACTTTGCGCCGGTATCAAACAGAAGGCAACGGTGTCCTTGATCTGGCCGTGCCATTTGACGGCGGCGCGTTCCAGATGTTCTGGCCGCTCATCCATGTGGATGAAACCCGGTATCCCGAATTTGAGGTCGCGCTCCGGAATTTTCTCTACGCGCAGGCCGAATTCGTCGATCAGCACGATATTCCCGGACTGCTTTCAGCGGGGGATAATCCGGGGCAGGGTTACGAAGGAAAGATCGGGCTTCCGGCCGCCGCGGAAGCGGACGATGTTCGCTATGATTCCATCGGCTCTCTTTACGGGACGGCCGCCGCTTTCGGCCTGGCTCCCCATTACACGCTTCAATTCCTGAAGAATCTCGAGACCCGCTTTCCGGAGATCCGGACTTCCGCGGGTTTTGTGGACGCCCTCAAAATGGTTCCCGTGACCCGGATGGACCCGCTGACGGGAAAATATGTTCTGGTTCAAGAACCTGTTTTTTCAAATCAGTATTTCGGAGTGGATCAGGCCTCGTTCGTTCTGTCGCTTCTCAGGACCAGCCAGGATTACTTCCGGAATTATTTGGACGCGCAGGGGATCACCGGGTCATTCGATACCCTTTATCAATCGATACAATTGAATCTAAAACCCCTGACTTCGGGGAACGTCGAGGCTCCGGACTTCGGTCAGACGATGACTTCACTTTACGACGGAGGGTCGGCCATGCCGGACGGAAGATCCGCGGGACTTGTGAAGCAGGCGGGCTTCGTTCCCACGATCTTCGATCCCGAACTGGGGGAAGGGCACATTTACAATTATCAGAAACCGGACGGGACCTTTCAGCACACCGAAATCGAATTCGGGGAGGGCGACGCGCTTCGGGTGATGGGGATCCAGGAATATCTGCTTCGCACCCACCACACGGACATGGGTAGGGCTATTTTGTCCGGGTTTGAGCTGGACCTCTACAACAAATCGGTTTCCCAGGGGATCTTTTATACCCCGGACAACGGCTACGCGAGCAGCATGCTCGTGAACGATCCTGAATTGGGCGAGGTCCGGCATGTGAGCTTTGACTTCCAGGACCCCCAGCACGCTGTAGGCCTTTGGAATCGCTATGACGCACCGGGTCTGGACCTCGGGCAGTACGATTTCCTCTCTATCCCGGTGAAGATCCCGGACGGCACTCCGGAGAATATCCGTCTGAAATTTGAATTCCGCGGGACCGGGAATAATTTTCTTACGGAGCCGCTCCATCACGGCTGGCAGTGCATCACGATTCCGATCGCGCGTCCGCTCGATGGCAGCGTGACCCAGATCGCCACCGTGATCCAGTCGGTCAGCGGGCAGTCTGTTCGGGGAGAACTTTACCTGGGGCCGCTCTCGGCCTTCAAGGTCCGGACCTCGAACCGTCTGGACTGGGGAGCGATGCTGGGCAAGACCGAAAGCGAGATCCGTCTTCTTATCCAGAGCAAGATCGCGACACAGGCCTTTGACGGCGGCAAAAGGTCCGCTGATGAAGTCCTCGAGGATTTCACGATCGATTCGACCGGAAAATTGGTGAGCGGTGTTTTGAAGCGCGCCGACGGAGGCATCCAGTATTTTCAAAACGGGCAACTTGTGAAATGGGTCTTCAAGAACGGCCGGACCGTGCTTTACGAAAAAGGCATTGCGAATTTCTTCGTCGATCTGACGCGGGGGAAACTGGAGACGGGACGCTTTTACTACGACCAGGACCTGAAAGGGGAGGTCCATTCCTTCACGCTTCAGGACAATGACCGGAAAAGGATCTTCGCCTCGGACGGGACGCTCAAGACCTTGATCGAAAACGGCAACGTTGTGGAATTCCGGGACGGTGCCATTCAATCGATACAGACGACCTGGGGGACTTTGACCCAACTGGAGTTTGCCGATGACGGCAGTCTTCTCCGGGCTCACGCTCTTCTCAATGACGGACGGGTCATCGAGATCGACGAGCGGGACGGCAGCGTTGTGGGGCTCGGCGACGGCGTTCAATTGTTCTGCCGGGGGACTACGATCGTCGGGATCAACACCACGCAGAACGGGAAAACCGACCTGACTTACCACTATGACGCAGCAGGGCGCATCGTGGGCGTGGACGCTTCGTTCCTGGAAGGCGGTTCGCTCCGGACGCTTTCACTTTTTGATTATCTCCAGCGACCCGAACGGAGAGTGGAACGCGAGCAGCTCATTTCCAAGACCTTGGATGTGCTGTCGATCCCCGATGTCGTGGTTGGCCAGTTCAGCTATCCATCGTTGCCGCCGGGCGAAAGCATCTGTGCGTGGAAGGAATACGATGATTCGGGGACTCGAGCCGTTTTTGATTTCAGGTATTCCTCGGGAAACGGCGGCGAGATCCTCGGGATGTGCCTGAATCACAAAAGTGATCCGTTTGAGATCTCGAACTATGGATTTTTGTCCGTTACCCTGATGCAGCCTCCGGAAATGCAGTGGCATCAGGACCTGGATCTCAAGATCAAGGGGCCCTATTACAACACGCTCTACTCTTTTGAAATAAAAGATCTTACTTCGCGGTATCAGACCTTCGAGTTCCCCCTCGCCGGTAAAAGCGGTATGGAAGGCGAGCTCACGTTCGAGGTGGTCCGGGAAGAAGCGGGGGAAGATCAATGGGGAGATGTTTTTTTTAAAGACATTTCCTATTGGACCTTGAGAACTCTGGATCGCTCGCCCTGGGAAGATCAGATCGGCATCACCGCGGTCCAACTTCTCAGCCTCAAAATCGAATCGGAGAATCTGACTTCCGTGGGAGCGGAGATCGCCGCGAAGCAGCCCCTGCGCTATGCCGAGCTTGTGCCGTATCTCGACACGCCGACGCAGTTCCTTCACACCGATACTCCCGCTCAGACGAATCAGCTGCTCGGTTTCAGGCGTTTTGACGGGAGTCAGGTGGAGCTGAACGGGAGCGATGTGAGCCGGGTGATCCTCCCCGACGGTATCGTGAACGAATACGCGGTCTCCGGGAATTCAGCGCAGGGAACGCTTCTCGGTCCCGGAGAGGACGCGAGCACCGCCCGAAGTGTCAGCTATAGCTACGGAGCTCTCCGGAAGATCACGCAGCCCGATGGCCGGGAATATCTTCTCTCGTATGAATTTGACGGCGATGGAAAAGAGATCACGGTTTTCAAAGACGCGCAAAGCGGGGAGGAGCGTCGTTTCAAGGACGGAAAGATTCTTTCCTCGAGCGATCCCGGGGAACTAGAAACCCGTTATCTCTATGAGAACGGCGAGCTGCTCGGCGCCGAGTTGACCTATCGCGATCGAGTACTCAACAGCACTCAATATTCCTTCCGTGAGGACGGGACGCAAGTGACGGATGAGCGCGGCACAATCTGGTTCTATGACGCCTCCGGGGCACTGATCAAACACATGACCCGTGACGGCTACCTTTATGAATATTCTGATTACACTCAGGATCCCGTTTCCGGTCCCCCCTTGTCTCCGGAGGATTACAAGAACGCGGTCTTTGGCGCGAAGGGACTCCGGGCGGTCAGCCTGAAAGGTTATCAGGTTCCCGACGGCTCCTGGATTTCTTGGGACGCGGCGGAGGGTTCACAGATCCATCTCGCGTCGGGGCTGCAGGGCGCGAATCTTAAATTGGATTCGGAACAAAGGATCGAAAGCGGGCAGATCCAGTTCCCCGGCGGCATGCTCTTGGAGATCGAGCATTATATTCCGGTGCGCGGCCGATTTGAGGACGGGCAAACTTTTGAATACGCCTTGCCTTCGGCTTCGGACTATGAACTTCTCCAAGGAGAGGACGGTACGTATCTCGGATTCCGTTTCAAAATAGAAGAGACGACGTTTACCTACGATCCTTCCGGGATACTGATCAAAACGGAAACCGGGGATGGCACTACGAATACTTTTACCTATTCGCGGGACGCGCAAGGGGATCCGGAAGCCTATGCCCGCCTGGAACAACGGCAGATCGCGTTTAACGGAGTGCCATTTCCCAAAGAGGCGGAGTTGATCGCGGGGTCCGACCAGAAGCTCATCGATTCCGGCAAGGAAACAGCCGCCCATTCGGGGAACGGATT
>Ga0118677_10009282_pt1 | contig 15414 bp, 14 predicted proteins | sample AliMusrvi5mmetaG_FD_86154 | JGI IMG/M metagenome (GOLD analysis project Ga0118677, IMG submission 86154)
TGCCTTCTTTATGGAAAGCTTTTACCATATCCTTGAATGCGTTGACCGCTTCTCCCGATTTTCCTTCCCACACATTCAGTTTTATCTCTCTCTCCTTTTCGGCGTAATTGGCTTCGGGAGCAAAGAACGCCGCGGTCATATAGCCCCAGTGATTGCGCTCATATGGATTCCATGTATTGAACCTGCCCTGAATTGAATCATGGTAGGGGAGTTCGATATTAGCAAATTCCATTGAAGGAAGAATCTCAACGGTGTTCACGCCGAGTGATTTGATATAGGGGAGTCCTCCCGTAATTCCTTTTTCAATAAGTCCCTGATACGTTCCGGGGCATTTTGCTTTCGCAGAGCGGTGCGCCGTCATGTCGCGCAGATGCATTTCGTAAATTATCAGGTCGCGCCAATCGCGCTGTATCCATTTATCTCCCTGCCAGTCGTAATTACCTTCTTTCACAACAATGGCTCTGCGGGGATTGAAATATGTGTTGAATGTTGTTACTGCTTTTGCGTAGGGGTCAAGACAAATGACTTTATCGGCATTTGGCTCGTCATTGTGATGATATACTTTAAATCCGTAGTAGAGTCCGTACTTTTCGCCCCACAAAGAAATTTCCCAGACACCATCGGTATCTTTGGTCATCTGATATTCTTTTCCGCGCTTGTCCTCGGGCTGATTAAACGTGCAGAGAGTTACTTTTGCCGCCTGTGGCGCAAACAACCGGAAGATGGTCTGGCCTTTTTCCACAAATGAACCCAGCCGTTTTGTTGAGAAGTACGAATCAAGTTCTTTTGACTTCTCCTCACCGGAAAGTTGGCGTAGTTCAATGGGGACATCGGGTGAAGTATTTCTGCGCACTATCATACCTTTAGAAAAATTTACAAATAATAGAACAAGCAAAGCAAAAACAGTCAAATGCTTCATTGTGAAGTTCCCTTTCGGAATAGCGGGGAATTGCCATCTTTAGACTCATGATCAAAGATTTGTTTTTATGTATATACGAATATATCAAAACGGGAAAGAATTTCGAATTGCCGCAAAAATATATTCTGACGATTTTGCTATATTAATTATGTACAATAACTCTATTCCGATACATGAAGCCTGAAGGATTTATCAGAAAAAACGCCAATATCGCGCTTGTTTTACTGTTGGGGGCAACCGCCCTTTATGGCGCGTTGCTTATTTTGTTCTTTCCGGCCTTCCATTCCGACGATTATCTAGTTTTTACCTATATCGACTCACATCGTTCGATGCCCGTAACTCTCAATCCCATGACGGACTTTTATCTATTCTTCCGCCCTTTATCCTATTTCTACTTTTGGGTAAACTATCAATTATTCGGTGCACATGCTATTCTGATGAAGTTCACGGGACTCATCATCTTTGTCGCTATGGCGTATTTTGTGTATAGGGTATTGGCAATCGTTAATGAAGAATTTGAGTTGAACGCCCGTCCGGCGCTGATGGCAGTCGCCGCATTCTTTTTTGTCACGCATCCCGACATGCTGCATTGTGTGGTGTGGATATCCAACGCGAATGAACTGCTCATGGCATTCTTTTACGTTCTGGCGTTGTATGTTTTTGCAAAAACAAAGATGAAGACCGCATCCTCCATTTTTCTCATTGGCTTGCTGTTTTTGCTTTCTGTTCTTTCGAAGCAGCAGTCGCTGCATTTTATCCTTTTCGCTGGATTGTATCTTTTGCGGATAAGCTCTTCTGCAATTGAAAAACGGCACGCGCAGAAAGTGATAGCAGCGGGAATACTTTTTATTATCGCGTACGTATTGGTCAATAGCCATTTTGCCAAACCGGATACGGAGTTTCTATCATACGCATGGAAGAAACCTTTTTCGCTTGTGGGAACCTGCATGTACATTCTTCTTCCTATCGGAGGCGAAAGGATTTACCAGTTTTTCGTCGTTCATAAAACCATTGCCGTCATTGGCGGCCTGGCTGTTTTCGCGGCAGGGTTAATAGGTTTTATCAGGAGTCAACGGAAGAAAGACGTTCTATGGTTTTTGCTCTTGAGCCTTGTTATATTTTTTCCGCGGTTTCTTGCTCACGGCGGTAACCGCGTCAACTCAATTCAAATATTGTGGTTCACTATTATCGTGTTCTATATTGTCGCGCGCTCGTTACGGGCAAAAGAAATTCTCTTTGCCTGTTTTCTTGCATTGCTTGCTCTGAATTTCGGGACATCCGTGTATTGTGAAACAAGCTATGTAAAAGCGCATGCGTTTCAGGAGAGAACGGACAAAGAATTATTATCTCTTATGAGTGGAAAGACATCGGATTACCTGATTGTTATCGCGGACAATACCTATCTGTTGGATTATTCAGTCAGCTTTGTTGCCACGGGACAATTTGGCGTAAGCGGAATCAAGACTGCGCCGTTCCTTGTCAATAACATGCTTGAAACATCTACGGTGCGTGAGGGGATGCCCGATGTATCGTGTGTCGTGCGCGGAGATGAAATTCAACTTGCGACAACAACGCCGCACGCGTATCTATCCATGGATAAACTGAATCCGCTTTTTGTGAGTTTTAAAATTCTGGAGACGAAAGAAAGTAGTGTGGGAAGAGGGTATTCATATATCCGCTGCGCGGTTTCGCGTGAAATGACATCGCTGCAAAAAATCTTTTTCGACGGAAGACAATGGAAGAGATTGTAATCTCTCCATTGTCTCACATCTGTAATAATCTATAAAGAACCGGCAAGAAATACCGTGTGCGAAGGAGCTGTAGGGCTTGTTCCCGTTTTTTCCTGCGTCACAAAGAATTTTACTGTTTGCTTTGCGGTAGAACCGGGAATGTCTGCAATTCTAAAATATTCAACCGTTTTATTATCGAAGCCGAATTCAAACGGAGAACTTACGGGAATCACTTTCTCATCTATCTGAATCCACAACTGATAACCTGCCTGCGGTGATGATTGCGGGAGCTTACCTAATTGAATGAATCCCGATTTTTGCTCAAACACCACAAAACCATACGCATCGGAAACGCTGACGCCCTTCAGCGAAACAAGTGTCCTGTCGTTGCTTGCAAGCAGACGGTCAACCTCATGCTGAATTTCGTTGCTCTTGGATAATTTGCTAACAACTTCCGTTATTTTAGAGTTGCTGGCAGAGTCAATTTTGCTGATCTTCGCGTTGAACAATATATACATTGCGGCAATAACCGCTATCAGCAGAGCGATAAATGCGAAGAATGTCCGCGGTGAGATGCCGTCCGACTCAGCTTTTCTGACGGGAGCAACATCTTCTTTGGCTACGTTCTCAACAACTTTTTTTCGTATCGCTTCGAGGTCGCTTTCTGTTTTCTTCTTTTGCTCAATCTCTTGCGCCGACATCGGTTCGGGTTCTGCGGGTATAGCGGCAGGCTCGTCGGGAACATTAAGATGAAGTGCTCCATCGTAAGCAGTATTTATCAGATTCTCTGCCTCGAGACCATCCTGATTAATAATGAATTCGCTCATGTCCGGTTCTGCCGGAGGCGTGTATAATGGAACGTCTTCCGGTTCTGTCTGAGGAGTGTATAGAGGAACATCTTCAGGTTTTTCCGGTATGGGATTTTCCTGTTCAGCCGTGTACTGAATTCTATCGGGTATGGTTTGATTTACTCTACCGCTTGCCTGAGTGCCCTGTGACGGACGCCCGCCTTCGACTTTACGCCGCGGTGAAAATGTATCAAGCACTTCTTCGGGAACAATGATGTTATCATCTTTCTCCTGAGTGGAAGTGGGCGGAGGATTAATGACTTCTATCCGGCTAGTCTTTTTTGCTTTTTCGCCGACCGAAGTTCTTGTTCTGGAAAATGGGGAAGCCGTTGCCGGGATTGGCGGAGGTGCCGCTGATTTTTTTTCATCGCGGTAACGGTATAGCCTGCGGGCGACCTTATCCTTGATATCTGCCGGGGCATCTTCTATGTTCAGGAATGATGGAAGCAGCGCGCACAGGTTCTGGTATTCGCCAAGTTCCTGCCATGAGAACGCTCCACCGCCATCAATGTATTCCATTAAATCGATGAAATCTCCCTTATCGAGACAGCCTAAAGCAAAGGCATATAAAAACGCATGAAAGTCATGAGGACGTACATCAGCCATTATTCGTTTCCTCTCAATAAGTTATCTTTTAAATTACCCAAGGAGAGTTTTACCTTTGACTTCACCGTCTGAATGGGAATCTTCAGGCGAGTCGCAATTTCACTTTGGTTGAGACCTTCATAATAAGCGAGGTACAGAACGTATTGCTGAGCATCGGTTAATTTGTGTAGCGCGTCTTCAATATTACCCTTGATATTTAGTGCGGTCTTTAAATCCAGATCGTCAATTTCGGGAGAAAGGCGGGGGACAATAAAATAATCTTCGTATTCTTCGTTATACTCTTCCTGGTCTTCAGGCGCGGCGTTTTTGCGTTTAACGGTATCGACCGCTTTGTTGCGCGCCAATGTCACCAGCCAGCAGTATGCATTGCCGATGCGTTCATCGTACAAACTACTTTTGCGCCAAATAATGGCGAACAGGTCAATGAGAATTTCTTCTGCAAGCGCTGTGTCTTTTGCAATTTTCTTTACGAGAGTGTACAGCACCGATGAGTATCGGTTATACAACGCCTCTAACGCCCTTGAGTCCGAAGCTTTAACTTTTCGCATCAATTCGGAATCGGCTAATTCGGAATAATTAACTGCCACGGCAATCACCGTTCTCTATTATTTAGTAAAGTACAAAACTAAAGCCAAATTCGTTAAAAATCAATTTATTTCACTATAAAAGACATAAATACTGTATGGAATTTTATGGGCACACTTGAAAGTTTTGTGGCACAGAAATGCTTTGCGGGTTCCGGAATGACGGATAGCCTTTACAAATTTGATGATGTTTCAATTTTGCCGCCTAAATTTCAAATGAACTGATCGGAGTCTTGAATTTTACATCTGACTTTTTATCAAAAACTCCCTATATTTACCATAATATTTTTTAATAATACAATTTTTAACTATGCGCTTTCTTGTTACCGGCGGTTCCGGATTTCTTGGAATAAATTTAGTCCGTTATCTACTCAACAAAAAACACTACGTTATATCGGTGGATGTCAGTCCATTTGATTACCCCGACGTGAAGAATAACGTTGAAGTATTCCGTGGTGATATACGCGATAAGAATTTTTTGATTGAAGCTTTCAAGGGCGTGGATATTGTCGTTCACACCGCCGCGGCCCTGCCTTTGTATAAGAAAGACGATATTTTTTCAACCGATATTGACGGGACAAGAAACGTTCTTAACGCGGCGCGCATCAACGGCGTAAAACGTGTCATTCATGTTTCTTCAACCGCCGTATATGGTATTCCCGACCACCATCCTCTGTATGAAACAGATAAAATGATAGGCGTCGGACCGTATGGCGAGGCAAAAGTTCTGGCGGAAGCCGAATGTTTGAAGTTCAGAGAGCAGGGAATGATTGTTCCAATTCTCCGCCCCAAATCATTCATCGGACCCGAGCGGCTGGGCGTTTTCCATCTTTTGTACGATTGGGCGAAGGACGGAAAGAATTTCCCCATGCTGGGAAGCGGCAATAACCGCTATCAGCTTCTGGATGTTGAAGATTTGTGCGAGGCAATCTATCTGGTCTCAACGCTCGAAGATACCGTTGTTAATGATATCTTTAACATAGGCGCCAAAGAATTCAAGACCATGAAAGAAGATTATCAGGCGGTGTTGGATTACGCGGGATTCGGTAAAAAAATCATTCCGCTCCCCGAGGGACCCGCTATCTGGACTCTCCGTTTTCTTGAAGCATTGAAGTTATCGCCGCTGTATAAATGGGTATACGAGACCGCTTCAAAGGATTCATTTGTATCCATCGAAAAAGCCGAAAAGGTACTTGGCTACAAACCAAAATTCTCGAATCAGGATGCATTGATAAGAAACTATGAGTGGTATGTTGCCAACCTCCACAAATTTGAGCACACATCGGGAGTGTCACATCGTGTTCCGTGGAAACAGGGAATACTCTCAATTGCCAAAATGTTTTTTTAGTGGTGTGATTCTCTGATTGTTGAGTGAGCGCGGGTATGACCGGGGAATATCCGTGGCGATTGATGCTTATTCGAATTCTACTTCTTTCCCGCGCTGGTTTTCCGACATGCCGTTCACCATGGTGAACGAAACCTTTCCTTTTAACTCCATGCCTTCAAACGGCGAGTATTTTGCTTTCGATTCAAAGAAGGCGGGATTGATATGCCATTTTCTGCCGGGATCTATGACGGCTATATCGGCATAATATCCCTCTTGTATTTTTCCCCGTTTATAGAGATTCATGATGGCGGCTGGATTGTTTGCCGTCAGGCGGATGATGTCGTCGAGACTGAGCCGTTGTGAAGTAACCGACTCATTAAACAATAAGGGCAAGGTGGTCTCAAGTCCCGGGAATCCCGATGGAACCTGATAATACGAGCTGTCTTTTTCGTCCACATTGTGCGGCGCGTGATTTGACGCGATAACATCAATGATACCGTCCTGCAGCGCTTTCCATAAAGCATCGTTATCGGTTTTTGTGCGCAACGGTGGATTCACTTTCCCGAAATGACCGCAGAAAGGCAAATCGCTTTCGTTGAGCAGCAGATGATGGGGAGTAGCTTCACAATACAGAGGGAAGTCGCAGTTCTGTTTGAATGCTCTCAACACATCCACTTCGTCTGCGGATGATACCTGCGAAATTATCAGTGTGTTCTTCACTTTGTCCGCTATCGCCAGTACCTGTTTCAGAGCTTTAACCGCGGCTGCTGTTGTGTGTATGCGGTTGTGGTACTTGACCGAGTCGTATTGCGGTCCCCGGAATATTTTTTCTAGTTCGTTTATTTCTTCTTGGTATTCACAATGTACAAGAACGGGCTTATTGTATTGCTTGGCGAGAATAAAAAATCTTTTCAGCATTTCATCATCGGAAACCACTTTATGCGTGTTGGATGATTCGAGATAAATCTTTATGCCCGCGATGTTGGCTTCTTCATCAAGAAACATTTTCATTTCCGAAAAATTATCGGGTGTGGCTCCCGCGTATATGCCGAAATTCACCGCAGACTTTCTTGCGAAACCTTTTTTTACCTGATAATTATTCGCGTCAGTGGTAGGGGGAATTGTGTCGGGCATATCGAATACCGTGGTGACGCCGCCCGCTAAAGCGGCTCTTCCCGCGCTTACCCAATCTTCTTTATACGCCTGCTTCATATCGCGGATGTGCGTATGCAGGTCTATCATGCCGGGAATGACAATTTTCTTTCCGAGGTCAATCTCTCTCGTATGTTCAAACCGCTCTTGTCCTATTCTGGCAATGAACTCTCCCTCAATAAGAATATTGGTGAGTTTGCCGGAAAGAATGCAATTGGATAAGAGGACACTCATAAACTTTATGTTGTATTTGAAAAATGCAAAGTAACAAATAAAATCGATAAGCAAAAGTTCGCGAATTAATAATTGACTTTAATATTCCTTTTTGGTAGAATATGTCACAAAATGAAATTATTGTTGGTAAATAGTCTGTTGTTAATAAAACGCTCTCAATATGAATAAAAATCATTTAGTGCTGTTGTTTTGCCTTATTGCAATCCCAATATTCTGTCAGGAAACTGACACACCTATAAATACTGGATGACGTTCAGTATGGGCGGCTGGCCCAACGAACGGATTATCGTACTTCACTCGGCGTATTGTTTTTCAATCCATGATAATTATTATAAAGTTGCCTACTACAGCAAAGGAAAAGACTCGCCTTTTGGACCATCCTGGTTTGCTCTTCCCCATGAATATATTCTGCGCTCTGTCAGCCTTTCAATCGGCAAGTGCTATCGTTCAAATTGGTTTGAGGCATCGGGATTCTGCGGGCCATCCTTTGTATATGGCAAAAAAGGGCTGTATGAAACCAGTGAAAAACTTATTGACAAGAAAGTGTACTCGATGGGGATAGAAGGCGAACTGCAATTTTTGTTCAGACCTGCTAAGGAAGTCGGTATGGGCTTTGGCTTTTATGCTGATTTAAATCTGATTAAAAATTTCGCGGGAGCTATGGTTACACTAACATTGGGCAACGGAAAGTAAAAAGGCGTTTTTGTAATAACCCCGCAATAACCGTAAATTTTAGAGTATCTTTAAAATATTTATAAGGTTATTATTATGTCATCCACATTAACGCCGGATGAGCGAAAAGAACTTGAAGCCCTTGCCTTTGCGGTACGGGAGCATATTATCCGGCTGGCGACAAAAGGAGGATGCTTTATCGGAGCTTCGCTTTCCTGCGTCGATATTGTCACCTATCTCTATAAAAAAGTATTGAATATTACTCCGCAAAATTTAACTGCACGCAACCGCGATTATTTCTTTCTTTCAAAAGGTCATGACGTTCCCGCTTTATACGGACTCTTTGTCGAGCTTGGCATATTGGAAAGAGAACGGCTGCAGAATCATCTGCAAACAAATGATTCCATATACTGGCATCCGAACAGAGCAATACCGGGAGTTGAATTTCATTCCGGTTCACTCGGACATCTGCTCTCGGTTTCGGCGGGTATGGCTTACGCGAACAAATTGGACGGACTGAAAAATAAAACATGCGTCCTGCTTGGTGACGGTGAATTGAATGAGGGCAGCATATGGGAATCGGCGCTTGTCAGCGCGGCGCACAAGATTGATAATCTTATCGCCATTGTCGATAGAAATCAATTTCAGGCAAATTTCCCGACGGAAGAATTAATTCCTCTCGAACCACTGCAGAAAAAATTTGAAGCGTTCGGATGGAATGCTTTTACCTGTAACGGCAATGACTTTGATGAACTGCACAAGGTGTTTTCACAATACCCGTTCACCGAAGGAAAACCGACCATAGTTATCTGCGAAACAATCCGCGGTAAAGGTTTGCCGAGCATTGAAGCACGCGCGGACAGATGGTTCTGCAATTTTACGGATAAGGAAATTCAATCGCTTCTTTCCGAATTACATACGCAGAAGCCGACGCATTTAACCAGTGAAACGTTGATGGTGAGGTAAATATGAATTATGAAGAATTATTACGTGAATTTACTTCGCGCGACGAACGTTTTATCGCAATGACGGCGGAGAACCGCGGACCATTCCGCGGCTTGTCGGTTGAACTGGGAAAACGCATGATAGATGTCGGTATTGCCGAGCAGACGCTTATCGGCATGGCTGCGGGATTGGCATTGGCGGGAAAAATTCCTATCGTGCATGCGTTCTCTACATTCATGACCATGCGCGCGTTCGAATTTATCCGCACGGATATCGGGCTGCCACGGCTGCCCGTGAAATTAGTCGGTTCAGCGAACGGCATTCTTTCCGAAGCGAACGGACCAACGCATCAGGCACTTGAAGACATCGGATTGATGAGGGGCATACCCAACATCAACATCTTTTGTCCCGCCGACGCGGATGATTTGATTATCGGTATGCCGCAGATTCTTGAAAGTCCAGAGCCGTTCTATGTGCGTTATACCAACCGCGCACCAGTGTATACACACTCTGAAAAATTCGAGATAGGAAAAGCAGAGAGTATCAGCGTCGGTAGCGATATAACGATTCTCACCTACGGCGCGCTTTTCTCCGAGACGCTTGAAGCGGTTGAAACTCTGAAACGTAAAGGGTATTCGGTCGGTCTGCTTAACGTGCGGACCCTCAAACCGATAGATACCGAAGCAGTAACGATAGCCGCGGCAAATTCACGTTTGCTTGTCACGGTTGAAGACCATTTCATGACAGGCGGATTATTCTCCATTGTTGCCGAGGTTATGGCATTGTCCAATGTACATACGAACATTCTGCCTATTGCTTTTCAGGATAGATGGTTCAAGCCCGCGCTTTTACCTGATGTGCTCGCGTATGAGAAACTGCGCAGCGAAGATATTGCCGAGCGGATAGAAAAACATTACGCGGCTATAAGTTAGTCAAATAAAAAAAGGCGTCCCGAAACCGGGACGCCTTTTTCATACTGAATAAAACGTTAAATGATATTTCTTGTTCTCGGGACTTCATTGGTCTTGAAGAACTTATTTATCAAGGCAATCACTTCAACTTCATGAGAAGCAGTCAGACACTCATCGGCGAGAACTTTTGCTTTTTCATATGATAAAGCACGGATAGTTCTTTTTATTGAGGGAATTGCAGATGCTGCAACAGAGATTGACTCCAGACCCAACCCGAGCAGCACAGGCAGTGCTAAGTTATCCGCAGCCATTTCACCGCACATACTGACAACAACATTTGCCCGTTTACCGTCTTTAATAATGCCCGCTATCGTGCGCAGCACTGCGGGATGAAATTCTTGATAGAGATATGAAACGTGGTCGTTGCCGCGGTCAACCGCCATGAGGTATTGAATTAAATCATTTGTTCCGATGCTGAGAAAATCAACCTCCTTCGCGTACTCATATGCCATTACCGCGGCGGATGGTACTTCAATCATAATGCCGAGTCGCATCTTCTTGCCAGTCGGTTTTTTTTCTTGTTTCAATTCCTCGAGGCATTCGCGAATTAAAAATTTTGTTTGTCTGATTTCTTCAACCGAAGATATCATCGGCAGCATCAGCTGCAGATTGTCATGAATATTGGCACGCAGCAGTGCGCGCAACTGGGCTTTGAACATGGCTCTGTTCTCGAGCAGAAAACGGATGCCGCGTAATCCAAGGAACGGATTAGATTCTTTAAAATCCCATATTTTAACTTTGTCGCCGCCCGTATCGAACGCGCGTATTGTCACCATGCGGGGATAAATGCGCTGCGCAAGGCGTGAATAAATCGTGTATTGTTCTTCTTCGGTGGGCAGTTCGCCATTTTCTTCAATTATCTGCTCGGTGCGGTATAATCCGATGCCTTCCGCTCCGTTCGTAACCACCACTTCAATTTCACCCGAGACATCAACATTCGCCTGAATGGAAATTATTTTTTTATCGACGGTTTGCGCTGGCTTGTCTTTTAGCTCTTTTAATTCCTCATTGATGAGCTGCATGTGGTGTATCTTATCATTGTAGAACGCCAGCTGTTCTTCGGTCGGATTAACAAACACATATCCGTGAAAGCCGTCAACAATAAGCAGGTCGTCCTGATTGATATGATGAGAGCCGTCATGCGTTCCGACAATAGCGGGAATATCAAGTGAGCGGGCAAGGATGGCGGCATGTGAGGTCAGTCCGCCGCGGTCGGTAACATACGCCTTTGCATCCCACTTGGAGAATAAGAGCGTATCGGCAGGCGTCAGACTTTCGCTGACGACGATGACTCCCTGCGTGATTTTTGACTGCAAGCGTTTCTTTTGTAAGTTGCGGATGACGCGGTTTTTAATATCTTCAATATCCAGAGCGCGTTCTTTCAAATAGTCTTCATTCGCGACTATCATCAGATCCTGATATTTCGTTATCTCACTTTGAACAATAAAATCGGGATGCTTCTTTTCCTTCCGTATCCTGCCTTCGATGCTTTCCTGCAAAACAGGGTCATCAAGTATCATTAACTGCGCGGAAAATATTTCCGCACGCTCGGAACCCATTTTCTCATGCGCGAGGTCGAAAATTTTTGTCAGTTCTTTTTTTGCTTTACCGAGAGCTTCGCGAAAATTTTCAACGGCTTCTTCAACATCAACAATATCCTGTTCGTTGACGGAGAGTATTTCTTTATGAAAAAGGTGTGCTTTGCCGATGACAATACCCGGGGCTGCCGCGATACCCGCAACGGTGTTGGTCGCCCGTTTTACGATGTCTTTTAAACCTTTCACAGCTCGTCAAATCCTCTCTTAAAATAATCAATCATTTCTTTCGCGAGTTCTTCTTCGTCTGCTCCGTTAAATTCGAGATGCAGCTTGGCGCCGATGCCTGCCGCTAACGTCATAACGCCGATAATACTTTTACCGTTGATGCGTAGTCCATCTTTTGAAATGAAAAAATCGGATTTAAATTTCGATGCTATCTTCACAATAGTCGCCGAAGGACGCGTATGGAGTCCCGCTTTATTAATTATTTCTACGGTTTCTTCTTTCATCAGTTCGTTCTCTTGATTAGGTGATTCGCGAGACGGATGAGTAAGTCCCGGTTATCCTCGTCTTGTATAACAGTAAGATTTTTTAATGCTTTGTTTGTGTAAGCGGAGATTGCTTTTTGCGCGTCTTCAAGAACACCAAGTTCCTGGTATAAATTTTTATAGAATGGGATTTCCGCGGGAGCGATTCCCTTGTTCTTTATCATGCATGTGAAATAAGGTTTTGATTTCGCGTCGGCTTTTTCAAGCGCCTTGATGAACAGATACGTTTTCTTGCCTTCAACGAGGTCGCCGCCGATATTTTTTCCGAACGATTTTTCGTCGCCTGCAATATCAAGCAGGTCATCCTGAATTTGAAACGCGATGCCGATATTCTTTCCGAATCCCGACAGCGCTTTGACAACGGCAGGTGACGCGCCCGCTATCTGCGCGCCGACTGTGCAGCACGTTTCCAGCATGATGGCGGTTTTCTTTGTTATCATTTCAGTGTATAAGGGAAGCGACACCGTTTTCATGACTTCAAATTCTTTATCGAGGCTCTGGCCTTCACACACTTCAATAAGACTGCGGGTGAATGTAGCGATGACGGGTTTCGCATCTTTGCCAAGATCTTTGAGCAGATATTCATAGGCGATTGACAGAAGACTGTCGCCCGCGAGTATTGCCGTACTCAGGTCGTATTTTTTATGGAGAGTTAAATGACCGCGCCGTTTATCGGCGTTATCCATAATATCGTCATGGGCAAGGGTAAATGTGTGCAGCATCTCAATCGCCAGCGCGGCGTTATATACTTTTCCGAATGAACTGCCCGCGGCTTTGGCGGAGAGGAGTGTAAGGAAGGGACGGATGCGTTTACCGGGATTACCGAGAAGATATGCCGAAGGTTCATACAGCGATTCGGGTTTTCTGTTCTTTAAGAGGCTTGCCAAACGCGTGTCAATTATCTGACGTTCTTTATTATACAGCTTCTTATATTTTTCTTCGGTTATCAAACGAAGTCTTCCTTTTTGATTAAAACGTGGGCGTTGAATTTATCCAACGAATCACATCCTGTGAGATACATAATTTTTTTGATAATGTCAAACCACTCTTTTATGAAGGAGATGGTACCATCAATCCCTTTTGTTTGCAATACCTGCAATAATATCCGTGCGGAGGCGACATGGTCGGCTCCCAGCGCGAGGGCTTTAGCGGCATCAAAAGCCGAGTTTACGCCGCCCGAACCGATAAGTATAAATTTTCTGTTCTTTTTAAGCTTTGCAATTTCCCTGATGCAGTATGTGGTCGGCATGCCCCAATCCCAGAATTCGGCATTTATGCCGTCGCCGTTCCTTAAAATCTCAACTCCGCCCCAGCTGGTGCCGCCGGCTCCCGCAACATCGATTCCTTTTACGCCCGCGTCAAGAAGTTTTTCGGCATCTTTCTTTGAAATTCCCGAACCGACTTCCTTGACGATAACGGGTATTTTAATTTCTTTCACAAATCGTCCGATTGCTTTGATGAGTCCCCGCATATCGGGCTGTCCGTCACGCTGTAACAATTCCTGCAAAGGGTTGAGATGCACTATGAACGCATCGGATTCAAGCACTCCCGCAATGCGTTTCAACTCGTCGAAATTTTTTATCATTTCAATTATCTGCGCACCTCCGATATTTGCCAGAAGGGGAACGGTTCCCGCTGTTTTTCGGATATTCTTTAACGCGGCGTCATGGCGTTTGGTATCAAGAGCGAAGCGCAAACTTCCCACGCCGAGAGGAATGTTCAACGTGCGTGCGGTTTCCGCAAGCTGGGCGTTGATATTATTTGCGGCATCTGTTCCGCCGGTCATGCATGAAATAATGAAAGGGTAGTTTATTTTCTTTTTGAAAAATGTGGAAGCAAATGAAATTTTGTTGATATCTGCTTCGGTGGTCGCGCGATGGATAAAATCGTAACGATCAAATCCCATCCATTGCGATTTGATGCCAGGAAACGGGGCGGCATTCGTGGCCGCAATCACGGTGGCAGTGGCCGGTTCAGCGGCGTGAAGAGCCAAGGACTTCGGTATGTGACGCCGGAGGGACCCGAAGCTGAAACGCAACCCGGCTCGCGCGGGCGTGTGCTGAGGAACCTGCTCGGTCTGACCCGAAAAAGGGATATTGACCGTGCTGAGTTCGAGGCGCTGCTGAAGGCCCAGGAATCATTCCTCGATCGCGTTGGACCCGAAACTCGCTTCACCGCCAAACTGATCCGGGAGATGCATCGAACCTGGCTGGGGGAGATCTATTCGTGGGCGGGCGAATACCGCACTGTCGAGTTGCAGAAGGGCTCATTCCGCTGGCCGCCCGCGTTTCGCGTTGAGCAAAACATGAGGGTGCTCGAGGAGGGCATACTCAGGGGCAATACGCCTTGCCGCGCAGATGCTCTGGAAGCAGTCACCATTCGCATGGCGGAGGTTCATGCCGATCTGCTGCTGATTCACCCGTTCCGCGACGGGAATGGGCGCATCGCTCGATGGCTGGCGGATCTGATGGCTTTACAGGCAGCACTGCCCGCACCCGGGTATGAGTTTGAAGGAAGAAAGAATTTGGGAAACAGAAAGCGGTATCTTGCTGCCGTCGTCCGAGGCTACGCCCGGGATTACGAGCCGCTGGCGGCCTTCTTCTCGGCGGCCATTGCACCACGACTGGAGCGACTCGGCTGAGTCTTCTTGTGTGCGGCCGGTAGGTGAGCACCCTCGAAAATCGAAGAGTCCCGAGCGTTCTGCGCCAGCATTGAGCGGCGCTTCTCCGGGTCCTTCAAATATCGGTTTGATTGGGCCAGCGTGACCATATTCTCTCTCCAAAGCGCGCGAGGAAGACCTCCCCTGTGCTTTCAGTATTATGCGGTAATCCGGGGTGGATAACAAGACAACCTGCGGTGGCCGATGTGCTCTTTGCCACACTCCAACTGGAACGCGCGCGGGTATCCAGCAAAGCGCGACGCGGTCAGCGCCCGCGTCTACAGCAGGACCGCCACTATACCGTCGGGAAAGCCGACGACACAGCGCCGGCTGTACTCAGCGTTACCGCGACGCTGAGCTCAGAAGACGCTCGGCGTTGCCCGCCAGCAGTGCCTGCTGGCGAGTGGGCGAAAGACCGAAGGACTCGAGTATGCGCAAGGCCCCAGCCTGCTCTTCCCAGGGAGAATCGGTGCCAAAGAGAAGATACTCCGCCGGGTGGTTCTCCAGCAGCTCGCGAGCCAGCTCCGGCCTCATGTACTGAAGGGCGAAGGAGGTCTCCAGGTAAATCGGCCGCCCCAACAGGTGAACCTTGACCTCCTCCCAGTCCTCCCCGTTCCAGAATTCAAAGCTGTAGGAGCCGCCCTCTCCTCCGGAGAGGCTGAGTCCCAGGCCCGTGAACGG
>Ga0118677_10009283_pt1 | contig 15413 bp, 5 predicted proteins | sample AliMusrvi5mmetaG_FD_86154 | JGI IMG/M metagenome (GOLD analysis project Ga0118677, IMG submission 86154)
TCGAGTTCGACGGCCGGTTGGCGGCGGAATTGGCGGAACGCTTCGCCGGGGAGCCGTCGGTGGAGGTCCACCACGCGGACGGGGCGAAATTCGACGGTCGTTCCTTATTCAAACACCGGCCGCTCAAGTTTTTGGGAAACCTGCCGTATGCGAGTGGGGGAGCGATTTTGAAAAACCTGCTCAGCCGGCCGCATCCGTTCGCGCGGGCGGTGGTGATGCTGCAAAAGGAAGTGATCGACCGATTGGCAGCCAGCCCCGGAACCAAGGACTATGGTGTGCTGTCGCTGCGGACCCAGGCGGATTGGGTGGTGGAGCCACAACGGTTGGTCCCCCCGGAGGCGTTCTATCCACGGCCGAAAATCGATTCCCGGGTCGCCATCCTGCAGCAGCGGCCCGAGGGCTTGCCGGCCTACGACCGTCGATTGTTCGATGAACTCATCCGCCGCGGCTTCGCCCAACGCCGCAAACAACTTAAAAAACAGATGCCGCCGGACGTCGATTGGCAGGATCTGACGAAAGCGCTGGGAGTCCTTGACACCGTGCGGGCCGAGGAACTCACGCTCGACCAGTGGGTGGCACTCACCCGGTTTTGCGACCCCAATCCGCTCAAGGATCTGCCGCAGAAAGCCGACGAGATCTTTGACGTGGTCGATGAAAACGATCAGGTCACCGGGCAGGCGACCCGGGCCGAGGTGCATGCGAAGAAGCTGTTGCACCGTGCGGTGCACGTATTCGTTTACAACAAACGCGGCGATCTCCTGCTCCAACAACGTTCGATGTTCAAGGACGCCCACCCGGGCGTTTGGGATTCCAGCGTCTCCGGCCACCTCGATTCCGGGGAAAATTACCTAACAGCCTCTATTCGCGAACTTCACGAGGAAATGGGAATACTGGCAGAATCCTCGCCCGAGGAGATCGCCCGCATCCAGCCATGCGAGGACACCGGATGGGAACATGTCCGCCTCTACCGCACCCGCCACAATGGACCTGTGCGCTTCCCCGCCGCCGAAGTGGAAACCGCCGCCTGGTTCCCACCTGACGAAATCGCCGCCTGGATCGCCGCCCGACCGGAGGATTTCGCATCGGGTTTTGTCGCGTGCTGGCACGCGGCGCGTGATAGGTGATCAGCAAACCACCTCCGCCGTCTTGTCTGCCATGTCGTCATGTTCGAGCAGCCACTCGACTGCGGTGTCGCGGTCTTCAAATACCCGCACCCGCATGCCGCGTTTGGCGCATTCTTCCTCCCAGAATTTCACGTCTTCCTGCGGACCGGGGAGTTTGGGCAAAAGGACGGCCTCCTTGATAGTGCCTCCCAAATTGCTGCTGGCGAAGGCGGCTGCGAGATAGTGGAGGTCGATCACCGAATGGCCACCTTTGAGCGCCGTGCAGTCACCGAGCAACCGTCCGATGCCATGGGCACGGATCTGATCGGCGGTTTCAATCACGGCCGCATTCAACTCAACAGGAAGAAGGTATCCACTGTAGCAGGTTTCAATGATCTGGATTTCCCGATGAATTTTCACTTCCCATGGCATATCGACCGCCTTTCCTTTGTCGTGTCTTCGACCATGGTCTTACCCCGATAGGGAAACCTTGTCTAGCGAAAAGCGCCGATTTGTAAAATTGGAATTGTTGCTAGGGCGACTCGGTAACGACAACCCGCGCGAAGCGGATGGTGGCACCGGGCGGCGGAACGTCCTCGACGATCACGCGGTTCCAATTGGGATTGCCGGTCTGGGTCACCGCGGGGAGACCGGTTGCATTCATCCAGCCGCCAGGTCTGCCGGTCGTTAGATCGGAACCGAACTGGACCGTATAGTTCAGTCCGGTGGTGCCCGTGCGCTGGATGAATTCCACGCGCAGGATGCCGTCTCCGGTGCGGGTGACGCTGGGCAATCCATGGATGCCGATGTCCGGAGTAAGTATTCGCGTGTCCCCGGTGTAGGCGGTATGAGGATCGAGATGGGACGCGTATTTCAGCAGGTTGCTGATGCCGTCGGTTGCCGGATTGCCATCCGGTCCACTGCACGCCGGATCCGCCATTTCCTCCTGCGAGAACCGTGACGCCGCCCACACTGCGTAGGTCATCGCGGAGTTGTAGGTCGCGGTCAGACTCTTGTCGCCATCCATGGTTAGAGTCAACGGGTTGTCCGTGCTCATGATATCGCCGGTCCAGGCGGCGAAAGTCGAGCCTGCAGCCGGCTGGGATGTTAGAACGACCTGTTGGCCCGGAGCGTAATCCGCCTGTTGCGGATTTGCGGTCACGATGCCCGTGCCGGCATTGATGGTCAGATGGTAACGGACGGGCACATAGGACACCTGATCGAGCCAGGCGGCGTCAGCGCCGGCGGAAAGTTCAGCATCCTTGGCATAGCTCCATTCGAGGGCATGACGACCGGGTGCCAGATTGTAAGTGCATGTCTGCCAATCCACCTCGCCGCTGATCGCGTCCTGCTGGCTATTGTCGATGCGGAATTTCAGATAATCCGCGTAGGCTTGCGAGGAAACCTTCCAGTGGAATGTCAATTGGCCGGGACCATCGACGATGGTGCGGATGGTGCTGCTCTCGGAATCACCGATCGACCCCGATCGTGCATGATCGATTCCATCGGTGGAGTCCGCCGAATTCTCACCGAACCATGGAGCACTGCCACCGGAGGTCCAGGTGAGTCCGGGGGTGTCCAACACCTGATCGAATGGCAGGCTGAACGCTCCGGTTATGGAGAAATCACCCAGCATTTCCACGGTGGTGGAGGAATCGGTCATTGGGGCAAACAACGGGAACGGCAGACTATCACCGAACCTCCCGTCACCCAACTGCCAGGTGAGGAAATTCAACACCGGACAGACAGTGGTTGCCTCGGCGCTGCTGGCGATGGCACCTTCGAGCAACTGGTCAGCCTGGAAGAGCCACCACAGGATGGTGCCACGCGACATGACCTGGCGCACCGAGAATCCGTTCACCGCGCCGCCACCCGGATTGGTGGTGACTTCCAAGCCGCCGTTGGCCGTATCGCCGACCAGGCGGAACGAATCATCATAACTGTTATGCAGGCCCGGCGCGGCGAACACTTCCAACGAGGAATTATCGGCATGTTGGAAATACACCACATCGATCGGATAGGTTCCGGCGCTCAGTTGAAGAGTACCCACCTGTTCGCGTTGCCCCAAATACCCATCGGCACTGATCACCTGTTGTCCGCCAACCGCCACCCGCACGCCATCATCGGCGTTGGCGCCGAATGTCCATTGGCCGTCAGTGGGAATCGCCACGGTAGCCGTGGCATGCACCGCGAAATTCGCATTGTGGAACGGTCCGCCCTGCCACCCCTGGAAGGCATAAGCGGACTCGCCATCCGCATGGATGGCCACGCCGGCCCCGCGGTTGTAGCGGGCTTGGGCCGGATCCGCGGTGGCCGTACCGTGGATCGCCGCCAGGGTGAGCGCGTATTTCGCCGACAACGGGTTGGTCGGATCGGTTCCGTCGGCGAACTCGGTCAGGTTGTTATTGCCATCGCCGTCCGGGTCGTCGTTGGGCCCGTAATACCAATAATGGCCGAAATAGAGGTTCTCCCAATAGTCGGGCAATCCGTCATTGTCCTCGTCGTCGGTGGCGAGGTTGCGGCCGTCCATGGTGAAAGTGACGGGTTCGTCCACCGCGCCATCATTGATGAACATGACATACCAGGTCTTGCCCGGAAGCTTGGGCCATGTGTTTAACAAAACGTCCCATCCGTAAGAATCGTACGGCTCCTCGAAAAGAACCGATCCGGTGGGGTTGGGCAAGGTTCCTTCTTCAATGCGCACCCGGACATTGCCGCTGTGCGCGAAAGTGTGACGCCAGCGAACCGCGTCGGGCGGGATCGGCACCTGATAGACAAGCTGGCCGTCGGCAGGCACCGTGGTCGTTACGGTGCCGCCATAGAATGCGATGCTCGGGATGACGCCGATGGTTTCCGCGCTGGCCAAGGCGCTGATTGAGAACGTCGCATCGACGTCGGCCTTGACCCCCAGATAGACGGTGCCGTTCGGTCGCAACGGCGGGCAGGCGATCATGTAGGTGCCGGCAGTTGTCCAACCATATTGTTGGTACGGTCCTTGGTTGAGATAGTCGTTATAGGCATTGCGCAGCGGGGGCCAAGCGGTGTAGTAGTTGCCCATGGTATCGCCGGGCGGCAGGATGCTCCGCCAGTGGACCTGGACGCTGCCCTGGGTGGTGGCGAAGGAAACCTGCAGGTTGTCGGGAGCGTTGGCGGGAATATTTACGGCATAGTAGCGCCAGTCACCGCCGATCAATGATTGGTTGGTCAAAGGAACTCCGTCGGCCGCCAGGTCCTGGATATTCCCTAACGAAAGCTTGAGCCGGTAGCGGCAATTGGATCCGGAGGTGGCGGTGACGCCGAGATACCATGTGCCGGGGGCGAGTTCGGTTTCGGTGCGGGCGCTGAGAGGCACCCAATTGCCGTATTGCGTGCCGCCGCTGGTGGACGCGTAATCATAGAGCGGGTTCCACCAATATGGAGGGTATAAGGTATGGGTGGTGGTGGGAACATCGGCGCGACGCACATACAGGTCGGGGTTGCCGTTGAGCGCTTCAAGCACGGTGCGCAACACGCCGCGGTTGCCGGACGGCACGGTGATGGCGTAGAAATGCCAATCATCCTGGCCAAGATCGATGCCATGGTCGCCCGGCAGCGGATCGCCGGAAGCGTCGATGCCGGTGTCACCGAAGGTGGTCGAACCCTGCAAGCCCGGAGTGGTGCTGAGCTGACCGGCGGGCGGCATGGACCATGCGGGACGTTGCAACGCGACCGGTTCGCTGGTGATCGTGTAATCGCTGATGCCAATCGCGGTGGCTTGGCAGTACCAGGTTCCCGGAGTCAGGAACGGCGGGACGATAACCGACGTGTCGAGGGATGATTGGCAATAGGGATTGCGGTTGACCGGATCCTGGAAGAACATCAGCGAAACATCACCCTGACGCACGGTGGTATCCACTTTCCACCCGATCACCGGTTGGCCGCCCACGGTTTGCGGCACATCTATCCGATAGGTAACAACATCGCCATTGACGAGTTGGTGGGAATCCTGGTTGCTGCCGCCGCCGGCATTGGCGTATGATCCGAAGTTGAGCGGTTGCGGCAGGATCGGTTCGCTGACGACGGTATAGTCGGTCTGGCCGCTGGCGACAGCCTCGAAATACCAGGTGCTTCCCGGGGTGAAGGACGGCGGCAGCACCAGCGCGGGGCTGCCCCAGGTTTGATAAACGCAATTGCGGGTGACGGGATCGTTGAAGAACCTCAACAAGACTCTGCCTTGGGCGAGGGTGGTGGTGATTTTCCAACCCATCACGGGCAAGCCGTTGACGGTGGCGGGGATCTGGACTTGATAGAGAATCCGCTCGCCGTCGATCGCCTGGCGGCGGTCCTGGTTGGTGCCGCCACCGGAGTTGGCATAGGAGCCGAAATTCAGATGGGTCGGCGGAATCGCGGAGACGACCAAAGTGGCGGTGGCGTCCTGATAGACCGGCGGCCATGCGTCATCGCTGTGGGCGCGCACGGTGATGCGGAAGGGTCCCGCAGGCGGATTGGCGAATGTCAGAACCGATGAGTCACCTGTGGATCCGGGCCAGTAACCGCCATCGTAGCCGTAGTCGTCACCACCGTAATTCCAATCGGCGCGAGGGGCCAGGATGCCCGCGCGCCCCCCCAGCAGCGGGTTGCCGGTGCGGTCATCGAGGCGGATCTGGAGGGTGGCCGTGGCCGGTGGCACGTTCACGGTGAAGACCTTGGTTTCCCCGCCGGCCAAATCGATCGGCTGACTCACCGGAACACCGGCGGCCACCGTGCCCAGATCCGACAAAGGCGTGCCCAAACTTTGCAACGTACCGCTGGCGGCACCGGATCCAGCCGTGTTGTAATCGGGTGGCGCGGCCCCTTCCGATATCACCGCCACATAATAATCGCCCGCTGGCAATTCGGTGGCCGGATCCGTCGCAAACAGATTGAGATATTCCCCGCCCGGTTTTTGGGCGCGCACGCCCGGAGAATTGGCCTGCCATGGCCAACTGTACCAATCGCCGCCACAGGTGGGCGCGGCATCCATTTCCACAGCCATCATCATTTCTCCATCAGTCGGTGTGAGATTCAGCGACCAATGGCTGGCACCGCTGGGCACGGTCACCTTGAACATCGCGAGATCCCGCGCGGCAAGATTGGTGATGGCCGCAGATCCGCCGTTAAAGGCAACCGAGGTGACCGGGATGGCCAGCCCGCTGCCGATACCGCGGCTTTCCAACGTGTAGGCCGCGGCAAGCCCGTCGGACTGATTGTTGAGCACACCGACAAAATAGGTTCCGGGTTCCAACGGATGGCCTATTCCCATGGTGATGTGGCGGTACCTGGCATTCACCGGGCCGGGATCCAGCGGCCTTTGTGTCAAATCGGTGGTGCTCGCCATTTGCCAACCGGATGTCCACACGCTCTGGTGGGCTGGTGACCAACCCCACCCGTTAGGCGCGTAGCCGCTCGAAATGCCTTCAGGCATTGCGTCGCGGCACACCACCAGTTGCGGGGTCCCCGCCGTCACATTGCGCAAGCGCACGTCCCAACCGAGCACTCCCTGCGGAACCACGACGCGGAAGAAACGCCAACTGTTAGACCGTTGCCCGCTAACCGTTTGGGTTCCGCCGTTGAAGTCAAGGTCGGTCGAGGCGAGCGCGGAGACGATGAGAGAGCCGGTGACATCGGGGAAGCCCGCCGGCCATGCGCCATCATTGCGGGCTCGCACGGTGATGGTGAACGGGCCGGGAGTCGGATTGGAGAATGTAATGATGGAGGGCGAGATCCGGTCGCCAGCGTAATAGCCGCCATCGTAGCCGTAATCATCGCTGCCCCAGTAATTGTCCGCCCGTCCGGCGATCGCCCCCAAACGGGCGTTGATCTGCGGCAGTCCGTCGCTGTTGGTGTTGGCGAGCCGGATCTCCAACGCCGCTGTGCCGGGTACCACCGTGCCGGTAATCACCCGGGTTTGTCCCCCGGCAAGCGCCAGATCCTGACTGAACGGGGCGCCAACCGCGAGTGTCCCCGCATCGGTCTTACTGGCGCCGAGACTGCGGAGGACTCCCGAGGCAGTTCCGGATCCGATGGTGTTGTAGTCCGGCGGCGCGCCGCCTTCGGAAATCACGGTTACATAGTAATCACCCTCCGGCAGTTGCACATCGGGCTCCAACGGGAACATGGTGAGGTATTCGGCCCCCGTCTTCTGCACCCGCATGCCGGGCGAGTTGGTCTGCCACGGGTATCGATATTGATCGGAGGATGCGCCACAGGAAGGCACGGCACCTTTCAGCACGGCCATCATCATTTCCCCGCCGGAAGGGGTGAGATCGAGCGACCAATGGCTGGCACCAGCCGGCACGGTGACTTTGAACACCGCGAGGTCGCGCGTGGCGAGATCGGTGATCGTGGCCGAACCGCCGTCGAAATCCACTGCGGTGACCGGAATGGCATGCCCGACACCGATGCCACGGCTTTCCAAGGTGTAACCCGCCGGGTTTCCGGGTGGCGCGGTGTTGAGCACCCCGACATAGTAAATGCCGGGTTCCAACGGATGGCCCATGCCCAGGGTAAGGTGCCGGAAGGTGACATCGACCGATCCGGGATCATGCGGTCTTTGGGTCAAATCCGTGGCTTCCGCCAACTGCCAACCGGTCGGCCAGGCGGTCTGGTTGGCCGGTGACCAACCCCACCCATTTTCCGGGGATCCCTCCCAGATGCCGCCGGGCAGCCGGTCGCGGCACACGGCCATGCGCGGGATGCCGCCGGTGACGTCGCGCAAACGCAAATCCCAACCGACCGGCCCCGCCGGAACTTCGATGCGGAAAAACTGCCAGGTGGACGGATCCTGACCGGTGACGTCGCTGGTGCCACCATCGAAATCAACCGGAGTCGGAGGCAGCGAAGCCACCACCAGCGTGGCGGTCACAGCAGGAAATCCTGGCACGGGCCAAACGCCGTCGTTGTGGGCCCGCACCGTGATGGCAAAAGGTCCTACGGGCGGATTGGCAAACGTGAGCACCGTGGGATCGACCTTGGCACCGGAGATATAGCCACCCTCGTAACCATAATCGTTGGAACCATAGTAGATCTCGGCCCGCGCGGCGATAGTGCCCGCGCGGACGCCAAGCAACGGATTCCCCGTGGCATTGTCCAAGCGCACCTGCAAGGTGGTCGTGCCAACCGGAACATTGACAGTGAAACTCCGGGTTTCCCCTCCCGCCAAAGACACCGCGCGGCTGATCGGCGAACCGGTGCTTACCACCCCGAGGTCCGTCAGATCCACGCCGACACTCCGCAGGACACCGGACGAACTGCCAACATCCGCAGTCTGGTAATCCGGCGGCGAAACACCTTCCCCAACCACCGCCACATAGTAATCACCGGCCGGCAGTTCCGGCATGTCGTCCACAGGGAACAGGCTGAAATACTCGGCACCGCTTTTCTGGATGATCGAGCCTGCCGAGGTGTTGCTCCACGGATAGTCGTACCACGATTGACCGGCACTTGGAACGGTGCCTTTGAGCACCGCCATCATCATTTCCCCTGCCGAAGGCAGCAGGCGCAATGACCATAACGGCGATCCCGATGGCACCGTCACCTTGAACACCGAAAGATCGCGCGCCCCAAGACCGGTGATGGTCGCCTCACCACCAGTGAACGCCAAATCCGTCACCGGAATGGCCAGTCCGCTGCCAATCCCGCGACTGCACAACGTGTAAGCGGCATTTCCGCTAGATATGTCATTGAACACGCCGACATAGTAAGTCGCGGGCTCGAGCGGCCGGCCCATGCCGCAGGTCAGACGCCGCAGGTGGGTATTGACACCCCCGGGATCCCAGGCACGGCCCGTCAGGTCGTAGTACGGGCACCAGAGCGCACCGGACGGCCAGGTGTCTTGGTTGGCCGACGCCCCGCCGCCGGAACCCAACTGCCCGGGCAACAGGTCGCGCCGGACCATCATCCGCGGGTTGCCGGATGTCACGTCACGCAACCACAAATCCCAGCCGACAGGTTCCGGCGGCACATCCACCCGGAACCACCGCCACGCCCACGCAGGGTGAGCGGATTGAGCAAGCGTGCCGCCATCGAAGATGAGCGGCGTGGCGGTCGCGGCATGTCTTGTTAGGGTGAAATTCCCCAGCGCCTGGGCCGGATTGTAAATGCCGATATACCAAATTTCCGCCTGATGATCGACGATCTGCATCAGCCCGCCGCTGGACGAGCGGTCCACATGACCGGCGTTGTCCGTCCAATACGACTGGCCCTCATAATCGCGGTAACGCCAGCGGGCCGGCACGCCATTGCGGCGGATGTCAATCTCGGTGCCGGCCGGCGCGCCGGTCAGCTCGAGTTCCCAGCCGAGGCCGAGCTGCGATTCGCGGTCATTGACCACATAGTAGCGCCAACCCGCCTTGTCGGGTGTGTCATTCACCGTGACGCCCACGAATGGAACCGGGGTAACCACCGGACTGCCGTTGCGGAATGACACTTCATAACTGTCAGTTCCCCAAATCGTGACATAGAACGTGCCGTTGGTGAGGGTCGGCGGAGAAAGGGTCACGCTGTCCGTGGCGATGCCCGAGGTTTCGGATCCCGCGTCATTGTGGAATTCGTTGGAAACCTTGTCGCGGCGCAGACTGAGGTTGCCGTCTCCTGTCAGATTCGTGACGGAATTTTCCCAGGCGATTTCTTGGATCGGCACCTGGATGCGGAACGTGCGGTAGCCGGAGTCCGTACCGTCACAGCTCACGGTTTGGGTGGAATTGAAATCGATGTCAGTAACGGCTTGGATGTGCGAGTGGAGGTCGAGCGCCGCGCCCGGATCATCGGCCACCGCGATGTAATAAGTATCGGTGGAGGCTTGCAGGTAATCGGGCACCAACAACATGCGGCCGGCCTGCACCCGATCCGCGTAGGAATACCCGAAGCCGGGGAAGGTGATGGCATTCTTGCGGACATGAATGACCTTGTCGGAACCGCCGAGCCATAGGTTCCATGCGGGAGTTCCCGATGGCACCCTGGCCTTGAAAAACCGCACTCCCTCAGCACCCATCGTGACCGCGCCGCTGCCCGATTCCAGCGGTGTCTCGCCGATGTTGTAGCTTCCGTCATGGTTGGCATCGACATATTGCAATTCACCCAGATCTTGCACATATGCGTTGCCGGTCACCAAACTCCAGGTGGCCGCCACCGGCACGTCCACCAGCAGGAACCAATCCTGGGTGGCGCCGAATTGGTCGTACCGCAGCACGAAACCGTTGGATCCGGGACGCTCCGATGCGTATTGATGGCTGTAGGTGTTAGGTAGCCATCCCTGGGAGAGATACAGGTGCGCTTCGCCGCAGGTGACATTCAGGGCATTGCGCCAGGCACCGGAGATCGCCGCTTCGGTGGTGATGCGGAACCAATAACTGCCGGACGCGCCGTCGGGATGCTGATAGACCTCGGTGCCCTCATGGGTGGTGCCTGGATCCCAGACCAGCGGCACGGCAGCGTTGCCGGCTAACAAATTCCATTCCGCGCCAGCCGTGGCATCCACCAGGATGAACCATTCCTGGCCTGCTGCGTATTGGTTGGGTTGCAACACGATCAAATCGTCACCCACATTGGCGGAGGCATAATTGTAAGGCCAGATTTGAGGCATCCACCCCTGCGCCATATAAAGATTCGCCTCGCCCGCCGTGACTTTGAGCCGCACCCGCATCCCCGCGTCTGCCCCGGGCGGAACCACCACCCGATACCTATAACTCCCGCTGACGGTGTCCGGTTGATGGACCACTGCGGAACCGGCCTGCGTCAGACCCGCATCCCAAATGAGCGTCGTGATATCGTTATCAACAATCGTGCAGACAGCATGGGACCGCGTGATCGCGGAGTCTCCGCCCACCGGGTTGCTGAGATCCAGCGCGAACGTCTCCGCTGCTTCCGGTACGGTGTCATCGATGATCGGCACGTCGATGGTCGCCGTGGTCGCGTTGGCTGGAATCGTCAGCGTGCCGGTGGTGGTCGTATAGTCCGACCCCGCATGGGCGGTGATGGGCGTGGTGGCATAATCCACGGTCACGTCCTCGCTCGCCGCCGGCGTGAGCGTCACGGTGAAAGTGGCCACGCCCGCGTTTTCCTGCACCGCCACATCGACAACCGAAATCGAGCGTTCCGGCACGGTGCCAGGAATCCGCTGGCCGGCTGCGTCCAGCGGGTAGGCGCGGTATAGCGCGAAGCCGTTGCTCAGCGGAGTCTTGGTGACCACGAAGCGGAACCAGGTGCCGGCCACCGCGTTGTTGAAGTCAAAAACCTGCGAACTCCCATCCGCAAAAGCACTCCCGCCTGTGATGTCGCCGGATGGTCCGAAAACATCGCCGATCGAAACCAACGAATCCACCGAATCCCCCACAAAACCCTGGATTTTGCTCACCCCATTGGCGTGCTGGATGATTTCTAACTGCCGCACCACGGTGCTCTGGTCGAAATGATAGGTGACCACCTCGCGCGTCGGGTCCGGGACGTTGGCCGAAACGTAGTGGTCATCGTGCATGACGAAGCCCCCCCCACCCCACTCCCCAATCCGTGATGATGTGACCGATCCCGATGTTGCCGTTATACGGATAGAACGGCGCCGATGCGCTCCAGATGTTCTGGTCAAGCGGTGCGCAACTCCCGTCCTGGCTATCCGCCGGGAGCGAAATGCTGTCGATTCCGGCGCGGGCGGCGACACTGAAACATAAAACCATTACCGGCAAGATGAGGATTCTTTTCATGGCTGCTAGGGGTTGGAGGTTACCCGGAACCAATCCACCACCTCACGCCAAGAAGCCCGACGCGACGGTGCATGATCCCGGATTCGGACGTCCTATACAGCACAAATGGCTCCAGGATGCAAGGCAAAACCTCGCAAAACCTCGCAAAACCTCGCAAAACCTCGCCTTCCCGCAAATTGGCTCCGGGCGGGATGCCGGGCCACGGTGGCGCGGGCGTCCTGCCAGCCGCCTTTCTTCCTACGTCTTCGCGCCTTTGCGCGAGCCGTCTCCGTGGCAATCCCTCACACCAATCCCGCGCCTTTCATGCACGCCTCCGCCGCCAGCCAGCCGGTGGAAAAAGCGATCTGCAGGTTGAAGCCTCCGGTGTCGGCATCCAGGTCGAGCACTTCCCCGGCGAAATGGAGGTTTCTAACAAAATTCGATTCCATGGTGTCCGGATCGATTTCCGAAGTGATGACTCCGCCGGCGGTGATGATGGCTTCCTTGAACGGCCGGCAACCGGTGATGACAAAACGCAGGCCCTTCATTGCTAGCAGGAATTTGCGCCGGTCTTCGGAACTCACTTGTGTTCCTAACAGATTCCCCTTCACGCCGGTTTGCTCCAACATCACGGGAACCAGCGGAGCCGGCAGCCACTTGCGGACGATCTGGTCCATCCTGCTGGTGGAAAATTCCGCGAGGTCGCGTTGCAGCCGGTTGTCGAGTTTGGTTTCGTTGAGCGCGGGTTTGAGATCGACCGCAACCTCCACCCGGTGATTCATCCGCAGTTGATCCACCATGAAGCGGCTGAGGGTGAGAATGATGGGGCCGGCCAGCCCGGTGTCGGTGAATGACATTTCCCCGAACTCCTCCCGTTCCCTGATGCCATCCACCCATACCGCAGCTCTAACGTTTTTCAGGTTCAATCGCCGTAGCCGCCGCGCGAAATCGCCCGCGGTCTCCATCGGCACCAATGCCTGCCGCGGCGTTTCGATACCATGCCCGGCCGCAGCGGCGAAGCGGTAACCATCGCCATCCGAACCGGTGGCCGGATAGGATATTCCGCCGGTACAACAGATCACCTGTTTCGCATGAATCTCCTGCCGCCCGAAGCGCGAGCGCACCTTCACTCCGGTCACCTCCCCTTCCCTGATCACCAGGCTTTCCACCTTGTGCCCATAACGGATATCCACCCGGTTCGCATGCACCCACCGCAGCAGCGCACCCACCACGTCGGCGGATTTGTTAGATACGGGAAACACCCGCCCGCCCCGCTCGACCACCGTGGCGCAACCGTGGTCATTCAACAAGCGGACGATGTCATGGGAGAAAAACGCTGCGAACGCGGGTGTCAGGAATCCGCTGTCGGGATGGATATGTTGGAGGAACCCATCGAGCGGGGCGTCGTTGGTGATATTGCAGCGACCCTTGCCACTGATCAGGATCTTGCGTCCGGCCCGCTCCATTTTTTCCAATAACAGCACCTTGCCGCCGAGTTCCCCCGCCCTGCCGGCGGCGACCAACCCTGCGGCGCCGGCACCCACCACGATGACATCATAACTCTTCTCCATCCATCCGGCTTTCAGTCATCCTTGAGCCAACGCGCGGCTTGCGTGGCGAAATAAGTTAGAATCATCGAGGCCCCCGCGCGTTTGATCGCAACGAGCGATTCGAGCACGATTGCCCGTTCATCGAGCCAGCCACCGGCGGCAGCACTCTTGAGCATCAGGTATTCGCCGCTCACCTGATAGGCCGCCACCGGCAAGGTGGTGGTCGCCCGCACCAGGGCGATCACGTCAAGGTACAGTCCCGCCGGTTTGACCATCAGCATGTCCGCGCCCTCGGCCTCATCGAGCAATGTCTCCCTGACCGCCTCGCGCGAGTTGGCCGGATCCATCTGATAGGTTTTCTTATCGCCGTCCTTGGGTGCGGAGTCGAGTGCTCCGCGGAACGGCCCGTAGAATGCGGACGCGTATTTCGCGGTGTAACTCATGATCCCGACCTCGGTGAAATCCTCGGAATCGAGCGCCTCGCGGATTGCGGCGACCCGGCCGTCCATCATGTCGGATGGTGCGACGATGTCCGCACCCGCCCTGGCATGGCTGAGCGCTTGCTGGCAGAGCACCTCCACGGTTTCATCGTTGAGGATGTTGAGCACGCCGCGGGCGTCGCGTTTGACAATCCCGTCATGACCGTCGGAGTTATAGGGATCCAGCGCGACATCGGTGATCACGCACAGCGACGGATGGGCAGCCTTGAGCAAACGGATGGCCCGCGGAATGAGACCGTCGTCGTTATGCGATTCCCCCGCCCGCGGGCTTTTGAGTGCCTCCTCAATCTTCGGAAACAACACGACCGCCGGAATCCCCAGCGCGTGCGCCTCGCCCGCCTCGCGCACCAGACTGGCCAACGACCACCGCGTCACTCCCGGCATCGAATCAATCGGCGTGTCCACCTCGTCCTCGTGCAAAAACATCGGCAAGATGAAATCTGCGGGGCTCAGCGTGGTCTCGCGAACCATCGAGCGGATCGCGGGCGTGTAACGGTTGCGGCGTGGGCGATGCATGGGGTGGAGAAGTTATCAGTTATCAGTATTCAGTATTCAGTAATCAGTATTCACTGAATACTGATTACTGATTACTTATGGCGATGGCATTGGCGGCGGCGTAGTGGCGGGTGTGGGTGAGGCTGATTTTGATGTCGGTGACGCCGTGGGCCGTGGCGAAGGCCGCGGCGGTGGGGCCGAGAACCAGTTGCGGTGCGCCGTTAGAATCGTGGACGATTTCCAGGTCAAGCCACGAGGCATGGCGGCCGATGCCGGTGCCGAGCGCCTTGGAAACCGCCTCCTTGGCGGCAAAGCGCGCGGCATAACATGGTGCCGGAATGTGCCGTGACTCACAGTATCCGCGTTCGGCGGCGGTGAACAACCGGGCAAGAAACGCTTCTCCGTGACGCTCGATCGCCGCAGCGATGCGCGCCACTTCCACCACGTCGATGCCGATGCCGAAGACGCGCATGATCAGGCGGGGTAATGGGTCATGAGATCCTTCATTTCCCGCACGGCGGCGGTCATGCCGGCACGGATGGCGCGGGACACGATCGAGTGGCCGATGTTGAGTTCGACGAGATGCGGAACCGCCCACAGCCGGGTGATGTTGGTATAATTGATGCCGTGGCCGGCATTGATTTGGAGGCCAGCCGCGTGGCCGGTCCTGGCGGCAGCGATGAGGCGCGCCAACTCGGCCTCCTGGTCATCGCCGGTGGCGTTGGCGAAGGCACCGGTGTGCAATTCAATCATCATCGCGCGGGTCCGGGCCGCCGCTTCGACTTGTTCGGGTGCGGGATCAATGAACAGACTCACCTTGATGCCGGCATCCTGCAAGCGCGCGACGACCGCCCGGATGGGGTCAAACCCTGCCCGCACGTCCAAGCCACCCTCGGTGGTGATTTCCTCCCGCAGTTCCGGCACCAGGCAGGCGTAGTCAGGTTTGAGATTGAGCGCCATGTGGACCAGTTCCTCGGTCACACCCATTTCGAGATTCAGTGGCACCGGGACACCGGCGCGGATTTGATAGGCATCCGCCTCCTGCATGTGCCGGCGGCCGCCCCGGCACGG
>Ga0118677_10009284_pt1 | contig 15412 bp, 11 predicted proteins | sample AliMusrvi5mmetaG_FD_86154 | JGI IMG/M metagenome (GOLD analysis project Ga0118677, IMG submission 86154)
CAACCATGCTCGGCGGGGTGAAGAATTCGCCGCCTTTTTGGCCTTCCTTCATGGCGAACTCGCCCAAGAAATACTCGTAGATTTTACTGAAGGCATCGCCGGGCATGTCGAGCGGTATGCCGGACATGATCTTGAGCAACTCGACCAGTACCGTGTTGTCGATGCGCTGGTAAGTCTTGGGGAGCACATCCTTGAGGTCTTCGTTCTCGCGCTCCACGGCCTTCATGGCCTCGTTGAGCAGCTTCCCGGTATCAGCGCCCTCCGGCGCGTTCAGCAGCCGGGAGAAGCGGGCCGCGTCCGGCAGGTACATAACGCCCTTGGCCTGATAGTCGAGCTTGCCGACGGTGCGGCGACCAGTGGCCTTGCCCTTCAACTCCGCCTCGACCTTGGTGAAGGAGTTATCAACGAACCGGAGAAAGATCAGGCCCAGCACCGGCGCGGAGTATTCTGATGGCCGCAGCGATGAGTTGGCCCAAAGTTGATCGGCGGCAGCCCAAAGCCGTCGTTCGAGTTCTGCGAGGTCGTTCCCACTCTTGGCGTTGCTCATGGAGTTCGTGTCTGTATACAAAACCGCTGGTGCCTTTATGGGGCTTCGGTGGGCAGGATGCAAACTGGAACTTGTGAGACGTGACCAGCGAAACGATGCCCGGCGCGATAGCGATAGCTGTCACCTCGGCGCTGGCCGCTGTTCACTCGCCTGAGGAATGGTGCGCGATAGAGGGTTTGAACCTCTGACCCCTTCCGTGTCAAGGAAGTGCTCTACCACTGAGCTAACCGCGCCACCAGAATCGACGCCCGTTAACTGCTTCATTTCGAGCGCCACACTCAAAGTATCGGAAATCCGCGCCCGGCAGGCAACTCGAATTTGGCACTCGAATTTGGCAGAGGTTTTGTAGCGCTGTGTCTCCTGGCCGAAACGCGGCTGGTCCTCCGTTCCGAAGCACGGTGCTTTGGGGCGATTACGCCGTCTTCGGCTGACTGAAAGCCGACGGATGGGGATTGCAAACTTCCGGGCCTTTCGGTTAAACAAATGATTCATGGCCACCACCAATATATTGAGTCAATGCCTTGCAGGGGCGCTCCTGATCCTTGCCTTGGAGGGTTACGCCCAGAGCGAATCGCTTAAGGACTGGCAGAATCCGCGTCTGACCGGCATCAACAACCTTTCGCCGCACGCCACGATGGTCATCTGCCCGGACGCGAAGACCGCGCTGAAGATCGGCCCCGTGTCGAATGCCGAGCGCGTGAAGTCCCCTTTCTACCGCTCGCTCAACGGCCAGTGGAAGTATCACTACAGCAAGAACCACAGCGCCCGCGTGCCGGACTTTTGGCAGCCCGGTTTCAACGACCGGACGTGGACGACGATACCCGTGCCTGCAAATGTCGAGATGCGGGGCTACGGCATTCCGATTTACGTGAACATCCCGTACCCGTGGCCCAAACCCTGGCAGCCGCCCTTCGTGCCGGAGGATGACCCGAACAACACGGTCAATTCGTACCGCCGCACCTTCACGGTGCCCAAGGAGTGGTCAGGTCGCCACGTGCTCCTTACGTTTGACGGCGTGAATTCCTTCTGCCAGATCTGGGTGAACGGCCAGAAGGTCGGCATGGGCAAGGACTCCCGCACACCGTTAGAGTTCGACATCACCCCGTTTCTCGCGCCCGGGGAGAATTTGCTCGCGGTCGAGAATTTCCGCTGGTGTGACGGCTCATACCTGGAGGACCAGGACTTCTGGCGCCTGAGCGGGATCTTCCGGGACGCGTATCTCTGGTCGCCGCCAGAGCTTCATATCCGCGATTTTGAGGTAAAGACAGTGCTAGATGCGCAACACTGCGACGCGGCGCTAAGCGTGAGCCTGGAGCTAACCAACTACACCCGGTCACCGAGGGTCTGCTCTCTCGAAGCCGCGTTGCTGGACCCCGACGGCCGCGAGGTGAAGGGGGTGGGCGGTCCTCAGGAATTTCGCGCCGAGGCCGGTGACAGAACCCCGGCGACGATTACTGCCCAAGTGCCGAACCCGCTCAAGTGGACAGCGGAGACGCCGCGCCTCTACAAGCTGCTACTTACGCTCAGGGATGACAGGAACCGGGTGCTGGAAGTGATCCCGGTGAATGTGGGCTTCCGCAAGGTCGAGATCAAGGACGGCAACCTGCTGGTCAACGGCCAGCGTATTCTGATCAAGGGCGTGAACCGGCACGAAATCGACCCTGACCGAGGTCAGGCAATCACGGTCGAGGGCATGATTCGCGATATCTGTGTGATGAAGCAGCACAATATCAACGCCGTCCGAACCTCGCACTACCCGAACCAAACGGCATGGTATGACCTCTGCGACCGCTACGGGCTCTACCTGGTGGACGAACCCAATATCGAAAGCCACGGTATGGGTTACGGCAAGGAATCGCTGGCCAACTTCCCTGAATGGCAGGAGGCGCACTTGAACCGCACGATCCGTGCCGTCGAGCGCGACAAGAACCACCCCTCGATCATCATCTGGTCACTCGGCAACGAGGCCGGCAACGGGCCGAACTTCATGGCCACCTACGACTGGATCAAAGGGCGTGATTCCAGCCGGCCGGTGCAGTACGAGCGCGCCGGGTTCGCACGCAATACCGACATCTACTGCCCGATGTATCCCAAACCGTCCTTGCTCCAGCAGTATGCCAACGGTGAGCGCGTGGACGGGGACTGGGGGCGTGACTTCATCCTCGGACCAGAGCCAAAGCGAGCCCGGCCGCTGATTCTCTGCGAATACTCACATGCCATGGGCAACAGCTCCGGCAATATGTGGCTCTATTGGGACCTGTTTTACAGCAAGCCCTACCTCCAGGGCGGGTTTATCTGGGATTGGGTGGACCAGGGGCTGCGCCAACCCATCAAACGCAATGCCGCACGCACGGTTTCCCAGCCGGTGAAAGGCAAGCCAACCTTCTGGGCGTTCGGGGGTGACTTCGGCCCTCCCGGCACTCCCAGCGACCAGAACTTCGTGTGCAACGGCCTAGTCACGCCTGATCGCCAGCCGCACCCGGGTTTGCTCCAAGTGAAGCACATCTACCAATACGTCCACTGCAAGCTGCCCGACGCATCCGTGAGGACGGTAGAGGTGAAGAACTGGTTCGATTTCACCAACTTGAAGGACATTTCTGTCGTGCGCTGGCGCCTGACGGGAGGTGGCAAGGAACTGCAGAAGGGCGTAGTTCCCGGCCCTGACCTTGCACCCCGGGCAACGGCGCAACTTGCCATCCCGGTAAGACCATTCGCGCCTGAGCCTGGCGCCGAGTACTTCCTCGAAGTCAGCTTCCGCTTGAAGCAGGACGAATTGTGGGCGAAGCGGGAACATGAGATCGCGTGGGATCAATTCAGACTGCCCGATGCGGTGCCGGCTTCTGCTTTGGACACAGCAGCCCTGCCGGCCCTGCGCCTCAGCCAGGACGGCGCGCAAGCCGCTGTGAGCGGCAAGGATTTCACCGTCTCGTTCGACAAACGAGCCGGCACGCTAAACTCGCTGAAGTTTAAGGGGACGGAGCTGATCGAATCACCGCCGCGGCCCGATTTCTGGCGCGCCCCGACGGACAATGATCGCGGACGTGACATGGCCAAGTCTCAGGGCATCTGGCGACAGGCGCACGCAGGCGGCGAAGTGAGAAGCTTCCGGGCCGAAGCGAAGGCCTCCTCGGTGGTCGTGGAGATTAGCAGCCACCTGCCCAAGGTGGAAGCAGAATGGAACACCACCTACACCATTCATAAAACGGGCGACATCGTCGTGGATTTGAAGTTCATCCCGGGCAAGACCGGCCTTCCAAAGCTGCCACGCCTCGGCATGCAGATGGTGATGCCTGCCGGGTTTGATCGGATCGCCTGGCTTGGGCCCGGGCCACAGGAAACGTACTGCGACCGCAAAGACGCCCGCATCGGTCTCTATTCAGGTTCAGTTAGCGAGCAGTTCTTCAACGACTATGTTGAACCGGGGGAAAGCGGCAACAAGGTGGACGTCCGTTGGGTCGCGCTGGCAAACACAAAGGGCGTCGGCTTGCTCGCCGTCGGACTACCACTGCTCAGCGTGAACGCGCTCCACCACACCACCGACGACTTACAGTTGGCTGAGCATCCGTTTGAGCTAGCGGAGCGCGACATTGTTGTGGTGAATCTCGACTTTAGGCAGCAGGGGGCAGGCGGCGACGACAGTTGGGGTGCCTGGCCGCACGAACAATACCTTATTCCTTGCCAGGCACAGCGTTATAGCTTCCGGCTCCGACCTTTCAGCGTAAGCCGAATGACTGACCAAGCCATGGCCCGAACCGCCGAGCATTTGGCGCGTCAGACTCTTCCCTGAGCCACTCACTACCACCGGCTTTGCGTAAATGCAAAGGCTTGGCCCAGCTTTCCGCGCGTATCAGACGTGAAGGTGGCCTCGCGGGAAAGCAGGACGGTTTGGCCGGATGTGTTCGATTTGAGTTGGATTTGCCAGTTGACTTGTCGGGCGTGTCTGGAGGAAGGTAGCGGCCGATTATGGAGCAAATTCGACGCGCATTGCTTTCGGTTTCCGATAAAGTGGGACTCGTCCCGCTGGCGCGGGTCCTGGCGGCGGCAGGTGTGGAATTGATTTCCACCGGAGGCACGGCCAAGTCCCTACGCGAAGCTGGCTTGAACGTCACCGACCTGAGCGCATACACCGGCTTCCCGGAAATGCTTGATGGCCGGGTGAAGACCCTGCACCCCAAAGTTCATGGGGGCCTGCTCTATGTCCGTGGTAAGGCAGACCACGAAGCAGCCGTGAGCACGCACGGCATCCAGCCAATCGACCTCGTGGTCGTGAACCTGTATCCCTTTGAACAGACCGTGGCGCGGCCAAACGTGAGCTTGGAAGAAGCAATCGAGAACATCGACATCGGGGGCCCGTCCATGCTGCGGAGCGCAGCCAAGAATCACGAGAGCGTGACCGTGGTGGTGGACCCCGCTGATTATGAACTGGTCGGCGAACATATCCAGGCGACCGGTGGTACGACCCTGGAACTGCGGCGCAAGCTGGCGGCCAAGGTGTTCGCGCGCACGTCAGCCTATGACACCGCTATAGCGGCGCACTTGGCCCAGGCCTTCGAAGCCGCACCAGTCCCAGTCGCTGCAGTGCCCTCGGCGCTGCGCGTCCAGGCACCGCTGACCCAGCCGTTGCGTTACGGTGAAAACCCTCATCAAAAAGCCGCCCTTTACGGCGGATTTCACAAATACTTCCAGCAGCTGCACGGCAAGGAGCTATCTTACAACAACATCTTGGACTTGACTGCGGCGGCGGACCTTGTCGCTGAGTTTGCGGCCGCCCGCCCCACGCTGGCCATTCTCAAGCACACCAACCCGTGCGGGATGGGCCAGGGAACCAGCCTGCGCGAGGCTTGGGACAAGGCGTTGGCCACGGATCGCCAGGCTCCATTCGGGGGCATCATTGCGGTGAACCGCACACTCGATCTAGCGTGCGCAGAAGCTATATCGGAGATCTTCAGCGAGGTTATCGTCGCGCCCGAGTTTAGCGCGGAGGCGCTGGGCCTGCTACAAAAGAAGAAGAACCTGCGCCTGCTTAAGGTCTTGAAAAGCCCGCTTGCGGCGCAGCCGTGGGACGTGCGCAGCGTGGGGGCGGATTCGTTTTTGTGGCAAGAGCGCGACGTGAAGGTCACCACCACCGACGGTTTGAAAATCGTCAGTCGCCGGAGGCCAACGGAGGCCGAGCTGCAAGCCATGGTGTTCGGCTGGCACGTTGTGAAACACGTGAAGTCAAACGCCATCGTGTATGCGGCCGAGGATCGGACGCTGGGCATCGGCGCGGGCCAGATGAGCCGGGTGGATGCAAGCCGGATTGCTGTGTGGAAGGCGGGCGAGGCAGGTCTTTCGCTAAAGGGCAGCGCGGTGTGCAGCGACGCGTTCTTTCCGTTTCCGGACGGCTTGATCGCGGCAGCGGAGGCAGGCGCTACGGCAGCCATTCAGCCGGGCGGCTCGGTGCGTGATGTTGAAGTGATTGCGGCCGCGGACGAGCGTAACATGGCGATGGCCTTCACCGGCACAAGGCACTTCCGGCATTAGGCAGATCGCTGCGCTTTCAGTGAAGCAGCCAGTAGATAAGACCAACCTGGCCCAGGGAAACAACCGCGATTCCCGCCCAGGTAAGCCCTTCACGGAAGCGTAACCCAACCTGCCCGCTCTCACTGAGCCAGAATTGCATTCTCAAGGAGCCGATATCGATCACGTCCCCATTGCGCATAACGGTCTGGTGCACAGGCTGTCCGTTCACGGTTGCCAACGCGTTGGGCAAAGCACTGAGGACGATCCCCTCCGCAGGATTGAAATCGAGTTGCAGATGTTGGTCCCACACGCCGTTCTCTTCCAACTGCAAGTCGGCGGCGGCTGAGCGTCCAATGCGTACAGGAAAACGGCGGGCTACCCAAGTAGTGCCCACCTTCTTACCGGACAGAACCTTAAGCTGGACCATTACCAGAGCCGGCGAGGAACATGGATGGTGTCGCCTGGATAAACTTCCGGGTCCAATCTGGGGTTGTCAAGCGCTTTAACGCAATTCACGGTTTGAGTGCGGCCATCCAACCGCGTTAGTTTCACCTTCTTCTTGTTGGCAAAGTCGGTGAAACCACCGGCTGAGGCAATCGCTTTCAGCACGGTGATCCTGCTAGTGTAAATTTGCCGAGCGGGCTGCCTCACTTCACCATTTACGTAAAACCAGCGGGTGTTTTCCTGCTGCTTCACCGTAACCGTCATTTGCTTGAAATAATCAGGGACGTAACGCGCCCGAATGTCCTTCTCCAGGTCGCCCCGGGTCTTGCCGTCAGATTTGAAACTCTGATTCAAGATCAGAGTGATGGTTCCGTCTTCTTTAATCCTCCCTTCGAATGGCGGAATCACATTCGGAGTATCCATGAAGGCGATCGTCAACGAATCACCGACACGGAAAACTTCCGGTTCAGGGCCGGCATTATTGGACATACCCGGAACCAAGCCTGACTTGGAATCGGGAGTCGCAACGACCCCCTTGACCGTTGCGCTGCTGGCAGCAGAAACGGCTGTGAGGCTAGAAGGAACCTTCGCGGATTCGTGTTTGGGCACCTGTGACCGACAGCCAGCCAGGCAAAGCCCCCCCAGAATAAGTCCACAAACTGTAGCCCAAAGCCGCAACCCCTTACCGACATTCTCGATACTCATTTAATTCAAATCCCTATCAATACTTCTGCTTGATGTCCAGTTTGGCCTGGTCTCCGGTTGCGGGCTCCTTCTGCGTGGCCGACTCGGACTCCTCGCTGCGGTAATAGTTATCATGGTAATACCCGCTGTAGTAATAGTAGCTCTCGTCCTGAGACATGTTGATGTTATTCAACACAATACCCACCAGGTTGCCACCGACCTTTTCGATCAACTGCTTGGCACGGATGTTCATCGGCTGAGGATACCGTCGGTACTGGATGACTTGAATGGTCATATCCACTTCGCTGGCGAGGATCGACGCGTCGCTGACGCCCATAATCGGCGGTGAATCGAAGAAGACAATATCGTAGCGCTGCTTTAACTCACTGATCAGATCCTTCATCTGCGCGGAGCTGAGAATGCCTAAAGAACTGCTGGGCAGCTTGCCGCTGGCCAGGAAATCCAGCGTCGGCATCTTGCTAGTTTGTATAACTTCTTCCAGCGTGTTCTGTTTCAGCAGGTAGTTGGTGAGCCCAAGGTTATTGGTCACGTGCATCATTTTGTGCAACGTCGGCCGGCGCAGATCAGAGTCCACAATCAAGGTCCGCTGCCCGCTCTGGGCGAAGACCGCGGCGAGATTGAATACGGTGGTCGATTTGCCTTCGCCGGCTCCCGCGCTCACAACGGCAATGGTGTTGAGCTTATCGTCCTTGCGCGAGAACAAGAGGTTAGTGCGCAAAACACGGTATGCCTCCGCGTGCGGACTTTCCGCTCCCTCCTCCACAAGCAAGCCAACATTTTGAGGAATGACGCCCAGCACAGGACATTGTAGCGAGCGCTCGACATCATCAATCGTCTTCACGCTTGTGTCGAGATACTCGATGAAGAAGGCCAAACCGACACCAACCACCAAGCCGATAATGATGCCCAGCGCGACATTGAGCGGTTTGTTGGGCCGCACCGGACGCAGGCTAGGAACAGCTTTGTCCACGATTTCCACCATCATAGTCTTCGGCAGGTCGACGTCGATCTTTTCGGCCGAGATCTTAACGTCGAGGATCTGGCGGAAACGCTGAAGTTCATCGAGACTGCGTTTGGCCTCGAAATAGGGCCTGGTCTGATTGGCTCTGACGACGTCGTTGGTCGTAGCCAGCGCGACTTCCTTTTCCAGATTGTCGAGACTGTTACTGAGTGAGAACACCCGAGTTTCCAAACCGAGCATGATGCCATCTACCCTGTTCTTGATCTTCTTGTGAAGATCATCTGTCATGGCCTTGCACTTGATGACCTCTGCATGTAGGGGACCGTATTCCTTTTCCTGGATCACCAGCCGTTGCTCTGCCACGCTCAGTTGTTCGAGCAAGGAATTGAGCAGGGTGTCCGGGACCGCGGTCGGTATCGCTTGGGCAAGGCCTTCCGGGCCAAGCTCCTTCCCCAAGGACTTGAGGTGGTCCGCCATGGTCGCCTGGCGGACATACTCAGCTTTGCTTTCAATGCGCAGGCCTTCAAGCCTGCGCAGCGTATCTGCCGTCATCAGTATCGACGGGTTATCGCTGCTCGCTGCCGCGTCCGACATGTTCAGATCTTCGCGCAGCTTATCCACAAGTTGCTGCGCCTTTTTGACCTTTTCTTGCTGCTCCAGGAACCTTTCTTCCAGCGCTTTGATGCCGCCCCGGCTCAATAGCGTGCGTTGCGCCAGCCGATGGACTTTGTAAGCATCGGCGACAGCATTGGCGATCTTGGCGGCCTCGTCAGCCTTCTCACTGTACACGCGAATTTCGATCAGGCTGGTATTCCGAACAGGGCGGAGATCAATTCTTCCTTTCAGCAGGGTGATCGTTTCAGAAAGCTTCAGACGTTCTCCGTTCGCATACTTCTTGCCCCAGACGGTGCTCAGATCGAGGTCGTCGATCACCTTGCCGAGAATAACCTCGGACTGAATCAGCTCGAACTCTGTCTGGATGAAATAGGGATCGTAGCTCTGGATGCCACCGCCGCGCTCGGCAAAGCCGCTAATATCAGACTGGTCACGCTCGATCTTGATACGAGTGGAACTGGAGTAAGACTCCGGCAAAATGAACGTCACCAGCGTGGCGGTGATAACGACTAGCAAGAAGACCGCCAGAATAATCGTCTTCCGAATTCGGATGATGCGCCAATAATCCAGGAAGTGAAGTTTCGTTTCCTGGGGTGGCGTCACTTTCAGTGGATCCATAAATCAAAAAAAACGGGGGCTAGTCATGACAGCCCAGCCCCCGGCCATTAAGTCAGAATTAAGCTAATAGCTGCCTGTGACTCCGATATAAACCCGGTTTCGGTCATAATGAGCCTGCACCCCAGTCAGGTTGTCGTAGTTGTAGCCCACCCCTGCTGAAAAATTGGGATTGAATTGGTATCGCAGATTCAGACCGACGAGGAAAAAGTTATCGCTCTCGCCATCGTACACCCCGCCGACGTACATGCTGTTCTGATACTGGGCCAGAATACTACCGTAAAGCTTGGGGACGATCCGATGATTTAGCGCCATAAACACGGTGCCCGCCTCCGCACTGGTGTTAATCTGATTGACTGAATTTACACCGGGATACAAGGAAGTCGGGCTATAATCATAACTACCCCCGAGCTCAAAAGAGCTTTCCGGCAAATAAGTGTATTTGAGGCTGGCCATCGCATAAGGGCTGCCCTGAGTCTGACCATCCAGAGAATTGAAATAATCGGTATAGCGGCCGCCCAGACGAACTGACCCCGTGAAGTCCGGCCGAAAATTATGGTCAAGCCCCAGATACCCGTAATATGAGCGCGCATTTCGGCTATCGCTCATGATAGGCTGGCCGTTCGAGTAAGGAGCCCCCGGACTAATATCCTGGTCAGCCGTGAAATCCGTTTGCCGCAGTTGGACACCGAGGATCCCCACCGTCTGCGGCTGGAGCTGGTAACGGCCATCGAGATGCACTACATTATCCATCTCATTCAAAAGACCGGCGTTGCTGGCCACGCCCGTTACAGCGGGATCTGCATTATCCGAGTAATTAACCAAGGTATTGGCATAGCCCAGCTCAAGTCCAAACTCTGGAGTAAGTTGGGCCAAGAAATCAATCGCGCCATAGTTGCGCATGTTGTTTCCAGAATAGCTTTGGAAGGTGGTGAAGGTATTTCCTGCCCGCAGAAAATCAGGCTCCTGACCAATCACGAACGAGTCTTTCACGCTGATACTATAGCGTTCACTGAAGGCGTGGGTGAGGCCAGCATGAACGTCTTGCGTATTAAGGTCGTGACCGTTGCTATTGACAAGCTTGTTCTCGTAATACTTCAGGGAATAGACATAGCCAAAGCTGAGCGTGGTTTGCTCCCACGGAAAAAGGAATTCGATAGCTGGACTGACCTCAAAACCATAGCTGCCTTGGGGACGCAAACTATTCGGCTGCGTGCTCGGGTTATCATCATAGAATCCGCGTAGCGTGGCCGAGGCGGTCCACGGCTTGCCGGATTCTGCTGTGAGGCCCGGAAACACATCCGCTTGAAGGCCAGTGACACCAACTGCAACCAAACCGACGGAGGCAACGATTTTTTTCATAGATAAAGTTTAGCTCGTTTTATACCCACAGATCAACAATGCCAACGGTAATACTTGCCCATACTTACTGGATTGTCCAAGAACTTGTCAAATAAATCTTTATGTTTTTTTTTGCGCCGCGGAACCCGGCCAGCATCGCCCCGCTTCTGCCTGCCTTCCGCCGCCTCACGATTGCTGCCGTTGTCACCACCGGATTCGCAGTCTGCTCCACGAACACCTACCCGCTCTGCGCGCTGTAAACTCGGCAACCGTGCAGCCTGCCAGCCTCTCCCACACAAAGAGGCATCAGACCATTGACCCGGAGGCGGGGGATTTTGTTCAAATTCTATTCGGTGACGAAACACCTTTCAGCTACGGCGCCGGGATGGTCACAGCCCGGCCAACCTGCAGGCGCCGGGGATCCAGCTTGGGATTTGCAGCCATCAGCGCCTCCACTTTCACGCCATATTTTCGGGCAATGATAGTCGGCGTTTCGCCTGCTTTGACGATGTGTGTCCGTAAAGTTGTTGCGGACGTAGCCGGTGGCCGGGCCGCGCTGGCTGAATTCGACGTCGCCGCGCCGCTCGCAGGCGGCTGGCCTGCAACCGACGGTTGCACCGGGCGAAGTGTGGGCGATCCTGCGCGAGCCTGGCTGACGGCGTTCTGCTGGCTGGCAGCGTAGGCGCGCCATTTATCCAGGTCCTCCCGGAGTTGTTTGTTCTCCTCCAGGAGGCGCTTGTTCTCATCCACAAGTTTTTCAAGCTCCTTTTGCTGCCTCTCCGTCACTGGGCCCAGCGAGACCGATTGCGCCAATTGCTGCTTGCAAGCCAGGACGTGGGTCTTGACCATTTCTTCCTTGCCTGAGTTTGGCGACAGTTTGAGGTAACGCTCGTAGTGGTAAATGGCGGCAGCCGGGTCGGACTCCTTTTGTTCGTACAGAACGCCCAATTCAAAGTGGGCGGGGGCGGATTTTGGGTTCACCTCGACCGCTTTTTCGAACGACTCAATGGCCCCTTTGAAATCCATCGTTTTAACTCGGCTCTTGCCTGCCAGGAAGAATTGTTCTTTCTCCTCGTCCTTCGGGCCGGGTGGCAGGCAGCCACTCAGCAGCACTCCAACGAGCAGGAGCAGCGCGGTCCGAAAAAAGCCCACTGAAATCGTCATGGCCTGAGACTAAACGAACGGCGAGCTACACGCAATCACGCGAACGGGTTGCCCTTCAATGCCGGATCCGGGCGCCGCGGCAGGCACAGTGGACTAATGAAGAGATAGACCCACCCCATTACCAAATGCACGGCTCCTGTCACTGCCAGACGCAGGAGATCCAAAGCGCCCCAGCCGTACAGGAAGACGGCGGCACACATCAGGAGGGCTCCCGGCATTAATGCCGCGCCAGCCAGGCGCCAGCTCCCGCCCAGACGGCAGTCCCGATTCGCAAAGAACCCGACCAGCCAGACCGGCAGACAATACAGAGTCGCCAAACACGCCCAGATTACCATCAGTCCCGTCACCACCGACCCAGCCACAATAGCCAGAATCGCCGGAGCCCAGGCGCCCCACCATGGCCACAACTCAGTCCGATTAAACGCCAACGCTCCGTCGTGTGGATAACCGCCTCGGCCACAACCGAAGAGGGAATAGACCCTAAAATCCGACCGCCCAAGCTCCAATTGCACTTGCGCTGGTGAGCGGGCTTCGCCGGTGTGGTCCAGATCGACCGCGAACGCCAGGAACCGTCCCTCCGCCAACGACAAGGGCGAAAGCCCTGTCCAGTTCAAACTGCCAGCGCGAAGCTCTCCCTTCGCCGGCAATGCGCGGATCGCCTCGCCTATCGTAGGGAACCAGCACTCCTGCAAGAACCAGACCACCGTGCCCGCGGCCAGCAGCGCCACGATTAATTGCACGAGCAGCAACCGCCCCAACGATGCTCGCGCGAACGCCGCCACCCCCCACGCTGTCAGTGGTTGCCACGCAATCTGCGCTTTGTCGTCCGATGCACTCATAGAAACCCCGCCCCCGCTGCCAGCATCCTCGCCCGGACCGCCACTGACCCGGCTCACGACGCGGATGGCTGCGGGGCAGGCGGCGTCGATGCGCCCGGCGGCTGAGCCGGCGGCGGCACATGGACCACCGGCACCGGGTAACGAAGCTTCATCACATCATCCACCAACACTTCGACGTAGTAAGTGCCAGCGGTCTTAAATTCAACCTGGGGCAAAAGCGTGACGGTCGTGGCGTTCTGTGCGGCGCTCTGCAAGGTGAACCTCACCTCGCCCTTGCGCAGGACCGTGGTCTGATCCGGCGCGATGAACCGCGAGGTTTCCACAAACTGCCCTACGCCCGCTGTCCAGCGATTGAAGATGCTCAGCTTGAACGCCACTACCGGCAGTTGGGGTACTCTAATGAAATCAATCACCCCCACCAGGAAGAAGTTCCCGTTGGCTTCCCGGCGGACTTCCTCGCACAGCAACGAGGACTGCAGATCTGGCAAAATTCGCGTCGCGTTCATCAGGGATCAGTCCTTCAATTGAGTTTCGGGTTCTGGTGTCAGCGTGCCGCGATTTCGGCGGCGCGCACGGTGTTCTGCATCAGCATGGCGATAGTCATCGGCCCCACCCCGCCGGGGTTGGGGGTGATCTTTCCGGCAATTGGCTGCACCCCCGCGAAATCCACGTCCCCCACCAGCCGCGAGCCGCCTTTGGCCGCCGCATCGCTCACCCGGTTCACGCCCACATCCACGACCACCGCCCCGGGCTTGATCATGTCAGCCTTTACAAACTCCGCCACACCCATTGCCGCGATTAAGATTTCCGCCCGCCGGCAATGCGCTCGGATATCGCGCGTCCCCGAATGGCAAATCGTCACCGTGGCGTTGGCGTGTCGCTCCTTCTGGCAAAGCATCGCGGCCATGGGTTTGCCCACGATATTACCCCGTCCCAGCACGACTACTTCGGCCCCGCTAAGCTTCACTTCCGCGCGCACCAGCAGCTCACGAATCCCCGCCGGGGTACACGGATGGAAACCCGTCGGGTCGCCCAGCATCAGTTTCCCCACGTTGACCGGATGGAACCCGTCCACGTCCTTCTCAGGCCGCACCGTGGCATATACCACCGCGGAACGGATCTGGGGCGGCAAGGGGGCTTGGACCAGCACGCCATGCAGTCGCGCATCCGCGTTCAACCGGGCCAGCATCGCGAGCAACTCCGCTTCGCTGGTTGCCTCGGGCAAGACATGCGTCTCGGAAAAAATGCCCAGCTCGGCGCAGGTCTTCTCCTTCCGGCCGACATAGACCTTCGACGCCGCGTCTTCGCCCACCCGCACGAAGGCCAGCCCCGGCTGGATCCCAGCCGCCTTCAGGGCCACGATGCGCTGAACCAGCTCGCCTTGAATTTGTCGGGCGATGGCTCGCCCGTCGATAAGGTTGGCTGGAGCCATTACTCCACGACCAGAATCTTCTGAATCGTCAATACGGGCATGTTCGGCCAGCGCTCGTCCAAGCCTTCTTCGCCCGTCACGATAATCCGCATGCCCTTGTAGCGCCGCAGGTCCAGCTCCTTCGAGTCCGTGAAGAGGTAATCAATGTCCCGGCCATCCTGCGGGCTGATGAGCACAAACTTCGACGGCGCCTGAATGCTCGTCATGCCGCGCACAATGCCCTCCCGCTGCACAATCCGTGGCGGCGGCGGCTCGTCCGGCGACGGCATTTCTTCGACTGTCGCTGGCGGGGTAGTCACCGCGAGCGCCGGCGTCGGAGCAGGCGCAGCGACGGTCGGGGCCGGAGCGGGCGCGGCGACGGTCGGGGCCGGCTCCGGAGCCGGCACGGCGGGCGCTTCGGTCGGCGGCGGAGCTACTGGCGGGACCGCGGCCACCGTGGTCGGTGTCGGAGCCGGCTCGGTCGGCGTCGGGGCCGGGGCTGGGGCTGGCACGACTGGAGCCGCGGCCGGCGGTGTCGCTACCGGCGGGATCGCGGCCACCGTGGCCGGAGTCGGAGCCGGCTCGGTCGGCGTCGCCGCGGGGACGGCAGGCTTGAGCCCATCCTGTTTGAGGTACTGCGCGGCCACGAACGCGTAAGCGCTAGTCGGCGCTTCGATTTCCGTCCAGTCACCTTTGGTGGTGACCAGCTTGACCGCATCACCGCTCTGCAACCGACCAACCACACTGTAATTCTCGCCCGGCCCGCCGCGCAGGTTCAGTTTCCTGGCCGTGACCGTCCCGTTGCTGGCATTGATGTGTGTGGTGTTGACCCACACGTGCGCCCCGGTTGGCAGAATTATCTTTGCCCACGCCGACGGTTCCTCCGGACCCGAGTTATTCCGCACAATCTCTTCGATGACGGTCACCGACTGGCCTTTGGTCAGCCGCGTCAGAACCTCGCTGTTGAGCTTAGGCTGGCCGCGCACGTTGACGTGAGTGGCGGCGACTTCCGCCGGTCCGGGCACCAGCGGCACCGTTTTCAACTCCGCAACCGCCTCTTTCTTTTTCACCTCCGCGACGGCCGTCTTCTTCTTGGCAACAACCTTCTTCTGAGGCGCCTTTTCGGCTTTCTTATTCCCGGCCATCTTCTTGCCTGTCTTGGCTACTGGTGCGTTGGTCTTGGCGGTCGCGGCGGCGCGCGGCAACGCTGGAGCCGGCGTGCGGCAAGCCGAACGCACCAGTAGCCAAGACAGGCAAGAAGCTGGCCG
>Ga0118677_10009285_pt1 | contig 15411 bp, 11 predicted proteins | sample AliMusrvi5mmetaG_FD_86154 | JGI IMG/M metagenome (GOLD analysis project Ga0118677, IMG submission 86154)
GCCCAGTTGACGCCGCCGGGCAACAGCCCGGAGGGAACGGGAATGCCCTCCCCTAGGACGCCCACCGAAGGCAACAAAAACAGCAACCACCCAGCACACAGCCCGTTTGCACAATAGTTCATATAGTCAAAATGCTTCGCCTACGTTGTGTCGGCAGTTCACTAAATCAAGCAAAACCTGCGCCAACGAGCGCAATCCAGGTGTTCCGAGATTACTTTCAGGCCCCCAAGCCTCTCTCCGACAAGCCCTTACAGCCACGCCCAAGCATCGGTCAAATGGCCAAGCTCCGCCTCACCAGTTCTTGAACCGACCTCCGAAGTCCAGAAATCTGACAGATCTCGCACCGGGCATGTATTTAGCGCGGAGCGTGGACATTCCTGTCCCAAGTCTCGATCGACAGCTCCAAACGGCTTGGCTCGACCGCAGGTAGGGGAAGGAGCCGGCCCACCATTGCCAACAGCAGGATAAACCAGATGAAATCCATCCGGTTGAAGGCCGCCTCGGTGAAATCATACACAATGGCGACGACCAGGAAGGCGAGGCGGGCGGCATGGTAATTGCCTTCATCATTTAGTAGGTCGAGCCTTATCTTCCAAAACGCAGAGATGAGCAATACCGCCAGCAGGAACACCCCAATCAACCCTTCATTTAGATAGGTTTCAAGGTAGCCGTTATGCGCCTCATCTAAACTAAAAAAAAAGTCCGCGGTGACCTTTTCCACCCGGTTAGGGTCAATCCAAAAACTGTAGTAGCCAGTTCCGAAGAGCGGGTTGATGGGAACGCTCAAGGCGCGCTCCCAAATGGCGGTCCGGCCAGTCAACGTCACGTCGCGCCCCAGTGCGCCAACAAACGCCTCAGTTATGCCGAGGCTATGCAATAGCATGAGCGCCAGTGCCAGCGCGACAACGTAAAGCTCCGTACGTCGTAACCGGCTCCGGATGGACGGGAGCCGAATCCCGAGGAGGATGCCGATGCCGAGGATCGCGCAAACGAGTCCGGTTTTACAGTCCGTCTTTACAAACAGCCAAGCGACCATTCCGATTAAAAGCAGACCAGAAGACATCCCGAATTTCCTACCCGTTCTTGACTGCTCGTCATGCAACTCCAGCATCTCCCAAAAAAGAACGATGCCGTAAACGATCAATGTGACCCCAAGCATGTTCTTGTTTGTGCAGACGCCGCAATACTGGCAGACTCCGGTCCATGGAGAGTAGGATCTGCCCAAGTCGGGAAAATACTTAATAACAAGGACAGACATGGGAACCAGAACGTAGGCGCACCGTAAGAACACTGCCTTGACGGCTTCGACCGGATTTCTCTCGCCCAGGATGACCAGAACGATCAAGATGTTACCAACATCCTTGATCCAGCGCTTGAAGGCTACGAACGGATATTCCGACCAAAGGGTGCTGAGCCCGAGGTAAAGGAAAAAAATGAAAAGCCATTTGTTGTCGGCGACGATGTTGCTCCAGTTAACTCGTCTTTTGATCAGCACCAATAACCCCGCCGCCATCAGAGCCAGCAAGGCCGCCCGGTCTAAAGGGCTGCCGTCCAATTGGGCGTCACCTGTGACTGGCGCCCCGAACCATAATGCCAGGGATCGTGAGCCCATGAGTAGAAGCCAAACCTGAGGTATCCAGATAGCGGGAGACAGGGAGGGCCGCGCCTTGAAGTCTCTCGCCAGAAGCCAGAGAATGAAGGCAAGCGTTAGGAATAATGCCAGGAGTGGAAGCATCTAATTTTCACCCGACCGGATTTGCTAGTTTTGATGAATCATCAGGCGCTGTAGCAACTCGAGCGCGAGCAGCTTGTGGATTTCCGTGGTGTGGTTGGCTTGGCCAGTGGTATGCGATTGGACCAGCCGCTCCAAGCTTGGGGCATGCACATAGGACCGTCCGAGCGCCGATGAATCCAACAGTACTTCCCGGACATAACGCGACAATTCGTCGCGATACCAGACGCGGAAGTGATAGAACTTGTGCCGGCCAAGGAAGAGCCGTTCAAAGCGGAAGGCGGCAAACAGCCGGTCAACCCGGGCGAGCCACTGCGGCATTCCATAATCGTAGGCATATTCGGCCTTGAAGGTGAATTCCTGAAACTGGTGGCGGGCAAAGGTGATGCCGGGGATTGACCGCAGACGGCTGGCGCGATCGGTTCCGAGAGCCTTCAGCGCCGGCTGGCCCTCGGCAATCAGCCGCAGCGCCGGCTCGATACCCCTCATCTCCGGCGGAGCTTGGAACGCCAGCGCAACCAATTCATTATCAAAGTAGGGCGTGCGGAGGGTCAGTTGCGAGCGCTCAATCGCCAGGCGCGGATAGAGATGCCACGGGGCCTGTTTGAAGGCGACAAACGACGATCGGTGTCCCTGAATCTCTCGGGCGTAGGTCGTGACGGCCGCCGCAATGTGCTCGTGCAAGGATGGCGCAAGAGCCCGCCAGTGCAGATGGCCGTTCGGCTTGAACATGACAAGTCGACGCAGAATTTCACCGCCGTTCAGGCCTGTGATCCGCGCCGGCGCCCTCTGCCGGGCAAGCCGGTTGACAAAAAGGTCGGCCGTGCCGGTGGGGTCCAACGTTCCGTCCGTGACATAGACGACCTTCTCCAGTAAGGCGGGGAATTCGGCGAAAAAGCGGCCGCTGAGGGAAATCGTCTCATGCGGCTGGCGGCATAGCTGGGCCACTCGGCGTGAAATGGCCACGTCCGCGCACTCGCGATACGGTCCGCCGAAGGTGTAACAGGGGAGCATTCCCGGCGAACGTGGCGCGCAGGCCAGAATCATCCGGCTGTCCACCCCGCCGGTCAGGGAAAGGGCCGCGGCCTCTGCGCCAGTGAAATAGCGTGGAAGAATCCGCCGCCACGTTTCCCTCAATTTCTCGACGTAATCCGCCTCGCTTAACAGCGGCTGTGCCTCCCAAGATCCCGTTTTAAAATAGGCACCCTTGCGGACCGGTTGGTCCGGCGACCACTCCCAGACCGAACCGCCGGGCATCAGGGAAATGCCGGGGAAAAGCGTCCGGTTCTGCAACACGCAGCCGCAGGCCATGAACTCACCGAGACCTTGCGGGTCAAGACCGCGCAATTGCGGCAGGACCTTCAAGAGCGCTTTCGCCTCGGAAGCGAAATAGAACCCGTCCCGGTTCTCATGATAATAAATCCGGTTCATCCCGTAACGGTCATTGAACAGCAGCACCTTTCGCTGCCGCAGGTCCACCAGGACGCCACTGAACCAGCCATTGATTTTCTCGAGAAAACCCACGCCCAATTGCTCATAAAGGTGGACTAGATAGCTTGCGTTTCCGGGCACAAAGGCGTGTCCATTGGATTTGAGGGCCGCCGCAAGCCCTTCATCCGCCAAGTCCTCACCTGAGAAGATCAGGCACACGTCGCGGTTTTCATTCCAAACGGGCAGACAATCTGAAAAATCGCCATCGAGGCACACCCATCCGACCGCCAGGTTCAAACCCTGATTGGAATGGACGCCGGATTTGTAAAACGGCTCGTGCATCAGACACTGATTCATTGCCTGCAATAAACCAAGCCGTTCGCCTGATAGCCGTTTCGTTATAATCCCGGTGATACCTGGCATGAAAACAACTTTACAGACTGTCCAAACTGGTTTTTGAAAAAGCTGGAGCCGGCGGGAGGAATTGAACACTCCATCTGCTGATTACGGATCAGCCGCTCTGACGTTGAGCTACACCGGCGTGCCGACGCAAATTGAAAAGCAAGAATAACACTTTTGCCGCTCTTGGCGAGATCCAATTTCTTACGAGATGTTTCCAACGAGCTTAGCCTGCTCAACGGCTCCCACTTCACTCTCGGAGCGGCCAGACTTGCTGGTAATTCTGCTGAAAAACCTCGAACGAACGTCCACCATGAAATTAACCACACCGCTGGGCAACAACCCCAGCCAGCCGCGGTATAGACGCAATCCCACAACGACGCGCCCCCAGAAAGACAGTGCCAGATAATAGCGCGGAACCCGGACTTCCTCAAAGCCATTCCGTTTCTTGAACTCAATCAACGGGCTACGCGTCTTGCGGCCATAGGTATAATGACCATAGAGCAAATAAGAAATTTCCTTCTGGCTGCAAATTTCGACTGCCTTGGCGATCAGAGCATTGGTTGGCCGCTTGTCATAATGCGCATTCTTGGACACAATATGCAGGATGCTGGCAATCTTTCCCATGTAAACCAGTTTGATGAAGCCGATCAACTCACTCCCGTAATAGGCGCCAATAAAGCCGGAGCGATCCAACAAGGTAGAGACCTCCCTTTTAACCGTCGTGAAATCCTTGCCGAAGTGCGGAAAGCGCTTACCCTGCCGGACGGGGGTTTCGTTGTATATCTCCCTGATGCCACGGATTAGATCGTCGTCGATATCCACCGCTCGCACCGCCACCCCCCTTTTGACCGAGCGTCGTGTGTTTTTTCTGGATTCCTGGGGAAGCTTCTGCCACCAGTCATCGAAGCTTTTGATTTGAATGACTGCGAAGTTGTCCCAATCAAACTGGAAAGGATATTTGGGTTCGGTATCAGGCGGCTTTTGCAGAAACGTGAAGACATGAGCTGGAAACCGCGTCTCTTTAAGTTGCCCAACCAAGGATTCTGGATCATTTACGACCTCCCCCTCCATCCACTCTTCCTCATGGACTCGCGCTATTTTAACCCACCTCCCCAGCGCAATGACAGTCTTGCCGTCTATATGCCAGCAGGGAACCAGCGTATTCCGCCCCCTCACCCTAACTTCGATAAACTCTTTCTCCATAACCACTCTAAAGTCCAGCGTATGACCGAATTTCCAAGCCCCGTGTAAGGAACAAGAAATCACTGCTCATGAGCCATTCGTATTCCGCGGGTTTTTCGGGATGAGCCATCAATTCCACGTTTGCAGTCTTCGCCAATCCGAACGCGCGCCGCAGCCGATGGTTTTGTAGGCAATCAGCCAAGGAGAAAAAATAGTCAGCCAGCCGATACCGGCGCGCGAGCCAGTAATCTACGTTTCGCCGGTAAGCTCGATTGAGAGCCCCCTTTTCACCCGGCCAGAACGAAAAGTTGCGTCGGACCCTCTCCCCTCTGGGAATGACGTCACCCAGAAGGATGTTAGCGCAAAGGTGCATGTGTTGATGGCCGTCAATGTGAGATGGGCGCTGTGCATAAAGCCGCTCAAATTCCTCCACCTGCGCAGCATAAAGCCTGCGGATAAAGCGGCTCAGAAGCGGATTATAGATCAGTTGCGAGCATTTGTTTAGTCGCAGCCAGCAGCAGGTTCGCCTGTGATATCTCTTGAGATCTTCCGGGCACGCGGAACTGGTAAAAGGGAGGTTGAGATTCAAATGCAGGCCGACCTCCATGTCCGCTTCGCCCGCCAGCCTAGCTGCGCGCTCAGAATCCTCCATGAAGACCATCGCACTGACAGAGGTGACCCGCCCAGCTTCCCAACAGGGCAAGGCGGCATCGGTAGCGGATTTCCACCCGCCCCAGTCATCGGCGTTAACGATCAGCATGGGCCTAGCGGCTAGGGGAGGTCGAGGGTTTGTGCGCTGAGATGGGTCCGCCACGGGCTGCTGGTCTCCGAATGAACGGCACCAATCGCAACGCGAAGCGTCGAAGCCGCCGCATTTGCTCTCGTCGTTGGAATGCGATCAGGTCTCGAGATACGGGACGCTTCGTACGTTTCAGCATAGCCCGGAAATAGCCAATTATCAGCGCACTACCGCCCACAAGGAACGGGCGGCGGGTCATCTGGTAAAACGACCTGGCGATTTGCCAAATCGGATGACGACCCAACGCATAGTCCTTTTCGCCCAGTCGGAGGTTAGTCGCGAGGGGATTATGGTTCGCGGAACCCATGGGCCGGTGGTGCACACAGACTTTTTCAGGGAACGTTCTGGTTTCCCAACCCCGCATGCGCGCGCTCAAGACCGCGACGACATCAATGCCACCACCCTTTATGGGAGTGTACCCGCCAACCGCCTCGAAACACGCCCGCCTAAAGAGTTGGCAGGCTCCTGAGACATGCTCAATGCTGCTGAAACGGTAATCGTAGGTTGAACTGCCCTCTCGGAAGGGCGTCCCGCCTACGCCAAGCCGCGGATTAGCGGAGAACCTCTCGATCAAGAACGCAAAATAATCCCTGTCGAATGAAATGTCCGCATCCAGGCTGCCGATGATGTCCCACGGCAAGGTTTTTACTTTAGTGTACCCGGCGTTAAAGCAAGCGACCTTGCCACCAAAATCGCGCTCCTTACGCTCCGGCATGCGAACCAACTCGATCCAAGCGTGGTGTCCGGTATATCCTTTGATAACCTCATCCGTGCCATCAGTCGAACCGTCGCTGATGATCATCCACCGGACCGGCCGAATGGTTTGCTCGATCACGGATTTGATGGTCAGCTCAATGAAGTCCTTCTCATTCCGCGCGGGAGTGATGAGGACATACGTGAGTCCGTTCGGGCTCATGCAGGCGGCGGTGTTGAGTTTCCGGTTGGCAACTGCGTTGTCATTGATTCCGGCTCAGTCCGGCGAGAGCGGCGCTCGCCTGTCTGGGCGGAGTGGCGACACCAGAACTCTCGGCATGCTGGAGCAGATGCTGGTCGAGTAAGGCGAGAGCTGCGAACATGGTAGCCTGGCCCCAGTGGAGTGTCGGGGTTTTGTTGGTGATCAAAGGATACTTGCGGTAGTAGAAGTACCCGCTGGGATCTTGCATGTTGGAGACGGTCCATTGGGCTACTTTGATGGCCATGGCCACGCTCTGGGGGTGCAATCGGCGCAGGCTAACAAGGGCCTGAATGCCCTGGGAAGCGCACTGGATATCGAGCGGGTTGGCTTTAAAGTCATAGTACCTTGGCGTCCCATCCTCGCCGAAGAACGTACTGAGGTAATAGGCGTAGCCGCGCTGGAGGGCCGCACCGAAGCAGTCGTTGCCGGAATAACGGCAGAAAGCGTCGAGAGCTTCCAGGACGTAGCCGGTGTGGAAAGAGTCAATCCATTTCCATTTGTCGGCCACCCCATAGTACCAGCCGCCCTCCGGTGTTTGGTGCTGCACTGTAAAACCGACCGCCTTTTCTGCGGTTTTCAAGTACCGCTGGTTTGGAACCGAGGCATGGACACGAGCGAGGAGGCTGGCGCCGATCATGTTCGAATTGTGGACATCCTCTTCGGCCCCGGGGTAATACCGCAAGCAGATCCCGCCGGGCATTTCCATCCAGCCCAATTCGTCGTGGATGAAGTCGCAGATACTCTGAGAGACCCGGAGGTAGTCCGTTTCCCGGAGCAAGTCATAGGCATCCATGAAAGCATGGCCGATGAGGCCGGTCCAAACGATGGTGGGGACTCCGCTGGCGATGTTGCCGCCTCGAGATTGATAATCGAAGTGGTTTCCCCAACAGTAGCCTCGGAATCCTGCCGCCCGATGCTCCCTGAGCCATTGAAGGCAGAACCGGGCTTGATCGAGGTAGCAGGGATCATCATGGGTCTGATACAACCTCAGATAACCTTGAGCGAAGAAGCCCATTCCCTTGGTGCTCATGCTGGGCTTAATGCCCAGTAGCGGCCGCACATTGATGGGAAATCGCCGGACCCCCTGCTGCCAGACCTGTTTCAGGAACGGTTGGTTCCATGTAAACAGGGGTGCGTAGGGCGAGGCCAAGCCGTCGAAAGTGTCGTAGCCCATCCACCGGGCGCGCTCGACCCAGGCCTGGAGCCTCTTCAGGGAATCGAAGTTTCGACGGGCTGCGTTTGCTGTTTCCATCGGGGGTTGAAAAGAGATTGATAGGCGCTCAGAAGATTTTGGCCGACCACGGACCATTGCAGGTCCTGCTCCACGCGCTGGCGTCCGGCCTGGCCCATGGTCTTCCTCAGGCCGGGGTTATCCATGAGCTTTGCAATGGCTCGTGCGAACTGGTCCTCCCGATTTGGCTGCACATACACGGCGGCGTCCTGGGCAGAAAAGCGAGTTTCCTTGAGGTCAAAAGTGACGATGGGTTTAGCGTAAGCCATGTACTCCATGATTTTGATCCAAGTGGAGACATCATTGAGGGGACTGGACGGGTCGGGATCGAGGCAAATGTCGGCCGCAGCGAGGTTGGCCCGCAGGTCCTCCTCCGAGACGTAGCCGGTAAGGTCAACATGGCCATCCAACCGCAACTTGTGTGCCAGCGCGCGCAGGTCTTCCAGGGAATCCCCGGTTCCCATTATTACGCAGTGAAAATCGTCCCGTGTGATTACATAACGAAGCTGATGCAGCGAACGGAGCAAGTAATCGACTCCATCCTGCGGATTCAGGCTGCCGATATAACATAGGATCTTCTTACCTGAGGCACGCAGGCGCTCGCAAGGAGCGACTATCTGCATTCGGTTCGTATTGGGTCCGTTGCGTACAACGAAGACGCTCTCGGGGTTCCTACCGCCGCGCTGGATTTGGATGGCTTTATAGGATTCATTGGTGGCGATTGTGACGTTAGCCATTTTGAGGCTGCACCACTCGAGAAACTGGAGCATACGGGCAATGAAATCCTTCGAGGCGCCGTAGCGAGAGCGGTACAGCTCGGGGCAAAGGTCATGGTGGTCGAAAACGTATTTCTTGCCCAGGAGCTTATAGGGCAGCGCTACCAGGAACACGGAGTCGGGGGGATTATGGGCGTGGATGACATCAAAACCATGCCTGGTTGCCACATAAATGCTCATGACGAAACAGGCGGTGGTGAAGTAAAAATACTCGGTCATGTAACCGAGCAACGCCTTTGCCCTAAGCCAGCTCTTTTGAAGAAACGTGGGATTCTCGCACGGTGTTTTCTGAAATAGCTCAAGGCGCGGGATTCGATAAACGCGAATTCCATCTACGAGCGCCGTAACGCGCTGCCCTTTCTTGCGCAGAGCGACAACGGTGACGCTGTACCCAGCTCCGGTCAGAGCATCCGCCTCGTTTTTGACCCGAATGTCGTCGGGAAACGAGTTCTCAACGAACATCAAGATCCTACCAGCAGATGCCTTCATACATGGAGGAAATGGGTGAGCGGTCACCAAATATCCGCACTAGATCCACGACCCCCCGACTGTCAATAAAAGTCGCAGCAGCGGCTTCGAATTCCGCCCGCTTCTTGCATACGGTAATGACCTCCGAATTCTCGCAAACCTCGCGCAGGGACGATTTCATGAGGGAGGAAATGTGCGGCAAAGTCTTTTCAATGAACTGGCGATTCCTGCCGTGAATTTCGGGAAGTGACACATCGTCATCGTAAATGGACACCGAGTAACCTTTGCCGATGAGGCGCTCGATTAGGGCAACCATTGGGCTCTCGCGCAAATCGTCGCTCCCCGTCTTGAAGCTTAGCCCGAGGATCCCAATCTTCGATTTGCCCGTGCGCTTGATCAGTTTGTAGGCCAGGTCGATTTGGAGTTCGTTGCTGGCCAGCACCGCTCCGAGCACAGGCAGTTCGACGTCTCGCTGGCGGGCGAGATGAACGATAGCACGCAGGTCTTTTGGGAGGCAAGAGCCGCCGAAAGCAAAACCGGGTTTCAGATAGTAAGGCGACAGGTTAAGCTTCGTATCCCTGCAGAAGATATTCATCACCTGCCAGCTATCAATGCCGAGTGATTTGCAAACATTGCCAATTTCATTGGCGAACGAAACCTTCAGCGCGTGGAACGAGTTGCAGGCATATTTAATCATCTCGGCTACGCGGATGGGCACGACCTCGATGGGGGCGTGGACGCTTCCATAAAGCCTCGCCACAATTTGCGCGCTCCGCTCGTTCAATGCGCCAATAATGGTAAACGGGGGGGCATAAAAGTCCTTCACGGCGGTTGATTCTCGGAGGAATTCCGGGTTCATGCAGACTCCGAAATCGCGGCCGGCTTGCTTGCCTGATTTCGCTTCCAATACCGGAATCAGCGTTCCCTCAACCACTCCCGGCACGACCGTGCTGCGAAAATTCACGACGTGATAAGAATTCGTCGTTTTCAGCAAGAACCCTATTTCTTCGCATACCCGGAGCACCTGTCCTAAATCGAGGCTGCCATTTTCGTTGCTGGGGGTCCCCACGCACACCAGCGACACGTCTCCCAGGCGATCGGCTCGGGTCCGTGCGCAAAGCCCCCCCGCATCGACCTGCTTGGCCAGTATGTCGTCCAGTCCCGGCTCGGTGATCGGACTTTGGCCTGAGTTAATGAACTCGACTTTGTTTGGATCCACGTCCACGCCAGCTACTTCAAACCCGCTATCTGCCAGGCACGCGGCGGAGACGCACCCGACGTATCCCATTCCGAAAACGGTGATGCTGCCTAATGGCGATCTGCCTTTCAGGACACCCGCTGCCTCCGCCGGACCAAAGGGCCGAGGTTGCATAGGAGTTTCGGCCGCCATGACCTTCGAGACGGGCTGAAGCCTCTTCGAACAATCCGTGGACAGCGGATGATCTGAGTCTTTCATAAGAGATTTGTCTTCTGCGATAGGATTCCCTCTTTCGCCCGATTAAGCCTCGCGTTGAGCAAATGAGCGGCTGCCTCTTTGGGCAGCGGCTGCCAGAATGAATCGCCATGCCGCTTGCGAGCGTATTCCAGAAAACCTCGATAGAGTTCGGCTGGGTAGGTGCGGAATGAGGCCGGCTCGCCGTTAAATCGCATGTAATCGGGATGGACGTTAACCAGGGCCATCCCGCCGTTCTTTGCGATCCAGTCAAGTTTCTGGAACCAGATGTCCAGGTGTTCGCGCAACAGCAGGAAAAGCGTGTTGTCCTGCGGCAGGGTGTAGGGAAGTTCGATGTAGCCGGCCCGCGACAAGGCGGAAGGCTGAGAGCAGTTAGATGGTTGAGAGTTGATGTTAGAGGGTTGAGAGTTAAGCGACGAAGAGATCCTTGAACCCTGAACCTTGAGATTTGAAGCCTGAACGCTATTGGAGGGGCGGGGGACCCAGAAAGGAAAGATGGTGTGCTGGCCCTGCGGTTGCGGCTCGAAAGGGTCCGTGTCGAAGGTCGAAAGATCGTAATGGATGCTTAATTGATGCAGCCAATCGAGGTTTCGGAGCATGAAGCCGGAGCGGAAACCGACCGCGCCCCAGTCCTTGAGGTGCTTATTTATCTCAGATGCATTTCGGGTGAACTCAGCTTTTGATAAGAAGAGCTTGCCGTCGTGATAAAGGTCGTGGACACCAACCTCGCAACCGCGGGCGTGAAAGTCCGCCCGCAGAACATCGCTGACTTTATATTCTCCTTCGGGGATCAGATTGAAGGAGGAACGGAAACCTAAAGACTTTTCGAGCTCGATCAGCCGCTCACATCTGTCAAGACCGAGATTGCCCTCGACATCATGCGTGAGCACCAAGGCGAACTGTTTGCCCTCAGGCCAACCGGGCCAGCTTTCAGGAGGCACTTCGGACCCCGGTATAATCGGCCAGAAATTTTCGACTTGCCGGCGCTTTCTTAGTGCAAACCATCGCCGGATTGCAAACCGGAACCGCAATGGCAAAAGCGGCTTAATTGAATAATATAACCGGTTGCGAAGCATTTCTTAAGCGTGATGCGTGATGCGTGATGCGTGATGCGTGATGCGTGATGCGTGATGCGGAGGGGGTAAAACGCAGTTATCTTCGTTTAGGTCAGAGGCGATTGATGCATACGCCGTGGCGCCTGTCCTTCATAACAGAACGCGGAGGGTGGACCGCCACTCGAGGCCTTTTCTCCGGTTTGAACCCTCAATCCTCAGCCTTTTAGATTTCCTGCTGGAGACGCTCGGGGACGTAGCGATGGTTTTTGTTCAGTACTGCGCAGACTTCTGCTTTGGATTCAGCGAGCATGGCCACCGCACGCTTCGCCACATCACGATCGGTCTTTTCAGACTCGATAACCAGCAGTACCGTGTCCATGAAACCTGCGAGCCGGGCGGTGGGACTGATCTGGCTGACCGGCGGCATGTCGAAGATGATGTAGTCGTAGTCACTGGCTTTTAGCTTGGGCACGAGGCTGCTGAAGCGCCTCGGCAAAACGGTCGGCAACAGGCCGTTATTGCCGCGTTCCGTGACCGCGTAGAGGTTGGCTTGCACTAGGGAGTTTTCACGCGTGCCAGTGCCGAGGGCGTCAGTGAGGGTGCCGCCCGGTTTACCTTTGAAGAAAGGATGCGCGGCACCCTGCGCGGTGTTCATATCCACGAGCAGCACGCTCCCGTCGCCGGTTTCCGAGAGGCTCGCTGCCAGGCCGGTCGCGATCGTCGTGACTCCGGCGCCCTTCCCGCAACCCGTTACGGCGATGAGTTTGGGTTTATGTGTCAGATTATGGGCATCAAAAAACGTCATCAGGCGGTCCCGCAAGGCCTCGTAATAGGTAGTCAGGCCTTCGGCATGCCAGGGCACCACTTCGGATTTCTTGCTGGTTACCGGTTCTGCTGCAGCTTCGCCAGGTTCAGGCTGGTCCGCACCCGGCAGTGGCGGCGCCGGCAACGCCGGACGACCGTTTCGCTGCAGCTTGGGAATGGTGAGGAAAAGCGGTAGATGCAGACGGGTTTCGACTTCGGTGGGACGCCTGACGGTTGGATCCAAGAAGAACTCGATGAGGAACGCCAAGGCGAATCCGGCAACCACGCCGCCAATGGCGAGCCCAATCACAATCTTCACCCGTTTTTGCTTCTCCTGATACGGCAGGCAAGGCTCTTGGGCAATTTTGATATTCGAGGTCTTTTCGACGGCAAGATCATTGTCGAATTTTGCCTGTTCGAGGCTGGTTGAAAAATGGCGATACGTCGCCTCTTCGAGATCTCTCTTCCTCTGCAGCTCGGTGATAGCGGGCTCCCACGCGTTGAAATTCAGGGCATTAGTGGTCGTTTCTTCCAGTTGTGAGCTAAGTACCTTTATCTTGGCCTCCAGGGCCATGATCATGATGCGAGCATTTTCACCCGAAAGATCATTGCCAGGGCCTCCGGGTTTGGAGGAAGCAAGCTGAAGCTTGGCCAGCTTTGGATAGTCCGTTTCCAGCTTCGCCTGAGTTTTCTCCGCCGCAGCGATCCGTTCGTGAATGTTCTTGACCTGCGAATTCTCCTCGGTGTATTGGGCAAGCAGTTCCTGTTCTTTTCTGCGCAAGGAATCCAGTTGCGAGCTGACACGCTTATACTCTGTTATTTTGTCGGATGGCAGATCGGCTTCCGGCTTTTCGCTCGGCGTCTCGGCTTTCACCGGCAGCAGTTTTTGAAACTCCGTCAGGGCCGCCTGGCGCTCTGCCAATTCCGCCTTCGTGTTGAACAATTCCTGGCGGATCTTGGAAAGCTCCGCGGTATAGGCCTTTTTTGAATCCTCGATGGACATTACGCCCGCTTTCATCTTGTTTGTTTGCAACTCTGCCTCGGTATTCCCTAGTTGCACTTTCAGCCCGTCAATCTGCTGTCTCAATACCTTATCGAATTCGCCGCCGCCCCGGTGGATTTCCTTGTGCTTGGCGAGATAAGCCTCAATGAGTTTCGTCAACACGTCCTGGACGATCTTCAGGTCGGAGCATTGGAAGGTAATCCCCAATATGTCACTTTTATTAGCCACCCCGACCGTCAGACCCTTTCGCACCGCGGCAGCGGCATCCCATATGTTGGTCTGACCCTTTCCCAGAATCTTCTCCGGACCAATTTTCATCGCTACGTCCCTTGCTAGGTCGAGGCTCCTGATGATTTCGATTTCCGAGTTGATGATGTTAGCCCCTCCCGTCTCGAGAGTTCTGGTTTGCGGGTCGCCGGCGATCGGGTTAGGAGCTCTCGATTCGAGGATGTAGCGGATATACAGCGCGGCTTCGGACTTATAGGAGACGGGCATTTTAAAATAAACCGCGGCCGCAGCCAAGAACCCCGCTGCAGAAAAGAGGATTATTTTCCATTTGTGCCGGAAGACGATGTAGTAAATGTCAGCCAGGTTTAGCCCGGCGGCCTGATTCTGGCGCTCGGGAGTCTGGATAGGTCTTTGTGGTTGCATGGGTCTTTGTGATTCCATTAGGAGGGAAAGAGTTGGTCCTGTCTAGTCGGCAGCCTAAGCGATATGACGATACAAGACCGCCCCGAGGAGCCGCGACAAACTCAAAGGCAATGCCGTGAATATCCGGTTGTACCAGCCAAGAGCTTCATCGCGACCTGTTACAAACGCGCTCCTCCGCAAGTCGTACTTGAAGTACTCGATGGCGTGCTCACGCGCAGCCCAACCCAGTTTAAATCGGCGCAAGCCCTCGTGAGCCAGGGAAGTTCGACCTAGATGAAGCGTGTGGAAGCCTCTCGCGGCGTAGTATTTGATCCCTTCCCACATCACCAGGTCGTTTCCCCGGAGTTCAAGCATGGCTTGGTCAGAGGCGCCAAATTTGTAGAATGCCTGCTGCCCTGCGTGGCAAAAGATACTGCCAGCAACCGTTTTCGCACCGGATCGGGCAAGAATCATGATTCCGGCTCCCTCAGCCAAAACATACTTCTGCAAGTTTTGAAAAAACTTGAACGGCTGCGGCGGCAATCCGTGTTTGCGGCGCGTTAGGCACTGCAGTGAATAGAATTGCTTGATTCCCTGGGCATCCTTCACAATCTCCACCGTAACCCCCTGTTTTTCGGCCTTCCGGATGGCGCGGCGCACCGGGGATGTTAATACTGCAAACAGTTGTTTCTCATCGCCCATCAAGGAGATTTCGTGACCGTAAAACCGCTGGGAAGGCAGCGCAGGAGCCAGAAGCTGCGTTCCACCCCTTAGTTCCAGGTATTTCCAACGCCGGTCTCTTCCATAATCGACCGCTTCATCGAAAAGCTGCCGGAAGGCAGTCAAATCGCCTGCCAACGGATCGCAGAAATCGGTGAAGGGAAGTGACACGCCCCTGCGTCCCGTCAACCAACTATCAACCTCCATCACCGGCAGCAGCGCATTCAGATGTTCGCCCGCGAGCGTTGCGAAATAGTTAGGCTGGAACCCGTAGGTCCGCTGTAAGACCCTTGCCCACGCCTTCCCATGGAAAAAAGAGCAACCGAGGTTTCTGGCAAGTCCGTTGTCCCAGCGCTCGTCATCACTTGGGCTCAAGCGCTGCAAAAGGGGGCCATGAATTTGCGCCAGCCCTTGAGGAAGAGAAATCGCAGAAACCCCCTGCGTTTCGGTTCCGACGTCGTGGGAAGGGGAGAGGAGTTGGCCCATATCTTCGTCATTATTAGGCTTCCCCATCCCAATCGGGGCAGGTCGTCAGAACGTGAACAAAGCTCCGCACTTGGTGTTTCGCAGTTGAACTGCGCCACTTCTCAGTTGGCCCCGGAACCTTCCGGTGGCCTGTTTTCGCCTGTTCACACTCGCCGACTTGACGGCCAAGCCCTGACCCAGCTTCCACTGGACCGCCGAGGACGGACTCAACTCCTGAATCTCACGCAAACGATACCGCAGCCAACTCCGGCAGCCATTCAGCCACAGAATTCCGGTGAAGGGTC
>Ga0118677_10003340_pt1 | contig 15410 bp, 17 predicted proteins | sample AliMusrvi5mmetaG_FD_86154 | JGI IMG/M metagenome (GOLD analysis project Ga0118677, IMG submission 86154)
CCTTGCGACAATAGAGAACCGCATTGAAATATTTAATGAACGCACAGAGCCTGTTATTGAGTTCTACGCTGAAATGGGGCGGTTAAATATTACCGACGGAATGCTCCCGGTGGCAGATGTTTTTGCGAATGTAATGCAAATAATTTCAGTCTAAACTCCCTGATTCTAAACTAAAATGTTAAATTTTTCCATTTTCGGTGCTCCGGGTTCGGGCAAAGGAACACATTCTGTTCAGCTTGCTGTTAAGTATGGATTGAAACATATTTCAACAGGCGACCTTTTTAGAAAGGAAATAGCAAAACATACACATATTGGTCAGTATATCAGACAATTCGTTAATGAAGGGAATCTTATTCCTGATGCAACAGTGCTTAAGGAAGTTTATCGAACAGCACTTTGCCACCGCTATGCCAAAGGCTATATTTTTGATGGTTTTCCGCGCACTGTGGTACAGGCAGAAATGCTCGACAAGCTGTTGCTAAAGAAAAACCTTGCTTTAAAACTTGTTATCTATATCAAAGTACCCGAAAAAGAACTACTTCAACGTTTGCGCGAGAGGGCACAGATTTCTGAGCGCTCTGATGATAAAACAGATGTTATTGCAAATCGCATGGAGATTTATAAACAAATGACCTTCCCCGTCCTTGAGTATTATAAGAAACAGGGGAAGCTTATCGAGATTGATGGTATGCACCCCATCGAAATTACTTTTTCTGATATTTGCACAAACATTGAGCTCTTTATCAATAGTCACAGGAAATTGTAGTAAGTTTGTAACCAGATAAATAAATAATGTCCAATCCAAATTTTGTTGATTATATAAAGATTTTTTGCAGCTCGCGAAAAGGTGGAGCCGGTTCAGTCCATTTTTTCCGCGAGAAATTCAGAGATAAGGGCGGCCCCGATGGTGGCGACGGTGGCAGGGGAGGCCATATTATTTTGCGGGGAAGCACTCAGGTATGGACATTACTGCATTTACGTTATACCCGTCATCTTATTGCACCTGACGGTGGCAATGGTGCAGGAACGCTTAAAACGGGTGCTGATGCTAAAGACGTAATTATCGATGTGCCTCTTGGTACGCTTGTTAAAGATGCTGAAACCGGTGAAATTCTCGGCGAAGTTACATCCGACGGTGAACAACTGATTCTTTTTCCTGGTGGAAGAGGAGGTATGGGTAACCATTATTTTAAAACTGCTACCCGCCAAACACCCCGATATGCCCAACCCGGCGAACCCGGAGTGGAAAAATGGGTCATCCTGGAGCTAAAGCTCCTTGCTGATGTTGGATTGGTAGGCTTTCCTAATGCAGGGAAATCCACTTTACTTTCAGTTATTTCTGCTGCAAAGCCAGAAATAGCTGATTACCCGTTTACAACACTCCGGCCAAACCTTGGCATGGTGCCATACAGAAATGACCGTTCCTTTGTTGTTGCAGATATTCCAGGAATTATCGAAGGTGCACATGAAGGAAAAGGTTTGGGATTGAGGTTTTTAAAGCATATTGAACGAAATTCGTTACTGCTCTTTTTAATTCCTGCGGATTCAAAAAGTATTAAAAAGGAGTATAAAGTACTTCTCAATGAATTAAGTCAATTTAATCCTGACCTGCTGGATAAAACTATTGTATTGGCTGTCACCAAAACGGATTTATTACCCGAAGAGGAGATTAAAAAGTTAAAAAAGAAACTGCCGCCGGTACCTTCCGTATTCATTTCCTCCCATGCCCAGAAAGGCCTGGATGAAAGGATCCGGCAGTATGTGCTGGAAGTGGCGAAACGGAGGGCTCCGTGGTTCTCGGCGGGGGTCAAGGAGACCGGCTGGTGTACCGAGGTGGTCTTCGAGCAGCGGATCGCCGCGCTGGAGGGCGGCACCGGCGCGCTCGCGGTCGCGTCGGGCCAGGCGGCGACCACGCTCGCGCTGATCGCCATCACGCAGGTCGGCGACGAGATCGTCGCGGCCAACAACCTCTACGGCGGCAGCTACCAGCTCCTCCACTACACGTTCCCGAAACTCGGGCGCAAAGTGATCTTCGTGGATTCGAAAGACCCCGAGGCCTTCCGCAAGGCGATCACGCCGAAGACCCGCGCGATCTACGCCGAGACGGTCGGCAACCCGAAACTCGATGTCCCGGATTTTGAAAAAATCTCCGCCATCGCGCACGGGGCGGGCATCCCGCTGGTCGTGGACAATACGGTCGGCATCGGGCTCGTCAAGCCGTTCGACCACGGCGCGGACATCATCGTCCTCTCGGCCACGAAATACATCGGAGGCCACGGCACGTCGATCGGCGGGGTCATCGTGGATTCCGGGAAGTTCAAGTGGAACAACGGGAAATTCCCGGAGTTCACCGAGCCCGACCCGAGCTACCACGGGCTCGTCTATTGGGATGCCCTCGGCGATTTTCCCGGGCTCGGAAACGTCGCGTTCATCCTCAAGGTGCGCGTCCAGCTCCTGCGCGACATCGGCGCGGCGCTGAGCCCGTTCAACTCGTTCCAGTTCCTCCAGGGGCTCGAAACCCTTCCGCTGCGCATCACGCGGCATTCGGAAAACGCGCTCGCCGTGGCCCGCCACCTCAAGGCGCATCCGGCGGTGGCATGGGTCACGTATCCCGGCCTCGAAGACGACCCGAACCACCCGGTCGCCGCGAAATACCTCAAGGGGGGATTCGGCGGCATCGTCGGGTTCGGGATCAAGGGCGGGCTCGAAGCGGGGAAGAAATTCATCAACTCGGTGAAGCTCTTCTCCCACCTCGCCAACATCGGCGACGCCAAGAGCCTCGTCATCCATCCCGCGTCCACGACGCACCAGCAGCTCACCGCGCAGGAGCAGGAAACCACGGGCGTCACGGCGGACTACATCCGCCTCTCGGTCGGCCTCGAAAATATTGCCGACATCACCGCCGACCTCGACCAGGCGCTGGCCGCGGCAACGAGAACCTGAGCGGAAGCTGTTTTTTGTTTTTGACAGGAAATCTCCGTGCGCTAGTCTAACCCTCCAGCCAGAAGCAGGGGGAACAGCGCTGCCCGTTTTCGCAGAGGCGACAACGGCAAGCGGTCTTCACCCTTTTTCCGGCTCAAAAACAAACGCTTCCCGATGTCCAAACCACGCGGCTCCGGCCGCCAGATGCCCATGTAGCTCAGTTGGTAGAGCACGTCCTTGGTAAGGACGAGGTCACCGGTTCAAACCCGGTCATGGGCTCCACGAACATCGGTCGCAAAAAACAAACAATCCGAATAAACTCAACATGGCTAAAGAACAGTTCAAGAGAAACAAACCGCACTGCAACATCGGCACAATCGGCCATGTTGATCACGGCAAGACCACCCTCACCGCGGCGATCACGACCGTCCTCGCCAAAACCGGCGGGGCAACCGCCAAGAAATACGATGAGATCGACGCCGCTCCCGAAGAAAAAGAGCGCGGGATCACCATCAACACCGCCCACGTCGAATACGAGACCGCGAAGCGCCACTACGCGCACGTCGATTGTCCCGGACACGCCGACTACATCAAAAACATGATCACCGGCGCGGCCCAAATGGACGGGGCGATCCTCGTCGTGAGCTCGGCCGACGGCCCGATGCCGCAGACGCGCGAGCACATCCTGCTCGCCCGCCAGGTCGGCGTGCCGTCGATCGTCGTGTTCATGAACAAGGCGGACATGGTGGACGACAAGGACCTCCTCGACCTCGTCGAGATGGAAGTCCGCGAACTCCTCAGCAAATACGAGTTCCCGGGCGACACGATCCCGATCGTCAAAGGCAGCGCGCTCAAGGCCCTCGAAGGCGACGCCGACGGCGAAAAAGCCATCGCCGACCTCATGGCCGCGATCGACGAATACATCCCGCAGCCGGAGCGCCCGAAGGATCTCCCGTTCCTCATGCCGGTGGAAGACGTGTTCAACATCGAAGGTCGCGGCACCGTCGCCACCGGACGTGTCGAGCGCGGCATCCTCAAGAAGATGGAGGAAGTCGAGATCGTGGGCATCAAGGACACGGTCAAGACGACCGTCACCGACATCGAAATGTTCCGCAAGCTCCTCGACAGCGCCGAAGCCGGCGACAACGTGGGCGTTCTCCTGCGCGGCATCAAGAAGGACGACATCGAGCGCGGCCAGGTCATCGCCAAGCCCGGCTCCATCAAGCCGCACAAGAAATTCAAGGCCGAGGTTTACGTCCTCAGCAAAGACGAAGGCGGCCGCCACACGCCGTTCTTCACGAACTACCGCCCGCAGTTCTATTTCCGCACGACCGACGTGACCGGAAACGTGAAGTTGCCGGAAGGCGTGGAGATGGTCATGCCCGGTGACAACGTCTCGATCGAAGTCGAGCTCATCACTCCGATCGCCATGGAAAAGACCATCCGCTTCGCGATCCGCGAGGGTGGTCGCACCGTGGGTGCCGGACGTGTCGCCGACATCCTTGACTAATCCGATATAAAGGCAGTTTCCAAAGGTCAGTAGCTCAATTGGTAGAGCACCGGTCTCCAAAACCGGGTGTTGGGGGTTCAAGTCCCTCCTGGCCTGTGGATTTTTCCACCCGCAACGATGTTTTCTAAATCCCGCAAATTCATTTCCGAGGTCCGCGTGGAGCTCGCCAAGGCCCAGTGGCCGTGGGACCCGAACGAAAAAGGCTTCCGGCGTTACAAGGAACTCAACGACTCGACGGTCGTTGTCCTCATCGCCATGTTCATTCTTGGCGGATACATCGCTCTCTTCGATTTTGCTCTCATCCACGTGGTCAGCTTCCTGACCCGGCCGTAAATAAATTCCATGTCATTAGCCCCGAAAGACCAGTGGTTTGTCGTGCATGTCCTCTCCGGCCAGGAGGGGAAGGTGCAGGAAAACATCAACCGCCGCATCCAGACCGAAGAGATGGGGGACCTTGTCTATGAGGTCCTCATCCCGACCGAGCGCGTCCAGGAAATCAAGCGCGGCAAGAAGACCGAAACCACCCGCAAGTTTTTCCCCGGCTACCTGATCGTGAACATGCACCTCCTCGACGACGACAACCAGCTCGTCGAGAAGACTTGGTATTTCATCAAGGACACCACCGGCGTGCTCGGCTTCGCCGGCACCAAGGACCGCCCGATCCCGATGCGCAAAAAAGAGGTCGAGAGCCTGCTCGCCCAAGTGCGCGAGCGCGAGGACACGGTCAAACCGAAAGTCAGTTTCGAAGTTGGCGACAAGGTCAAGGTCGCGGACGGCCCGTTCCAAAACCAGAACGGCCTCGTCGAGGAGATCGACCCCGAACGCGGAAAACTCCGCGTCTCCGTCAGCATCTTCGGCCGCGACACGCCGGTCGATCTCGAATACTGGCAGGTCGAAAAAGCCTGATCTGGACGGAGACACCCGGATCTTCTGGGAATATGCCGGGCCGAAGGAAACGCGGATGAGTTCCGGCGGAACGCATTTTCGCGTTCCGCACTTGCCCGCCCTGCTCCGCGTGTCAAATTACCGGCGGTCATGACCATGCGTTACATCCTTTTCTTCGTCCTTTTGTGCGCGATCCGCGCTACCGCGGCCGACGGGGAAATCCAATCCATCGAGGGCTGCAAGTTTGTCCCTGTCGAATGGGCGGATGGCGACAGCTTCAACGTCCGGTTTCCGGATGGGAGCGAGCAGACCGTCCGGATTTATGGGGCCGACTGCATCGAGTGGCATGTGAATGACGAGAGCCTGGCTCGGCGGTTGCGGGCTCAGCGGAGATACTTCGGCATCGCGGACGGGGTGCCGGAGGAGTCGATCGCGCAGGCACGGGAATTCGGGAAGGTAGCGGCTCTGCGCACGCGCGAGCTGCTGGCGAAACCCTTCACCGTCCACACCTCGTTTGCCGACGGGCGCGGGGATGCCAGGTTCAAGCGGATCTACGCGTTTGTGACCACGTCCGCCGGAAAGGACCTGGCCTCGACCCTGGTGAGCGAGGGGCTCGCGCGGGCGTTCGGGGTTGCCCGGCGCCTGCCCGACGGCACTCCGGCCCAAGAATACCGCAAACGCCTCGAAGACCTCGAACTCACCGCGGCTTCCGCCCGTCGCGGGATCTGGGCGAAGACCGACTGGAGCCGGATCGCCGAAGACCGCCGGATCGAGCGCAGCGACGAACAGGAAATTTCCGAGACTCTGACAAAGAAGGCACCTGCGGGTGGCGTTGATCCCAACACCGCTTCGCACGACGAGCTCATGTCGCTTCCGGGCGTCGGAGCGGTGATCGCGAGCCGGATCATCGAGGGGCGGTCCGGTGGCCCATACAAATCGGGAGACGACCTCCTCCGCGTGAAGGGCATCAGCCGGAAATCTCTCGAGGCCATGACCCCGGACCTCCACTTCCCCAAATCGCCCGGAGGCGACTCCCAAAAACCCCGATGATCGAACGCCTCGAACGCTCGTTTTCCCGGTATGCGATCCCCGGCCTCATCCGCTACGTCGTCGCGCTCAACGCGCTCGTTTTCATCCTCGTCACCCTCGAGCCGAATTACGCGGGCGTCCTCGAACTGAACCGCGCGGGCATCCTGCGTGGCGAGGTCTGGCGGCTGGTGAGCTGGATTTTCCTTCCCACGACCCTCGACTATTTCTGGATCATCTTTTACCTGATGTTCACCTGGTGGCTCGGTGATCTGCTCGAGGGAACCTGGGGGACATTCCGGCTGAATGCCTACTATTTTCTCGGCATGGTCCTCTGCATCGGATCGGCGCTGATCTTCGGGGCTTCGGGAGGGAATCTCTTTTTGAATCTCTCGCTCTTTCTCGCCGTGGCGACGCTCGCCCCGAACCTCGAGATCCTGCTGTTCCTCATCCTTCCGGTGAAAATCAAATGGGTCGCGCTCTTCAGCCTCATCTTTCCGGTTTTCGTCCTGCTGTTCGACTCTCTCCCGGCGAAAATGGCCGTGGTCATGTGCTTGGGAAACTATTTGATCTTCTTCGCCCCGGCATATTTCAAGGGCACGCTGGCTTCCCACAAAACCCGCGAACGCCGCCAGCGCTTCGAGGCGTCGAAGCTCCCGGCGGATGCCGCGCTCCACTCCTGCGCCGTGTGCCGCGCCACCGAGCTCACCCACCCGGACGCCGAGTTCCGAGTGGCCTCGGATGGCAACGAATACTGCACCGAGCACCTGCCCGTCCGGCGGGCTTCGTGACCCCGCGGACCCGGGTTGGGTTGACATCGCGCGGCGATGCGGCGACGCTCAGCGCGTTATGAGTATCATTTTATCTGGAATCGGAACCCTGCGCGATCCGCGCTCGAATAAAGGCAGCGCATTCTCCGCGGATGAACGGCGCCAACTCGGCATCGAAGGCTTCCTCCCTCCGGTTCCCGACACCCTCGATATCCAGGTCGGGCGGATCCATTCCCAGATGTCTATCCTGGAATCCGACCTCCAGAAATATTTGTTCCTGGCAGATCTGCAGAGCCGGAACGAGACGCTTTTTTACGCGGTGCTGATGTCCGATCCGGCGGCGTTCATGCCGCTCGTTTACACCCCGACCGTCGGCGAGGCGTGCCAGAAGTTCGACCATTTTCTCCGTGCGGCGCGCGGCCTGTATCTGCCGATCTCGGCGCGGGGGCGGCTCAAGGAGATCCTGGCCAACTGGCCGGAGAAGGACGTGCGGTTCATCGTGGCGACCGACGGCGAGCGCATCCTCGGGCTCGGGGATCTTGGAGTCGGCGGCATGGGGATCCCGGTCGGCAAGCTCGCGCTTTACACCGCCTGCGCGGGGGTGCCCCCGAAATACACCCTGCCGATCACTTTGGACGTCGGCACCAACAACCAGGCGCTTCTCGACGACCCGCTCTACCTTGGCCTGCGCCAGCAGCGGATCCGCGGGGCGGAGTATGACGCGTTCATCGAGGAGTTCGTCCAGGCGGTGCAGGAGCTTTTTCCGAAGTGCTGCCTCCAGTGGGAGGACTTCGCGAACTTCAATGCGGTCCCGATCCTCGAGCGGTATCGCGACAGGATCTGCACCTACAACGACGATATCCAAGGAACCGCCGCCGTCGCGCTGGCGGGGATATTCGGGGCGCTTCGGATCTCCAAGCAAAAGCTGGCCGGGCAGAAGTTTCTCTTTTTGGGCGGAGGCTCGGCAGCGACCGGCATCGCGGAGCTGATCAGCGAGGCGATGGCGCTCGAGGGGGTCACGGTCGCGGAGGGCCGCGCCCGCAACTGGCTCTTCGACATTCACGGTCTCATGGTTTCGTCCCGGACCGATCTCGCGGAATTTCAGAAACCGTTCGCGCACGATCACCCCCCGGTTTCCTCGTTCGTCGAGGCGATCAAAGCGATCCGCCCGACAGGCATCATCGGTGTGAGCACGGTCCCGAAACTTTTCAACCAGGCGGTGATCGAAGCGATGGCGGAGATCAACGAGCGGCCGGTCATCTTCCCGTATTCGAATCCCACATCGCGTTCCGAGTGCACCGCGGAGGAAGCCTACAAGTGGTCCGGCGGCCGCGCGATATTCGCGAGTGGCAGCCCGTTCGACCCGGTCGTCTTCAACGGGCAAAAATTCGTCCCGGGGCAGGGGAACAACGTCTATATTTTCCCCGCGATGGGAATGGCTGTGCTCGCGGCGCAATCGAAACGGGTGACGGAGGAAATGTTCGTCGTCGCGGCGAAGGCGGTCGCCGAGCAGGTGACCGATTCCGATCTCGAATCGGGCCTGATCTATCCCCCGCAGAGCCGCATATTCGAAGCCTCTCTCCACACGGCCACCCGGATCGCCGAGCACATCTTCGACAGCGGGCTCGCCGGGATTCCGCGACCGGCCGACATCGCGGCGCACATCCGCAGCCTCGCCTACAAGCCGGTTTATCCCGGCCCGACCCCTCTATGAGCCAATCCACCACGGTGGGGAGTTATCTTGCCACGCGCCTCGCCCAAGCCGGCACGCGGGATTTTTTCAGTGTCCCGGGCGATTTCAACCTGGTGCTTCTCGATGCGCTCATCAAGCAGCCGGAGCTCCGGATGATCGGCTGCTGCAACGAGCTGAACGCGGGATACGCGGCCGACGGATACGCGAGATCGACCGGCGGGCTTTCGGCCGTCGTCGTGACCTACATGGTCGGCGGATTGAGCGTGATCAATGCGACGGCAGGTGCCTATTCGGACGATCTGCCGGTGCTGGTGGTTTCCGGCGGGCCCAACACGAATGACGCCCCCGCCAACCACCTGATCCACCACACGCTGGGCGAGCATGGCTTTTATCAGGCGGTGAAATGTTTCGAGCCCGTGGTGGCTGCGACGTTCGTGCTCCGCCATGCTTCCGATGCCCCGCGGATGATCGACGCCGCGATCTCGACATGCCTCTCGAAACGGAAGCCGGTCTATCTGGAAATCGCCTGCAACCTCGCCGGCGCAAAAGTTCCGCTTCCCGGGCCGCTCACCCTCCCGCCGCCGGAACCGGCTGCAGATCCCCAGGCGCTCGAAGCCGCCGTCGAAGCCGCGGCCGCGCGGATCAACGCCGCCACGAAGCCTGTCCTTGTGGCCGGCGTCAAGCTCCGTTCCCGGCATGCGGTGCCGGCGTTTCTGAAGCTCGCGGAAGCCCTTGGCTGCGCGGTGGCCGTGATGCCTGATGCCAAAGGGCTTTTCCCGGAAGACCACCCTTCCTTTATCGGCACGTATTGGGGTGTGGTCGGAAGCCCGAACTGCGCCGAGATCATCGAATCGAGCGACTGCCAGATTTTTGCGGGACCGCTGTTCAACGACTACACCACCACGGGCTGGACCACCCTCACGCCGCCGGCGAAGCTCCTCCATGCCGGTCCGGATTCCCTGCGGATGCATGGCGCGGAATTTTCCGGCGTTCCGCTGGCGGCATTTCTCGAGGGGCTTGCCGGCAAAGTCCGGAAGAACGAATCCTCCCTGACCAGCTACCTGCGCCAGCATGACCCGCTCTCTCCCCCGGTGGCCGCCGCGGACAGCGCGCCCCTCTCGCTGAAAGAACTGAGGCGGCAATTTCAAACCCTGATCTCTCCGGAATCCGATATCGTCGTCGAGACCGGGGACTCGTGGTTCAATGGCCAGAAACTCCACCTGCCCGCAGGGGCGCGGTATTTTTTCCAGATGCAATACGGGTCGATCGGCTGGGCGACCGGAGCGGCGCTCGGGGTTTCGCTCGGAGCCGACGCCGGACGTCGGACGCTCGCGCTCATCGGCGACGGATCGTTCCAGCTCACGGCCCAGGAGGTTTCCACCATGATCCGACACAACGCCGACGCGATCATTTTTCTCCTCAACAACCGTGGCTACACGATCGAGGTCGAGATCCACGACGGGCCCTACAACAACATCAAGAACTGGGACTACGCGGGCCTCATGGAGGTCTTTAATGCCGGCGAAGGAAACGGGCTCGGGTTCCGCGCGACAACCTCCGGCGAGCTGTCCTCGGCTATCGCCAAAGCCGTCTCGCACAATGGGACCGCGCTCATCGAGTGCACCCTCGACCGCGATGACTGCACGCCCGAGCTCCTCGAATGGGGCAGCCGCGTCGCTGCCGCCAATGCGCGGGCCTGACGTGCTTTACCTTCCGGGCTTTCCGGGCGCTCGAAACCCTTTCGGACAGGGCCGTGAAGGAACTCGATCCCGGCGACGTCTCGAAGTATCTGATCGTCCGCGTGGCCGATGAGATTCTTGTGGACCTGATGGCGAGCGCATCGGGTATCGACTATGCCGAGGCCAGCCAAAGCGTGGTCGTTCACGAGATCGGAGGCGTCCCGATTCCTTTCGCCTCGCCCGAGATGCTCTGGCGGATGAAATGCCACACGCGCCGGGAAAAAGACGCCCCGGATCTGCTGTTCCTAAGAAAGTGGTTCGAGGCGCAGGGAAAAACTCCGCCGGAATAGTATCCGGCTCTTCGGGGTGATGGCGAAAGAATGCCAGCCTGCATTCGCCGCTTGAGGCGGAGGCTTGCAGGCGGTATAGCCATTCGAGCGAATGAGCTTGTTCCCCAAAGAATGGTCGTTTCTGGCCGAGGCATGGAAGTTTGCCCTCGTGCTCACCGGAAGAGAGGCGGCCGCGACCGCTCTGGTGTCCGGGGCGCTCACCGCGGTTTCCAAACGCGCGGACCTGCACGAGGCCGAGAGGACCCGGCGTGTGCTCTTTTCGATTCTCTGCCGCGAGGGAGCCAAGGCCGCCGCCGTCGCCGTCCCGGAGACGCCGTCCGAACGGTCGGTCTTTTTCTTGCACCAACTGCCCGAACCCTCGCGCCAGGCGATCACGCTTTTCTCGCTCGGTGCCTTTTCCGGCGAACGACTGGCCAGCCTGCTCGGGAAGTCCGAACCGGAGCTTGCGCGCTGCCTCGATGACGCTCGCTCCCGTCTGCGGGCGCACCACGCACCCCTGTCATGAGCCCGAAATCCGCCCGCCAATTTCTGGCCATTCATCCGCCCGAGCCTCCAGATTCGCGCGAGGTGGCCAAGGCCCTCGAGGCGCTGGCAAAATCGCCGCCCCTTCTGGCGGAATACGAGGTGCAGGTTGCCCTGGACAAGGCCGTGCACTCCGCCCTGAAAGGACTGGACCTGCCTCCGGAGGTTGTCGGGGATCTCGGCGCGCGGGCGGAAGCGATTTCCGCCGCCCGAAGCAGGCGCCGCTTTAATCCGCGCGACCCGGCCATGCTGGCGGTCGCCATCGGTTTTCTCTTGCTGGTCGCCGTGCTCGCGTGGCACTTCCTCGGGCGTGCCGGGATATTCCCCGAAGAAGCCCTGACGATCGCCACAGAGGGCTCCAAACTTCGCGCGGAGCAGTTTGAAGTCGTCGAAGACAAGGCCGGCGCTCTCGAGGATTGGTTTGTTCTCAAAGGGTTCGACCGGTTCCATGTCCCGGCAAAATTCGCCAGCTTCGACGTGGTGGGAGCCCGGATTTTTAAAATCGAAAACCGTCCGGTTGCCGTGCTGGCCGTCCCGGAAAACCACATGTTTTTCCTGGTTTTTGACCCGGTGCCTCTCGGGATCGAGATCCATCCGGAGGGATCCTGGCGGATCGCGGAATTCGACTACAAATTCGCCGCCGCCATCCGCGAGGAAAAAGGCATGTGCTTCATGGTGGTCATCAAGGGGACGAAGAAAGATCTCGCGCAGCTCATCGAAAAACCCTGACCGGCCGCCACTTTGTGGTTGCATCTCGCCAGCCGCTTGGTATTCTACCGGACTTTTCCCATGCCAAAACCAATCGCCCGCAGCAAAACCCGCAAGTCCGTGGCCAAACGATTCAAGATCACGGGCACCGGCAAAATCAAGCGCTCGAAGAGCAGCCGCCGCCACCTTCTCGCCAGCAAGAGCTCGAAGAAGAAGCGCCACATGGCGAAATCCACGCTCGTGCACGATTCCGACGTGGCCCGCATCAAGGCGAACCTGCCGTTCAGCCACTGAAAAATTTTCGATCCCACGGACTGCCCCGGAGTTAATCCGGGGATTACGGAGCCGGCGAGTCCGGGGATCACAACGAAACGAACAGCCGCTCCAAGGAGACCCTGTGAAAGCAGGGTGAAACAACATGCCAAGAGCAACCAATGCTCCCGCCAGCCGCGCCCGTCGGAAACGCGTCATCGACGCCTCCAAGGGCTACCGCGGCCGCAGATCAAAACTCTTCCGCTACGCCAAAGACGCGCAGATGAAGGGAAAATACTGGGCCTACCGTGACCGGAAGACCCGCAAGCGCAACTTCCGCGCCCTCTGGATCACCCGCCTCAGCGCCGCAGTCCGCGCGCAGGGCCTGACCTACAGCCGGTTTATCGAAGGGCTCAAAGCCGCCAACATCCTGATCGACCGGAAAGTCCTTTCCGACATCGCCATCCAGGACGTCGAGGTCTTCAACCAGATCGCCGACAAGGCGAAAGCCGCCCTCGAAGCCAAGCCGGCCAAGCCGACAAAAAAGAAGGCCGCCTGATTCATCCACTGTTCGCGGTGCCGGCTCAATGCCTGCGCCGCGAGCCATGCGGCTGATTTTTTACCGAGCAAATGATGGAGCGATGAGGATCAAAGACCATCAGCACGAAAGCGGCGCAAAGACGTTGGGGCGTGGCATGGGCATCCTGCCTATGCGAAGAAATCCGGCAACGCATGGGCAGGATGCCCATGCCACGGAATAATCCATGGAGCAACAAATCGAAGTCCTGCGCGCCGAAGCATTGGGCGGCATCGGGGCGGTCACCGACCGGGCCTCGCTCGACGCGGCGCGAGTGCGCTTTCTGGGAAAGAGCGGTGCGGTCACCGCCCTCAGCGAAGGCATGCGCCATGTCGCGAAGGAAGACCGCCCGCGATTCGGGAAACTGCTCAACGACCTCCGCCAGTCGGTCACCTCCGCGCTGGAAGCGCAGGAGATCCGACTGCTCGAGGAAGCGGATGCTGCCGCGGCCTCTTCGCTCGACCTGACCCTGCCCGGGACATTCGCTGCGACCGGCTCGCTACACCCGCTCACGCAGTTGATGGACCGCGCGGTGCGGTGTTTCCGGCGCATGGGGTTCGCCATCGCCGATGGCCCCGACATCGAGACCGAGTGGCATTGCTTCGACGCGCTCAACACCCCGCCCGACCATCCGGCCCGGAACGAGCAGGACACGTTTTATCTGCCCGACGGACGCCTCCTGCGCTCGCACACCTCGACCGTGCAGATCCGGGTGATGGAGAACACGCCGCCGCCGGTGCGGATCATCGCGCCGGGCGCGGCCTACCGCCGCGACGAGGTCGATGCCACGCACCTGTCGCAGTTCACCCAGATGGAGGGGCTCTACGTGGCGGAAAACGTGAGCCTCGCCGACCTCAAGGGAACGCTCGAATTTTTCTTCCGCGAACTTTTCGGACCGGGCACCGACCTGCAATTTCGCCCGCACTTTTTCCCGTTCACCGAACCGAGCTACGAGATCGACATCCGGACCGAAGCGCTCGGCAGCCAGTGGATGGAACTCGCCGGCTGCGGCATGGTCGATCCGGCGGTCTTCGAGGCAATCTGCGACCGCCGCGGCGACCGGGTTTATGATCCCGAACTCGTTTCTGGATTCGCCTTTGGGTTTGGCCTCGACCGCCTTGCCATGAACCTCGCCAAAATCCCGGACATCCGGATGCTCGTCGAAAACGACCTCCGGTTTTTGAAGCAGTTCTAGAATGTGAGCGCAGCGCGGGCGCCGATCACGAAGGCGTTGTTGAGATCGGTGGTGCCGCCGGGATTGATGATGTATTGGAGGTCCGGCTGCACGACGAGCGACGGGGTGATCCGGGCTTGGTAGGTGAACTCGATCACCATCTCCGCCCCGGCGGGGTTGGAGCCGGAATCCTTGAGCGAACTGCGGGCTCCGTTGCTGAGCTGGGCGTAGCCGAACCCGATGCCGGCGGTGTCGTCGCCGCGTCCGGGAATCAGGCCTTTGTAGCTCAGGCCGGTGTCGAAGTAAAAGTTGATGAAGTTGCGGTCTTCTGGAGTGAACCCGACCCGGCCGAACCAGGCGAGGCCCTGGTCGGATTTTTCTTGGGCAACAGGCGCTTTGAAACTCTTGCCTTCTCCCCCCGTGCCAGCCGGTTTTCCGTCTTTGGTCAGGCCGGCGGTGGAAGGGGCCCCCGGCTTGCGATACAACATCTGGTCGAGGATCAGGTAGAAGCCCGCGTTGCCGGAATTCGTCGAGTCCACCAGCGGGTCGGCACTTTGTCCTGTCTGGAACCAGACGCCGGGCTTGAGCTGGCCGGGCAGGCCGGTCTCCGAATCCCGGTGGTTCCAGCGGAACTGCGCCTCGTCGAAAAACGTGTAGCCGGTCTGCGCGTTGAGACTCCAGAGAAAGCCGTGGCGGTTGACATTCTGCGCGAAGGCATCGCCTTGGAAGACCGCGCTCCGGAACGTGAACCAATCCACCGGGCTCCATGCGACGCGAACCCCGAGCGTCCCCATCGGATAGCCGGAACCGCCGTTCGGGAGGTTCAAGGTGACGAGGGCGGGAAAACCAAACGTCGAGTTGATGAACAGCCCGGCGTAGTCGGAAATCACGAATTCGCCATCCGGGCAGATCTGGCCGAGACGGATCGAGATTTTATCGTCCCAAAGATTCTGTTGGAGCCAGAGATTATACATCCGCAGCGTGTTGAACCCCGCGATATTCGAGATCGTGAGCAAATTCCCGGCCAGATCCTCGCTGGCATTCCGCCCGCTCAACCAGCACCAGGTCGTGCTGGCGCTAGCCCCCTTCCAGCCCACGGCTTTCTCCAGGTCCACCGTTGCGCCGAAGTTCAGAAGCCCGGTGTAAACCGCCCCTGTTTTCTGCCCGCCGCTCATGTTCCCCCAAACCTCCGCCGTGTAATTTCCGAAAATCTCAAGGCCGTGGTCGGAAAGCACCGGCCGCGTCCCGAACCAGTCGCCGGTCACCTGCGCCCGCTCGAGGATCGGCTGGGCAGCCGTTGGCCCCGCGTCCGGCGATTGCGCGAGACAAACCCCGGCAAGGC